>OFCU01000069.1_pt1 | contig 64331 bp, 45 predicted proteins | sample 1520851 | NCBI WGS metagenome assembly OFCU01 (sample SAMEA2699040, study PRJEB24076) | metagenome | reverse complement strand
CATGACTAAATGGGAATACTCCACGATTCCGCTGCTCACGCACGCGACGAAAGCAATTCTCGACCAGTGGGGCGCCGACGGGTGGGAACTCGTCCAGGTGATCCCCGGCCCCACGGGTTCGGAGAACCTGGTGGCCTACCTCAAGCGTCCGATTGAGGAAGCGCCCGCCGTTCAGAACTGACGCGCGCAGCTCTGCGCACCAACGAGGCCGTGGCTCCGACATGCGTGTACCGCACGGGGCCGCGGCCTCGTTTGCGTCACAAAACAAATGGGTTGGGCCCGACACCTCGCGGTGTCGGGCCCAACCCTGTGGAGGCTGCGGTCAGCGAGCGCGACGCGCCAGGCGATCGACGTCGAGGAGGGTCACGGCGCGACCTTCCAGACGGATCCAGCCGCGCGACACGAAGTCGGCCAGAGACTTGTTCACGGTCTCGCGCGAGGCGCCCACCAGCTGGGCCAGTTCTTCCTGCGTGAGGTCGTGGGGGACGTGGACGCCCTTGTCGGTCGCGGTGCCGAAGCGGTCCGCAAGGTCCAGGAGGGCCTTGGCGACGCGACCGGGAACGTCGGAGAAGACGAGGTCGGAGAGGGATTCGTTGGTGCGGCGCAGGCGCTGCGCGAGGGCGCGCAGCATGTGCTTGGCCAGCGTGGGGTTCGTGTCGAGCACGTGCATGAGGTCCTCGTGCTCGAGGTAGAGGAGCGACGCCGGGGAGACGGCGGTCGCAGTGGTCGAACGCGGGCCCGGATCGAAGAGCGTGAGCTCGCCGATGATCTCACCCGGGCCGAGGACGGCGAGGAGGGACTCGCGGCCGTCGCTCGACGTGTGGCCGAGCTTGACCTTGCCCTCGGTCACGATGTAGAGGCGATCGCCGAGATCGCCCTCGTCGAAGAGGGTCTCACCGCGACGCAGGGTCGTATGACCCATCTTCTGCTGGAGGGACACCTGCTGTGCATCATCAAGGCCACCGAACAGCGGCACCTGGCTGATGAAGTTTCCGTCACCGATCATGGTGCGGAGCTCCTTCCGCTCGTGCCCGAGTTGCTCGGGCGTTCCGATTTGGACTGCGCGGTGAGTCCCATGCGTTACACCGCTCACTAGGAGGTACCGCGTATCACACCATTATGCCCTATCTATCAGGTGAAATGGGCTTCATTTCGCGTTGTGTGTGACCTGTCTAATGAAATAGAGGTTATTTGGTGTGTGCGCTGACGTGCTCTGATAGGGCGTCGGCCACGGCCTGCGGTGCTTCTTCGGGGAGGAAGTGTCCGGCTTCGCGAATGACGATCTGCGTCAGTGGCGCATCCACGAACTGGGCGTCGGCCGCGTGATCCAACGCCGACCATGCCCCGTCGTCGCGCCCCACCAGGGACAGGACGGGCACGCGCAACGGTTCGGAGAGGATGCGTCGCTCCTCGCGCGAGATCTTGCGTGCGGCGCTCAGGCCGCGCAGCGCGGTGTGCGCGGCGAAGGGGCGACGCAGCGCGGCGCGGTATGTGCCCGACTGGGAGACGAGGTCGTCCACGTTCCCGGGCGAGGCCCACGCGCGGAACACGGTCGTCACGAGAGAGCCCGAACGCAGCGCGCGCTCACGCCCGGTGGGCAGCGCGAGGCGACCCTGCAGGACGCGGCCACCCGCCCAGGGTGCGCGACCGATCACGGGTTGGACGCCGAGGGGGTGCGGTGCCGACAGGACGGCCACCGATTGCAGCTCGAGGGGGGCCAGGGCACCGATCATCCATGCGACCGTGCCGCCGATCCCCATGCCCGCCACGGAGAACGAGGCCACGCCGAGCGCGCGCACGACACCTATCACGTCGTTCGCCATCTGCTGCAGGTCGCAGTCTCCGCGCGTCAGGTCGGAGGTTCCGAAGCCTCGTAAATCGAGGGCGAACACGCGCGAGGTTGACTCTGCGAGGGTGGGCAGGACATCTCGCCATGCCCACCAGTGCTCGGGGAAGCCGTGCAGGAGGACGAGCGTATGGTCCATGCCCTCGCCCATGTCAGCGACGTGGAATGCGGCACCGCCAGCGCTCACGTGCCGATGGGTCCACGGACCCTCGAGCTCGATCGCGCTGGCGGGAATCAGAGTTTTCACTTGCGGGCCGCGTCCTTCGCTGCCTTCTTACGGGCGCGCTTGGAGTAGAAGGCGCCCGCCGGGTTGGTGGCTTCAATCGAGGTGCGCAGGGCCTCCTCGGCGCGGCCGGTACGGCGCGCCGAGTGGGACACGTACGCCAGGCCGATGAGGGCGATGCCCAGCAGTGCGAAGCGGCCGGAGTATCCGGAGGCCTGCAGGTGGTGCGAGAGGTTCGCGCCCAGGGAGCCCGTGTTGGTCAGTGCGGTGAGCGCGGACAGTACCGATGCGGCGGTGATGCCGGGGGCCATGAGCCACGGCAGACCCATGATGAGGGTCACGATGCCCATCAGCCATGCGCCTAGCGAGGAACGGCGTGCGACCACGAAAAGGATCGCGGAGATGATGATCGCGCCCAGGAGCTCGCCCAGCGCCAGAATGGATGCGACACCGGTGTACATGGGCGCGGCGTCCGCCAGCGTCATGCGCGCACCCGCGTCGGCGGCCAGGTACCAGCCGGCGGGCACGAGCAGCAGGAACAGCAGGAAGGACAGCCAGTGCGCGCCCGTGCGCGAGGGCATCTCCGTGATCTCGGGGGCGGCGGAGAAGATCTCGTCGTCCAGGCTCGAAGGCGCGCCGGACTTGTCGCCGCGCGCGGCGGTCGACGCGATGGCGGCCAGGGTCGCGGCCTCGCTGTCCTCGTTGCCCTCGCCCAGCAGGGAGCGGCGGCGCGGGCGTGTGGCCTCGGCGGCATCCTGATCCTCGAAGGAGTACGAGGCTTTGGTGTCTTGCGTCGGCAGCTGGGCCGTCGGCTCGGTGAAGGGGGTCGCTTCCTCGGCCGTGGGCTCGTCCTCGGCGGAGGTTTCGGCGGGAGCGTTCTCCTGGGCCGCGACAGCGGGAATCGAGGGGGACAGTGTCTCGTCGTCGCCGAAGATCATGGAGCGGCGCGAGGACGGCGAGTGGGTGGAGGCTTCGGCGGCTGCGCCACCGACCGCGGCGACCTCGCCCTCGGAGGGCTCATCCTCGCTGGAGGGCGCCTCGGCCTCGTCGGAAGCCTCGTCGGTCGCCTCGTCGTTGGCCTCGCTCAGGGCGGCGGCCGCCTGCGCGGGCGTCATCACGGGGGCGAGCGCGGGCTCCGTATCCTCGGTCGCGTCCTCGGTGGCCTCGTCTGCGGTGGCCTCGTCCGTGGAGGAGAGCAGGGAAGCGAAGGAATTCTCGGCGTCTTCCGCCAGGTGCGAGGAGGCTTCGGGCTGCTCGCCCTCCTCGTTCGACGAGGCGGGGGCGGGCTCATCGGAAGCGGCGTCCACTGCGGGAGCCTGGTCCTCGGTCGCTTCCTCAACGGGAGCCTCATGAGGGGCATCTTCGGCGGCCTCGGGCTCCTCGGTTGCCTCTGCGGCCGGAGCGTCGGCCTCGGCGGGCTCATCGGTTCCCTGATCAGCGACCGGAGCGTCGGCGGGGGACTCCTGCTCGGCCTGCTCCTGCTCGGGGGCGGCCTCGGCCTCGTCGGAGGAAGAAATGACCGGCAGATCGCCCTCGGGGGCGGACACGACGGGCAGCTCACCGGTGGAGATCTTGTCCTCGATCGTCGGCTTGAGCGGTGCTGCGGCCGGCACGCGGCCCGTCAGGCCGCCGATCGCGACTGCCTCGATTTCGCCCGTGTGGATGGGTTCGCTGGACTCGCCGATGATCGCCGACGCGTCGGAATCCTCGCCGGGCAGCTCAATCTCCTCGCCGGTCAGCACCACATTGTCAGGTGCATCCTCGGCGCGGTCGCGCTGGGCGTCAAACTCGTTATCAGACATGCTTCCTCCTTATACCTGCCCACATATTACGGTCAGCGTGCGCGCTTGCGCGTATTAGCCCTCGGCAGGCCCCTCTTTTGCTGTCGAATCCTCATCGGCCTCGAGCTTCTTGAGCGCCCGCACGCGGGCCCACAGCACGCCCATCGAGGCGCAGCCGGTCGCCATTCCGAGCGCCGCCAGCGGCGGGCTCGCGAGCGCTATCTTCGTCAGCAGGGATGATCCCGGGACGATCACGTTGCCCGTCAGCGACGCCCACACGGGCAGGACCACGTACGTGGGGAGCACCAGGATGAACCAGCTCGCGATCTGCGTGCCGGTGATCGACCAGCGGGCGCTCACGACGAGCACCGCGAACGCGACGCCCGCTCCGAGGGCGAGCCAGTGCATCGGCTCGAAGCTCTCGGTGATCCCCTCCAGGCCCATGGCAGCGACGTTCGTCGTGTCCGAGGGGGCCGCCGCGACCATCAGCGTCCCCGCCGCGACCGCCGCGGGAAGCGCGACCGTCGTGCCGAATCCGTGGCGGTGCACGCGGGCCAGAGGCACGCGCGTGCTCATACCGGCGCGCACTCGCACCGACTTGATCGTCAGCGCGCACGCGCCGAGCATGAGCGACATGCACACCGGGTACAGGCACCAGGACACGCCCGCGATGATGTCCTCGGCACCCACGGACGACTTCATGAGAAAAGGAAGGCGCGCCACACCAAAGAACTGAGCCACCGCCACGACCAGCGACCACACGAAGGTCACGACCATGCCCGCGCTCGACTCCTCGCAATTGAGGGCGATGAGGGCCAGCAGCAGTGACGCGAGCGCCATACCGATAAGCCCCTCGACCGAGGCCAGGGGCTGGCCGACCGAGGCCAATGCCTGCACGTCGACCATCGAGGACCCCAGGAACACCAGGGCGATCGGGGCGAAAACGAACGCGAACAACCCCGAGCGCAGGCGCGCGGAGAGGTTTCGATGCTGCAAAAGCGTCATGCCCCTAGTGTAGAGGGGTGAGTATCGAAGCCCTCGTCGACCCTGCACCCGCCGTGTTGTGCGCGGCGGCAGCCCGACCCGACGTCACCTCCGCCATGAACGAGGCCCACGCGGCTCTCGCCGATCTGCGCTTCAGCGAGGGGCTGCGCCGAGGCTGGGAGGAGGCGCGCGCGGAGGCGGCCGTGCGCGAGGCCGCCGCCCTGTCCATCATCGAGGGCGCTCGCACAAGCGTCGACGACGTGCGTGCCCTGTCCATGGCTGACGATGGGGGAGCGGCCTCGGACCCGGGGGTCGCCCTCGCGCTGGGGATCTGGCGCTCGCAGTGGAACCTTGCCTCGCGCTTCCCCGCGCTCAACACCCGCTCCCAGGGGGGCGCGCGCGTCGCTCCCACGCCCCTTCCCGCGCTGATCGCGGGACTGCACAGGGACGCCTGCTCGGGGCTCGTTGCCGCCGGCCTCGTCGAGTCGCGGTCCGTTGCTGTGCCCGCCGCCCCTTCCCTGCTCGCACCCGCCCTCGCCTACGCGCGCTGCGATGCGCCCGGCCTCGCCGTCGCTGCCGCCCTGACCGCCCACTTCCGTTTCCGGCGCGTCTTTGACCCGGCCTCGTCCGTCGTCGGGGGCGGACTGGCGCGGTGGATCCTCGTCACCCGAGGCGTCGACCCGACCGGCGTGTGTGTGCCGGCCGCCTACGACGCGCTCGACCCGGCGCGCGCGGGACGCGAACTCGCCGGGTGGGTGAGCGCCGACGAGGCCGGCCTGGCCCGGTGGATCATCCACTACTGCGCGGGAGTCGTCTACGGCACCCAGGTCGGGCGCGACGTCGCCCGCCACGTGCAGGCGGGCCGCCTCTCCTAGGGCTGTTTCTCAGCGGCGCAGGAGCGCGCAGGCTGCCGCTCCCACGGCGACGCCGGCGATGAACGGCACCGCGACCTTCGCGGGCGTGGGAACCTCGCGCGGCAGGACGCGCACCGTGGACGTGAAGGTGAGGGTGGGCCAGCCTTCGCGCTGCGCCATCTCGCGCAGGGCGCGGTCCGGGTTGACCGCGTAGGGGTGGCCGACCAGGCGCAGGAGCGGCGCGTCCGACACCGAATCCGAGTACGCCGAACACTCCGACAGGTCCCAGCCGCGCGCGCGAGCCAGGGCCTCGCAGGCATCCGCCTTGCCCTGCGCCTGATTGAAGTGCGTGATCTCGCCCGTGAAGCACCCGTCGTCGTCGACCGCCGCGCGCGAGGAGAGGACCTCGTCAGCCCCCAGCATCTGCGCGATGGGGCGCACCACCTGCTCGACCGACGCCGACGCGATGACGACGACATCCCCCGCGCGCTTGTGCGCCTCGATGCGCGCGAGCGCCTGCGCGTAGCAGACGGGCTGGATCGTGCGCTCGAGCGCGTCCTCCACCGTCGCCTCGAGGAACGCGGCGTTCCAGCCACGCCCCATGCGCCCCAGAGCCTGCGCCATCTGCTCCATGCGGGACTCGTCCGCGCCCGCGAGCAGGTAGGGCAACTGAACCAGGACGGAGGTGAGCGCGGTACGCCTGTTCATGAGGCCTGCCTCGATGAAGGGGCCAGAGAGCGCCACGTTCGAGGACGTGTCCAGAATCGTCTTATCCAGGTCGAAAAATGCCGCGCGTACCATGGCGTCTACTCCAGCGTTGGCTCAATCCACAGGGGTCCTCCATCGGATCCCTCTATGCACAGCGTGGCACCTCGGATTCGCGTTGTCCACAGGGGCGCGCCCACGGGTGGACGGGCCGCACGCTACGGGCGCATCGTCGTCCCATGAACACCCACGTCACCCCGCATCGAGGAACCGTTGCCCTCGTCGGCCTCGCGCCGCCCGACCTCGACGGCGCGCGGGATGCCGCGGTTCTCGCGGGGGCGCGCGTGTGCTCGGACCCGGGCCAGGCCTCGTTGATTCTCGCCTCCGCGTCGGCTCCGGTACCCGAGGGAGTGCCCTGTGTGCGCGTCGGGCAGGGCGGTCAGGTGAGGCTGCCGGGGGACACCGCGCTCCTCGTGTCCCTCATCGCCGAGGCATCCTCCCGCACGCGCCGATCGGGTGCGGTGTGGGTGGTCGCCGGGATTGCTGGAGGGGTTGGGGTGACCGGCGTCGTTCGGCTGCTGGCCCGCGAGCGTGGGCGGCGTCGGGGTGCCCGATGGGGTGGGCGGCGCGGGGAGCGCGGTGCCCACCGAGCGAGGGCGGGAGAAGCGGTCGTCGTCGACGCGTCTGGGTCCGTGCCCGGTGTTGCGCTCGCGGGTGACCACGACGTTCCCGGCGTGCGGTGGGCGGATCTGGACGCCTCCGAGGACTCCTACCTGCCGTCGCTGCGCGATCATCTGCCCGTCGTTGGTGGAGTGCGTGCCCTCGTCGGGGATGCGCGCGGCGGCGTTGCCGCCGATGATCCCCGCGTGGTCGCGGCGTGCCGATCACTCGACGCGCCCCTCATCGTGGACGCGGGCCGATGGGACGCGCGGGCCGCACGGTGCGTGTCCGCGATCCACGCCGACGCGCTCGTCCTGATCACCCACGGGGACCTGGAGGGAGCCGCCGCCCTGTCGGCGATATGCGCGGCGCTTCCGCCTCCGTGCTCCGCGATCACGCTTGTGTGCGCTGGCGAGCGATGGGGAGCCGGTGTGCGCGAGTGTACCCCCGGGCCCATCCTGCGAGCCCCCACTCGCCCCGGGCGGAATCTGCGCGGCCTCATGCACGCCCTCGAATCTGCTTCCTCCTCGAGTGCAGGCGGGGCCGCTTCATCAACGGGCGGGCTACTTGAGATCGAGGCGCGCCATGCGTGACGCTCTGCGCCTGCTCGCCCGCGGTGAGGACCCCGCTCGTGCGGCCGCCGCGTGCGCGCCGCCCGGCAGCGGATCCGCCGCGGTCACCTCCACCCTGGAGACCCTACGCTCCCGGCAACGCGGCATGGACCCGCCCCTCGCGCGCCTCCTCGACGACCCGTCCGTCACCGATGTCCTCATCAACGGCACCCAGGCGTGGGTCGACCGAGGAGGCGGCCTCGTGCGCGTGGACGCCGACATCCGAGACGAGGCCGACGCCCGCCGCGCCGCCATACGCCTCGCGAGCGCGTGCGGCGTGCGCCTGGACGACGCGCGCCCCATCGCCGACGGCACTCTGCCCGGGGGAGTGCGCCTGCACGCGGTCCTCGCCCCCGTGTCTGGATCCGGCACGCTCATCTCCCTGCGCGTCCTTGGCACCCGTCGGCTGGGCGTCGCGGATCTCGAGGCCTGCGGGACGCTGCCCGGCGCGGTGGGGGCACTCCTACGCTCCCTTGTCGCCTCGCGCGCCAACGTCCTCGTCAGCGGGGCGACCGGAAGCGGGAAAACGACGCTCCTGAGCGCCGCGCTCTCCCTTGTTCCCTCTGGTGAGCGCATCATCTGCATCGAAGAGGTCGCCGAAATCGCGCCCGCCCACCCCCATTGCGTGCACCTCATCGAACGCAAGCCAAACGTCGAGGGGAGGGGCACGGTCACCCTCGCCGACCTCGTGCGTGCGGCCATGCGCATGCGCCCCGACCGCCTCGTCCTCGGCGAGTGCCGAGGCCCCGAAGTGCGCGACGTCCTCACCGCCCTCAACACCGGGCACGACGGCGGATGGGCGACGATCCACGCCAACGGGGCGCGCGACGTGCCCGTGCGGCTCGCTGCCCTCGGAGCGCTCGCTGCCATGAGCGAAGACGCCGTCGCCGCCCAGGCCGCCAGTGCCATCGACGCGGTCCTCCACATGCGGCGCGGCGCAGATGGGCGCCGCTGGGTGTCCGAGGTCGGGGTCCTCACGCGCGCTCGCGGGCCTCTCGAGTGCGCGCTCGCGCTCAGCGCCACCGCCGATGGCTGCGTCGCCACGCACGAGGCCTGGGCGCGCCTCGCCCGAAGGGTCGGGCTATGAGGGTGGGCTGGGATGCGTTCGTGGAGGGCCTCGACCTCGGCGAGGTGGCGGCGGTCAGCGTGTTCGTTATATGCGTGTGTGCGCTGTGTTTACGGTGTTGTATGGCCGTGTATTGGGGAGCGCGCGAGAAGCGTATCGTGCGCGCGTGGGCGCGGCCGACGCGCGCGCGTAACCCGGAGCGCGAGGCCCGGGGGCGGTGGAGACGGTTACGTCCCGGGAAGGAACGATCCGCGCGCCACCGAGGCCGCGCGCAGGGCCCGCCCACCCCGCGCGAGCTCTCCCTCCTCGTCGCCGAGGTCGCGACCCGTCTGCGTGCGGGAGCCCCCACTGCCGACGCCTGGGGCCTCGCCTTGGCGCGCATCGATGCGGGAGGGAGCGTCGGCGTGGATGATTCCTACCCTGCCGTCCTCGACGAGTGGGCGCGTGCTCCGACGCGCCGGCGCCCCCTGCGCAGAGTAGAAAGGGCGCCGGGCGCGGCCGCATCCCGCGCAAGCGCCGCATCCGTTGCGCTTGCCTGCCGATTCAGCCACGGCCTCGGCGCGCCCCTCGCCGACGTCCTCGACGCAATCGGCAGCGCGATTGACGACGCGCAGGTGCTCGAGGAGGCGCGTCGCGTTGCCGCCGCCGGCCCGCTCATGTCCGCGCGCGTCCTCGCGGCCCTTCCCCTCGTCGGGGTCGTGGCGGCGCTCGCGCTGGGGGCCTCGCCCTGGCAGTTCTACACGGGAGGCGGGGCGGGGCGGATGTGCGCCTTCGTGGGTGTTGCTGCGTGGGCGGCGGGGGTGGCCTCGTGCCGACGGATCCTCGCCCGGTGTCGGCGCGTCGAGGAGGGGATGGACGGCGCGCTCGCCTGCGACCTCGTCGCCTCCGCCCTGGCCAGCGGCGCGGCGATCCCCCGCGCTCTCGACGCGTTGGCCGACGCCTGCGCCACCGAGACACTGTCGTGGGCCGCCGCCTCCCTGCGGCTCGGCGCGACCTGGGCGGACGCGTGGGAGGACACCCCCGAGTGGAGCCATCCCTTGCGCGACGCGCTCGAGGCCTCGTGGACCAGCGGAGCAGCTCCGGACACGCTGCTCGCCCGCAGCGCCGCCTGGGAGCGCCGCTCGCGCCTCGTCGACGCGAAGGCGCAGGCCGAGGAGCTGAGCGTCCGCCTCGTCGGACCGCTCGGTGCCTTCTTCCTGCCCGCGTTCCTGACCCTGGGCATCGCACCGCTGCTCGCTCACCTCGTGGGAGGAATCGGCGTGTAGTCGAGTTATCCACAGGGGTCGTGGGGCTTCGTTGGTTATCCACAGGGGCTCGAATCCGCGTGGAAACGTGGGACGGCACCCGCGCACACTGGCCTTGCGCGCGACCGCGCGCGAAGGAAGAAAGGACAGATCAATGACGATCATCGACAGAATCGACTGCGCAGCCACGCGCGCCCAGCTCATCGCGATGGCGGCCGTTCAGGAGGGAGCTCGGACCCTGCGGCCCCGGACCACGGCCGATCCCACCGAGGGGCGCGATCCCGAGGAGGGCGCGACCACCGTCGAGTACGCGATCGGCACCATCGCCGCCGCCGGTTTCGCTGGCCTGCTCATCGTGATCCTCAAATCGGACACCGTGCGCGCCGCCCTCGAATCCGTCATCCAGGAGGCGCTGAATACCCGATGAACAGCGACGAGCGCGGATACGTCACCGTCGAACACGCCATCGGTTTCGTCGCCGTCACCCTCGTCGTCGGCGTCATCGTCGCCGCCGCGCAGGCCGGGATGACCGGAGCATCCCTGTGCCAGGCGGTCCGCGAGGGCGCGCGGGCCGCCTCCATCGGACAGACCGACCCGCAGGGAGCGGCCTCGGCCGCCTATCCGCCCGGATCCTACGCGGTCGCGCGCTCCGGCGGGTGGGTGAGCGTCACCGGCACCGCCCCCTACCGCGGGGCGGCTGGCTGGGTCGGGGGCATCGCCCGATGCTCGGTGACCACCATCGACGAAGGAGACCTGCCGTGACGCTTGAACCGACAGCCCCGCGTGCAGCCGTGTCTCGAGGTGGGCCTGTTGCGGATGGGTACGCCGGCGAACGTTCCGACGAGGAAGGTTCTGGAACCATCAATTCCGTGGGGCTCATTGTCGTGGCCGTCGCGCTCGCGGTAGCCATCGGCGGGGTCGGTGTTGCCCACCGCGAGCGGGTGCGCCTGCAGGCTGTCGCTGACCTAGCGGCCCTGGCTGGGGCAGAGCAGTCGGCCACGGCTGACTGGGAGGACGTGGGGGAGCGGCCGTGCGGGGCAGCCTCCGCCGTCGCCGCAGCGAATGGCGCGGGCGTTCAGTCCTGCGAGGTGCGCGGTCCTGACTGCCTGGTGATCCTCACGCAGCCAGTGAGAATCGCCGGGATTTCAACGAACGTGAGCGCACGGGCGCGCGCCGGACCCGAGCGGTGAAAAATTCACAGGAAATTGCCAGGTTCGTTCAATGGTTCCCACAGGTGGGGTCCGTACATTAATAGTCATCAAGCCAAGGGCGACACCCACAAAGGGTGAGCCGAGAAAGGGAGCGCATCGGAAGACTTGCACTGTGTTGATGGGATACTCGAAGGGGTCGGCCTTATGGCCGGCCCCTTCGAGTATGTGCTGACGCGTTCCGTGTACCGAGGCGTGCTAGCTGCCTGCGCTCACCGCCGCGCACGTGGACCCGCTAATGCGCACGTGGGCCCGATGATATGCGCGTGGGCAGCGCCGTCCACGCGCACATCTAGAGGTTTACGTGCGTATCAAGGGGTTGACGCGCATATCCAGCGGTTCGCGTGCGAGCAGCACACCAGGCCAGGCACCGTTGTGCCCAAAACGCAGACCACCTCAGCCGCAACACCCCATTTTCAATGTTTTTCACCGAGGTGGTCTGCAATTTGGGCGCCTTACCATCCCGAACCGTGACCTCACCAACCACCAAATGGGGGGATTTGCACCATTAGGGGCGCGACACGCCGGTGACACGCCGAAGGGAGGCGCCTAATGGTGCAAAACCCCCGCCCTCGACGATGCGTGGGCCCGAGCCGCGACCAACACGTTGTGACCTATAACCCCGAGGTCGGATTACTTGCCGTGGTAGCGCGGACTGGTCCCCAGGTGAGTGGGGTAGGCGTTGCGGTTGTCGCCGACCACGTTCTCGTCCAGGCCGCGATACGTGTAGGAGTTGTCGTAGGCGATCTCAAAGGGGGAGACAACGCCGTCGGTGTACTGCTTGATCTCCTCGGGCGTGGGTTCTGGACCCATGCTCTTGTTTGTGAGAGGGTTCTCGTCCGGGTACTGGCTGGGGTCCGTGTTGACCATCGCGCCGGGTGCGACACCGCCGTAGCCCGTGTACTGATTCCACGTGTGGTCCGGGTTGGTTCCCGTGTGGATGAGGAGCTGCAGAAGCTGATTCGTGGTGGCTTGGGGCCACTTCTGGCGGGCGAGTGCGAGAGAACCAGCGACGAGGGGAGTCGCGAAAGAGGTGCCGAAAGCCTGTTCGTTTTGTTGTGTCTGTAGGTTTCTTACAGTGATAGGTCCACCCACCGCAGCGCTGACTACACCTTCTCCCCACGAGGAGTAGTCTTGGCGGTTACCGTCGGTGCCAATAGCGCTGACGCTGACAACTCCAGACCAATGGCCGAAAGACTCAAAGGTTTGTTCCTTGGCGTCATTGCCCGCACCGGCAGTGATAATGACCCCCTGTGAAAGAGCTCGGGCCATTGCCCACTTAAGTGAGTCGCTGTTGCTTGCTCCGGCCAGTGACAGGCTGATAATCATTGCGCCATCGTTCATGGCTGTGTTGAGCAAAGAAGAAATATCGTCTTTACTGACACTGAGCTGCCCGCGACAATCACTTCCAGAGGTATCGCCAGCGGAAGTAAGAGTAATACGATACGCCAGTAGTTTTGCCTGGGGAGCAATCCCGTAATCCCGCGCTACGAGTACGGATGCTATATCCGTTCCGTGCTGCCTGGTGGATGCGCTTGAGGTGACGGTGCAAGGTGTCTTGTCGGTGATGTCGGCACCTGCCAGCTCGGGAGCGCTGGTGTCGACCTCGCCGTCCAGGATTGCGATGGTGACACCCTGCCCGGTGTATCCTTTCGCGCGCGCCTGGTCGAGGTGGTAGTACGCGAAATAGGGCTGGTCGGCGGCGGTGATGGTGTCCGCCGCGTGAGCAGGCCCGGACGGTAGCGCGGTGGCTCCCGTGGCGAGCGCCAGGGTCGAGGCCGTGACGCCGAGCAGGCGCGCCGTGCTGTTCGTGTGCGTCACCATTGGCCCGGATCCCATCCGTCGTCTTTGCGTGGTGCGGGCGAAAGGTCCTTGTCGGATCCGTAGGTCTGCGATAGGGGGTTCACGTAGCCCTCGGGCAGCTCGTCCTCATCGTCCTCAAAGCGGAACGGAGTGTAGCGGCGTCGCTGGGCCTTCTTCTCGTCCTTCTTTCCTCCGGCGCCAGCGCCGCCAGCACCCATGAAACCGCCGGTTCCCTGAGCGCGACCGCCGGCTGCGGAGCTTCCAGCGCCATTCGCGCCGGATGCCCCCGACATGCCCGTCACTCCAGAGGTTCCGTTGGCACCAGCCCCCGTCGCGCCAGCAGGAGCAGGGGGCGTGTACTTGCCGAATCCGGCACCGGAGTAGGAACCGGTGCGCAGGGCCGTTGAGCCGGTCGAGCTTCCTACTCCCGTTCCTACTCCACCGGCTCGTCCCATGATAGACGCGGCAGAACCCATCCGCGCGGACCCGCGAAGGCCCAGCGCCCCTGCGCTGAGCACGCCGGCTCCGCCGAGGCGACCAGCCGTCGACGATTCGGTGGCAGGTCCACCGTTGAGACGCCACAGGGGATGGTCGCGATCAACGGGAGAAGCTGGGGTGTGACCGCCAATGACGCCGTTCGCGTGCCGGTCACCGTTGACGCGCGTGTGCAGCAGGTCGATGTCCATCAGGTCCTGCGGATCGGTGACGGGGTTCAGGCGGGATCCAAGCTCTCCTTCGGAGATGTATTGGTTGGGAATACGCTTCGAGGACATGACGCGGTCACTGATCGGACCGCCCTCGTCGTATCCATCAGCGTACAGGCCCGAGCCTTGCCCCCGGAGGTCGGAACGGCCGTAGTCGTCATCGCGGCTGGCCCCGTACACGCCAGCTTCGTGGGGAGAGACCCACATGTTGCCTTGGTTGAGCTGATTGCTGACAGAAGGAGTTGAAGGACCGTTTGTGGGTGGTATTTCAACGTTACTGAGCCCTGTAGTGAATGCTGCGACTTGCTCAGTATGGGCCTGCAACTGGTCGGCGAGCTTCTGGGCCTCGTCGTTGACTCGCTGCAGGATGGCCGTGGCGGCAGCCTCACGCTGCGCATTTGCCTGCGCCTCGATCGCGTCTACGTAGGCGGCACCGGTCGTAGCGATCGTGTTGATGGGCTCTCCGATTGGACCCATGTGCTTCGCGACAGGAATGACGACCTGAGCAAGCCCCCGCATTGCTTCGGTTGCCTTGTCCAGGAGCGTCGGTGACAGGAGCTTTGCATCCTCGGCGGCGTGCATGAGCAGGCGCCGACCCTCGACGTAGTGCTCGGTGCCGGTCACGTACCCCTGTCGTTCGCTGCTGTAGCGTTGCTGCGTCTGATCGATCCAGCCGTCAATGGCCTCGCCCGTTTGTCCCTCGAAGCCCTGGTATTCCTTGAAGTGGGACACGCTGGCACTCATCATCCCCATTCCGGCAATGATCATGGAGTGTTCGGTGTCGTAGCCGCTGAGCTTGCGGGATTCCTCGACGCCCTCAACGAACTTCATGAGGCGGTCGTACATGGGGCTGCTCACCATGATCTGTCTCCTATCGTGCGCTTTGGGCTAGAACTCAGTCTGCGCGTCCTGGGTGGGCGCGCCGTTGGTGCCCGCCGTCGTTGCGGGATCGGGACTCGTTGCTGATCCGCCGGCAGATGCCGCGGAGGGGTTCGTCGAAGAAGTTGGCGTTGGTGAGGTGTAGGCCGACGGGTCGCCCATCGAGTCACGGAGGGCCTTTAGCTCGTCTCCGGTGGCCTGTTCAACGGCGGCAAAGTCTTCGATCGCTTGATCGACATTGCGCCCGAAGGAGCGGAGAGTGTCGCGCTCGGTAGCGGCAATTTTGCCGTATGCGCCGAGGAAAGTGATAAACGCGTTCCGCAGTGCCTGAGGACCCGCCTCATCGGTCCAGAAACGCTCGTATTGTCCGTTGGAGAGCCGGGTGATTGCCTCGGAGCTGGAGGCTATTGCCGCCCCCCCGTGCTCGACGTCCTGCCGAGTTTGTGCATGCTTGTTGGAATCGAAAGCGACGTCAGCCACGGCGCACCTCCTGCGTAGCGAGTCCGCCAAACACGTGTCCTGCGGAACAAAATGAGACGCTGATCAGCATATGACCAGGTGTTCAAGAAAACAAGTCATATGACGGACAGCAGACGAGGTGCAGCGGTAGTTACTGTGCCCCGTCGGCTTACTTGCGGTGGTAGCGCGGGCTGGTCCCCAGGTGGGTGGGGTAGTGGTTAAGATTGTCGCCGACCACGTTCTCGTCGAAGCCGCGGTACGTGTAGGAGTTGTCGAAGGCGATCTCAAGGGGGGAGACGACCCCGTCCACGTACTGCTGGACCTCCTCGGGCGTGGGTTCTACATCCGGGCGTTTAGTCATCAGGGGGTTCTCGTCCGGGTACTGGCTGGGGTCCGTATTGACCATGGCGCCGGGGTCAGCGGGGCCGTAGCCCGTGCGATCGTTCCACGCATGATTAGGGTTCGTCCCGGTGTGGACAAGGAGCTGGAGCAGCTGGTTCGGGGTCGCCTCGGGCCACTTCTCGTGGGCCAGAGCCACGAAGCCCGAGACCAGCGCAGTGGACACCGAGGTGCCCGTCACCACCGTGTTTGCTCCCGTCGAATAGTCGCGCACGGTCGCGGTGCCCACGGCCGCCGACACGAGGCCTTCGCCGCTGGAAGAAGAATCGACCACCTTTCCTTGGGTGTCGATTGCGCCGACGCCGGCGACCCCCGACCACCAGGACAGTGCAAATGGGTCAGAGTACCTGCCGAAGTTACCGGCTGCGGCAACGACAACGACGCCCTGGGAGATGGCGCGGGCCATCGCCCACTTCAGGGCGTCTAGGCGTTCGTCGCTGGATACGGACATGTTGATGATCGTCGCCCCGTCGTTCATGGCGTGGTTCATGAGGGAGGCGTAAGTGTCCTTGGTGACGCCAACAAAGGAGCCGTCGTCGCAGTCCTCCCCGGACGTGTCACCCTGGGTGGTAAACGACATGCGATACGACAGGATCGTCGCGTCGGGGGCAACGCCGTAGGCATCCGAGGCAATGATCGAGGCCATCGCGGTGCCGTGCATCCTGCTAAATGTGCTGGAGGTGACGGTGCAGGGAGTCTTGTCGGTGATATTCGTTTTCGCCAGCTCGGGGGCTGTCGTGTCGACCTCGCCGTCGATGAGCGCGATCGTGACCCCTTTACCCCTCAAGCCCATGTTGCGGGCTTCGCTCAGGTAGTAGTAGGCAAAATACGGCTGGTCAGCTGCCGTGATCGGGTCGGCGGCGTGCGCGGGGCCGGTCGGCAGAGCCGTCGCACCCGTGGCGAGCGCCAGGGTCGAGGCCGCGACGCCGAGCAGGCGCGCCTTGCTGATGTTGCGTGTCACCATTGGCGGGGATCCCATCCGTCGTCTTTGCGTGGTGCGGGCGAAAGGTCCTTGTCGGACCCGTAGGTCTGCGACAGGGGGTTCACGTAGCCCTCGGGCAGTTCGTCCTCATCATCCTCAAAGCGGAACGGCGTGTACCTGTGCCGACGAGCCTTGCGGTCTTCCTTGCCCTTGCCACCTGCGCCGGCACCGGCACCCATGAAGCCGCCCATGCCGGGCCGCCCGGCCGCGCCGCCAGCACCAGCTGCGCCCGCAACGCCCGCGCCGCCCGCGCCGCCCACTCCGGCTCCAGCTGCTCCCGCGGTAGCGCTGTTGAGAGACAAGCTGCCGCGCATCCCCAGAGCGCCCGCGCCGAGGGCACCGGCACCCAGAGCGCCTGCGGCAAGGGCGCCTGCGCCGAGGCCGGAGCCACCCGCCGGGCCACCGTTCAGACGCCACAGCGGATGATCGCGGTCGATGGGCGAGGCCGGGGTGTGCCCGCCGATCACGCCGTTCGCGTGCCGGTCTCCGTTCACTCGAGAGTGCAGCAGATCGATGTTCATGAGATCGTTCGGGTCTGTCACGGGGTTGAGACGAGAGCCGAGTTCGCCTTCGGGCACAAACGTGTTCGGGATGCGCTTCGATGACATGATGCGATCGCTGATTCGGCCGCCTTCGTCGTAACCATCCGGATACACGCCAGACTTCGGGTCGCGTTGGTCGGAGCGGCCAAAATCAGTGTCGCGGTCCCCACCGTAGACGCTTGGATCATGGGGAGACACCGGCACGTTGCCCCGCTCGATTACTTTAACGACGGGGGTGGGTGACGGGGGAGGAACGGGGAACTGCGCGGTCTTCTTGGAATCGGGGAGTTTCCTCATTGCGTCCGTGCACCTGTGCAGGGAAGATGCAAGCCAGAACGAGGCCCTTCTCATTCGGGCGAGAATCTTTTCAGATTGTTCCTCGCGTGCCGCATTCGCCTGCGCTTCGACGGCATTAACGTAGGCCTCGCCCGTCGTCGCAAGGGAGTTAAATGGAAGACCGAAAAATCCCATGTTCTTCGTATACGGGATGACGACCTGCGCGAGGTCGCGCATCGCCGCGGTCTTTGAGTCGAGGAGGACGGGTGGGAGGAGCCGCGCGTCCTCGGCGGCGTGCTTCAGCATGTGGCGAGCCTCCACGTAGTGCGAGAAGCCGCTGACGTACCCCGTGAATTCAGTGTCATAACGGGATAGTGAGGCCTCAAGCCACTTCTTGATAGCCTCACCAGTCAGGCCTTCAAACCCCTGATGCTCGCGAAAATGCTTCACGCGCTCGATCATGCCTGTGAGCCCTTCGATGGTCTGACTATGAAGGGGGTCGTGTTTTTCGAGCTGGATCAAGCCTTCTTCGGCTGCTTGGGCGAACCGCATCAGCTGTTCGTATTTCGGGCTGGCAACCATGAAACTTCTCCTTGTGCCTGGGATCGCAGGGGGGACAATTACTGGCCGGTGATCGTGGGGCCGCCGGGCGCGGATTGGCCGAAGTGGGACGGACCCGCCGCGCCAGTGGGTGCTTCGGTTGCTTCGGTTGTCGACGTGTCGGACCCGTCAGTCTGGGCGGGGGCACCGCTTTCATCGGCCTCCTGAGCGGTGGGGGCGCCCGCCTGTGGCAGTCCCTTTCCGAGCTTCTCTCTGATCTCGGGGTTGGTAATGCTGTCCTGGATGCTCTTCAGTTCATCGCCTGTGGATTGGTTGACGCGAGCGAATTCTGCGATGGCGAGGTCGACGTTCGTGCCGAACTCCTTCAGAGCGTCTTTCTCCTTACTGAAGGCTTCGTCGCAGGCGGAGAAGAATTCGGCGACGGCCTTGCGAAGAAGCTGCGCCGCAGGTTCGGGCGTCCAGTCTTGCGTGGTCTGTCCTTTGGCTAGGTTCCCGACCGCTTGAGAGCTCTTCTGCAGGCCTTCCTCACTCTGAGGAACGTCGGACGCCGTGAGCTTGTGATCTGAGGAGTTGAAAGCGACGTCAGCCATGGCTTACCTCCTGTGTGAAGAAACCGTCGAACGCGTGTCCGGCGAAATATAGATGGGATCTTGCTCAGGATATGTTGGTTAACTGCTAAATACAAGTTAAAAGGGGGCTCATAACGCCCCGGGTGCTCGCTCCAGTAAATAGGTCAGTAGCGTGATTGCGCCCTGTTTGGATAGGGGTTCGTTGCCGTTGCCGCACTTGGGGGACTGGACGCAGCGCGGGCACCCGGACTCGCAGTCGCAGGAGGAGACGGCCTCGAGGGTGGCGGCCACCCACGACCGGGCGCTGTGAAAGCCGGCGAGCACGTGCCCGGCGCCGCCCCGGAACGCGTCGTGGATAAAGACAGTGGGCGCGCCCGTGTCGTCGTGCAGCTCGGTCGACAGGCCGCCCAGGTCCCAGCGGTCGCAGGTCGCAACAATAGGTAGGATCCCGATCATCGCGTGCTCGGTCGCGTGCAGGGTGCCCGCCAGGTCGGCGGCCTCGATCCCCATCGCGGCCAGCGCCGCCGGAGTGAGGGTGAACCACGTGGACTTCGTGGGCAGCGTGTGGGTGGGCAGGAACAGCTCGATGTTGCGGATGAACTCGAGCCCGGGCAGGCGCAGCAGGTCGTAGTCGGTGACCCGCGTCGACACGTTCGTCGGCCCGTGATGCCACGTGACCGTGCCGTCACCGCACACGTACGTCTCCTCGATGGCGCACACCTCGACGCTCGTGTGGGTCGCCGAGCGCGTGCGCAGGGGAGTGCGCACCTCCTCGACCAGGGCGACGCGCGCGTCGCCCGTCCGCGCGGGCGGGATGACGATCGACGAGGCCTGGGCCCCCTCCCGCTCCCCGCCCCCGAGGTGCTCGCTTCCCCGGGTGCCGCCCGACGCCTCGGGCAGGAGTGCGCGCGGCCACCCCTGGGCAGCGGGGGCGGTGGGCGCGGTGAGGGAACTGAGGCTCAGGACGTGGAACGTGCGCCCCTGGTGGATGTAGATGGCACCGGGGAAGACGTGGGCGTCGGCGGAGGCCTGGTCGATCGTGCCGACGACGGTGCCGGTGGCCGCGTCGACGATCTGGACGTCGCCGGCGGCTCCGCGCAGGTCGGTGAGGTCGCTGGGACGCTCGGGGCGAGTCGCGTCCCAGAAGTACCCTGCGGGTCTGCGCTTGAGGTACCCGTCGGCGACGAGGCGCTCAGTCACGCCTCGCAGTTCCTGGCCAAAGTAGGTGATATCGGACGGCATGATCGGCATTTCGGCGGCCGCGGCGGCGACGTGCGGGGCCAGTACCCACGGGTTGGAGGGGTCGATGACGGAGGCCTCGACCTCGCCGAGAATGTGCTCCGGGTGGTGCACCAGGTACGCGTCCAGCGGGTTGTCGGAGGCGATGAGCACGGACGTGCCCGGCGCGCCCGCGCGACCCGCGCGGCCGATCTGCTGGCGCAGGGACGCGCGCGTGCCCGGCCAGCCGACCGTGATCGTCGCGTCCAGCCCCGAGATGTCCAGGCCCATCTCCAGCGCCGACGTCGTGGCGAGCGCCCGCACTCCTCCCGTGCGGATCGCCTCCTCGAGCGCCCGGCGCTCCTCGGGCAGGTAGCCGCCGCGATATGCGCCCACCCGGCCCGCGTTCGCGGAACCACGCGCCGAGAGGCGGTCGCGCACCTGAGCGGCCACGGCCTCGGCCCCCGCGCGCGAGCGCACGAAGGCGAGGAGGCGCGCCCCCTCCTCGACGAAGGCGGTGGCCAGGTTAGCGGCCTCGACCCCGGCGCTGCGCCGCACGATCGGGACCTTGAGGGTGGCAGTGCCGGGCGGCGCGTCGAGGGCCTCCAGGAAGGACGAGATGTCGACCTCGGACTCGTCGGCCATGATCGCGCCCTGCCACAGGACCAGCTCGTGGGCACCCGCCGGCGAGCCGTCCTCGGTGATGGCGACCGCCTCGCGCCCCGTGAGCGCGCGGCCCACAGCGCCCGCGTCGCGCACGGTCGCGCTCAGCATGACGACCCGCGGATCCGCCCCCAGGTGGTGGGCGACGCGCAGCAGGCGGCGCACGACCAGCGCGATGTGCGAGCCGGTCACGCCGCGCCAATGGTGGGCCTCGTCAATGACGATGAGGCGCAGCGACGCCAGGAAGCGCGACCATCGCTGGTGCGACGGCAGCATCACGTAGTGCAGGAAATCAGGGTTCGACAGGATCAGGTCAGCACCCGCGCGCGCCCACTCCTTCGCCTCGCGCGGCGTGTCCCCGTCCACGGTCGTCGCGCGCACGCGGCGCAGCCTCTCATCGACGAGGCCGGGGCTCCCTTCCGGGCCCGCGCTCGCTTCGGTATCGCTGGGTGTGTTGTCCTGGCCGAGCAGCGACATGAGCGAGGCCAGCTGGTCCGCCGCCAGAGCCTTCGTCGGAGCCAGGTACAGGGCGGTTGGGCGGCGGTGAATCGCGGAAATACGCGACGAATCCTCGGCCTCCACCAGGTCGGAGAGGATCGGCGTCCACGCGGCCAGTGACTTACCCGACCCCGTGCCCGTCGCGAGCACGACGTCGCGGCCCTGACGGATCGCATCCAAGGCTTCGCGCTGATGAATCCACGGGCGCTCCACGCCCCGGCGCGCCCACGCGCCCACGACCGCAGGGCTGACCCACCGCGGCCAATCCGCGATCCGCCCCGATCGTCCCGGCAGCGTCACGTGGCCGAGCAGCCGATCATCGCCCGCGCTCAGGCGCTCCAGAACATCCAGCAGGTGCGCGGGAGAAGGAGAGGACGCGCCCTGCTGTGCCTGATCGGGCGAGGAGGCCCCGGCCTCGTGCGACGAAGACGCCTGCGAAGAAGGTGGCAGGTCAGCGCTCATTCGCGCCCGGATTCACCGAGCCCCAGCGCCTCGGAGGCGGACTCCTTCACGTACTGGATCGCCGCGATACCCGTCGAAATACCCGACGAAATGGCGTCACGCAGCTGCACGTCCGACAGGCCAGCCTCCGTGTCGACGACGAAATCCGCGTACACGCCCAGCGTCCCCTCCGGTGAGGTCGCCGTGTACACCGTCGGGAAATACTTCTCGCGATTCCAGTTGTCTGCGGTTGCAAACAGTGCGGGCTCCGCGCTCTCGGCTGGCAGATCCGACTCCCACAGCGCACGAATCGACAGGAAGCGACCCGCCGCATCAAAAGACACGAGGAATGGAATCTCGTCAAAAATAGCGCCCGCCGCGCGACCCTTCTCGATCACGTCCAACGCGTAACCCATCTCGCGCACCGCATCCACGACCCGCTCAAAATCGGCCGGGTAGGGGGTTACCTCATCCTCGGGCACCACGTACGGAACGTTCACAGCGACACCTCCCGACCCTGGGAATCCCAATCCACGAACCCGGGCAACGTCACCTCAAGATCCGCGAAGAACCCCATGATCATCGACATGGACGTCTCAAAGAAATTATCCAACTGAGCCTGCGTAAGCCCCGACATGACCACGACGTTGCACTCCGCGATCAGGCCGTACTGCGTGCCATCCTCGAGAGGGGCCACGTACGCCTTCGGGCCCGTGCGCGTCGAATTGCAGGTCGCGACCTCACGAGCCAACTCGCCGAACTGCTCGGGCGTGCGCGCAATCCCGCGCCACTGAGCGCGCAACTGCAGGATCTGAGGGTTCGTCGCATTCCAGAAAAAAGCGGCGTTCGGCGTCAAATACGCCAGCTCGCCCTCGTTGTAGTCACCGAAACGCACGTCCCGGGAACGCAGCAAATCCCGAATGCGATCGGTGCTGACAGGTGAAGATGCAGCCACTGACAACTCCCGCGTGAGACGTACAGAATCGGACACCCCCACTGTAACCGAGGCCTCTGTCCCGCGCGCGCCCACCTTGTCCGACAAGTCTTGACGCGGGGCCTCCCGTCTCTCTGCAGCGAGGTCAGGGTAGGTGCACGGGACGCCCGCCCTCTGTGTGCTTGCCTTCGATGTGCGAGAAAGCGAAACCAATACGCGCGCCCGCGCCCCGCTCCACTACAGTGGATACGGAATACGGCATCGACACGAACGGAGGACACCATGGACGACCCCAACGCCGCTCTGCCCTCCGACCCCACCGTCGACGAGTCCTACACCAAAGGCTCGCGCCCCGTGCGCCCCCGCAACCGTTCGTCGGCTCCCGCCGACGCAGCCGGCCGCTCCTCCCGAGCGGACAGCGCTCCCGCCACCCAGCGGCCCGCCCGAGGACGCACCCCCGGACCCCAGGTCAACGGCGAGGCACCAGCGGGCGGGCCCCAGCCTCGTCGCCTCACCTCCGACTCCTGGTACCGGCGCAAGCTCGCCCGACGCCTCGGCGGAGTCGCCACCTGCCTGGCGCTGACGATGCTCATCAGCCACGTGGCGCTCTCGACCGCGCCCGGGCAGGTCCTCGACACGATCCTCATGGAGGGCACCATGCGCTCCGCGAGCCAATACGAGGCCTTCTCCACCCTCATCACGGGCATCGTCTCCGTCCCTGTCATGGTCGCAGCTGGCATCGTCGTCGCCCTCGTCGCCGCCGCGCGACGGCGGCCCACGCTTGCCGGGCGCGCCCTCGGCGCTGTCATCGGCGCCAACATCACGACGCAAATCCTCAAGGACTACATCCTCACCCGCCCCAACCTGGGCGTCACGACCGGTGCCGGCAACTCCCTACCCTCCGGGCACACGACCGTCGCCGTCACCCTGTCACTGGCCCTCATCGTCGTCGCCCCGCAGTGGTTCCGCAGCCCCTCCGCGTGGATCGGGTGGGCGTGGACATCCCTCATGGGCGTGTCCGTCATGATGGAAGGCTGGCATCGCCCCTCCGACGTCATCACCGCCGCCCTGATCGCTGGCGCGTGGGCGCTCGCCCTGTCGCCCATCGAACGGCGCCCCCGGCATGGCGTGCAAGTCCAACGCATCATGGTGTGGGTAAGCCTCGCACTCATCGTCATTGCGCTGCTGGCCACCGGCGCCGCCATGTGGGGCTTCAGCATGTCGGCCGCGTCTCCCGGATCCGGATACGGTTTCGAGGACTTCCTGCAGATTCGGCCCTGGCGTTCACGCGTCCTCGGCGTCGCAGCCGTCGCATGGGTGGGCTCCGTGTGCGGCCTCATCATGCATGAAATCGACCGCCTCGCGGGCGAGTAATTCCTGCTGATCCCTGCCTGTCGTGCGGTGTTGATTGCGGCGCCGCTGGTGTTCCGGGCGCCGTCGGGCCCGGCCGCCCGCGAGATCGCCACACGCGAGCTTCGCTCGGAGTGGTCGATCTCGAAGCCCGCCCGTGCCCTCCGGACCCTCCGGCGCCCTCCACTCCGGCGACGACTGGCGTGCTGATGGGTTGCTCGGCGCGTCGCCTCGTTGTCCGGCCAGGCCCGCCACCGCCCACCGGCACCGCGGCAGGTCCCTCCGCCCACAGGTGTCGCGTCCAGCCCTCGCTTGCCGCATTGCTGAGCCCGCACTCAATGTCGCACGTAATTCCCCTGCGGCTGTTTCAAATCCTGAATTTAGATCGTTGGAATTGCAACGTTTTGGGGCTTTGTTGAATATTCATCCAATCGAATTACGTGCGACTTTTCTAGGGACTTGTTCTCACCGGCCTAGCAATTTCGCATGCAATTCCCTCGAATGTGTTTCATGGTGTGAAGTTTGATCGTTGGAATTCTGCGGATTCTACGTTGGTGTGGGGTCGGGCTGAGTGGGAATTGCATGCGGAATTGTGGGGTGGGGGCTCATCTCCGCGATCGTGCTTGTTCCTCAGGAGGAATGCACTAGTTGTGGGGGCATTGCACTACTTGGGCTGGCAATGCACTGCTTAGTAGCTAGTGCAATGGTGTGTTAACCGGTGCATCGCTTGCCTATTTGGTGCAACGCGTTGCGGGGCTGAAACCGGTGGCACCATTGCGGCCCGGTCTTCGTGGTGGGGTGAAACCGTTGGCACCTTTGCTCGCGCGAAATGCTTGATTTTGCGGCATTGTGGCCGAGCAAAGGCGTCGTCGGTTTCATCTGGGCGCGTGAAGGAGTCAGCAAAGGTGTCGCTGGTTTCAAGGTTGCCCATGCGTGCCTGAGCGGTGGTCCCACGGGTTTTGCGGTCGGCCTTGTCGTGTTCGCTGTGGCCTGCGCTGTTCGTGCCGCGGGCTGTGCTGTTCGTGCCGCGGGCTGTGCTCGGTGATACGCCCCTGGCATTGTGGGGTGCGAGCAGTGGATAATGAAGCGCGGGCGTCATGCCGTCGAATTGGCAAGCAACCACCTGCGGGCAACCACCCACAGGCAGTCGCCGCCCATCCCCAACCGCAGATCCGTCCCGAAAGGACCGACATGCCTCGTCCCGAGTCAGCCGTCGTCACCTCCAAGCCCGCGCGTTTCGTCCTGGCCCTGCTGCGCATCGCGGTCGGCTTCATTTTCCTGTGGTCGTTCCTGGACAAGACGTTCGGCCTGCACTATTCGACGGGCCCGTCGCGCGCGTGGATTAACGGCGGCACGCCCGCGCAGAGCTACCTGACGGGCGCGACGACCGGCAAGCCCCTGGCGTCCTTCTTCGAGTCGCTGGCCGTGCCCGCCATGGATTGGCTGTTCATGCTCGGCCTGCTGGGTATCGGCCTGGCCTTCCTGCTGGGTATTGGCACGCGCCTCGCGGCGCTCGCGGGCGTCGTCATGCTGGGCTTCATGTACGCGGCGGTCGCCCCGTGGGTGTGGGGGTCCCTCAATCCGGTCGTCAATGAGCACCTGGTCTACGCGCTCGTTCTCATCCTGATTCCGCTGACCAGCGCGGGCGACACGCTCGGCCTGGGCGCCTGGTGGAAGGGCCTGGGGCTCGTCAAGAAACTGCCCTTCCTCATCTGATTCGTTCGATTATTTCGACGAGGCCGTGGCCGGGTTCTCCGGTCGCGGCCTTGCTGTGTTGGCGGAGGTCTTTGTTTCGTGGTTTCCCAACAATCTCGCACGTAATTCCCTCGCGCGTCTTTCAAACATTGAAATCCAGTCGTTGGCATTGCAACGTTTGTGGAGGTTGTTGAATCGTCAAGAAAACGAATTACGTGCGAAATTTTTGGGGCGAGGCCGGGGCGAGGCTGGAGCGCGGGGCGCGGGGCGCGGGGCGCGGGGCGTAGCCTCGCGGGACGTAGGTCCCCGATGGATCCTGAAAAAGCGCGCACGTGATGAGGGGAACTAAGCATCGCGCGCGTCGTATTTCTGACGCACGTTTGACACTAGATATTGTGGTTCTCGTTCGGCTCAGACACTAGATCTAGTGATTCGCGGTTACGTATTCCTAGATCTAGGGGAGGGGTGCACCGGGCGGAGGAAACCACCTCCACCCACAGTGCCACGGCCTTGCCCCACGAGGGTGGAATGTTCACGACGTGTCGATCACGCGTCCGAACAGCAGGACGGTCGCCCGCCGGAGGCGGCAGGTGAGCGGCGGCGGGCCGCCTTCGCAACGCAACGCCGCAACGCCGCGACACGGCGACACAGTCCAACAACCACACAGCAACAAGCACACACAGTCCCACAACCACACAGATCCTCACACCGAAATACCCACTGCAGAAGTGCAGACACGCAAACACGCAGACACGCGGAAACGCAGAAAAGACAGGACCAGGAACATGACTAGCGCACCCCGATACGACGTCGATGCCATCGCAACCGTCGAGGAGTACCTCGACCGCTCAGATTGGCGGGTGAACGCCAACGCGAACCAGGGGTATTCGCTCGGCGGCCTCATCCTGAACTCGGCGGGCAAGATCGTCGCCAACTACTGGCTCGAACACGTCTACACCCCCGAGATCGGCGCGCCGCACCGCGAGGGCGACTACCACATCCACGACCTCGACATGTTTGCCGGATACTGCGCCGGCTGGTCCCTCAAGCGCCTCATCCAGGAGGGCTTCAATGGCGTGGGCGGCGCGATCGCCTCGGCCCCGCCCAAGCACTTCTCGTCGGCGTGCGGCCAGATTGTCAACTTCCTCGGCACCCTCCAAAACGAGTGGGCGGGCGCCCAGGCGTTCTCCTCCTTCGACACCTACATGGCACCCTTCGTGCGCCTGGACAACATGGAGTACGAGGAGATCGTTCAGTGCATGCAGGAGCTTATCTACAACCTGAACGTGCCCTCGCGCTGGGGCAGCCAGTGCCCCTTCACGAACCTGACCTTCGATTGGACGTGCCCGGATGACCTGGCCGACGAGCACCCCCTCATCGGCGACGAGGTCGTCGACTTCACCTACGGCGACCTGCAGCGGGAAATGAACCTCATCAACCGCGCGTTCATCGAGGTCATGATGGGCGGCGACGCGGACGGGCGAGTCTTCACGTTCCCGATCCCGACCTACAACATCACGCCCGACTTCGACTGGGAGGGCGAGAATGTCGACGCCCTCTTCGACATGACCGCGAAGTACGGCCTGCCCTACTTCCAGAACTTCATCAACTCCGACCTGGACCCGCACATGATCCGCTCGATGTGCTGCCGCCTGCAGCTGGACCTGCGTGAGCTCCTTAAGCGCGGCAACGGCCTCTTTGGGTCGGCGGAGCTGACCGGCTCGATCGGCGTGGTCACGCTGAATATGGCGCGCCTCGGCTACCTCTACAAGGGGGACGAGGAGGGCCTCGTCGCGCGCATGGACGAGCTCATCGACCTGGCCTCGAAGTCCCTCGAGATCAAGCGCGAGACCATTCAGTACCACATGGACCACGGCCTGTTCCCCTACTCGCAGCGCTACCTGGGCACGCTCGATAACCACTTCTCGACGATCGGCGTTAATGGCATGAACGAGATGGTGCGCAACTTCAGCGACGACGCCTACGACCTGACGGATCCGCGCGGCTTCGACATGTGCGTGCGCGTCCTGGATCGTGTGCGCGAGCGCATGGTTCAGCTCCAGGAAGCCACCGGCCACATGTACAACCTGGAGGCGACCCCCGCAGAGGGCACGACGTACCGCTTCGCGAAGGAGGACCGCAAGCGCTTCCCCGACATCATCCAGGCGGGCACGCCCGACGAGCCCTACTACACGAACTCCTCGCAGCTTCCCGTGGGCTACACGGACGACCCGTTCCAGGCCCTCGAGGACCAGGAGGTCCTGCAGGGCAAGTACACGGGCGGCACGGTCCTGCACCTGTACATGGGTGAGCGCGTCTCCTCGGGCGAGGCCTGCAAGGAGATGGTGCGCCGCTCGCTGACGGCCTTCAAGGTCCCCTACATCACGATCACGCCGACCTTCTCGATCTGCCCGGTCCACGGCTACCTGGCCGGCGAGCACTTCACCTGCGACAAGTGCGCGGCCGCCCACCCCCACGCGGAGCCGCAGGCCTGCGAGGTGTGGACGCGCGTCATGGGCTACTTCCGTCCGGTCCAGTCCTTCAACATCGGCAAGAAGGGCGAGTACCACGAGCGTCAGATGTTCTCCGAGAGCGCGGCGGGTGCGCACGGTGAGCTCGTCAGCGCGTTCCCTCCCGCGGGGAGCCGCTGACGTGAGCGCCCGTCCCTATGACGGCGAGGCCGGGGCGACCCGGGAGGGCACGCTGAGCCTGGGCGTCCCCGGCCTCGCCCGGGGGCGGGATGCGCGCGAGTGGACGCCGGACGACCTGCAGATCGCGGGCCTCGTGCCGATGTCGACCGTGGACTGGCCGGGGAAGTTCGCGGCATCCCTGTTCCTGCAGGGGTGCCCGTGGGCATGCCCGTACTGCCACAACAGCGCGATTATCGACCCGCGCATCCCGGGTGTGGTCGCGTGGAGCGCGCTCGAGGATCTGTTGGCGCGCAGGCGCGGCCTTCTCGACGGCGTCGTCTTCTCCGGCGGCGAGGCGACCCGCCAAATCGCGCTCGGGGCGGCGATGGCTCGCGTGCGCGAGCTCGGCTTCGGCGTCGGCCTGCACACCGCGGGCCCCTACCCGCGGCGCCTGGCGGACCTGCTCGGCGCGGGCCTCGTCGACTGGGTGGGTATTGACGTGAAGGCGACCCTCGGCAATTACGAGGCTGTGGCCGGGCGCAGCGGCGCGGGCGAGCGGGCGTGGGAGTCGTTGGGCATCGTCCTGGCCCACCCCGAGGTGGACCAGGAGGTGCGCCTGACCGTCTACCCGGACGGTCCCGGAGACGGCTTCGAGGTGGCGGCGCGGGCGCGCGAGATGGGGGCGAGGATCTTCGCCCTCCAGCAGGCCCGCGACCTCGGGACGCCCGACGGCTTTGCGGCGACGAGGCCGGGGTGGGATGACCAGGTTCGCTCCCTCGCGCGGGACATCGAAACGCTGGACTTTGACAGGTTTATCTTCCGTGGGGACTCGTAGAGCTTTTGTCAAGTGACAGCGCCGCATGTTGGGAAAAAATATGGGGAAGGTTTCACTTGTGACCCCTGATCGCGGTATTGTGTAACAACCTCGTGACCGTGAAGTCTGGAGTTTCGATGGCTGAAGAGCTGCATTTCGACGACCCTGCGGCGGCTGCCCAGGACCCGTCGACCGACGCTGAAGCGCTGCGCCAGCTGGCGTACCGCTACCCCGAGCTGCGCCCGGTCGTGGCCGCGCATCCGCACGCCTATCGCGGGCTGCTCGACTGGTTGCATCAGTTCAACGACCCGCAGGTCAACGCGGCCCTCGAGGCCCGCGACGACTACGACGGCTACATCGACTCCAACGGCTACCTCGTCATGCACGGAGACGTGTCCGGCGCGGTCGCCGGCTCGTCGATCCGCACCTCCGAGTCAGGCATGTACGTGCTCGGCCAGGGTGGCGTGAACTCCTACTCGCAGGTCGAGCGCACCACCCCCTACTCGGCTGTCGTCGGCACGAATGCTCCCGTCCCGCAGGTGGGTGCTCGCGAGCAGGTCGTCGCCCAGGTGCAGCGTCATTCCATCTTGGGCAGCAAGGGGACGCAGGATCCCGAGGCGACCGCCGTCTACCCGAGCGCGTCCTCCGGCTCGTCCTACCCCAGCGCGTCGGGTACCCCCGCGCGCCCCCAGTCCACGCCGCAGGCCTACCCGGGTGCCGGCGCCTCCTACCAGGTGCAGCCCACTGCCTCGCAGCAAGTCGCCCCGAATGAAGTGAAGGAACGTCGTGGCTTCCCGGTGATGGGCCTCGTCCTGGGCATCCTGGGTCTGATCGCGGTCATTCTCCTCGGCTTCGTCATCTACGTCTTCACGCGCGGATACGAGGGCCCGGCCACGGGCTCGGACTCGACCCCCTCGACGTCCTCCTCAGCACCCGCCCATGCGACGCCCTCGCCGAGCGCGACCACGGAGGAGCCCGTCAAGTACCCGGCACCCGCCGGTGCGATCACCGTGGACTCCTTCTCGTCCCCGTCCGGCAACATCACGTGCTCCTTCACCGCTGACGGCGTCAGCTGCGGCATCAAGGAATCCGACTGGGCCGAAGACGGGTACGCCTCGTGCTCCGGCAGTCAGGTCGGCGTCCTGAGCGCCTCGAAGGACAAGGCGGGCCAGTCCTGCGAGGCCGCGGTGCCCGGTGGCGGCAACGCCCTCGCGTACGGCGCTGCAGCGACCAAGGGTGATTATGCCTGCCACTCCACGCAGGATGGCATCAGCTGCTGGAACACGAAGACCGGCCAGTCCTTCGCGCTGGCACGCGGCGGCTGGATGACCGGCACGACCGGCGAGATCGGCCCCCAGAAGTTCAGCTGGAACGACTGAACTCACGCGCATAACAGGGGCGGGCCCGAGGAATTCCTCGGGCCCGCCCCTGTCTCTGCGCAAGCCTACTGAGTCTTCTCGATGGGCCCCAGGATCAGGTTCGCCCACGCGGCGTGCAGGGACTCCTGATCGGAGGGCTGGAAGATGCCGGCGAGCGCGTCGCGGTACAGGCGCGAGAGCTCGTGCGTGTTGTAGTAGGCACTGCCGCCGCACGCGCGCATGGCCTGTTCGACGGCGCGCAGCGTGGCCTCGGCGGCCGCGTTCTTCGCGGCGGACAGCTGCGGCATCCAGGAGCGACCGCGGTCCGTGCCCTCGTCGATGTCGCGGGCAAGCTCGCGGATCTGCGGGCCGACGGCGTTCATGATGAGGGCGGCCTCGGCGATGCGCCAGCGGATGTCGGGGTCGTTGGAGTAGGTCGTCTGGTTCTTCACCGAGCGGCGCTTGGCCACGTGCTCGGCGGCCACTTCGACCGCGCGCTCACCGACGCCCTGGTAGGTGGCGGCGAGCAGGATCTCGAAGTGGGAGAAGATGCCGAAGATGACCGGGTCGGCGCTCGGTCCCGGGTCCGTGATCGTGAGGATGCGCTCCTCGGGCACGGTGACGCCCTCGAGCAGTGTCGTCATGGACTGGGTGGCGCGCATGCCCAGCGTGTTCCAGTCGTCCTTGATCGAGTAGCCCTCGTTGTCGCGGTGGACGATGCCGAACACGGACTTGGGGCCCTCCTCGGTCTCCGCGCGCCCGAAGATCAGCAGGCGCGTCCACACGGGGGACAGGGAGGTGAAGATCTTGGTTCCCTCGAAGGAGTACCCGCCGTCTGCCGTCGCGGTCGCGCGCGTCGTCGAGCCGAAAAGCACGAGGTCGTTGCCCGGCTCGGAGATGCCGAAGCCGAAGATCTCGCCGGCGACGGCGTCGCGCAGGATCTGCTCGCCGCGCGCGTTGCCTGCCGCGACCAGGTAACGGCCGAGCCCGACGATGATCTGGTGCATGTTGATACCCAGCGCCGTGCCGGGAGCCGCCTTGGCCAGCGCCGTCTGCTCGGCGGCGATCTCGGTCAGGCTCAGACCCGTGCCACCGAACTCGGTGGGGACGAACGCCGACAGGTACCCGGCCTCGCGCAGCTCCTCCAGATCCTTCTCCGGGTAAGTGTTGGTGGCGTCCGCGTCGGCGGCGCGCTCGTGGATGCGGGCGAGCAGGTCGGAATCCAGGAAGCTCATCGCGGTCCTCTTTTCGGTCGGGGTGAACGAGGCCGTGGTGCCTTGCGCACATTGGTGCCCGTCGAGGGGTGGTAGCGCGTGCAATGGCCTCGTTACTCAGGGTGACCTTACTGTAGCGCTGAGGGGAGGCGGGGGCGAGATGTAATGTGCCTGACGGGGCGTTGTCTGGCCTCGGGCCGCCCCTATTAGCTAGGGTGGATACTGTGAGTACTCCGAACGCGCCCCGCCCTGCCCTCACTCCGCGTCAGCGTTTTCTGCGCGAGCGTCAGCAGCGCCAGAACACGACGTTCGCTGTCATCGGCATTGCGATGATAGTGGCCGCGGTGGCGGCCGCCCTCGTGTTCACAGGAATCGTTCCCGTCCCCTTCGGCAATGACTTCTCCGTCAAGGTCAAGTACGCCGAGACCGGCGACATCCCGTGTCCGACGGTGGACGCGAAGCCCGTGGCGCCCTCGCAGGTCACCGTCACGGTCATCAATACGACTCAGCACCAGGGTCTAGCCTCGAAGGCTACGGATATGCTCCAAACCGCAGGTTTCCACACCGAGGAGCCCTCCAACTCGGACGTGGAGTACACCGGTAGGGTGCGCATTACGGCAGGCGCGGACTCGGTGGACGCCGCCTATTCGGTGGCCCGATTCTTCCCCGGTTCCCACGTGCGCCTGAGCGACGCGGCGGACGCCACCGTCAAGGTCGAACTCGGTGCCTTCTACGATGACGCGATGAGCGCCGAGGACGTGCAGCGAGTGCTCAAGTCCAACGACTCGATCGAGCAGCCCGCGAAGTGCCGACCGATGTCGGGCACGAAGCAGGACTGAAATAGAAGAAAAGGCCGCCCCGAGTGGGCGGCCTTTTCGCTTCTCTGCGGCGCGCGTTGAGCGCGGTGCGCCGCGAAATGGCCGCGAGTGCCGCGGTCAGCGGCCTGTCAGCGGTCCGGCTGTGCCACGGCCTCGAATGTTCTCCAGGAGTGCCTCGCCGTCCGAGCCGTACCAGACGGGGATGGACTCGGGGACGGTCCACAGGGCGTCGGGCACCAAGGCCTCGAAGCTGCCGTGCGCCATGAACTGCTCGATCTCGGACAGGGAACGGATCGCGATGCCCGCGACGCACTGCGGGAACTCGCGGGCGAACTCCGCGTAGATTTCCGGGTCGTGCTGTCCGTCGTCGCCGACGAGGAGCCAGCGCATATGCGGGAACATGCGGGCCAGGCGGCGCAGCTCGCGGCGCTTGTGCTCCGGTCCCGAGCGGAACCAGCCCGTATTCGAGGGGCCGAAGTCCGTCATGAGGAAGCCGCCGGCCGGGTAGCCGGAGCGCTCCAGGAAGGAACGCACGGTCGGCACGACGTTCCACGCGCCGGTGGACAGGTACATGATGGGGGCGTGGGTGCCCTCGGGCACGCCCTCCGACGAGGCCGACGACGTTGTCAGCGTCGTCAGCAGGCGCGCCATGCCGGGGACGGCCTCACGCGAGGAAACTCGGTCCAGGAAGGCATGTTTCGCGGCCGTGACCAGGCGCGGCAGCATCGACACCATGACGGTGTCGTCGATGTCGGAGACCACGCCGAAATGCTCGTGATCCGACACGATGCGCACACGCACGCGTGCGGGTCGGCCGGCGCGGATACGGCCCTTGCGGGGGCGTTCGTACATCGCCGAGGCCGGGGCGGGCAGCGGGGTCGCCGTGCGCAGGGTGGTTGCGAGCTTGGCGGCGGTGTCCTCGGACAGGCCGAGCGCGCGGACGTCGCCCGCGTGCAGGACCTGAATGGTCGCGTTGTGCCAGCCGGGCTCAAGGCCGTGGCCCAGAACTGTCATGTCGACGAAGCCACCGCGGTCTGCGAAGGTGAGCCTGCGGGCGTTGCCGACGGTGACGAGGACGGGCTGGCGGGGGACCTGCGCGTTGAAGAACTGGCGCCACCCGCGGCGGTTTTGCAGCCACGTGCGCGACTCGTCACCGCGGGCCATGAGGACGCGGCCGAGGATGCGGGCGCTGCGCTGGGAGCCGATGCCGCCGAAGCCGACGACTCCCGGGTAGAACCAGCCTTTCGACATGGCCGCGACCAGCAGGGTCGACGCGAATTCACCCGCGCCGGCGGTCAGTGCCAGGGCGAGTGAGGGGGACTCGTCGTCGATGAGAGGAGGTCGAAGCAACATCAGGGTAATCATAGGGCTTCGCGGCCCCAGTGGCGCAAGGATCGGGGATTTTGGGTGCGAGTGGCCATGGTAGGCTGACCGTGTCATAAAAGGGTGTGAAGATGCATGTGACAGGTCTTTCCCAGCGTGGGGTATCGTCGCTGCAACTGGAGGGGAAACCATGCGACTATTGCTGCAATTAGGCATCGTCGTCTGTCGATTCGTTAAACGTGGACCGGGTGCCATTGTCGGGCTCGCTCTCCTGCTTGCGTGCGGGATCGGCTTGGCATCCTGGTATCGAGACCTGCCTGTGACTGAGCCTCAGACTCCCGAGACGCTCGCGCGCGAGTACGTTGATCTGATCTTCACGGGTCGCTACGCGGAGGCTGAGGAGTACGCGAAAGTCGAGTCGCGCACGTGTTCTCGTGGCGACTGCTTTCTCGATCCATCGCTCGCCACGCCCATTGAATATCCGCAGCTGGTCGAGCTGACGGTCAAGCCAAGAAGCGCGGAGCGGAACAACGAGAGCTATCAGGTGCTCGTTCGATACACCCTTGGGGGAAAGGAATCGTGGGGTAGCTTTACCATCGTTAAACAGCCTGAGCACTACCCGACCCCGGGAGTGCGAACGGTGGGCGGATGGGTGATTTATGAGCCCTGGCAGAGTCAATCAATGATCAGGATCGACGATGCCTTTGCGTCTGCGAGTGTTGGCGACCTTGAGGTCTATCAGGGGCATGGCATTGGTTTCGGGCCGAGAAGCAACTCGTGGGAGTACATCACGATGCGAGGATATCCTGCCATGTACGACCTCAACGTCACGAAGATTGCCGACCGGTGGCTTGTGCTGATACGCGATCGGAATAATCAGGAGGTGGATTTTGGCGATTATGATTCTGTCCCCTTCTCTTTGGGGGAGGAAATGTCAATCGAAGCGGTTATGGCACCCGAGGACTACGACGAGCTGTACGTCCAGGTTGAGCGCGAGCTCCGTGCCTGTCTGCGTGGCGAGCCGTCCCCTGTGTGCACTCGCCAACTGTCCGGGAAGGGTGAGGAAGGGGCTGTGCTGGCGGTCGTTACCCATCTTCGGAACCGCCCGAGTCTTGAGTCTGTGACCGAGGAGGACACCCTCCCGGTGGAGGTGACATTCCCCGATGGGCGCAGTGAGGTTGTTCGGGTGAAGTGGCGATACTCGCAAGACTCGACGGGCACGGTGAGCATCACGTTGGAAACTGATCTCCCCTCGTGGGAGAAGGAGAGAAGGGGATGACGATGAGGCTGATTCGCTATGTCAAGCGCGGGCCGGGAGCGTTTGTGGGGCTGGCACTCCTGCTGGTCCTCGGGGTCTTGGGATGTACCGCGTATGGGGACTTTCTGCGTTCTCAGATCACGCCTGAACAGGCCGTGCGAGCCTACGTCCAGCTGATCATCGACGGGAAGTACTCGGAGGCTGAAAAGGTCATTCCCGCCCGGGACAAGCAGTGTGCCGGAAGTTTGTGCAGGGTTGTCGACGACATCTCGGAGCTGCGCGTTGAAGCCCCGCAGCTGCTGGATGTGACGGTGAGCAAAGAATGCGGGGAGAGGCACGTCAGGTGCAGTGCGAAGGTCCGCCTGCTCGTGGGAGGTGTCGAGCAGGAGTACCAGTTAAGCCTCACTCGTGATGAGAGCGAGGGATCCCCCGTGACGGGATGGTGGCACCTAGATGGGGCACTATACGGAGAGTCAACGGTTGTTCTCGACTCGGTATTCGCGGCGGCGACGTTCGGAGACGACTACGAGTTCGCGCAAGTGGGTCCCACGGCCCTCAGCGGGTCACAGTGGCGTATTATTCGATCGGGCTACCCCGGGGTGTACGAGCTTCGCGTCTTCCCGCTCGCTCATCACTGGCGCCATGTTCTGAGCGACACTCAGGGCAATGAGTGGTGGTCCGGGGAATCGGATAGCATCCCCGTTTCCCTCGGTGGAAACTATCAGCTGAGCGCTGTTTTGTCGGAGCGTGACTACAACGATGTTCACGTGGATGCCGAGCAGGAAATTCAGCGGTGCGTGCGCGGCGAGGAATCTCGCGTGTGCCTGCAGCGCCTGCGTGGGCACAGCGCCGAGGGCATGAGGGTGTCCTTCGATGATTCATCCGAGGACGTCGCCGCCTGGAAATCCCCGATTGATCTGCACAGGACCGAGGTGACGGTAGCCTACGCGGATGGGACGTCGAGAGGATTTACCCTCTGGTGGCGCTTCGTGGCCGATGGAGACGACGTGCACGTTACTTACACGTCTGGCCTCTATCAGCGAGCCGTGCCGGTCGACGGCTCGGGTTCGACGATGAACGAAAGGTTGTTCTGATTCATCGGTGCCGCCGGTGTTCGCGAAGTGCGAGCGCCGGCGGCACCGTCGTACGCCGATTAGTCGAGGGGGAGCTCGGGCGTCGGGGCGGCCGTATTCTTACGCAGGGCGGGCAGGCCGACGAGCATGAGGAGGACCATCGCCCACCCGGCACCCGCCATGGTAAAGAGGCCGCCGCGAGCCCCGATCGAGTCGATCGCGGGGCCGGCGATCGCCGTGCCCAGCGAGGTGCCCAGGTTGATCGAGGTCGACATCCAGGTCAGGCCCTCGGTGAGCTTCGCAGCGGACACGGACTGCTGAATGATGACGTTGACGTTCGTCATCGTCGGGGCGCAGGTCAGGCCCGTGACGAGGATGACGGCGGCCATCGTCCAAATGTTGAAGGCGACGGGGAACAGGCTCATGCCGATCGCCATCGCGATCACGCCGATCGCGAAGATCTGCCAGGTGGGGCGCCTCCACGTGCGCGCGCCGTACACGAGGGCGGCCGTCAGCGAGCCGATGGAGAACAGAGCGAGGAGGATGCCGCCGAGCGCGGGGACGCCCAGCTCCTCGGTGAAGCTGACCATCGACACTTCCATCGCGCCAAACGTCACGCCCATGCCGATGTAGGTCGCGGCCATGACGAGGACGGCGGGCTTGCGGATGACGGACTCGCGCGGGGCGCCTGGATCGTAAGGAATGATCGCGGGCTCGGAGTCGCGGCGCGACAGGAAAAGGGTGCCACCCACCGCCAGGCTGGCGATCGAAATGATGAGGCCGGTGGCCGGATGCAGGGCGGTGCCCAGGACCGTGGAGAGCACGGGGCCCACGATGTACACGAACTCGTCGACGGCGGACTCGAGGGCGTAGGCGGTCGTCAGCTGGCCCGGCTTGTGCAGGATCGTTGACCAGCGCGAGCGTACGAGGGCACCGGGAGCTCCCCAGGTGGCGCCCGCGAGGGCGGCCGGGATGAAGAGCGTCCACGCGGGGGCGTGCATGATGACGGCCACGACCAGAGCAGACATTGACAGGACTGAAATGGTCCAGGATGGGCCCATGACGCGCAGCTGCCCGTGGCGGTCGACGCGGCGCGCGAGGATGGGCGCGCAGAGCGCCATGACGATGATGTTGACCGCGGCAACGGCGCCGGCCAGCGTGTAGTTGCCATACTCGGCGCGCACCATCAGGATCGTCGACAGTCCCACCATGGACATCGGCAGGCGCAGAACAAGGCCAGCCGCGGAGAATTTCCAGGACTGACGGTAACGCAGAATGTCACGATAGGTGCCGAGCATCCATCCATTCTATCGCCGGGGCAGCGTCCCGAAAGTCAAGCGAAATGGGGCGTACGTAACCATTCGGGCCCTCCGCGAGGGGAGGATAGGCCGCGAAAAAAGCCACGGCCTCGTCGAATGGGGACGAGGCCGTGGCCGGGGGTCGGGGAAAGGCTCAGTCGCTCACCTCGAAGACGCCAACCTGGCCTTTCTCAGCCAGGGAGAGCGCGTGGTTGACGAAGGAGTAGTGGCCGGCCTCCAGCGGCGTGAACTCGACGAAGCCGCCCTCGGCGGCGCCCAGAGACAGGACCTGTCCCCAGCCGCCGCCGCTTCCTCCGCCTCGGATGACGTAGGCACCCTCGCGCCACACGGTGTCAAACTGAGCGCCCACGACGTGGAAGGTTGTCGCCAGGTTCGGGCCCGCGTCCATGACCCACACGCGCACGCGCTCGTTGGTCTTGATCTGGATCGGGTGCGCCTTGTACTGGAAGGGCACGCCGTTGAAGGCCATCGCGTTGGGCGCCAGGGCCGACAGGAGCGAGGCGTCTGCGCTCTGCCCGTCCGCGCCCAGGTAGAGCTCGGAGGCGACCATGACGTACTCGCGGTCGACCTTATCCAGGTCGGTCGGGTCGATGACGACGGCCCCGAACATGCCGTTCGCGATGTGCATCGACATGGGAGCGGTCGAGCAGTGGTAGAGCCAGATGCCCGCGTTCTTCGCGACGAAAGTGTACTCGAGGCTCTGCCCGGGCTCGATCGAGCGCATGACGTTGTCGGGGGCGACGAGGCCCGCGTGGAAGTCCAGCGAGTGGCTCATCGTCCCGTTGTTCACGAGCGTGATGTGGAAGGTGTCGCCGATGTGTCCGCGCAGGATCGGGCCGGGCGCGTCCCCGTTGAAGGTCCACGTCTGGCGGGTCAGCGAGCTCGTGACGTTGACGGTCTGCTCGGTGACCGTGAAGGTGTAGTGGCGCTCGGTCTCGTTCGTGGCCGGCGGGAGCACCGGGTCGCGCGCGTCGATGGTCGCCGCGTAGTCCGTCAGCTCGGTCGGGGTGGCGGGTCCCGCGGCGGCGTCCTGGCCGTGGTCGTGCCCGTGGCCTGCGTGGCTGCCCGAAGCCGAGGTGTCCGAGGAGGACGAGGATGACGAGGATGCGCCCGTGGCCTGCACGTGCAGGGTCATGCCCATCTCGCGGTGACCCGGCAGGGAGCACCAACCCTCGACGTCCCCGGAGATGACGCCGAGGTCAAGCTCCTTCGTCTCGCCCGTGGCGAGCGATCCGGAGGACACGCCCGTCTCGAACACGAGGTCGTGGCGCTGGTCCCCCGAGTTCGTGAAGTCGATGATGAGGCGGTCGCCGACCGGCACCTCGATGTGGTTTGGCGTGAACGCCATGCCCTCGACGCCCACGGACACGCGGGTCGTGTGCCCGGTCGGCGTCACGGACGAGGCCGTGGTTCCCATCCCCGTGCCCGTGCCCTGCGTGGTGGGCGCGGTGGGGTTAGACAGGAAGATCGCCAGTGCGAGCGCCACGACGGAGACGACACCGATGAGTGCGCCCGCCGTGCGGCTCGCGGGCGAGTGGTCGCCCGTCGGGCTCACGCGCAGCTTGGAGGTTCCTGCTGCGGCTCCTTGCGGTGCGGATGCCTTCGGATTGACGCCTCTGGGCGACGGCGAAGCGGACAGGTTCAGGTCAGCCACGGCGGCCTCCTTGTGTGGTGGGGGATGAAGCGGTGGCGCGCTTGGCGCGTGCCTGGGCCACGCCGCAGCGGGCCATGAGGACGATGTCAACGACGTAGGTGGCCAGCAGGACCACCCACGCCGCGATAGTGAGGCGTTCGGCGGAGGTTCCGCTCAGGGATGCGACGGAGAGCGAGAGGATTGCGGCCACGTTGCGAGCGGCTTCCCGGATCGGCGCCCCGGCCTCGAGCACGCCGACGCCGACGCGCACCGCGGACGGGCCGCCGCCTATGACGACGGGCATCAGGTAGGTGAGCGCGCCGACGAAGATCTGGCCGAGGCCCGCCGCGCCCAGGATCGGCATCCACGCGAGGAACGCCGATCGTAGGCCGGTCGCATCCGCCGCCTCGAAGGCGCGCAGGGAGGCTCCGGCACCGGCGACGAGAATCCAGGCGGCGCCCAGCATGAGGGACCATGCGCCGTATTCGGCGGGACCCTTTGTCGCCGCCACGCGGACCAGCGGAACGCCCACACCCAGGGCGGCCGCACCCACGACGACGAGGAGCCCCACGGAAGTCACGCGCATCGACCCGGCCACAGCGCCCGCGCCTGCGACGAGAAGCGCTGCCACCCACATGGGTAGGGCGCTCGTCGCGAAGGATACGGCTCGCGGATCCATGCGCGCGCGCATCGCGGTCGGCCCCAGCGTCACCAGGGTCCCGCCCATCGTCAGGCCCACCCAACCGGCGACACCCGCCAGCGCGTGGGCGACCGTCAGACGGTCCCGGGCCTCGGCCAGCCACGCGGGAGCGTCCGCGTCGAACATTGCCACAGTGACGAAACCAGCCAGCGTCGCGCCGACCACCAGGAAAAACGCCGCCGCAATGTAGTAGCGAATAATCACCGCGAAACGCGACGCCAGGCGCTCGCGGGAGGCCGTGAGCAGCGCCCACCCATGCCAGGCCGCGATCGCGCCGACGATCGTCGCGCCCGTGACGGTCGCGTGCCACAGATTAGACCACATGCCGCCGATGAGGAGCAGCAGGGAGAGATTGAAGGCCGTGATGCGCACGGTGTTGTCGCGTCCCGCGCGTCGGTCGTCCGGGGCCAGGTGGGCGAGCGCGCGCGTGAAGTACCAGGACCACTGGAAGATCCCGTTTGACAGGACGCCGAGGGTCACTAGGTGGATCATCGTCCACAGGTTCTGCGGGATGCGGCCTCGGGCGACGATCGTGACCGCCGCGGCGACGGCTGCCACGCACATCCAGACGGAGGTCGCGCGGTCGGTGCGGGGGACGCGGGGCTTGGTCATCGGGCCTCCCGAGCGTTCGCGCGCGCCCGGCGAATCGTCACCGTCAGCGTCGTGCCCACGAAGAGGAGCATGCCGACGACCCCGAGGGTGCCGCCGAGGCGCCACGGGTAGGCGGCCTCGCGCGCGCCCGCGAGGAGACGGACGAGGAGGGAGAGCTGTAGGAACGCAAGGGGGACCCACATGGCGACGTGGTAGGGGACCTCGCGCCGGGCGACCGCCGGGATGATGACGGGCGCGTGGGCTAGCAGCATGGAGACGACGAAGCCGATCGTGATCGCGTGGACGCCGGCGTCGTAGCCGTATCCGTCGAAGGCGGGAGGGGCGATCACCCACATGAGTGCGGGTACGAGCGTCCACGCGTATCCGCTCAGCATGCACACGGCCGCCAGGCGCGGAAGGCCCTTCATGCGCACGGTGCCGCGCGCGACGTCGTGCCACGCGGTGTCGGCCATGAGGACACCCAGGCTCAGGCCGATCAGCGGGTAACCGATCGTGGGGGAGTAGAGCGCGACGGTCAGGCCTACCATGAGTGCGGCGCTCTCGGCTGTAATGCGCCGCTCGGTGGAGCCGGACGCGAAGGCGAGGCGTGCGAGCTCGACGCGCTCGCCGATGATCGTGACGATCAGGAAGGCCAGCCACCAGGGCACCGCGCGCGGCGTCTCGAGGCCTCGCCACCACAGGAGGATGCCGCCCAGGCCAATGAGGGCACCCATCAGCTGGATGAGGACCGCGTGGGTGGCCTGCCGGCGCGCCCACACGTAGCAGTAGATGGCCGTCAGCAGCGCCATGCCGAGGGTGATGAGGAAGCCGGGCATCATGCGCTCGGGCGCGAAGCCGCTCAGGTGGGCGGCCAGGTAGCGGGGGATCGGCAGGTTCGAGAGGGTGGTGCGCGCGGCCTCGTTCAGGGAGATGACGACCGCGCTGATGCCGCCCGCGCCGGTGAGCAGGGGGGCGGCGTAGGCCCACGCGCGTCGCCCGTCGGACTGGAGGGCGACCGCGCGCTCCAGGCAGATCGCGGTGCCCAGGAACCCGTAGATCATGAGGAGTCCGTGCACGGTCCCCAGGCTCGTCGAGGCCACGGGTGCCAGGGCCCCGAGGCGCACGAGGGAGGCGTCCAGTCCCGAGAGGAGCGCGATGCCCGCGAGGAGCAGGAACGCGAGGCGGCCGACGGGCAGCCGGGGGATGGGAGGCCTCGTCGTCGCTATCGACGAGGCCTTGGCTGGTGCATCCGGTCCCGCGTCGTGTGCGGGTCGGCGGGATGCCTCGCTCATGTGGGCTCCTGGAGTCGGTGGGCGTTGCCGGTGTTCCCATCTGGGGACAGTGCCAAGGTAGCCGTCCTGTCAGCAATTTTCTAGGGGTGGGGGCGGTAAAAATGTGCGATGGGCGAGGAAGTGCCCGATGGATGCGTGGGTGCGCTGTAGGTTTCCGTCCGGTAATATTGCCAGGGCCATCCATCTATGAATACGGGAGTGGACGATGAGCGATCTTTCATTTGTTGCCGGTGAGTTCCCCCGCCTTGCTTCGACGGCGCGCGAGGCCGCAGAGGCAGTTCGTTCGGCACGCCCCGAGGGTGGGGCCAGTGCTTTCGCTTCGGCGATGCCTGGCACGAACCTGTCGTCGAAGATGCAGAGTGTCGAAGAGAAGTTCGCGGATCAGGCAACCAAGACGGGCACGAGCCTGGACGAGCACGCCGAATCCCTCCTGACAGCCGAGCGTGGTTTCATCGCCGCCGAGGAAGAGAATAGCCAGCTCATTGGTTTCATCCTTGAGGGCCACAGCTACGGCGCGAGTTCGGCTGGCTCATAAACTGGGGACGTTGATGACATGGTGACCTCTGGCTCGCCGGACGGCGAGGGGCTGGAGTAACCGACCCGTCGCAGATTGCTGGCCCGATCAAGGCAGATCCGTGGCTGGATTATCTCACGCGGGCCGCGTCGCTGCGCTGACCTCTGAGATGCCGACCAATTCGAGTTCCAAAGTCTTCCGTTGTTTGACCAACGTAGATTGGCTCACCGTCGAAGTCGTAAAACGCATACACTCCGACACACTTACCCAGTCGTTTATTGGTCATCGGCTCAACGAAGCTGAGAGCTGCGGATAGGCGTGCGCGGAATAGTTGCACGAAACGCGTAGGCATTGTGCGCTTGAGAGGTGGCTTCGTCTCAGAATCTGTTGAACCGTACGAAGCGATTCCTGTGCTAGCCATGTGCGACTACCTCCAGGGATGGGGAACCCTGGTCGAATTCCTGGCGGACTAGGGGCATGAGGTAGTTCTTCCCTAGCCAGGCAACGACAGGGACGGCAACTGCGTCACCAAAACCAAAACGAATCTGGTTATCCGTCGCATCGCCGAACTTGTAGTCGGGGACACCCATGAGGGAGGCATACTCGTGGGGAGTCATCCAACGCACAGCAACGTTGCCCTTGCCCGCCTTGACGACAGCCTGCCGTGAGGATCCGCCACGCGCAGTCCGCAAACAGCCAGCAATATCATCGGGTCGGATTTCCCAAACTGGATTTCCCTGACGTGTACGCCGGTAAGCGGTGCGATATGTGACCCGCGTTGATGTGCGCAGAGACTCGAGCCTAGCTGCCTGAACTGGAGACAGTGAGTCAAGAAAATCTGCTGTGCGGCTCGGGTTCCACCAATGCGGATCGTCTATGGATAGACGATCTGCAAGTGCGGTGAAGCCTTCAGTGAGCAGTGGAGGAGCAGCTGGGAGAGGAGCTCGGTGAGTGATGAGGGTGGGATCTGAATGTATCCACTCAAGCCATTCGGGACGTAGATCTGAGGGAGTGTCATCCGAGTCGGGTGGAGTTAGGGCCCCCACAAGGAACATGCGTGGCCGTGACTGCGGAATGAAATGCCTGGCGTCAATAGACAGAGCATCGATGGAATATCCCAGTGAATTAAAGGCGCGGATTGCTGCAGTAAGATCATCGCCGGAATGCGAGGAAGCTAGGCCAGTGACGTTTTCTAGGACTGCGACGGGAGGGCGACTATCACCCATCTCTTCGAGAATCCGCATAAAGTGCCAAAACGTTCCTGATTGTCTTCCGCCAAGACCATCTCGATTCCCAGCCAGGGACAGGTCAGTGCAGGGTGAGGAAGCCCACGCGATCGCACTGTCCGTCGGTAAATGGCTGCCATTGATGTCGGCGATGTCGAACGTGATAGTCGGTGTCTGAGCCGTATTGAGAGCGGTATAGTTGGTGCTTTTTGGCTTCGTAATCATTAGCCCAGGCGACCGAAAATCCAGCTTGTTCAAGCCCTGCACGAGCGAGACCGATGCCTGCAAAAAATTCCAGTACAGTTGGACTTTTGCCCGAAATTAAGCGAATAGCTGCTGTCATCGTAGGTCCTTCCTGATCTGGGTGTTCCAAGGGTACATCGGCCCATGCACATCTGCGGTCGACGAAGGGGGCGGCGCTCAATCGAGCGCCGCCCCCGTGCAACCCGCGTCAGCGGGCAGCGTTGAAGCGTCAGCCGTTCAGGGCGTCGGACACGACCTGCTTGGCGGCCTCCTGGACCTGGGCCAGGTGCTCGGCACCCTTGAAGGACTCCGCATAGATCTTGTAGACGTCCTCGGTGCCCGACGGGCGCGCGGCGAACCACGCGGACTCGGTCGTCACCTTCAGGCCGCCGATCGGCGCGTCGTTGCCGGGCGCGCGCACCAGCTTGGCGACGATCGGGTCGCCGGCCAGCTCGGTCGCGGTCACGTCGTCCGCGGACAGGGCCGCGAGCTTCGCCTTCTCCTCGCGGGAGGCGGCCGCGTCGATACGGGCGTAGGCGGAAGCGCCGAAGCGCGCGACCTGCTCCTCGTGCAACTGAGAGGGGGTCTTGCCGGTGACAGCCAGGATCTCCGACGCGAGCAGCGCCAGGATGATGCCGTCCTTGTCAGTCGACCACACGGTGCCGTCCTTGCGCAGGAACGAGGCTCCCGCGCTCTCCTCGCCGCCAAAACCGACGGTGCCGGACAGCAGGCCGGGCACGAAGTACTTGAAGCCCACGGGCACCTCGATGAGGTCGCGGCCCATGGCGGCCACGACGCGGTCGATCAGCGCGGAAGACACCAGGGTCTTGCCCACGGCCGCATCCTTGCCCCAGCCGGGACGGTGCGTGAACAGGTACTCAATGGCGACGGCCAGGAAGTGGTTCGGGTTCATCAGGCCGTCGGGGGTGACGATGCCGTGACGGTCCGAGTCCGCGTCGTTACCGGTCGCAATGTCGTAGGGGGTGTTGCCCTGCGCATCAGGGGTCATGGCCTGACGCAGAGACGCCATCGCGTAGGGCGAGGAGCAGTCCATGCGGATCTTGCCATCCCAGTCCAGGGTCATGAACGGCCACGCCGGGTCAACTTCGGGGTTGACGACGGTCAGGTCGAGGCCGTAGTGCTCGCCGATGGCCGCCCAGTAGTCGATGGACGCGCCGCCCAGCGGGTCGGCGCCGATGCGCACGCCCGCGTTGCGGATCGCCTCAATGTCGACAACCTGGTCCAGCTGCGAGACGTAGAACTCCAGATAATCGAAGGGCTTGATGTTCGGGTCGTGCAGCAGCTCGGAGCCGGTGACGCGCGGAACGTTCTTCCATTCGCCCGAGTCGAGGAGCTCGTTGGCGCGCGCCGCGATCCAGCCGGTCGCGTCCGTGTCCGCGGGGCCGCCGTGAGGCGGGTTGTACTTGAAGCCGCCGTCGCGCGGCGGGTTGTGGCTGGGGGTGACGACGATGCCGTCGGCCAGGCCGTCGCCCTCGGTGCGCAGGTTGGCCGGCGCGCCGTTCGCGCCGAGGATGGCGACGGACACGGCGGGGGTGGGCGTGTAGGAGCCGCGCGAGTCAATGCGCGTGTCGATGCCGGCGGCCGCGAGGACCTCCAGGGCGGTACGCCACGCGGGCTCGCTCAGGGCGTGCGTGTCACGGCCGATGAACAGCGGTCCGTTGATACCCTGCGACGTGCGGTACTCGATGATCGCCGCGGTGATGGCGATGATGTGCGCCTCGTTGAACTTACCGTCCAGCGAAGCGCCGCGGTGGCCCGACGTTCCGAACGCGACGCGCTGTCCCACGTCGGTCGGGTCAGGGACGATGTCGTAGTAGGCGGAGATGACATCGTCGACGTTGATGAGGTCTTCTGGAAGGGCACGTGTGCCAGCTCGATCATGCATAGGGACAGTGTTACACGTTACGTCCCCTTGTGGGTAGTGCCGTCCACGCCGTGAAACGGCTCATCGTTTCCTCCCGTCCGAGGCCCTGGCCGAGCGGGCGGAAAAGGCCAGGTGAGAGCGTGCGTTGCCCCGGCCTCGTCCGTGGGGGAAAGACGGGGATATGCACGTTTTCCCAAAATCGGCACCGAACGACTATCCTATGAGATGTCGGTCACCGCAGACCGTGACTGTGTTGTCAGGAGGAACATCGTGGGATGGTTTGATTCCATCGAACATAACCGTTGGCTGAGCGGCCACATGCAGGCCCTCATTGAAGAGGCAGAGGGCGCGATTGTCGCGACTGGTTTCGCGCACCTCGACGCCGATGGGAAGCCCGACCCGACTCGATCGATCGACCTGGCCGTCACGGGTCGCATGGCCTACGTGTTCTCGCTCGGCGCTCTCATGGGTCTGCCCGGCACGCGCCGCTACGCCGACCATGCCGTCAAGGCGCTCACCGACTACTTCACCGACCCCGTCAATGGCGGCATGTGGTTCGCGATCAAGCCCGAGCCTGACGCGGACGGTCGCGGCGTGCCGTGGGACGAGGATGCGCGCGTCAAGTCTCAGTACCACACGGTGTACGCGCTGCTGGGCGTGGCCGCCGCGACGGTCGCAAACCGCCCCGGAGCCCACGAGCTGCTCAACCGCATGCTCGAGGAGCAGAAGGAGCTGTGGGCCGACGACTACGGCCTCGTGTGGGATCAATACGACGAGGCCTTCAATGAGCCCGTTCCCGTGCACACTCTCGGCACCCTCATCCACACGATCGAGGCCTACATGGCCGCGGCCGAGGCCACGACCGAGCCCGAATGGCTTGACCGCGCCGAGAAGATGACGGCCTTCGCGTACAAGGTTGCCTCCAAGAACGGCTGGCGCATCCCCGAGTTCTTCGACGAGAAGTGGGAGCCCAGCCCCGAGGCGGGCAAGCTCCTCAACGACGGGCGCCGCTACTACGAGGGCTACGTGACCGGCCACTCCATGCAGCTCGGCCGCTTCGCGCTGCAGGTGCGCGCGGGCCTGCGCTCGATGGGCTGGACCGTGCCCGACTACCTCCTCGAGATGGGAACCGAGCTCTTCGAGCGCGCTCGCGTCGACGGCTGGCGTCGCACCGACGGCAACCCCGGCTTCTCCACCGGCATCAACGACGAGGGTGACCCCGTGCCCGGCGAGGACGAGCACCAGCAGTGGGTCGTCTGCGAGGGAGTGTGCGCCACCGTCGCCGTGCGCCGCGCCATGCTGGACGACGGCGCACGCGTCTCCGACGTCGAACACTTCGAGCACTGCTACCGCTCCTTCGTCGACTACATCCACGACTACCTCATCAGCCAGCCCGGCCGGTGGGTGCGTCGCCTCGGTCCCCGCAACGAGAACGTCCAGCCCGCCAAGTCGTCGCGCTGGGATGTCTACCATGCCGTCCAGGCGACGCTCGCGATTCGCCTGCCGCTGTGGCCGCCGACGGCCCCCGCGATCTCGCGCGGCCTCCTCGATCGCCCCGAGGAGCCGGCCCCCGACAAGAAGTCCTGGAACTTCTTCGGGCTGCGAGGCTGACGCGTCGGATTACTGATGGGCTCGGGCTCGGGGATGCGAGGGTCGCATCCCCGAGCCCCGTCCTGTAGGATGATCCGCGTCTGGAGGGCTGTCTGAGTGGCCGAAAGAGACGGTCTTGAAAACCGTTGTGTCAGCAATGGCACCGGGGGTTCGAATCCCTCGCCCTCCGCCGAGTCGACCGCCCACGGGCGTCGCGGCGGGCGCACGTTCGCGCTCGCGGCGAAAATGCCCTAAAGTAGTCGGCACTGGAGACGTCGCATAGTCCGGTCGAGTGCGCCTCCCTGCTAAGGAGGTAGGGGTGCATAGCCCCTCGCGGGTTCAAATCCCGCCGTCTCCGCGCATAACCCCCGCGCTTCCCTCGAAGCGCGGGGGTTTTCGTATTCGTCGGCTCCCTTGGCGGGGAAGCTGTCCGGTGTTTGGGGTTAAAGGACAAAACGTGTTGGTTTTGTCGCGATGTTTCGGCTTGCTGGTGCGGAAATGTTGGTATTGAAGGTGCTTGTTTCGTCCGGTGTTCTCAATGTCGCATGCAATTCCCTCCAAGCGATGTCGCATCACGAGTGTGCATCGTTGGAATTGCAACGTTTATGAACACTGCTGAGTAGTCTTCCGCTGGGAATTGCATGCGATTTTGAGTCGATCGAGTTCTGCCAGCGGACAAGTGGGTACGTGATCCGCACGTGGGCAGCGCCGACGCCAAGCGGGGGGGAATTGCGCGACATGAGGCTCCGACACCTAGGACGCAGAGCAGGACCGACATCAGCACCCTAGGCACGGTGCAGAAGCCGAATGGAGGGGCAGGGCATGCCCCGAGCTGACGTCCAGCTGGGCAATACGGCGACATGAACCGCCCTACTCATCGAAGCCATATCGATGCTGAGCGATCGTGCGTCAGGTAAGCGCAATGTGTAATGCGTCACTAGATTGAGCAGTTGGTTATTGGTCAATAACTATTGCGGTGGTCATAATTTGACCATGTCGAGAATGTGATTCTGATAATTATTGAAAAAGCTATTGTTGTCGCACGAAAGTGCGCACTGACCAAGGGTTCAGAGAAGTTGTTATATTGCCGTTATGCCTGGAATGTCAACGAAATACACCGTTGTAGTTGTGGCTCAGGTGATAGCTGTTAGGCATGGTCGTGCACTCTGCTCCTTTACTAGGCTGGGACGCAAGTCCTGTCCATTTTCAGTTAATCGAAGGAGAAGTCGATGTCTCGACTGCGTCCGTTCCGCGCCCGCGTGGGCGTTGCGGGTGCTGCCAGCCTGGCCGCTCTCTCGCTTCTCGTCACGTCGCTGACACCCCTCGCTATGCGAGCCAGCGCCGCCGACGAAAGCGCGCAATCGCCCGACGTAGCAACCTCGCAGGAAGCTGCCACGGCCTCGTCCAACTCTGAGGCCGTCGAGGCGCCTGCCGCCGAGGCCGGGGCCGAAGCCCCCGCCGCTGAGGCTGGTGCCGAGGCTCCCGACGCGGAAGCTGGCGCTGAGGCTCCCGACGCCGAAGTCGCCCCCGACGACCAGCCCCGCACGCGCCGCGCACGCTCAACCTCTGAGAAGCCGGCAACCCTGGCAATGACGGTCACGAACGACAGCTCCACCCTTGCGATTCGTGACAAGCAGATCACGACGATCAACTACGCGTGCTCCTCGGTGACAACCCCCTGTGAAGGCGCGAGCATCGAAGTGTTGCTCCCTGCACCCGTTACCCCTGCGGGTACGGCTCTGACGGACAAGCTCTACACCGCCGTCGCAGTGACAGGCTCGACGGTCCTGCGCACCGAACAAACTACCGTTGCGGGAGACCCGAGGATGAAGCGGCTTATCTTCCCCCTGCAGCAGTCGATTCCTGCCGGCACTTCCGATCGCATCCAGATCACCTGGAACTACGACGGCAACGATGCGCCGAACAACTCGACGACCACCCAACAGGTGAACTTCACGGCTCTCAACGCTGACTCTATCGATGACTCAAAGACCACCAAGTGGACCGCGGACACCGATATTGCCATCGAGAAGAGCGGTCCGACAAACCCGAATAACTACCCTGCTGTCGGCGGCGAAACGACCTATAAGCTGCGTTACGGATACCAGCAGATCGACCAAACCAACCCCAATAAGGTCGGTATCCGCTGGAATGGATCCTCACAAAAGAATGGTGTCAACGCCACTGGCTTCGTGCAGGTCCAGGATATTAAGGTCGTCGATCCGCTTCCCGCGCAGGCGGAATTCGTTTCCGCCACTAATGGCGGCGTTTACGATGCCGGGACCCACACTGTTACCTGGTCCTACGACAAGTGGGCGTGGCAAAATCCCATCGAGTCCCTCGTTACCGTCAAGTACCCCGAAGGTTCGGTAACGACGGCCGACACCGTCTCGAACAAGGCCACCATCACAGCTGCAGTCCAGAACGACCCGACGACCATCCTCACCAAGAGCTCTGAAATCACACATGGTTTCGCAGTTCGTAAGCCTGCTGGTCGTGTCTCCAAAGTCGGTAACGACTGGCAGTACCAGGTGCGCAAGGGCCTCACGCAATGGCGCCTCGGTGCCGCCAACACGGGTAATACGACGACGCATGTTCACTTCGATGACACGCTGCCGTGCACCTGGTCCACCCAGGATGCAATGGCTGCAGGTGCCAGCTGCGACCAGCCGACCATGGTGAGTCCCTACCGCTTCAACATTTTCGGCAAATCTGGCTATGAAGACAAGGGTGGCTGGACTTTCGAATACTGGACCAACAAGGGTAACCACGTCGTTACCAACTACACCGAGACGACTAGCATCACCCTTCCCGATGGCGAATGGATCACCCGCTACACCATCGATAGCGACGTTGCTCCTCAGAACGCCGCCAGCATCTGGTTCCAAGGCACGATTTCCTCGTCCCTTCCCAAGGAAGAGCCCTCGGACTTCGCCAGCCACTACAACCCGGTCGCGCCCCCTGAGAGATACTTCAATTACGTGGCTTCTCCCGACTACGTCCGTTTCCAGAACTGTGCAAGTGGCACGTTGACGGATAAGGACACCGGCGCGGTCCTTGCTTCCAGCGATGACATGTGCTCCTGGATGCGCGTCCGTGACGACTTCCCCAGCGTGGGAGTGTCGAAGGTTGTCAGGACTAACCCCGTGATCGTTGGAAAGACGGTATCTTTCGGTGTCAACGGTTCTGTTCGCACGGCTGCCCAAGGCGGTACGCCCACACCTTTTACCATTGCAGATCTTCTTCCTGAAGGTTTCGACATCGATAATGCGTCTCAGGTCAACCTCATCGGCAGTTCGCCTCTGACCAACGCCGATGGAAGCAAGTACGACCTCAGCAAGGTCCAGATCGAGATCACGAAGAACTACAACAGCACGGGACGGACCTTGCTGCGCATCAACGTCCCCGACCCGGTCGAGGGAACTCTTTACACGAACTTCGACACGACTGCGACGAGTACCACTCCCGCCGGACAGACCGTGAACCAAGCAGTGACGTACATGCCTGGTAACGGTGCTCAGGACACAGCCGTAGACAAGAGCCTTCGCAACACGAACTACTGCATGAGCGGTCGAGATAAAGACGCCTTCGATGTCAACGGCAATGGCTCCACTGAGGACTACCTGTGCTCGTCCAATGCGACATTCAACGTTGCAACCACCCCTGCAATGAACATCGCGAAGGAAGTCAAGGGTAACAAGGACGCAGACTTCGTCCCGGCCGGCCAGATTGCCGAAATTGATCCCGGTGCCGACGGCGCCTATCGCTTCACGATCTCCAACACCGGTAACGCCGCGCTGACGAATGTCGTGGCCTACGACATCCTGCCGCACCTGGGTGACGTCGGTGTGGGACCCGCCGCGTCCCAGACCCGTGGCTCCTCGTGGCGGCCCTACCTGAACTCGACCAACTGGTCCTTCCAGTCGATCAAGGAGAAGACGGGTCACGATCCTGTGGTGAGCGCCGTGCCTGCCTCGGACATCACGGTCGAGTACACGACCGTCGATAATCCTTGCCGAGGCGAAGTGATGAGCGTTGGCGGTGCAATGAACGATGGGCCCGCCGGTTGTACCCCCAACGCCTGGGGCGCCGCTCCTGCGGACCTGTCCACCATCACGGGCTTCCGCATCGTCATGAATCGCGATGTGGAAATTGGTGAGAAGATCCAGTTCGTCGCAACCATGACCTCTCCTGTCAACGCGAACCTCATTGCGTGGAACTCCGTGGCCATGGCGGGCGGCACAATGGAGAACGGCAGGGTGTCCTACCTGCAGCCCAACGAGGCCCCCAAGGTCGGCATCAACGTCTCCACCGACGTGGAGGTCGCCAAGACCGTGTCGCGCGTCAAGATGAACGGCGATCAGCCCGTCAAGGACGCGAATGGGATCCCAGAAACGATCGAGTCGAGCGATCCGATCATGCCCGGTGATTACATGCTGTACTCGGTGACCCTTAATAACAAGGGTCCGGCTGTGGCCTCGGGCATGTCCATCAAGGATGTGCTCCCCGCAGGTGTCGAATTTGTCTCCGCGGAAACACGCCTGTGCCAGGATGGGGCAACGAACCCATGTGCCGGTGCAGTAAAGACGGATTCACCCTTTGATGAACTTTCCACCGACTGGGAAGCGATGACTTCCGGCGTCCTGAACACCAACCTGAGTGTCGGTGGCACCGAGACGCTCTATGTCCTGGTGAGGGTCGCCGACGGGGTCGAAGGCCAGACGATTACGAACACGGCGACCCTGGGCGACTACGATCAGAAGGATTCCAATCCGTCGAACAACACGTCCAGTGCTTCCTTCAAGGTCGGTGGCACTATCTCGGGAACCATCTACAACGACAAGGACGCGACCTGGTTTAACGACTCGCCCACCTTCGACAGTCCTTTCGAAGGCGTGACGGTTCGTCTGCTCGACGCTGACGGTAACCCGGTGAAGGACGCGTCCGGCGCGGACATCACCGCGAAGACCGACGCCGACGGTAACTACACCTTCACCCGTCTGCCGATGGGCTCGTACAAGGTCGAGGTCGTTGCGGGTGACGCGAAGGTTGACGGCACCGACGTGAACCTGTCCGACTACAAGCAGACCTACGGCTACGGCTCGTCGACCAAGCGCAGCGAGGCCGGCAAGGGCAAGCTCGTCACGCCGACCGCAATCGATCTGACGACCGCCGCCCCCAACGCCACGAAGGTCGACTTCGCGTTCGTGAAGCCCGCCTCGGTGGGTAACTTCGTGTGGTTCGACGCGAACAAGAACGGTCTCCAGGACGCGGACGAGGCCGGTGTCCCCGGCGTCACCGTCACCCTGACGGACGGTGCCGGCAACCCGGTCATCGACCTGGACGGCAACCCCGTCAAGCCTGTGACCACGGATGCCAACGGTAAGTACGAGTTCACGAACCTCATGCCGAACGTCGATCGGATCGTCGCGAACGCGGGCGAGGAGAACTACAAGATTGTCTTCACGGTTCCCGCCGGCTACTCCGCGACCAAGTCCTACGCGGCTGCGGATGGTGAGAAGGACTCCAACGGCGCCGACAGCTCCGTGACGCTCGCCCAGGGCCAGAACGACGAGACCGTCGACTTCGGCCTCGTCGCCGACGGCACGATCGGTGACACCCTGTTCTGGGACGTCGACAACAACGGTGGCTCCGCGCCTTCGGGTGCGGACAAGCCGCTGGCTGGCGTGACCGTCACGCTGACCTACACGACCCCTGCGGGCGTGCAGAAGACGCTGACGACCGTCACGGACGCCGACGGACACTACTCGTTCAAGGACCTCGCCCCCGGCGACTATGTGGTCACGGTCGACAAGACCTCCCTGGCCTCTGCCTGCCCCGAGTGCACCGCTCAGACTCACGCCCCCTCGGGCAACCTGACGGCCTCGGAGGGTCAGGAGCTCTCCCTCACCTCCAAGGTGACGCTGAGCCCCGGCGTGATGACGAACAACGACCAGGACTGGGCGTTCACCGGCGTCGCCAACACGGCGATCGTGAAGGCAATCGCGGACCCGACCGAGGTTCCGGCGGGCGGCTTCACCCCCGGCACGTCCGTCACCTACACGCTGACGCTCACGAACGAGGGCCCGAGCCCCGCCACTGGCGTCATCGCGCAGGATAAGCTCCCCTCCGGCGTGACCTTCGTGTCCGCACAGGGCGATGGCACCTACGACGCCGCCACCGGCAAGTGGGACCTGAGCTCAGAGGTGATCGAGAAGGACGCGACGCGCACCCTGCGCATCACCGTCACCGTCGATGCTTCCGCCGCCGGTTCGGTTGTGACCAACACGGCCACGATTGAGAAGCAGGATCAGATCGGCGACAAGAAGTCGGACAACACCTCGTCCGCGGACCTGACTGCCGGCTACACGATCGCGGGCAAGCTCTACAACGATGCGGACGCATCGTTTAGCTCCAGTGACTCCGAGGCCCCGTACGCGGGCGTGACCGTTGCCCTCCTCAAGAAGGACGGCACCCCCGTCCTCGACAAGGATGGCAACCCGGTCACGGCCGTGACGGATGCCGAGGGCAAGTACTCCTTCCCCGGTCTGCCGCTGGGCGAGTACACGGTCAGCGTCGTCGATCCGACCTCCGGCCCGCTGGCGGGCACCAAGCCCACCGAGGCCTACACCGGCCGCTACAAGACCACCGCAGACGTGACCATCGCTGAGGCGACCGGTTCGGTCATCGACGTGAACTTCGGTTTCGTCAAGCCTGCTTCGCTGGGTGACTACACCTGGATGGACGTCAACCGCGATGGCATCCAGGATGCCGACGAACCGGCTCTGCCCGGCGTGACGGTGACCCTGACCCGCGCCGACGGCTCCGCTGTGACGGATGCGTCGGGTCGTCCGGTTGGGGCTGTGACCACGGATGCTGCTGGTAAGTACAAGTTCGAGAACCTGCTGCCCGGTGATTACAAGGTGTCCTTCCAGGCGCCCGCTGGCTACGAGGCAACAACCTCGGATGCCGGTGCTGATCGTGCTAAGGATTCCAATGGTGCCGAGGCCTCGGTCACCCTGGCTCAGGATCAGACGGATGACACGATTGACTTCGGTGCCGTTGGTACCGGTGTCATCGGCGATCAGCTGTTCCTTGATGTCAACCAGAACGGTGGCAACGCCCCCGACGCTGGCGACAAGGTGCTGCCCGGTGTGAAGGTCACGTTGACTTGGACCGGCCCGGGTGGAATCACCCGCACCTACGAGACCACCACGGATACCGACGGCAAGTACAAGTTCGAGAACCTGCTGCCCGGCGACTACAAGGTGAGTATCGATCGTGAGACTCTCAAGACCGCCGAACCGCTGCTCGACGTTCTCACCCACTCCCCTGCTGGAGATGTTGAGAACAAGACCGTGATCAGTGATGCAACCAAGGCTGATTCCACCGCCTTCGCAACGGCCATGAAGCTCACGGCTAACCTGACTCTGACGGGCGAGAAGAACCAGAACCTTAATCAGGACTGGGGCTTCGGAATCTCGGCTGACACCGCCATCAAGAAGGCGATCACCGATCCGGACGAGGCCGATCAGGAAACCTTCGAGTTCACCCCCGGTAAGAAGGTCACCTACACCCTGACCCTGTCCAACAATGGTCCGGGCGTGGCAACCGGTGTCACCGTCTCCGACAAGCTCCCGGCGGGCGTTAAGTTCGTCAAGGCTGAAGGCGACGGCACCTACGATGCGACCGCCGGCGTGTGGAACCTCTCCGGAGAGACCATCGCCAAGGGTGATGATCAATCCATCGAAATCACCGTCGAGATCACCGGTGACGGTGCGGGCGCGCTAGTCACGAACGTCGCGCGTATCTCCCACCAGGATCAGGCAGGCGATGACCCGACCAACAACGAGTCCTCGGCCTCGTTCAAGGGCGGATACAACCTGGGTGGCACGATTTACCGTGACTCGGACGCGTCGTATTCCAAGAGTGATTCTGAGCAGCGCTTTAAGGGTGTCACGGTCGCTCTGCTGAACGACGACGGCACCCCGGTGCTCGCCGCCGACGGTCAGCCCATGACCGCGACGACCGACGAGAATGGTGCCTATCAGTTCGTGGGCCTGGGTCGAGGCTCGTACCGCGTGGTGATCGTGGACCCGGATAAGGGTGATCTGGCGGGGCTGCTGCCCACGCAGGCCTACACCGGTCGGGGTGCCACCCAGGCGTCGGTCACCATCTCTGACGCGTCGGTGCAGGGCGTGGACTTCGGTCTGGTTGCCCCCGCCAGCATCGGTGACCGCGTCTGGAACGATGTCAACGCCAATGGCACTGACGACGGCGAGCCCGGCATCGCGAACGTAACCGTGATCCTCACCGACGCTGACGGTGCGGAGGTGGCTCGCACCACCACCGACGCGAACGGCACCTACCGTTTCACGGGCCTGATCCCGGGCACCTACACCGTCTCCATCGAGGTCCCGTCCGGCTATGCGGCTGCGACCACCTCGATGAGCGTGAGCGTGGGTGAAGGCGAAGAATACGTGGACGCGGACTTCCCGCTCACTCTGATCCCGGCTCCGACCCCGTCCACCACGGTGGCGAAGGTTCTGGCCCGTACGGGTTCGGACGCGTCCGTGCTCGGTGGTATGGCGGCCATGGCCGCTATCGGCGGCATCCTCGCGCTGGCGGGTAAGCGCCGCCGCGAGCGGCGCGATGCCTAACCCGTAGGCGGGGCCCACACCCCACACGGGGTAACCCCCAACACGGAGGAGGGGGCGCGAGACCAGCACTGGTCCCGCGCCCCCTCAACCTATGTAGCTCCCACGCCGACCGTCACCTGGCCAAGCAGAGCACCAGCCCTGACCCCATGACCTCGCCCCGGCCTCGTCGATGAGCGAACGACCGACAGCGTGTGTGGAACGCGCGGCGCGGGACGCAGATGAGGGTGGGAGCAACTAGGCTTGGAGGGTGACCACAGCTCTGTATCGCCGGTATCGCCCCGACACCTTTGATCAGGTGATCGGCCAGGAACACGTGACGGAGCCGCTCAAGGCGGCGCTGCGCGCGAATCGCGTGACGCACGCGTACCTGTTCTCCGGGCCGCGCGGATGCGGCAAGACCACGTCGGCGCGCATTCTGGCGCGCTGCCTGAACTGCGCGCAGGGCCCCACGGACACCCCGTGTGGTCAGTGCGAATCGTGCCGCGAGCTGGCCACCGGCGGCCCAGGTTCGCTCGATGTCGTCGAGATCGACGCGGCCTCGCACGGTGGCGTCGACGATGCGCGTGACCTGCGTGAGCGCGCCACTTTCGCGCCGGTGCGCGACCGCTACAAGATTTTCATCATCGACGAGGCCCACATGGTCACGAACCAGGGCTTCAATGCGCTGCTTAAGCTCGTCGAGGAGCCGCCCGAGCACGTCAAGTTCGTCTTCGCGACGACGGAACCCGAGCGTGTTATCGGCACGATTCGCTCGCGTACCCACCACTACCCGTTCCGCCTGGTGCCGCCGGACGTCCTCGGCCCGTACCTGACGACCCTGTGCGCCGAGGAGCACATCCGCGTGGGCGAGGGCGTCCTGACCCTCGTCATGCGCGCGGGCGGCGGCTCGGTGCGTGACACCCTGTCGGTGCTCGACCAGCTGATGGCCGGCGCGATTGACGGCCAGGTCACCTATCAGACGGCGGTGGCGCTGCTTGGATACACGGACTCTGCCCTGCTGGATGAATCTGTCGATGCTCTCGCGGGTGGCGACGGCGCTGCGGCCTTCCGCGTCGTCGAGCGCATGGTCGAGTCCGGCCACGACCCGCGCCGCTTCGTCGAGGATCTGCTTCAGCGTCTGCGTGACCTCCTCATCATCGCGGTGGCCGGCGATGGCGCGCGCGACGTCCTGGCGGATACCCCGCACGACCAGTTCGAGCGGATGCAGCGCCAGGCGCAGAACTGGGGCCCGCACGGCCTGTCTCGCGCCGCTGACCTGACCGACGAGGCCCTGCGTGCCATGACGGGCGCGACGTCGCCTCGCCTGCAGCTCGAACTCCTCGTCGGTCGCATCCTCGTGCCTGCCCCCGGCCCCGCCCAGGCCCCCGTGCAGGGCACGGTCGGCATGACCGGTGGGGGAGCGCCGCGCGAGCTGTCCTCCACTTCGTCCGAGGCCTCCTCGGGCCGTTTCGGTGCCCGCGAGGCCCGCGAGGCCCTGGCCCGCAAGAAGCAGGAACGCGCCGAGGCCTCGGCCCCCGCTCCTCAGGTGCCCGCATCGCCTTCCGCGTCTGCCCCCCAGGGCGTGCCCGCGTGGGGCAGCGGCCCCGACTGGTCCGCTCAGAAGCCCGCCGCCCCGGAGTCGAGCTCCGCTCCCGCGCAGGCCGAGCGACAGGAGGCTCCGCGCCGCGAGGCCGCCCACGACAGCGCGCCCGCCCGCGAGGCTGTGCCCGCGCAGGCCGAGCCGCGTGCCGCCGCCTCTGCTCAGCAGCGCCCCGAATCTGCCGCGCCGGGGCGTTCGGACACTAACGCTCGCGCCGAAGCGCCCACATCCGGTCGCGACGCCGATATGCTGCGCGGTCGCTGGAACGAGGTCGTCGAGCGCCTATCCTCCATCAGCCGCGTCACGTGGTCGATGGTCGGCGGCAACGCGCAGCTGGGGGCCGTTGATGGCTCCCACGTGGTTCTCATCTTCCCCGTCGAGGCCATGGTCAACGCCTTCTCGCGCGGCCCCCGTGCGGCCGACGTCGAAAAGGCCATCAACGAGGTCACCGGCCTGAGCGTCAGCGTGTCCGCGCAGGTCGGGCAGGCCTCGGGCGGCCCGGCCACGACTGGCCCGTCGGCGCAGGCCTCGCGCTCCGGCACCTCCCAGCGGCCGTCCCAGCCCGGAGGCTGGGTCTCGGAGCCGCCCCCTTTTGATCAGGCCGCCGCGCAGGCGGCACCCCAGGGCGACCCCGAGCCGGCTGACACCGGGTGGCCGGAGCCTGCCTGTGCGCCCGAGCCCGCGCGCGCACCCGAACCCGAACCTGAGGACGCAGGCTGGCCCGAACCCGCGACGGTGACGCCGATCCGGCGCGAGCCCGTCGCTCCCACGTCGGCCCCGGCTTCTCAGGCCCCCGAGCCCGCGCCCGAGCGACCCGCGCTGCCCGAGCGGGCGGCCCGCGCCCTTGCGGCCGCCCCCGAGGTGACCGAGCAGGCCGCGTCCCCAAACGGTGAGGCGGCCACGCGGAAGCACTCCTTCACGGTCTTCCGCTACCCGGGCGACCCCGAGCCCACCGACGAGCCGGCGGACGCACCCGCGCAGCCCGAGCCCGCACCCGCCTCGGAACCCGTCTTCGACGATGCCCCCATCACGCCCGCCGCGCACACGCCGTCGACCCCGACGGGGTGGGGCGACCCGGTCGTCATCCCCGGGGGAGCGTCCGTGAACTTCGACGACGGCGCCGGCTCGTGGACCCCGCCCGAGCCGACCGCCCCCGCCGACGTGACCCCGATCAGCGCGGTGCCGAGCGCTCCCGCGCAGGCCCCGGCCTGGCTGGCCGCGGCCCCCGAACCGGCTCAGGACCCCGCGCCCGGATTCGGCACCCCGGAACATCACCGCGACGCCGTGCAAGCGCCTGGCGCGCCGCTGACTGGACGCGCCGCCGCCGAAGCCGCCCTGCGCGAGAAGGCCCAGCGCGAGGCCGCCACCGTCTCGACCCGCACCCACGCGGCCGACGACGATAGCGCCAGCATCGACGACGAAAACATTGAAAACTCGCAGACGATCGGCCTGGCAGCGGTCCTGGAGATCCTCGGCGGACGCGTCATCGAAGAAAAGATGACCGAGGGAGGATACTGACATGTACGACGGTGCCCTGGCCGACCTCATTGACCAGTTCGGGCAGCTGCCGGGCATCGGCCCGAAGTCCGCGCAGCGCATGGCCATGCACGTCCTGGACGCGGAGCCCGAGGACGTCGCGCGCCTCGTCGACGCGATCAACGCCGTGCGTGGGCGCGTGCGCCACTGCGACATCTGCGGCAACCTCACGGAAGAGGACGAGTGCTCCATCTGCCGCGACGTGCGCCGCGACCCCAGCGCAATCTGCGTCGTCCAGGAGCCCAAGGACATCCAGGCGATCGAGGGGGCGCGCGTCTTCCGGGGGCGTTACCACGTGCTCGGCGGCGTCATCGACCCGATCCATGGGGTGGGGCCCGACCAGCTGAACATCGCCTCGCTCATGAGCCGCCTCGCGGACGGAACGGTCACCGAGGTGATCCTGGCGACCAACCCGAACGTTGAGGGTGAGGCGACGGCCGCCTACCTCGCCCGCATGCTCTCCACGATGGGGGTGGAAACCTCGCGCCTGGCAATGGGCCTGCCCATGGGCGGCGATCTGGAGTACGCGGACTCGGTGACGCTGGGCCGCGCGCTCGAGGGGCGTCGCCGCCTCTGAGCTGTCACCAACGAGGCCGTGGCTGCCTCGTGTTTGTGATGCGCCGGCGGGCGCGGCCTCGCGTTGTGTTCGAGCGGTTGCCCCCGGGGTCGCGGTGCCCGCGACCTGCGGCGTTTGTCGCGCTTCGGGCCACGCGTCCCCCTGTCGGTGATGCACGTGTGACACAATCGGAGGGTAACGCTCCGACATGTGAGGAGGCCATGATGGCGACCCAGGCGAGCTCAGACGCGCCCCGAGTGCTGGTTGTTGACGACGAGGCGATGCTGGCGGACCTGCTCTCACAGGCCCTGCGCCACGAGGGTTGGGAGACGGCCACGGCGAAGGACGGGCTGGATGCGCTGGCGAAGGCGTCGAGCTTCCATCCGGACGTCGTGATTCTCGACGTGCAGATGCCGCGCATGGATGGCCTGGAGACGCTGGAGCGCCTGCGCGCTCGTGACCCCGAGCTGCCGGTCCTGTTCCTCACCGCCCGCGATGCGGTCGCGGATCGCGTGCAGGGCTTGCGCGCGGGTGCGGACGACTACGTGACGAAGCCCTTCGACTTGGACGAGGTGGCGGCCCGTGTCGAGGGCCTGTTGCGTCGCGCTGGGCGCACCCAGCAGGCGGCCTCGACGGTGCTGCAGGTTGCGGATCTGACCCTCGATGTGGACTCTCACGATGTGCGCCGTGGCGGGGAAGAAATCACGTTAACGAACACCGAGTTCGAATTGCTCCGGTATCTCATGGAAAACGTTGGAATTGTGCTGTCGAAGCAGAAGATTCTCGACGCCGTGTGGAGCTACGACTTCGGTGGCCAGGTGAACGTCGTCGAGCTGTACATCTCCTACCTGCGCAAGAAGATCGACGCCGATCGCCCGGCCCTCATCCGCACGGTGCGCGGCGCCGGATACATCATGCGGGAACCCCAGTGACGCGCCGCCGGTCCCTCGCCGGGCGCCTGTCGCGCGCGCTGGCCGCGTGCGTCGCGCTCGCCCTCATCGTCATGGTCGCCGCGTCCACCCTGGTCATGCGCTCCTGGATGCTGGCCGATATGGACTCAGAGCTGCACCGCCTCTCCCAGCGCGCGGGCGAACACTTGGATGTCGAGGACGCGCCGGACGATGAGGTGGACTCCGATGCGGATTCGGACGAGGGGGCACCGGCCGCCCCGCAGTCCGGTGGCCGTATGCCGCCTCCCGGTGGGCCGGTCATTCCCGGCGGGCCCAAGGGGCCGGGGTTTGGCGGTTCCGGCATCGCCGAGGGCACCCTTCAGTACGTGAGCGAGGATGGGCAGGTGGCCGGTGCGGTTGTCTCCAACTTCTCGGTGACCTACCTGAACGAGCTCGCGTTGGAGATCCTGGCGCATGTGCCCACCGATGGTGTGCCGCACACCGTGCACCTCAAAGAGTTGGGTACGTTCCGAGTGACTTCCCAGGTCGTCGATGACAAGACCGTTCTCGTCGGCGTGCAGATGGACAGAGTCGATGACGTGGTCCTGATGCTTGTCGCGGTCGAGGTCGGCCTGTCCCTCGTCGTCGCGATTGCCGCCGGGTTCGCCGGTCGGGCGTGGGTGCGTCGCGAGCTGCGTCCCCTCGGTGTTGTGCGCGCGGCAGCCGCGGACATCGCGAGCCGCGACCTGGCCGACGATGCCGAGGAGCTGACCCGCGTCGGCGAGGAGGCAACCTCCGGCCCCGTGGAAGTCGCGGACGTCGCGGGGGCCCTGAATTCGATGATCGACGCGGTGGAAGACGGCATGGAGCGCCGCGCGCGCAGCGAGGCGAAGCTGCGCCAGTTCGTCGCCGACGCCTCCCACGAGCTGCGCACGCCGCTGGCCTCCGTGCAGGGCTACGCGCAGCTCGCGCGCCGCGACATCGACGAGGCCTCCCGGACCCAGGCGCTTGAGCGCATCACCTCGGAGGGGGCGCGGATGGCGTCCCTCGTGGAGGAGATGCTGACGCTGGCGCGGCTGGACGGCGACCGCGCTCTCAAACGCGACAATGTCGACGTTATCCCGCTGATACTGGACGCTCTGTCAGACGCCCACGTGGTCGCCCCCGACCATGCGTGGGAGCTCGGCGAGGCCGCGGACGTACCCGTCCTCGGCGACGAGGCGGCCCTGCGCCAGATCCTCACCAATCTCCTCGCGAACGCCCGCGTGCACACGCCCGCCGGCACTCGCGTGACCGTCTCCCTGACCCGTGCCACCCAGGGGGCGGAATCCGACAAGGGCGCCCCGGCCTCGTCGATGGTGACCCTGCGCGTCGCGGACGACGGCCCCGGCATCCCGGCAGAGATTCGCGACCGCGTGTTCGACCGCTTCGTGCGTGGGGACTCCTCGCGCACGCGCGACGGCCACGGCTCCTCGGGCTTGGGAATGTCGATCGTCGAGTCGCTGGCGCGGGCGATGGGTGGGTCCGTGCGGCTGGTCGACTCCGAGCAGGGGACCGTCATCGACGTGACATTGCCCGCCGCCTGAGCGCGCCTGCGCGGGCGACGCTTTCGCGCGCTGATCAGGATCGTTGCAATTCCGGGCGTCACGGGCCCGTGTGTTCTGGGTCGCCCCGGCGCGTCCCATGTCACCTGCGCCCACATGCCGGTCGTTCCCGGCGCGATGCCTGGCGGGCCGTAGGATTGTTGTGGTGGCGCACGCCACCCGAAGGCGTGCGAATCGGCACGTACCGATAGAAATGAGGCTCTAGTGGCACTGATCGTGCAAAAGTACGGCGGTTCTTCCGTCGCCGACACCGAAGCCATGAAGCGCGTCGCCCAGCGCATTGTGGACACGCACAACGCGGGACACCGCGTCGTTGTCGTCGTATCGGCGATGGGTGACACGACCGACGACCTGCTCGACTCGGCCGCAGCCCTCACGGACAACCCGCCCGAGCGCGAAATGGACATCCTCCTATCGGCAGGCGAGCGCATCTCCATGGCCCTCCTCGCGATGGCCGTCAACGAACTCGGCGTCGAAGCCCGCGCCTACACCGGCGCACAAGCCGGCATCAAGACGGACAGCCACTTCGGCGCCGCCCAGATCGTCGGCATGGTCCCCGAGCGCGTCGCCCGCGCCGTCAAGGACGGGCAGGTCGCCATCGTCGCCGGCTTCCAGGGCATCTCCAAGGACGACGACGTCACCACGCTGGGCCGCGGCGGCTCCGACACGACCGCCGTCGCCCTCGCCGCTGCTCTCCACGCCGACGTGTGCGAAATCTACACGGACGTCGACGGCCTCTTCTCCGCCGACCCGCGCATCGTCCCCAAGGCCCACCGCCTGCGTACCCTCACCCAGGAAGAAACCCTGGAAATGGCTGCGCACGGCGCCAAAATCCTCCACCTGCGCGCCGTTGAATTCGCGCGCCGCTACGGGGTGCCCCTGCACGTGCGCTCCTCGTTCTCCGAGAAGAACGGCACCTGGATCTCCGACGCCCCCGCAAACCCCGAACTCAAGGGCCTCGTGCCCGACGCCGCCCTCAAGTCCCCAGAGGAAAACGCCATGGAAAAGCCCGTCATCTCCGGCATCGCTCACGACCGCTCGCAGGACAAGATTACCGTCACCGGTGTCCCCAACAGCCCCGGCGTCGCCGCCCGCGTCTTCGCCGTCGTCGCCGAGGTCGGCGCCAACATTGACATGATCGTCCAGAACCTGCCGATCTCCGACCCCACGAAGGCCAACATCACCTTCACCCTGCCCGAAGGCGACGCGCGCAAGGCCCTCGACGCCCTCGAGGCCCACCGCGACGAAATCGGCTTCGACGAGCTGCGCTACAACCCGAACATCGGCAAGCTCAGCCTCGTCGGCGTCGGCATGCGCACCAACCCCGGCGTCTCCGCGCGTCTCTTCTCCGCCCTGTCCGATGCGGGCATCAACATCGACCTGATCTCCACCTCCGAGATCCGCATCTCCGTCGTCACCCGCCTCGACGACCTCGACCGCGCCGTGAAGGCCGTCCACACCGCCTTCGGCCTCGACGCCTCCGAGACCGAGGCCGTCGTCTACGGCGGCACCGGCCGCTGATCGTTCATCGACGAGGCCTGGGACAGTTCCGCTGGTCCGCGCTGTTTCGGCGCTCCCGAGAGGGCGCCCCGGCCTCGTCCCCATAGATTTCACCCCGCGTTCGCCCCGTCGTATGGGCGCGCGCACCAACACAAGGAGAACACCATGAGTGGATTCAATGTCGCCGTCGTCGGTGCCACCGGCCAGGTCGGCCGAGTCATGCGCACCCTGCTGGAGGAGCGGGGTTTCCCGGTTGAGACGATTCGTTTCTTCTCGTCCGCGCGCTCGGCGGGCACCACCCTGCCTTGGAAGGGGCAGGACATCGTCGTCGAGGACGTGGCGACGGCCGACTACTCCGGCATCGACATTGCCGTGTTCTCCGCGGGTGCCACCGCCTCGCGCGAGTACGCCCCCAAGTTCGCGGCCGCCGGCGCGGTCGTCGTCGACAACTCCTCCGCGTGGCGCAAGGACCCCGAGGTGCCGCTTGTCGTGTCCGAGGTCAACCCCGACGACGTCGACAACCGGCCCAAGGGCATCATCGCGAACCCCAACTGCACGACCATGGCGGCTATGCCCGTCCTCAAGCCCCTCGTGGACGCTGCGGGTGGTCTGACGCGTCTCTTCGTCTCCTCCTACCAGGCCGTCTCCGGGTCGGGCCGCGCGGGCGTCGCCGAACTGACCGGCCAGATCGAGGCCGGCGCCGCTCAAGACCTGGCAGCGCTGGCCCTGGACGGCCGCGCCGTCACCCTGCCCGAGCCCGGCGTGTACGTCGCGCCCATCGCCTTCGACGTCGTGCCGCTCGCCGGCTCGATCGTCGATGACGGAAGCGAGGAGACCGACGAGGAGCAGAAGCTGCGCAACGAGTCGCGCCGTATCCTGCACATCCCCGACCTGGCCGTGTCCGGCACGTGCGTGCGCGTCCCCGTCTACACGGGCCACACCCTGACCATCCACGCCGAGTTCGCCGGCGACATCACGCCCGACCAAGCGCGCGCCCTCCTGGCCGACGCCCCCGGCGTGCGCGTCGTCGACGTTCCGACCCCGCTCGAGGCCGCCGGCCGCGACGAGGTCCTCGTGGGCCGCATCCGTCAGGACCAAGCCGTCGACGGCAACCGTGGCCTTGTCCTGGTCGTCTCCGGCGACAACCTGCGCAAGGGCGCTGCCCTGAACGCTGTCCAGGTCGCCGAGGTCGTGGCTGCGCGACTGCGCTGAGTATTCCACTGACTGCGTGAACGCGCGGCGGCCCTCTCGGGCTGCCGCGCGTTTGCGTTGCTTGGTTGCTTGTGGCCCCACGGGTGTTCCGGGTGCCGGAGGCCCCGGCCGCTGTGTGTGCCGGTGGGCGGCGGCCCGCCCGCTCGCCGTCCGCGCCG
>OFCU01000065.1_pt1 | contig 67480 bp, 53 predicted proteins | sample 1520851 | NCBI WGS metagenome assembly OFCU01 (sample SAMEA2699040, study PRJEB24076) | metagenome | reverse complement strand
GCATAACCCAACCCGAAGGACACAAAACGATTACACCACTCCACAGGACTTGACCGGGACCGGAGGGCCAGGCTGCGGTGCCCGTGGGCGGCGGCGGGGCCCGATCGGCACACATTCGCATGCAATTCCCCTGCGCACACTTCATGCTTTGAAATGTAATCGTTAAAATTCCGGGCTTTTCACTAAGTGACGAACTGCAGGTGTCAGGGAATTGCATGCGAAACTGAGGATAGGGAACGCTTCGAGGCACGAGGCCTGGCCAGGCTTCGAGACGACGCGCCGAGCGCAGCGCGGACGGCTCGCGGGCGGGCCACCGCCCACGGGCACACCAAGCAGCCCGGACCCACAGCCGGGCCCTCCGGCGCCCGGAACACCAGCGGAGCCCCAAGTACCCCACACATACACGCTAGGCATAACAAAACCGCCCGGCCCCAATGGGGCCGGGCGGCAGTGGCGGTAGCGCTGGGATTTGAACCCAGGGTGGCTGTGACACCACACAGCATTTCGAGTGCTGCACCTTCGGCCGCTCGGACACGCTACCTTACCCGAATACTCTACTACACCCTCCCCCTGAGCACGCAAATCGACCGGGCGGGCTGGGAGCAGGGCCACACCGCGACCTGGGAGCAGGGCCACACAGCCACACGATCACACACAGCGCCCAAAACGAGCGCGATCTCGAATGTAGATTGATTGAAAGTGAGATTAAGTGAGCGCATACCATTCACGCCCACTCATAAATGCACTAGTCTTGCAGGGTATCTATTCAAGGCAGCGAAAGGATTTTTCGTGTCTGCGCCAAATGCGACGAAGCGAACGTCGCTCAAAGAACTGACCCTCCGTGGCATCATCCTCGGCGGCATTATTACGCTGCTGTTCACGGCCGCGAACGTCTACCTGGGTCTGAAGGTTGGCCTGACGTTTGCAACGTCGATCCCGGCAGCCGTCATCTCGATGGCGGTTCTGCGCTTCTGGGGCGACCACACGGTCCAGGAGAACAACATCGTCCAGACCATCGCCTCGGCGGCCGGCACACTGTCGGCGGTCATCTTCGTTCTCCCCGGCCTCGTGATTGTCGGCTGGTGGAGCGGCTTCCCCTACTGGGAGACCATGTTCGTGTGCGCGGTCGGCGGTTCACTGGGCGTCATGTACTCGATCCCCCTGCGTCGTGCGCTCGTGACCGGCTCGGACCTGCCCTACCCGGAGGGCGTGGCAGGCGCTGAGATCCTCAAGGTCGGCGACTCCCAGGAGGCCGGCGAGGACAACAAGCGCGGCCTCCTGGCGATCACCTGGGGCGCGCTGGCCTCGGCCGTGATGGCACTCCTCGGCTATATGAAGGTCGCGGCCTCCGAGGTCGGAACGGCTTTCAAGATTGGCTCGACGGGCACGATGATCTCTACCTCCCTGTCCCTCGCGCTGATCGGCGTGGGCCACCTGGTCGGCATGACGGTGGGCGTCGCGATGCTCATCGGCATGGTCATCTCCTACGGCGTCCTGCTGCCCCTGTACGCGAACGGCCAGCTGGAGGGCGCGGGTGACCTGACTGACGCCCTGTCGACGGTCTTCAAGTCGGACGTGCGCTTCATCGGCGCGGGCGTCATGGCGGTCGCCGCCATCTGGACGCTCATCAAGATCATGGGCCCAATCGCCCGCGGCATGTCCGAGTCGCTGCGCGCCTCGCGTAGCGCCAACGAGGACGGCGCGCAGATCGACCGCACCGAGCAGGACATCCCCGGCAAGTGGGTCATCGTCTCCATCTTCGTGGCCATGATTCCGATCGCCGGCCTGCTGTGGTGGTTCATGCGCGGCACGCAGATTGAGCACAACACGGCCGTTCTGATCGCCGTGTCGGTCCTGTTCATCCTGCTCGCCGGCCTGCTGGTCGCGGCAGTCTGCGGTTACATGGCCGGCCTGATCGGCTCGTCGAACTCGCCGGTGTCCGGCGTCGGCCTGCTGGTCGTCGTCATCACGGCGGTCGTCATCCTGGCGGTGCACGGCCGCGGCTCGACGACGGAGGAGAACACGGCGCTCATCGCCTACACGCTGTTCACCTCGGCGATCGTGTTCTGTATCGCGACGATTGCGAACGATAACCTGCAGGACCTCAAGACGGGTCAGCTGGTGGGCGCGACCCCGTGGAAGCAGCAGGTTGCCCTGGTCATCGGCGTTGTCTTTGGTTCGCTGATTATTCCTCCGGTCCTGGAGCTCATGCAGAACTCCTTCGGCTTCCAGGGTGCACCCGGCGCTGGCCCGGATGCGCTGGCGGCTCCGCAGGCCTCGCTGATTTCCTCGCTCGCGAAGGGCGTGCTCGGCGGTGGCATCGACTGGAAGCTCCTGGGTATTGGCGCGGCGATCGGCGTTGTCGTCATCATCATTGACGAGGTCCTGCGCCCCGCGTCGAAGGGCAAGCTCGCCCTGCCTCCGCTGGCGGTCGGCATGGGTATTTACCTGCCCGCCTCCCTGACGGTCCTGATCCCGATCGGTGCGCTTGTGGGCTTCCTGTACAACAGGTGGGCTGACAAGCAGGTGGATGTGGAGCGCGCGAAGCGTTTCGGCACGCTGGCTGCGACGGGCCTGATCGTCGGCGAGTCCCTGTTCGGCGTCATCTACGCGGGCATCGCGGGCGCGACGGGCTCGGAATCCCCGCTGGCGCTGCCGTTCATCGGCGATGGCTTCACACCGATCGCGAACGTGCTGGGCCTCGTGTTCTTCGCGGGCGCGACGTGGCTTCTCTACGGCTTCGCCCGTAAGATCACGCGCGACTCGGATCGCGAGTCCGCCGCGAAGTAAGCACGCAGTCAACGCGAGGGGCATACCCCCGCATCCTGCATCGACCCCGGCCTTGTTCCTGCTCTCAGGGACGAGGCCGGGGTTCGTTACACCCGAACGCCACCTCCCCGGGACGGCAATTGTGCCCATCGCCGTGACCAAAAATCCCAGAATGTGGTCGCCGTCCCATTTGTCACCCATAGTTATTTCGCATGTCAAGGCATATTTACCTGTATTTCAGGAAATCACACCGTTCCATGACTAATCACTTAATGCTACTTTTATTACATGAAACACATCCCGGAACCTGACGTAGCGGGGCTGCGGGACCCGGGGGCGTCGGCGAACCGCTTGACGGTGCACGCGACGTGGAGGTCACGCAGGCCACTTCAGATACTGTCCAGCACCTGGCAGGTCACGGGTGTGTCGGGCACTGTTGCCGAGCTGATCGAGCGTACGCCCCACCAATGCAACTTTGAGGCCACGTCCATCCCCGGCATTCTTGAGCTCGACGACCTGTGGCTGCGCCGCGAGGAGGAGGCCCGCAGGGCGGCCGAAGCCCGGGGAGAACCCGCCGCGGATTCGGTTCGCGCCTCGATCCTGCGCCGCGAGTTCATCTTCGATGCCCCATTGAAGGAGGCGGTTGAGCGCGGCTGGATGATGACGCTGACGTTCGGCGGCTTCTCCGGCCCTCTCTACGCGTGGGTTGATGGAACGTTCGTTGGTTTCTGCGCGGACGGTTTCATTCCTGCTGCCTTCGACGTGACCGGCGCGTTGCAGCCTACTCACTCGCATACGCTCGCCGTGTTGCTGATGGATTCGCCGGTGTGCTGCCACGGTTTGTTCCGCGAGGTGTCGTTGGAGGCCAGGCCTCCGGCGCACATCGTGGACGTGGTGCCGGTGGCGTCCCACAATGGTCGCGCGGGCGCGCTGACGCTGCGGGTTGAAACGACGGGCGGTGTCGAGGTTCACGCCGCGCTCGTGAATGAAGCCGAGCAGGAGAGGCTGTGGTCTGCGGTCGCTTCTCCTGATGAGGTTGTGACCGCGCGGGGTCTGGACGTGATCCCGTGGAGCGCCGAGGAGCCGGCGCTGTACCGGCTGATTGTGACGCTGCGCGACGAGGAGGGGGTCAAGGACACGGTCTCCCTTGACCTCGGCTTCCGCAATTTGACGGCGACCCCCGAGGGCTTGCGCCTGGCGGGCCGCCCGCTGACGCTGCGCGGCGTGCGCCGCAACGAGTGCGATGGGCGCACGGGTCTGGCCGTCATCATCCCGGAGATGCTCGACGACATCGTGTGGTGTAAGCGCCACGGCGTGAACGCGGTTGCGATCGAGCAGGGGCCCGCGCACGCGCGCTTCTACGAATTGGCGGACCAGTACGGCCTGTACATCATTGACCGCGCCTCGACGATGTACGAGCCGGGTCCCGCTCGCGACGAGGCCATCGAGGCCGCGCTCCGTCGGGATCGCGCGCACCCGAGCGTCATTGCGTGGAACGTGGGCGGGGAGGACGAGGGGATCCGCGCCGCCCGTGCGCTGGATCCGACGCGCCCGGAGTATGCGGACACGGACTTCCCGCTCTTGAGTGAGGTGCGCGCCGAGGAGCTTCACTACGCGCCGGTGACGGTGGCACCCTCGTACTCGGGGGTGACGGTCCGCAACCACATGACGTTCACGTCGACGTGCGACCTGGAGTTCCTGTGCCGCGTCGTCGAGGATGGCACCGTCACGTGGGAGTACCCGGCGTTCCTGGACGTCGCGCCCGGCGAGACGGGGTTCCTCCCGGTGGAGTGGCCCTCCTCGGGCATGCGCGAGGTCTCGGTGCGCCTGTCGTATGGGACGGGCTGGGCGCCGGCCGGGTTCGAGATCGGTCGCGGGGTCATGCCCGCGCCGTAGGGCACCGGAACCGGTGCGCACGAGGGGCGCGCACGCGAAGGGGGACGGTGCCAGCAAGCGCCGTCCCCCTCGCGGCTTCACGGCACGGGTCAGCGGAAGGCGGCGCGCCTCGTCGGGATGGTCGGCATGCCGAGCATGACCGAGCTGGACCCGCCGCACGACGCGGGATCTTCGACGTCCACGAGCTGGAGAACCTCGCTGTCGCGCGCCTCCGGGTCCTGCAGGGCGGTGGCGAGCATCAGCTTGATGCGGTTGAGCTGGTTCACCTCGGAGGCACCCGGATCGTAGTCGACGGCCACGATGTTGGCCTCGGGGTAGCGGGTGCGCAGCGCGCGGAACATGCCCTTGCCGACGACGTGGTTGGGCAGGCACGCGAAGGGCTGGGCGCAGATGATGTTCGGGCAGCCGTGTTCGATCATGTCGACCATTTCGGCGGTCAGGTACCAGCCTTCGCCGGCCTGGTTGCCCAGGCGCGCGATGTCCTGGGAACGCTCGATCATCTCTTCGATGGGCCGGTGCGGCTCGAACTTGCCGTTCGTGGCGGCAAAGGCGCGGTGCACGGGCTTCTCGTACTTCTTGAGCGCCCAGAGCACGATCGGCATGATGTAGCGCTGCTTGCCGTCGATACCCAGGTTTTCCTTGTCCCACGCGGCGGTGGCCACGGAGTTGTGGAAGAACTGCATGAGGCCGGGTAGTTCGGCCTCGCACCCCTCGGCCTCGATGACGTCGACGGCGTGGTTGTTGGCGTCGGGGTGGAACTTCACGAGGATCTCACCGACCAGGCCGACGCGCGGCTTACGCGGGATGTCGCGCAGGGGCAGGGCGTCGAAGGCGCGCACGCACTCGCGGATGATCTTCCCGTAGGAGACGCGCCCACCGAGGGCGGCCACGCGTCCCGAGGTGATCCACTCCTGGACGTAGCCGTCCCACGTGCGGTACAGGTCCATCGCGGAGCCGGGGGTGGCCTCGTAGGGGCGCACGCGCAGCAGCATCGACTGGATGGCATCGCCGATGACAAATGCCTGGATGGCCTTGTGGATATGCGGGACGCCGAGGTGGAAACCGGGGTTGTCCTCGATGCCCTGGACGGACAGGGCGATGACGGGGACCTGCGGGTATCCGGCGTCGCGCAGGCCCTTGCGCAGCAGGGCCGCATAGTTGCTGGCGCGGCACATGCCGCCCGTCTGGGTGATGCCCACAGCCGTGCGGTCGGGGTCGGCGCGCCCGGAGATGAACTCGTCGAGGAGCTGGCCGATGACGACGATCGCCGGGTAGCACGAGTCGTTGTTGACGTACTTGAGGCCGACCTCCATGGACGTGCGGCTCGTGTGCTCGAGCACGCGCACCTTCAGGCCTGCGGTTGCGAACAGCGGGGTGAGGAAGCGGAAGTGGATCGGGGACATCTGGGGGGCGAGGATCTCGTATCCGGCCTCGCGCATCTCCTCGGTGAAGGCTGTGCGCGGCTTGATGTGGCCAGCCTGCTCCTCGCGGGCAGCGTCCCCGGAGGGGTCGCGCAGGGTGGCGGTGTCGACGGAACCCGACACCAGGCCCACGGACGAGGCGGGGGCCAGTCCCGCTCCATCCGCGCCGTTCTCGCCGTCGCCGGCCCCGGCCTCGTTAATCGCGGAGGTGAGGGAGGCGCGCTCGGTGATCGCCGCGTCGAGGGAGCGCAGGCGGATCTTCGCGGCACCCAGGTTGGAGACCTCGTCGATCTTGAGGACGGTGTGCACGTCGCCGCGGCCTTCGAGGATTTCCTGGACCTGGTCGGCGGTGATCGCGTCGACGCCGCAGCCGAAGGAGTTGAGCTGGACCATCTCGAGGTCGGGCTCGTCGCCGACGCGCGCGGCGGCCTCGTAGAGGCGCGAGTGGTAGGACCACTGGTCGAGGACGCGCAGGGGGCGCTCGAGGCGCGCGTCGATGATGGAGTCCTCGGTGAGGACTGCCATGCCCAGGCCAACGATAACCTCGGGGATGCCGTGGTTGATCTCGGGGTCGAGGTGGTAGGGGCGGCCCGCGAGCACGATGCCACGCACGCCGTGCTCACGCATCCACTCGATGGTTTCGACGCCCTTCGCGCGGATCTCGGCCTTGACGGCGGCGTCTTCCTCCCACGCCTTGTCGAGGGCGGCCTTCATCTCCTCGACGGGGATGTCGTAGCCGTATTCCTTGAAGGTCTTGGACAGGTGGGCGGGCAGGTAGTCGCGGTTGCCGAAGTTCACGAAGGGGCTGATGAACTTCGTGCCCGGTTCGAGCAGGCGCTCCATGTTGTTGCGGATGACCTCGGGGTAGGTCGCCACGATGGGGCAGTTGTAGGAGTTTTCGGACTCGGTGAGCTTCTGCTCGAAGTCGACGCAGGGGTAGAAGATCGTCGTGATGCCCTTGTCCAGGAGGGACTCGATATGCCCGTGGACGAGCTTGGCCGGGTAGCACACGTTCTCCGAGGGGATGGACTCCATGCCCGTCTCGAACAGGTCATGGTTGGAACGGCCCGAAATCATGACGCGGAAGCCCAGCGCGGTGAGCATCGTGAACCAGAAGGGGTAGTTCTCGTACATGCCGAGCACGCGCGGGATGCCGATGTCGCCGCGGAACGCCTTTTTCTCGGTGAGGCGGCGGTAGCCGAAGATCCGCTTGTACTTCCAGTCGTAGAGGTTGGGCAGGTCGGACTTCTTGGGGACGCGCTCCAGGGATGCGCCGCGCTCGCAGCGGTTGCCCGACACGTGACGCTCTCCGTTGGAGAACGTCGAGATGGTCATCTGGCAGTGGTTTTGGCACAGGCGGCAGGTCTTGCGCGTGGTGTCGACGCCGAAGCCTTCCAGGGCCTCAATCGTGGCCAGGGACGAGGTTCCCTCCCCCGTGTCGTGCATGCGCGCGGTCAGGGCCGCGCCGTACGCGCCCATCAGGCCCGCGATGTCGGGGCGCACGACCTCGCGTCCGGTGAGCAGCTCGAAGGCGCGCAGCACGGAGTCGTTGAGGAAGGTGCCGCCCTGGACGACGACGCGCTCACCCAGGTCCGAGGGCTCCTTGAGCTTGATGACCTTGTAGAGGGCGTTGCGCACGACGGAGTAGGACAGGCCGGCGCTGATGTCGCGCACGTCAGCGCCTTCCTTCTGCGCCTGCTTGACGGAGGAGTTCATGAACACCGTGCAGCGGGTGCCCAGGTCCACGGGAGATTCCGACTCCATGGCCATCCGGGCGAAGGAACGCACGTCGGTGCCCATCGTCTGCGCGAAGGTCTGGAGGAAGGAGCCGCAGCCCGAGGAGCACGCCTCGTTGACGGAGATGGAGTCCACCGCGTGGTCGCGGATGCGCAGGTACTTCATGTCCTGGCCGCCGATGTCGATGACGGAGGTGACGCCGGGGCAGATGAACTCGGCGGCGCGGTAGTGCGCCATCGTCTCGATCTCGCCCTCGTCCATGGTGAGGGCGGCCTTGACCAGGCCCTCGCCGTAGCCGGTCGCGCACGAGCGGCCGATCTCGCAGCCTTCGGGCAGCGCGCCTCGCACGGCACGCACGATGTCGACGGCAGCGGCCACGGGGTCGCCCTCGTTGGAGGCGTAGTGGGTGAAGACGATGCGGTCCTGGGAGTCGATGACGACCGCCTTGATCGTCGTCGAGCCAGCGTCGATGCCGAGCCAGCAGCGGCCCTCGGCCTCGTCGAGGCTGGCCTTGGGAATGACGTCGAGGCTGTGGCGGGCCACGAACTCCTCGCGGTCCTCGGGGGTGGCAAAGAGGGGGTCCATGCGCGGGGACTCGACCTGAACGGGAGCCGCGGCGAGGCGCTCCATGAGGGTCGTGAGCTTGTCACCGCGGGTGTCGACGGAGGTGACGCCCGCTTCCTTGGCCTGGCGAACCTTCTTGGCGGCCTCCTTCTCGGCGAGGAGGGCCGCGCCGATCGCGACGTACAGCTGGGCGTCGTCGGGGGTGACGAACGCGTCGGCCTTGGGCAGGAGGGCCTTGTAGGCCTCGCGCAGGGCGGGCAGGAAGTGCAGGGGGCCGCCGAGGAACATGACGGTCCCACGGATCGGTCGACCGCAGGCAAGACCCGCGATGGTCTGGGTGGCGACGGCGTTGAAGATCGAGGCGGCCAGATCCTCGTGGGCGGCACCCTGGTTGATGAGGGGCTGGATGTCGGACTTGGCGAACACGCCGCAGCGCGAGGCGATCGGGTAGAGCTGGGTGTGTCGGGTCGCCAGCTCGCCGAGGCCGGAGGCGTCCGTGTGCAGGAGGGTCGCCATCTGGTCGATGAAGGCACCTGTGCCGCCCGCGCACGTACCGTTCATGCGTTGCTCGGGGGTGGGGTGCAGGTAGGTGAGCTTGGCATCCTCGCCACCCAGCTCGATGACGACGTCGACCTCGGGGTGGAGGCGCTGAGTGGCCTCGGTGCCCGCGATAACCTCCTGGACGAAGGGGATGCCCATGGCGCGGGCGGTCGTCAGGCCGCCGGATCCGGTGATGGCCGCGTGGACGCGGGCGCCGGGCAGGGCGCGCTCGACGTCGGCGAGGAGGGCGCCCAGGGATGCGCGCACGTCGGCGTTGTGCCGGCGGTAGTCGGAGAAGAGTCGGCGGTTTCCGTCCAGGACGACGGCCTTGACCGTGGTCGAACCGACGTCGATGCCGAGCTGATAGGGGCGGCGGTGCTCGCTGGCGCGCTGCGTTGTCATGGGACCTCCTTGAATCATCCATCAACTTAGGGCCAGGATCGTATCCCGTCAAAGGTATGGTTAACCTTCCTCGCACGCGGCACTAAAACGGCGTAGAACCAAGGAAAATCGCCTGTATGACACATCACGCAGACCGCGAGACGCACGACGCGTCCGACGAGAATTACAACATGTGAAGCGTTGCAAAATTAAACCCTTCGGCAAAAACACCGCACCGGCCTCGTCGCGAGAGCGCATGTGAACCCGCTCAGTGGAGGGTTAACCCGACAGGTGGCACCCGCAACCCCTCAATGCGCATGTAAACCCATTAGGTGGAGCGTGGGCAGGTGTGCCCACGCTCCACTCGCAGGGCCCAGCTGCGCATTGACGGGTTAACACAGCCATCCATGCGGCCCGGCTGCCACCGATCACGCAATGAAACAGAGCCTTGAGATCCGTCAACTGGATGATCCCATCCCTACCGGCGAGCACCATGACCCCAATAGAAGTCACAGATGAGTCGTTGACCGAAAGCTCCATCTAGCGCTAGACTGTTCACCACTACGTCAGATGCCCAGGGGTTCTGCTCCAGGGTATCGGGGGGTCGGATCTCAGATTCGACCCCCTCATATTTTTTGGCACAACGAGGTCCGCATGAAGCAGTGCATCACCGTCGATGAGCAGATTGCCCTACTCAGGAGCCACGGAGTCTCCTTCGAACTTATGTCCGAGAGCGACGCCCGAGAGTTCCTTTACTCACGTTCCTATTTCTTCAAAATCAAATCCTATGAACGCAACTACACCCATGTTGGCACTGCAGGCTCCTACACTTACTCGGGACTCGACTTCGCCCACCTCGTTGAACTCTCGTACCTTGACTTCGCCCTGAGCCGTATCTGTCTCTCACTGGCGCTGAGCACGGAGCACTTCCTCAAAGTGCGACTCAATCAGCTCATCATGAGCGATCCGAAATCGGACCTGTCAGAGGTACTCGTACGTCGCATTCTCAACGGCGACACATCCTCCATCCGCTACAATCCCTACACCGAGGATATGTGGATGGCTTGCAATAACGCCCCCTCCATCTGGCACCTGTGGGAGTTGCTCCCCCTGAACGAACATATCCGCCTCTACACGTCGTACTTCGATTACAGGGGAGAGACCGCTCCATTCGCCCACCTGCTACTCATACTGCGCAAACTACGAAACGCCGTTTCTCATGGCAACTGTCTACTCGCTGACGCCTCGCGTCCTTCGGAGCAACGTCGCCAATCTGAGGGGCAGAAATACGACAAGGAGGTGACGCTCGCCGCGCTTCGCATGTGTGAAGTCAGTCCACGTCGTAATTCTGGCAAGAAAAAGGCGCTTAACGAGGCGTTGGACCGCCTCGTTGTCAACAATTTCGCCGCTGCCCTTCTCTGCCATCTCGAGTTTGCTGATTCACACAAAGCTCTCAGCCATATGATGTCCGATCTCAAGCGCTTTAGTGAGCGAATCGAGCGGCATCGTCCACTGTTCTTCGGGGATTTGCACGTCGAAACACCACGCAATCAGCTCATCAATTCAACACTGAGCGCCATTCAACGTCTCATCTCGGGATACTGCCGACAGGCAGAACGGAAACTGACGAAGCTGACACCCATTGACTACTCAGCAGCTGTAGCCAGATCTACGCACCGAGACTCACTCACGGGCGGCGATACGGATCGCGCGGACCTGGGTGGCCTTGACGCTCGCCCAGAGGCGATCACCGACGCCGAGGCCGAGATCGGCCCACGCGGAGGCTGTCACGCGGGAGGTCACTGACACGCCCTCCGCGAGCGCGACGCGCACGCTCACGAGAGAACCGTCGACGTCGATGCCCGCGACGACGCCGGGCAGGACACTTCGCGGCGAGGCGTGGGCTGCCTCGCGCGACAGGGCCACGGCCTCGGGCGGGAAGGTAAGGGCGACGCGCGCCGACTCCTTCCCAGGGCCAACGCTGTCGACAGCCCACAGAACCCCATCGCCGACGCGCACGCCGACCATGCCGGGGCGCACCACAGGAGCCCCACTCACGATGTTGAGGCCGGCCAAGCGGGCCGCGAACACCGACGCAGGGGAGGCGAGCACGCGGGCGGGTTCGCCCTCCTCGACGATGCGCCCCTCCCCCATGACGATCATGTGGGAGGCGAGGGAGAGGACTTCGGCTATATCGTGGGAGACCAGCAGGGTCGTGATTCCCGCACCCGCCAGGCGCTCGCGCAGGACGGCGGAAACCTGAGCGGTGGCCTCGACGTCGAGGGCGGCCGTGGGCTCGTCGAGAATGAGGACCTCGGGCCGGAAGACGAGAGCGCGTGCGATCGCGACGCGTGCGGCCTGACCACCCGACAGGTCGGAGGCGCGCTTGAAAGCGAGGTCGGCGATCCCCACGGCGCGCAGCTGTTCGAGCGCGGCCGCCCGAGCCTGCGCACGCCCCACCCCGCGCACGCGCAGAGGGAAGACGACGTTGGACAGGACGCTCATGTGGGTGAAGATGCGGGGTGCCTGAGAGACCATGGCGACGCCCCGTCGGCGGGCGGGCACGAACGTGGCGGCGTCGTCGACGACTCGCTCGCCAATGCTGACGGTCCCGCTATCCACGCGCAGGGTCCCGGCGATCACCTGGGCGAGCGTCGACTTTCCGGCGCCGTTGTTGCCGACGACCGCGGTGACGAGGCCGGGGCGAAGCTCCGCGCCCACGTCCCAGCCGCGCGCCGCCACGGTTCCGGCGACGCGCACGGCCACGCCCTCGCTCTCCTCGCCCGCGGGCGCGGAGGGGGCGGCGGAGGGGGCGGCGGGAGCGGAGGCGGGCCCACGCCTCGTGACACGAAGGAGCGAGGAGAGCCGTCCCCACGGGGTTTCCGTGAGCGCAACGACGGCGGCTGCGACGCCGAGGAGGACCACGCCGAGCGCGAGGGCCAGATCCGCGTCGGACTCGCGGGCCAGGTAGATCTGGAGGGGCATCGTGCGGGTGACACCCTGCATGGATCCGGCGAAGGTGAGGGTCGCCCCGAACTCGCCAAGGCAACGGGCCAGCGCGAGGGCAGTGCCGCGCCCGAGGCCGGGCAGGACCGTGGGCGCGGTGATCTGCCAGAACACGCGCGTGGGCGAGGCCCCCAGGGAGGAGGCCATCTCGTCGAGTCCCTGCTCGCGGGCGCGCAGCGCGGACTCGAGGGTGACGATGAGGAAGGGCAGGGAGACGAAGACCTGCGCGATGACGACGGCGGTCGTCGTGAACGCGATGTCGAGGCCTGCGCCGCCAAGGAGCGCCCCGAGGGTCGAGCGCCTGCCGAAGGCCGCAAGCAGCGCGATGCCGGCGACGACGGGCGGCAGCGAGAGCGGTAGAGCGACGAGGATGCGGGCGGCGTGCACGCCCCGCCACGAGCGGGACAGCACGAGGGCGGCGGGGACACCGAGGAGGAGGTCCACGCCGAGCGCTACGGCGCACGTGCGCAGCGACAGGCCGAGGGCGTCGCGAGCCTCCGGGGTCGCCAGCGTCGCGCCGAGGGTGGCCCAGTTGACGCGCCCCAGCATGAAGGCCAGGGGCAGGAACAGGAAGCACAGGGCGAGCGCGCCGAGGCCCCCCGCCCAGACGGGCAGGGGGCTCACGGCGGGCGTCCTACGTGACTTCACGCGTCGATGTTACTTCGCGGCGGGCGTGAAGCCGGCGTCTTCGAGGATCTTCTGGCCGTCGGCGGACAGGACCAGGTCGATCCATTTCTGACCCAGATCCTTCTTGGTCGAGGCGCTCACGAGGGCGATCGGGTACTTGTTGACGGCCTCGTCGGCGCCCTGGATGGCGACGGTGTCGACGGCGTCGTCCTCGGCGAGGGCGTCGGTCTTGTAGACGATGCCGGCGTCGGCCTGGCCGGAGGAGACCTTGCCGCGCACGTCGGTGACGGCCTGCTCCTCGGAGACGGGGTTCAGGGTCACGCCGAGCTTCTCGGTGAGAGTCTTGGTGAGCTTGCCGCAGGGAACCTCGGGCGCGCAGATGACCAGCTTGACGCCGTCGAGCGAGGAGTCGAGGCCGGTGACGCCCGCCGGGTTGCCTGGCGTCGTGATGAGGGTGAGGGTGTTGGTGACGAAGATGGTCTGCGCATCGACCTGCGAGGCGTCGGCGGCCTTCTTCATGGTGGACTCGTTGGCGGTGGCCAGGACGTCGACGTCCGCGCCTTCGCCGAGTTGGGTCACGAGATCCTGGGAACCCGCGAAGTTGAAGCGCACGTCCACGCCGGGGTTGGCTTCCTCGAAGACATGTTCAAGCTCGCCGAAGGTCTCGGTCAGGGAGGCGGCGGCGTAGACGTTGAGGACGATGGTCTCGGCGGGCTGCGTCGCCTCGGGCGAGGCCGTGGAGTCGGCGGGGGCGGAGCCCGTGCAGGCGGCGAGGGCCAGCGCGGCCGCTCCAACGATGGGAAGGATGCGAAGGGAACGCACTCGCGTCTCCTTTTGAGAGGGAATGGTACACATTAAATCTAACAACTCGAGATACGGACGCGCAACGATTTGCTCACACGCACCCAAATCGTTACTTTTGCTTGTGATATGAGGGAAATATATGCCCTCATTTAACTTGGCTATATCCGTCATAAAAGGGGATATTCTGCCACGTGTGCGTTGCTGCGATCACCTCTCGAGACGCACCAACGCCCGCGCCTTTCCTTTCCCTCGGCCCATGCGCACATAAAATCGCCTGGCGACCACGCTCAGCTCCTAGCCTCACGTCCACAGCAGGAAGGGACTAGGATCACATTCATACGCATCACCCTCGGAGGACACCATGCCCAAGCCTGTCGACTACGACCTCAGCCAGATCAGCGCCCACATCATCACCTATTCGGACCGCATCCAGCGCGGCACGAAGGAGGATCGGACGACCCCCGCCTGCACGGCCGCGCTGGCCGAGGTCGGCCTGGGCCCGGTGACGGTCGCGGCGATCCCCGAGAGCGCCGCCATCCTCGAGACGGAAATTCGCGACGCGCTCGAGGCCGGCGCGCGCTTCATCCTGGTCCTGGGGGGCTCGGGTTTCGGCGTGGGCAACTACGCGCCCGAGGTCGTCCGCTCCATCGTCGAGGTCGAGATCCCTGGCATCGCCGAGCAGATCCGCGCCCACGGCCTCGCCAACACTCCCCTGTCAGGCCTATCCCGCGAGGTCGTCGGCGTGACCGCGCGCGATTCCTCGGGCGCACTCATCATCTCCTCCCCCGGCTCGCGAGGCGGCGCGCTCGACACCCTCGAGGTGGTCACGCCCCTGCTCACCGCGATCTTCCACCAGCTCGACGAGCAGCGCTGACCCCCTTCCCCGGCCTCTCCCCCTCCCCCCTCCCCCTCTCCCCCAAATGTCGCACGTAATTTGGCTTTCCTAACTTTTTTTAGGTATTCAGAAAACGTTGAAATACCAAGGCTCCCATTTCAAAAACTGAAAGGTTGACATGGGAATTACGTGCGGAATTGTGGGGGCGCGCTCGGATGTGGCTTTTCGAGCGTGCGGGCGCGAGGGAACGTCATGAGGGGCCTTTCGCTCAGGATTGGTCCTCTCACAGGACAACGGGCAAGCGCCGCCCACCTGCGTCGATACGCGGCGGGCGGCGCTTAGTGAGGATAATCGCCGAGGCCTCGGTCAGGAGGCGTAGCCGATCCAGCGGCCGGAGGGGGAGAAGATCGAAGATCGACCGTCGATTTCCTGCGTGCCAGTGACCATGACACCTGTGCCGTTCATGTAGTACCAAGCCCCATGATCCAGGATCCAGCCCGTGGCCATAGCGCCGCTGTCACTCAGGTAGTACCAAGCGCTCCCACCGTTCAGCCAGCCGGTCATCATAGTGCCGGAGGAATTGCTGTAGTACCAGGTGGTCCCGTCCTGGAACCATCCGGTGGCCATCGCGCCGTTCGTTGCATCCAGGTAGTACCAGGAGCCGTTGTCGTAGAGCCATCCGGTGGCCATGGCACCACTGCCGGTCAGGTAGTACCAGGGACCGCCACCATTCATCCAGCCGGTGACCATTGCACCCGACGAGTTCAGGTAGTACCAGGAACCACCAATCTGCTTCCATCCGGTGACCATCGCGCCGGTCGCATCATTCAGGTAGTACCAGGAACCCCCTTCGGCCATCCATCCAAGCGTGGCACGCCCACCGGTCAGGTAGTACCAGGATCCGTCGATCCAGGTCCAGCCACTGCCCGAGGGATGACCTGCGGAATCCAGGTAGTACCACGCTTTTCCGTCATGAATCCAACCGGTCGCCATCGCGCCGGTGGCGTCCATCCAGTACCACTGCCCGCCGTCATACACCCAGGTGTTGGCCTCGGCGGAGGGCTTGCCTGCGAAGTAATACCAGGACCCACTCGATCCCTTCCACCAGCCGGTCGTGGCTGCGGGTCGGCCGCCCTTGAACCACCAGGCGCGCGGCCTCTCTAGGCCGTACTCATGCCCCCAGGAAGCGGCGGACAGATCGTTGTATGTAATGCCAGCGGACCCGAAAGTAGCGATGAGCGAGGGAATGTGCGCACTGGGCCACAGATCCACCAGCGGCACCCACGACGATTCCCCATGAATAACGCTCTGGGTCAGATTGTCGGGGGTGTACCATTCCGGCCCTGTCTGGGCGATCATGGAGGGACTCAATGCCTTCATGAAGGCCGGAGAGTTTGAGGTCGGCAGGCCGTGGTGACCAGCCTTGAGCATGTCGACATGCCCAACGATCGGCGCGATGCGGTCCTCGTAGCCACCACCGGCCTCGAGGTCGGCGGCCAGGTAGGCGGAATGCCCGAATGCACTCACCTTCGCTGTATATGCAATGAGGTTTGCATCGCGAACACCGGTCTTCTTGTAGTTTTCAGCCGGATCCGTGGGGATAATCTGGACATCCATATCACCCAGCGTGATGTGAGTGTTGTAGTCCTTGACGTTCTGCACGATCGACGCGCCGTACGTGCTCTGCGCCCATCGCGCGGCCGCCATCATGTTGTCGTAGACCCACTGGTTGTCCCACAGGCGTGACTTATCGGTGATCCACTTGTCGGAGTACTCGGGGCTGAGAATGACCTTCGGGCGGAACTTCCTGATGATATCGTCCGCGTTGTCGATGTGGTCGGAGTGGGCGTGCGTGCCTAGGTAGAACGCGAGGTTCGAGGAGGTGACGCCGTGGTTGGACATGTAACTGAGAACCCGGTCGGTATCCCCCGCCCAACCGGGGACCACGCCTTCGCGCAGCGGGTAGCGCGGATCGCTGCCGTCGGGCGCACCCACGCCCTCCGAGCCGTCGATCATGGCGAAGACGCCTCGAGACTCGAGCAGGATGGCGTCCGCAGAACCCGACGTCGAGAGAACATGAATGCGGGTGGGACCGTCCGTGCCGGGGAAGGTGTAGACCTGCGCATCGACGCCGTCCGCGCTTTCTTCCTCGGACGAGACCGTGGCCTCGTCGGCGGAATCCGCGGATTCTGCGGAGTCGGAGGCATCGGACGCATCAGCGTCGTCCGTGGCCGCACGGTCCTGGGACGCGACCGGGGCAGCGACGCCGGAGTCGGTACTCGACTGGGAGAGGTCGGAAGACTCCATATCGCCATGCATTTCCTGACCGCCTGCAGGGGCGGCAGCAGTAGCGGGAGCGAAGGATGCGACAAGAATTCCTGACAATACGGTCAGTCCAAGTCGCTGCCACAGTTTTCCGTGACGAAGATTCATGAGCTCACCTTGAGTGGGATAGGGCGTTGGACGCTTACTAGCTAAACCTACACCCTCGGAGGTATTACAAACAAGTTACTTGCTCAGGGCGGCCTCCCACCAGGCCACATCCTCGGGGGTATCGATGTCCCGGCAGACATCGGCGCCCACGCTCACTCGCTCAACCTCAAGGGCGCGCAACACCCGGCGCACGCCCACGCCCCGCACGGACCCAAGGGAATCCACGGCCTCGTCGAGGACGCGGCGCAGCGCGCCCGCGCGATAGACGCCCATGAGGTACTGATCGAAAGGCTCCGGATCGCCGCCGCGCACGATACGCCCGTCACTGCCCTCACCCAACGCGGGTTCGAGGAGGGCGGGCAGAAAAGCGCCCACCCCGGGAGCGTCGACGGACACAACGACGACGAGGATGTCGCCGCCGACGCTCAGCGCGTGCAGACCGGCATCGATACCGGCAAGGGGGCCGCCGTTCGGTGGATCCTCAAGGGTCCGTCGAACACCATCCGGGACGCGCACGGCGGGCGGCACGACGGCCACGCAGCCCGCGCCGCACGCCTCCAGGAGAGCCCCACATACGCGATCAATGAGGCACACACCGCCCAGCGTCAGGTCAGGCTTGGAGAGGCCCCCCAGGCGCTCTCCCCCACCGCCGCCGACGACGATCGCGGCGACGTCAGCGCGCGGGGCGGCGACGGGACTCAGTCCCACGGCGCGAAGGTCAGCACGTCGGCGCGCTGCGTCGCCGCATCCATCATGAGGACGCGCCCGATCAGCGGCTCGCCGAAGCCCACCAGCAGCTTGATAGCCTCCGTCGCCATCGCCGTGCCAGCCTGGCCGACCACGGGGCCGAGCACGCCAACCTTCGGCGAGGCCGGCGTCGTCCCGGGGGCAGGCTTGACCGGGTGCAGGCTCCGCAGCGTCAGCGACGGCACGGGGGCCGGCGCCTGAGACCAGAACACGCTCACTTGGAAGGCCATCGACACGACCGTGCCCCACACCAGCGGGAGGCCAGAATCCGCGCAGTAGTCCGCGACCAGGTACTTCGCATCGAAGTTATCCGTGCACTCGACGATCAGGTCCCACTCACGGCCATGCTCATCGAGCCACTCGCGGGTCACATGCCCGTAGCGCTCAAAATGGACCGAGGAGTTCAGTCCGCTCAGGTGACGCACCGCGGAGTCCGGCTTCGGATCCCCCACGTCGCCCTCGCCGTGCAGGAGCTGACGCTGAAGGTTCGACACCTCGACCACGTCGGAGTCGCAGATGCCGATCGTGCCGACGCCCGCCGCCGTCAGGTACAGGAGGACGGGGGAGCCGAGGCCGCCCGCGCCCACCACGAGCACGCGCGCGGCTGCCAGGCGCGCCTGGCCGGCCTCACCAATGCCGGAGACTAGCCAATTGCGACGGAAACGCTCCAGCGCGGGATCCCCGGCCTCGTACGGGACGGGCTGATTGATCAGAGCAAGCGCAACGGTGCGCCCCGAAACAGCCGCATCGCGGGAAAAAGGATCGCCGATCGTCATCTCACAGACCCGACCAGTTGTGCGAACCGTCGGTCAATTCCTGCTTCTTCCAGATCGGGAGCTTCGCCTTCACGTCCTCGACGATGGCCTCGACCGCGCGGAATGCCTGCGCACGATGCTCCGCAGCGACGGCGACGACCATCGCGTCCTCGCCGATCCCCAGACGCCCCACGCGGTGCCACGCGACAATGCGATGCACGCCCGGACGATCCTTGAATTCAACGGCAATATCCCGCAGAATCTGCTGCGACGAAGGGTGCGAGGAATACTCGATCGCGTCCACGCTCTCTCCGCCGTCATGGTTACGCACCACCCCAACAAAAGACGCCACAGCACCACACGTATCCCGACGTGCGCTATCAATCAGCGCGCCAGTATCCAGCGGCTCATCGGTGATGCCGGTTGCAATCTCAGCTGACATGGGATCCTCCAGGGACGGGAGTGCCTTCTCCCTCATCTTACGCGGGAACGGCCAGGATTATTTTACAACCCTGACCGCCCCGCACAAATGACTAAAAAATCTCACCCGCCAGCGAAGGGAGGCAGCACGTCGACGCGCGCGCCGGGCGCGAGCTCAGCGTCCGGACGAGCGGAGCGCTCGTTGACCAGGTAGCTCGACACAGCGAGGATTCGCGCCAGCTCAGGGCTCTCCAAGCTGAGCTGATCGATGAGTTCGCCCAGAGTCGCGGGAGTCTCAGCGGAAGGCAGTTCGCGCATGTACCCACCGGCCGCCTCGGCCGCGCCGCCAAAGAAGTGAAGGGTCGTCGACAGCGGCTTCGGGTTCGCCTCATCGAGCCGTCGAATATAGACGGTCAGGCGTAGCGGGTCGGAAGGATCCGTCTCCAGTGACCAAGTGGCAAATCCGGTCGCCGTCCGCTCGAACACGCGTTCAACGATGCCGCGACGCAGCTCGAGGGCCAGGTCGTCGGGGGTGCCCGGCTCGGTGAACGGGCAGGCCGTCAGCACGACGGCCATCGGATCGGTGTCGTGCGGGACGGACGCAAAACCCATGGCGTTCATAAACAGGCGCACCTTGCCCAGGTGCGACGCGATGTTGAAGGTGTCGCGCACGGGGCGACGGTTCGCATTGTGGCTGTGATCAGGCACCGCCATCGTCTCGAGGGCGGCGTCCGCCCAGCGCGCGCCGATCTCGCGCACGGAAGCCGCCGGGTCGGCCGCGTCAACGCGCAGCCACGCCAGCACCGACGAGGTGAGCTGGTGCAGCATCTGCGCCGCAAACGAGGGATCCGCCGGGGTCATCGTCGAATAGCCCAGCGCAGGGCGGCCGCGGCCGGACGAGGGGAGCTGCTGCTTTTCCACGAGGCCAAGGGCGAACAGGCCCTCGAGGGTCTCGCGCACACTCGAGACGTGCAAGCCGGCTTCCTGAGCCAGCTCCGCCACGGTCACGGGCGTCGCATGGTGCGAGATGCGCTCCAAGAGCGCGTGCTGTGCAGGGGTCAACGCCGCCATTGCGGCGAGCGTTTCGGCCAGAGGCCGAGCACGGGAGTTATCGCTCATGACGTTTCCTCTCTCCCTCAAAATCAGCGGAAATACCCTTTATAGGCATCTCCATACGGCATTAAAGCTGTTACGTTACTAACAAAGTGCGCTTTATTCTACCCATCGCAGACAGCCCCCCGCACGGCCAATACCAACAGTCGGTCGCATTACGCGGGGTCTATCGCTTCATTCATACAGGTGAGAACGCGGGAACCCCCGATAAAGACGCGGGGGCGAGCATACGCTCGCCCCCTGCCCCACCGCTGACCGCGCCACGGCCTCGCCTTGGGGCGAGGGACCGCGGCGGGCACGGCCATCGATCAGTCAGACATGCCGCCACGCGTGATCGCGTGCGTGCGACGCTCGTCGCGCGACCGGTAGACCACAGGGGGACGCGCCACATAGCCGATCGGCGCGCTCACCGCGTGCACGAGGCGGGTGAACGGCCAGATGCAGAACAGCAGCAGGCCCGCGATGATGTGCAGCTTGAAGCTGAGGGGAACATCCGCCATCAGGTGCGCCTGCGGGTGCAGGGAGAAGATCGAGCGGAACCAGACGGAGATCGTCTCGCGGTAGTCGTAGCCCTCGTGCCCACCGAGCACCTGGTTCAGCAGCGTCGCCGCGCCGCCCAGGAGCACCGGAATGCAGAGCATGACATAGGTGACAATATCCATGCGGGTCGTTGCCACGCGCACCGACTTGTACACCAGGCGGCGGTAGATCAGCAGCGCGAGGCCAACGATCGTCATGAGTCCAGCGATCGTACCGGGGATCGTCGCCATCAGGTGGTAGACGTGCTGGGGCACACCGGCCGCCTCGGTCCACGTCTTCGGGATCACGAGGCCGAGGATGTGGCCCATGAACACGAAGAGGACACCGAAGTGGAACAGCGGCGATGCCCAGCGCAGGATGGTCGGCTCATTCCACTGCGAGGAACGAGACGTCCAGCCGTACTGGTCCGTCTTGTAGCGCCACGCGAGGCCCACGATGAGGATCGCGAAGGACACGTAGGGCAGGACCACCCACAGGGCAATGTCCAGGAAGGACAGCGACTGCGTCTCGGCTGCAGACGCGGCATGCAAAAGTGCGGATTCCATGAACGTTACCGTCCCATCGTTGTTTCGGAAGTCGGGGAGGGCGTGGCAGACAGATCGCCCACACCCACCAGCTCGGTGGGCGGCCCCTGGCTAATGAGCTTACGGAAGCCCTCAATGGTCTTTTCGTCCGGCTCGGGCAGCGTCGCGACCAGCGCATCCAGCAGCGGCGCGTACGGGGAGTCCGCGGCGCGCAGCGCCGTGCGGATCACCTCGATGCCCTCACGGTTCGAGCGCAGCAGGCCCTCGGCCGTGCCTGTCTCGTCGAAGGCCGCGAACTCCAGGACCACCGGCAGGTGATCGGGCAGCTCCTCGCGGTCCATCTCGAATCCGGCGCGGCGCAGCACCTCCTTGAACGCCAGGATTGCCTGGCCGCGTCCACGGGTGTCGCCGTGCGTGTAGTACGTCAGGCCGAGCGCGCAACGGCGGCGCTGGTCGAACGTCTCCACGTAGGTGGTCTGCATGGCGCGCAGGCCCGCGGCGCGAGCGTAGCTCACGAACGAGGCCAGGGCCGACGAGGCCGGCTCCGGCAGGTCCGCCAGAGCCTCCTCGACGGCGTTCAGCTTGGTCTCGAAGTCGTCCCCCGGGTAGTCCAGGAGAACCGAGACCGCCATGCGCACGCCGCGCGCGTCCTGCGGATCCATCTCCGTTTCCGGAGCGGCCGTAGGAATACGCGGAATGCCGACGAAAGTACTCATCGAACGACCTCAAGGGGGAGCATCTGGCGTCCCTCCGGCGACGAGCCACCCATCGGGCGGTTCGACGTGGCGGGGGCCAGGCCGTGGAAGGCCTCGACATCGTAGGATACCGGGCAGCCCTCGAGCTCCTTGATGCCGCGCGGCATCTCGGGGTGGGCGGTCGGGATGACGAAGCGGTCGTCGTACTTGGCGATCGACAGCAGTCGGTACATCTCCTTGACCTTCTCCGGGGTCATGCCCACGGAGGCCGGGATCTCCTCGTTCGTCGGGTTGTCGACGAAGACGTCGCGCATGTAGGAGCGCATCGCGGCGAGGCGACGCAGCGCCAGCTCCACGGGAGCCGTGTCTCCGGCCGTGAACAGGCCGGCCAGGTACTCCAGCGGGATGCGCATCTGCGAGATGGCGGACAGCAGAACCTTGTGGTCCTCGCCGTCGCTGCCGGACGCCGTCACCTGGTCGACGACCGGGGACAGCGGCGGCACGTACCAGACCATCGGCAGGGTGCGGAACTCGGGGTGCAGCGGCAGGGCGACCTCGTACTCGGTGATGAGCTTCCAGATCGGGGACTGCTGGGCGGCCGTGATCCACGAGTGGGGAACGCCGTTGGCCTGAGCCTGGGCGACCACCTGCGGGTCATTCGGGTCGAGCAGGATCTCGCGCTGGGCGCGGTACAGGTCGCGCTCGTCCTCCTGGGAGGCTGCCCAGGTGACGCGGTCCGCGTCGTAGAGCAGCACGCCCATGTAGCGCAGGCGGCCCACGCAGGTCTCCGAGCAGATGGTCGGCTGGCCGACCTCGAGGCGCGGGTAGCACAGCGTGCACTTCTCGGCCTTGCCCGTGTTGTGGTTGAAGTAGACCTTCTTGTAGGGGCAGGCCGACACGCACATGCGCCAGCCGCGGCACTGATCCTGGTCGACGAGGACGATGCCGTCCTCGGTGCGCTTGTACATCGCGCCCGAGGGGCACGCCGACACACAGGTCGGGTTCAGGCAGTGCTCGCAAATGCGAGGCAGGTAGAACATATACGCGTCCTCGATGGTCTTGGCGACCTGGAGGTTCATCTGGTGCAGGACCGGGTCCTGATCCAGGGTCTCCATGGAGCCACCGAGGTCATCGTCCCAGTTCGGACCCCACTCGGGCTTGTCGATGTGCTCGCCCGTGATTGTGGACTTCGCGCGGGCCGTCGGGATCGCGCGGGAGTTCGCGGGCGCCTGGAGCAGCTTGTCGTACTCGTACGTCCACGGCTCGTAGTAGTCCTTCATGGTCGGCTGCGTCGGGTTCGCGAAGATCTTCGCGAGCGAGGCGACGCGTCCGCCCTGACGGGGAACGAGGCGGCCCGTGGCGGTGCGCTTCCAGCCACCCTTCCACTTCTTCTGGTCCTCCCAGCCGCGGGGGTAGCCCACGCCGGGACGGGTTTCGACGTTGTTGAACCAGATGTACTCGGTGCCCTCGCGGTTCGTCCACACCTGCTTACAGGTGACCGAACAGGTGTGGCAGCCGATGCACTTGTCGAGGTTCATCACCATCGCGATCTGAGCCATGACCTTCATCAGAACTGCACCTCCTGGGAGCGGCGGCGGATAACCGTGACCTCGTCGCGGTTATTGCCGGTGGGACCGTAGTAGTTGAACGCGTAGGCGAACTGCGCGTATCCGCCGGCCAGGTGGGTCGGCTTAATGAAGATTCGCGTCAGCGAGTTGTGCGTACCGCCGCGCTTGCCGGATTCCTCGTTCAGCGGGGTGTTGATCTGGCGATCCTGGGCGTGGTGCATGAACACCGTGCCCTCCGGGATACGGTGGGAGACAACGGCGCGAGCCGACACGGTGCCGTTACGGTTCTTCGCCTCGATCCACTCGTTGTCGCGCACGCCGATCTTCTCAGCGTCGGCCGGGCTCATCCACACCGTCTGGCCACCACGACCCAGCGTCAGCATGTACGGGTTGTCGTAGTACTGGGAGTGGATGGCCCACTTGTTGTGGATCGTCAGGTAGCGCACCGCGACCTCGGCCTGACCCGGCTGACCGGGACGGTGGTCGCCGACGGGACGCTCACCGTAGATGTGCGCCAGATCGAGCGGGGGACGGAAGATCGGCAGGGACTCGCCCATGTCCATCATCCAGTCGTGGTCGACGTAGAACTGCGGGCGGCCCGTGAGCGTGTGCCACGGCTTGCGGCACTCGACGTTCTGCACGAAGGCGCTGTAGCGGCGGCCGCCGTGCTCGGAGCCCGACCACTCGGGGCTGGTGATAACGCTGCGCGGCTGCAGGACGGTGTCCTGGTAGGTGATCTTCTTTTCTTCATCACCTTCGGCCAGGAACGCCATCTCGTTGCCGACGCGCTTCTCCAGCGTGCGGAAGCCCTGAACGGCCAGCGAGCCGTTCGTGGTGCCCGAGAAGCGCAGCGCCATGTTCGCCGCCTTGATGGCGGTGTCGCACAGCGGCATGCCCTCGCCGGCGTTGCCGTCCATGGGCGCGCGTCCGTTGAGGTCGCCGAGCTGCTCGTACGCCTCCTGCACATTGAACGCGACGCCCTTAGCGGCCAGGCCGGCCTTGGGCAGGAGCGGTCCCATGCGGTCGAACTTGTAGCCGACCTGCGTGTAGTCGCGCTCGATCGGAACGAGCTTCGGCATGGTCTTGCCGGGCGTCCACGTCTGCTCGGGGACGACACCGCTCGCCATGGTCATGGCGTCCGGGGAGTCGTGACCCAGCGGGACGGCAACGACGTCCGTCTGCGTTCCCAGATGGTCGGCGGCCAGGCGTCCCACGAGGTGTGCCAGCGTCTGGAACACCTCGAAGTCGGTGCGCGCCTCCCACGGCGGGTTCACGGCCTCGTCGAAGCAGTGCATGAAGGGGTGCATGTCCGTGGAGGACAGGTCGTGCTTCTCATACCACGTGGCGGCCGGCAGCACGACGTCGGAGTGCAGCGTCGTCGAGGTGTTACGGAAGTCCGCGACCCACATGAGGTCGAGCTTGCCGGGGTGGGCGTCGCGCCAGTTAACGGTCGCGGGACGGGATCCCTCGGGCAGCTCCTGCGCATTGACCTCATTGCCGGTGCCCAGCATGTGGCGCAGGAAGAACTCGGTGCCCTTCGCAGACGAGCCGAGCAGGTTCGTGCGCCAGTTCGCGAGGATCTTCGGGACGTTGTGGTGGGCGTCCGGGTCCTCGATCGCGAACTGGAGGCGTCCCTCGCGCAGCTCCTGGGACACGTACTGCGCCGGAGCCATGCCGGCCTCGGCGGCCTCGCGACCCAGCTGGGTCGAACCCTTGGAGAACGTCGGGTAGCAGGGCATCCAGCCGCGCTGAACCGACTCGACGAGCGTGTCGACCAGCTGCTTGCCGTCCAGGTGCGAGGACTTGATCGGGTTCGCCATGGCCGAGGCCGGGGCCCCGTCGTAGCGCCACTGGTCGGTGGTCATGTAGTACCAGCCGGTGGAGATCATCTGGCGCGGCGGGCGCGCCCAGTCCAGGGCGAAGGTGAAGGAGCCCCAACCCATGATCGGGCGGACCTTCTCCTGACCCACGTAGTGGGCCCAGCCGCCGCCGTTGCGGCCCTGGGTACCACACATTTCCGTGAGCGCCAGGAACGTCCGGTACATCTGGTCGGAGTGGTAGTAGTGGTTCGTGCCGGCGCCCATGAGGATCATGGAACGGCCCTGCGTCTCGACCGCGTTCTGCGCGAACTCGCGACCGATCTTGATGGCGGCTCCAGCGGGAACCGAGGTGAACTCCTCCTGCCACGCGGGGGTGCCCGGCGTGGAGGCGTCCATGTAGTCGGTGGGCCACTGGCCCGGCAGGCCCTCGCGCTCAACCGCGTAGTGGGCCAGCATGATGTCGTACACGGTCGTCACGAGGCGGCCGTTGACGCGGCGCGCGGGCACGCCGCGCTTCACGTAGCCGCCACCGACCGAGGCTTGACCGTCAGCTGCCGGCAGGTCAAAGCGCGGCAGGGCGATCTCGACGGGCTCCCACTCGTCCGTGTCCATGATGGACATGACCGGCTCGACACCATCAAGGTTGAGGTTCCAGTGGCCTGCGCCCTCCTCGCCGAAGCGATCGGCGAGCGTGCCACCCGGGTCCTTGACCGTGCCGTCGGCCTCGATAACGAGGGGGCGGAACTCGTTGTTCTCGGTGCGCTCGGTCGTGCCTGCGGGCATCTTGGCGGCCGTGAGGAACTTGCCGGGAACCAGCGTCGCAGGATCGATGCCCTCGTGGGCACCTTCGCCGACCTCGCCGATCTCCACCAGGAACGGGCCGTCGGTGTAGCGCTTCATGTAGTCCAGGAACATGGGCTCGCGCTTGCCGACGTGGAATTCCTTGAGGATGACGTGACCCATGGCCTGCGCCAGGGCGCCGTCCGTGCCGGGCTGGACGCGCAACCAGTCGTCCGCGAACTTCGTGTTATCCGCGAAGTCCGGGGACACGACGACGACCTTCTGGCCGTGGTAGCGGGCCTCGGCCATGAAGTGGGCGTCGGGGGTACGGGTCAGCGGCAGGTTCGTGCCCCACATGATGAGGTACTGCGAGTTGAACCAGTCGCCGGCCTCGGGCACGTCGGTCTGGTCGCCGAACACCTGAGGCGAGGCCGGGGGCAGGTCCGCGTACCAGTCGTAGAAGGACAGCATGGTGGCGCCGATGAGCTCGTGGAAGCGGGCGCCCGCACCGTAGGAGATCATCGACATGGCGGGGATGACCGAGAAGCCGGCGATGCGGTCGGGGCCGTACTGCTTGATCGTGTGCACGTAGGCGGAGGCGACGATCTCCATCGCTTCTTCCCAGGACACGCGGACCATGCCACCGCGGCCACGCTGCGACTTGTAGGCGCGCGCCTTCTCCGGGTCCTCAACGACCTCGGCCCACGCGTCGACGGGATCCCCGAGGCGCTTCTTGGCCTCGCGGAACATGTCGAGCAGGACGCCGCGCACGTAGGGGTACTTGATACGGGTCGGCGAGTATTCGTACCACGAGAACGCCGCGCCACGCGGGCAGCCGCGGGGCTCGTACTCGGGCATGTCCGCGCCGGTGGTCGGGTAGTCAGTCTGCTGGGTTTCCCAGGTGATGACGCCGTCCTTGACGTAGATCTTCCACGAGCACGAGCCCGTGCAGTTCACGCCATGGGTGGAGCGCACGATCTTGTCGTAGCTCCAGCGGTCGCGGTAGAAGGAGTCGCCTTCGCGGCCGCCCTCGAGGAAGAGCTGGCGCGCATCGGCGGACGCCTTGCCGCGACGCAGCCACGAGCCGAGCGCGAACAGGGTCGCGCCGGTCGCTGGCTTGACCTCGCCGTCGTAGGTCGGGAAGGTCATATCGGATTCGAGATTCGTCATGGGGTGCTCCTAAGAGTCGATTGACGAGGCAGTGGCAGGTCCGTCGGCACCACGCAGTGCCGGGTGGATCAGCCGGGGAACGGGGCGTTCTTGCGCGCGTACATGATCCAGCACAGGACCGAGCACAGGGCGCAGAAGATGGCGCATCCGAGGAAGAAGGCCCAGGCGCCGCCGGTGCCGACCGCGGAGAGGGCGACGCCGACGAGGAAGGGGCCGAGGGATGCGATGGCGGAGGTGAAGCCGATGGCGCCGCCGGCCTGGCGGGCCGGCATGATCATCGGCATCTGCTTGAAGGTGCCGGCGTTGCCGAAGCCGGAGAACAGGAACATGGTGAGCATGAGCGCCATGAAGATGTAGAAGTCGGTCCAACCGGTGGGGTTGTACAGGACCCAGGCGATGCCGCCCAGGGTGATCGCCATGCCGACGCCGGAGATGAAGGTCCAGATGGCGCCGCCCATGCGGTCGCAGAAGATGCCCCAGGACATGCGGATGATCGAGCCGATGAGAGGACCGAGGAAGGCGAAGGTCGCGCCCTTGACACTCAGGCCGAGGGTGGAGTCACCACCGAACTGATTGTTAATGAGGAGAGCGAAGACGGCGGAGAAGCCGGAGAAGATGCCGAAGGTCATGACGTAGAGGATGGTCATGTACCAGGTGTTGGGGTTGGAGAAGATGTCCAGCTGCTGCTTGATGTTGGCCTTGACGGGCACGTCGCGCAGCCAGATGAAGGCGAGGATCGCGGCAACGAGGCACCACGGAATGAAGAAGATCGCGGCGTTGTAGACCCAGATGCTCTCACCGACGTGGTCACCTTTCACCTGCGTCTGCGGGGCCAGCCAGGTCATGCCGAAGAGGCCGAAGCCCATGAGGATGGGGCCGACCAGCTGGATGACAGACATGCCGAGGTTGCCGATGCCGCCCTGCAGGCCGAGGGCCGTCCCGGCGAGGCGCTTGGGGAAGAAGTAGCCGGTGGAGGGCATGTAGCCGGAGAACGAGCCGCTGCCGATGCCACACATGAAGGCGAGGGTCAGCAGGACCCAGTAGGGGGTCGTCTTGTCCTGGACCGCGAAGAACCAGCCGGCCATGGGGATGATGCACAGCAGGGAGGTGATGCCCACGAGCTTGCGGGTGCCGATGAGCGGGGGCAGGAACATGTAGATGAGGCGCAGGATGCCGGCGGCCAGGCCGGGGAGGGCGGTCAGCCAGTACAGCTGCGACTTGTTCAGATCGAAGCCGAGAAGCGTCAGCTTCGGCGCGATCGCGCTGGGCAGCAACCACACGCAGAAGGCCAGGATCAGCGAGTAGGTCGTAATCCACAGCGTGCGCCACGCGAGCTTCGAGTCCCACTTGGACTCGTCGTTGGGGTTCCAGTCAGTGAGCAGGTAGCGGCTCTTCTTGGCCGCAGGTTCGGTCGCGCTCATGGCTCTCCTCATCCGTGAAGGGGGCATCCGGGCGCGGGCGCACGCCGGACGTTCTTTAACACGGAGGCTACCAAGGCAAATTACCTCCGTCACACCATCTTTTTAGGACGTGCATCACCCTTGGTACAACAAGGAAAAATAGGGGTGTCGAGCACGGAGGGGAGGATGTCAACGCCGCTATCGACCGCCGTTACAAAACGTCGGCGTTACGAAATTAGTGGGGACTTACCCACCAATACGGCTCATCGTGCGCGACGGGCGCGCGAAAGCGTCAATATTGAGCCCATGCGCGGCCGGCTTCGCCCACATCGCGTCGGCCCATCGAGCGGCGATCTGCGCGTCGTCCCCGCCACCGCGCAGCAGATCCCGCAGCGAGGTCTCCTCCGTGGAAAACAGGCAGGATCGCACCATTCCGTCCGAGGTCAGGCGGGTGCGGTCGCACGCCCCGCAGAAGGGGTCGGACACTGAGGCGATAACTCCGAGCCTCGTGGTCGGATCTCCGTCCACAATCCACCGACCCGCCGGCGAATGCGGATCCTCTCGCTGCGCGGGGGTCAACGTGTGGCGGGTGCCCATGATGTGCAGGATCTCGTCGGCCGTCAGGATATTCTGACGATCCCAGGTGTCCGCCGGCCCAATCGGCATCTGCTCGATGACGCGCAGCTCGATCCCCCGATCCAGGCAGTAGTCGACCAGGTCGGGCAGGTCGGCCTCGTTCATGCCGCGCAGCACCAGGGTGTTGACCTTGATCGGGGTCAGGCCCGCGCGCGCGGCCGCTTCGATGCCCTCAAGCACATCTCCCAGGCGGTCTCGGCGCGTAATCGCCGCGTAGTGCTCGGCATCCAGGGAATCCAGCGAAATGTTGACGCGATCCAGGCCCGCATCCCTCAGGCCCTGGGTGCGCTTGGCCAGGCCGAGCGCGTTCGTCGTGAGGGCCAGGTCCGGCTTCTTTCCTTCGTCGGTGCGCAGCTGGGCACACTCGGCAATAATCCCCTCGAGGCCTCGGCGCAGGAGCGGCTCACCACCCGTGAAGCGAACCTGCCGAATCCCCAGCCGCTCGACGCCGACGCGCACGAGGCGCACGACCTCCTCGTCCGTCAGCGTCTCCTCGGTGGGCAGCCAGTCCAGGCCCTCGGGGGGCATGCAGTAGGAACAGCGCAGGTTGCAGCGATCCGTCAGGGACACGCGCAGGTCCCGGGCGACGCGGCCGAAAGTGTCGACGAGCCGCAGCGGCGCGTCGCACGCCACCGCATCTGCCGCCTGAGAGGCGGAAACGAACTCGACAGACATGGCGCAACCCTACCGCGATTTACCCTGTGTTCGCCCCTCGAAAAACCGAGCGCGAACGGCGACACGCAGCCCCTGCCTCGTCGCTGAGAGAAACGAGACAGCGGCCAGCGCCCAATCAGCGTCGTCAAGAGAGGATTACGCAGCCACCACCCACCCCGGCGGTGCGAAACCAGTTCATTGCACCAGTTGATAGCGGTTACAGCCACATTCACCCCAACAACGGCCCACCAGGCCACGCGCGTGGGGGTTTTGCACTACACGAAGCCTTCCAACGGCGTGTCGCCGGCGTGTCGAACCCCCATGTAGTGCAATTCCCCCCGGCATTCCATATCCGGGCCGCTGAAACGGGCTGCAACACCCAACCCGGCCCACACCTCGTGCAGCGGGCGCGAGAACGCCACACCCATGCACCCTGCCCGCACCTCATTGCACCGTACGAGGACGCGTCAGCGATCAAACACAATCAGAAGATTCAAACTGCAACGAACTGATAGCTAACAGTACTAGAATTCACTCATGAGCCAAGAAGTCAGGGGCAACGACGCTCCCTTCATCCTCAACGCCGTTGAACGGGCGATCATTCGCGTGCCGCGATCCAGCCACCACGGTCTCACAAAGATACCGACGGCTGTGAAAATCGCGGGCAGAACATACCTTGATCTGTCTCTCTTGACAGACATAAGCATGAGTCGGCTACCGGAGGTCGTGCTCGCCGCACGCCTCTACCACCTTGCGTACACACACCGAGCGATGACGGTCACCGGGCAGTGCGCTTTGTGGGCACACGGATACGCATCAGTCCCTCGCATCCCTGCACTCACCGTTACCTCCTCAACGTCATCCCGTTCGATCCGCTTACCCGCGGTCTCTGTCGGCACGCATCACTTCGAGCCGATAACGATCACACCGAGTCGCGTTCGTCGGTTACCGCCAACCACTGATGCACGTGGCCTGCTCATCGAAAGCCCCGAAGCAGCGCAAATCACCGTCGCACGCACCTCACCGAACCCGAAAGCCACGTTCACCCAGCTCTGCATGATCGGCAACGCATTCACCCACTTCGATAACTTCCACCTCAAAGACTCACGTCGACACGAGAAGTACTGGAAGGAGTTACTGAGCGCGGAACTCACGCGTCTTGGCAATAGCGTTCGGGGACGCTCTCAAGCACAGTGGATCATCACTCACGCAGATGCCGGATGCGCCTCCCCCGGAGAAGCGCGCGTACTGTACGAACTGTGCGCCGCAGGCCTGACAGGCATGCGCACACAGGTCGAGGTTCACACGCGGGGTCGTCGCTATTTCATCGATTGCGCGTTCACGGCCGAAAAAGTCGGCATCGAGTTCGACGGGCGCGCCAAATACGGTGAGGACGCACGCAGCATCCACGCGTCACTTTCCCGCGAGCGCGAGCGCCAACGCCACCTCGAAGCCGAGGGGTGGCACATCATCCGCGTCGGCTGGCACGACCTCGATCATCCGGACGAGCTCGTTGCGCAGGTCCGCGCCGCACTCACCGCGCGCCTGGGGTGAGACCACGACACCCGGCGAACGCAGTCAGTGGCTGCCTCCTCTCCGCCAGCGAAGGCCCACATGGTCGCCCGCCCGGGGGGGGTTTGCACTACACGAAGCCTTCCAACGGCGTGTCGCCGGCGTGTCGAACCCCCATGTAGTGCAATTCCCCCCCGCCTCCCATGTCCAGGCCGTTGAAACAAACTGCAACCCCACAACACCCTGAGCGCACCCGCCCCACACACATCCCCCACCCCACCTGGCCCTACACTGGTGGCATGCACGATCCCGCCCTGTCTACCGCGCAGCATCGCGAGCTGATCGAGGCGCTGGCGCTCAGCCACGTCCTCCCCCACGAGACACTCCCCATCGAGGAATGCCTGAGGCGCCGCCTGGCGGTCGACATTTTTTCTCTGATTCCCCTGCCGCCCTTTACGAACTCCGCGATGGACGGGTTTGCGGTGCGCGGCGAGGACCTGGAGGGCGAGGGCCCGTGGACTCTGCCCGTCGCGGGTGACATTCCGGCGGGCGACACCCGCGAGAACCGCCTCGAGAAGGGGCAGGCCTGGCGCATCATGACGGGCGCTCCGATCCCGCAGGGCGCGGACACCGTCGTGAAAGTCGAGGACACGGACCACGCGGCCGGCATCGCGCAGGCGCCCGACACCGTCGAGATCCGCGTCGCCCCGACGCTGGGCGCGAATGTGCGCGTGGCGGGCGAGGCCCTCAAGGCCGGCTCCCCGGTCCTGGAGGCGGGCCGCATCCTGGACGGGACGGCCCTGTCGGCCGCCGCCTCGGTCGGGCACGGCACCCTCACGGTCCTGCCCCGCCCGCGCGTCATCGTCGTGTCGACGGGCACGGAGCTCAAGCGCGCCGGAGAGGCCCTCGAGCGCGGACAGATTCCCGATTCGAACGGCATCCTGCTGCGCGGCCTCGTCGAGGATGCCGGTGGGCAGGTCGTCGCGCACCTGCGCACGGGGGACACCCCGGCCGAGCTGCGCGCGGCCCTCGATGAGGCCCCGGAGGCCGACCTGGTCCTCACGGCCGGCGGCATTTCGGCGGGCGCCTTCGAGGTCGTGCGCCTGACGCTTGGCACGGACGCGGGCTTCCACCACGTCGCTCAGCAGCCCGGCGGCCCTCAGGGCGTCGGCTCGACGCGGGTGGGCGCGGGCGGCCACGAGACGCCGGTCATCTGCTTGCCCGGCAACCCGGTCTCGGTCTTTACGACGTTCCACATGTACGTCGCGGGCGCGCTGGCGGTCATGTCCGGCCTCGTCGCCCCCGAGCACGGCGGGACGGTCCCGAGCGGCGTCATCGCCCGCGCGCACGTGGGCTGGGACTGCCCGCCTGAAAAGACGCAGTTCATCCCGCTTCGCTTCGTCTCCGGAGAGGGGGACGAGGCCGGGGCCCGCTGGGTGGAACCAGTGCACCCCCTGGGGTCGAAGTCGCACCTGGTGGCCTCACTCGCGAACGCGGAGGCGATCGGCGTGGTCGCGCCGGACGTCGAGGTGGTCGAGGCCGGCCAGGAGCTGGCGGTCGTCCCGCTCGTGGGCTGACGCTGCGAGCGAGAATTAACGAGAGGAAAACCGTGAAATTTACGCATTTGAACGAGGACGGCGCCGCCTACATGGTGGACGTGACCGCGAAGATTCCGACGGTGCGCCAGGCGAGCGCCGTGTGCCGCGTGGATTGCTCGCCCGAGGTCATGCAGGCCCTGCGTGACGGCACCGTGCCGAAGGGCGATGTCCTGGCGGTGGCGCGCGTGGCCGGCATTTCGGCGGCGAAGCGGGTCCCCGAGCTGCTGCCCCTCGCGCACACGATCGGCGTGCACGGCTGCGCGGTGGACCTGAGCCTGGAGGACGATCACGTGGCGATCCGTGCGACCGTGCGCACGGCCGACCGCACGGGCGTGGAGATGGAGGCGCTGACCTCGGTGACGGTTGCGGCCCTCGCGATCGTGGACATGGTCAAGGGCGTGGACCGCTCCGCCCGCATCCGCGAGGCGAAGATCGTGGCGAAGTCGGGCGGCCGCAGCGGCGACTGGGTGCGCCCACGGGATCCGCAGGACTGACGCCCCGACGTACGAGGAGGCCGCCCGCCGCGTCAACGCCGGGCGGCTTTTTCGTTGCTATCTGAGGATATTATGCGCGCGGGTGGTCGCCGCCCGCGAGCTGGTCGATGATGTGCGCAACGAGCGGGCCGATGACGGCCACGGCATCGGTGACGCCGCCGCGCGAGCCGGGCGCGTTGACGATGAGGGCGCCCTCGGGGGATCGAGCGGTCACGCCGACGAGGCCTCGCGACAGGGCGGCGGAGGCAACCTTTTCCTCGCCGCGGCGCCGAATCGCGTCGGCGAGGCCGTCGATGCGGGTGACGAGGAGAGGCTCGGTGGCCTCGGGGGTGACGTCGCGGGGCGCGAGGCCGGTCCCGCCGGTCGTGAACACGAAGCGGGCACCGTCCTCCACGGCGGCGGTGATCGCGGCGCGGATGGCGTCGACCTCGTCGGGGACGACGCGCACCGAGGCGTCAACGCCGTGATCGGCGAGGAGGCGTGCGGCGAGGGGACCGGAGAGGTCCTCGGCGAGTCCGGCTGAGCAGCGGTCCGAGACCGTGATGACGCGCGCGGGGATCATGTCAGTGACGAGCGTTGCCGCGGCGGCGCGCAGAGCGGCGCACGCGAATCCCGGAGGTGATGGGGTCGACGTCGTTGAACTGCCGGGGGGACAGTTCGTAGTCGACGCGGCGCGCGGGTTCGGGTTCGAAAGCCTGCGGGAGGGGGCGCTGCGGGCGCGCGCTCTGGCGCGACGTGGCGCGCTGCGGGAACGCGGGCGGCGCCGGGATCGGCGCGGGCGTCTCCTCGGCGGGGGCGGGAGCGGCCTGCACGACGGGGGTCGGCGGCTCCGTGGGCGCGGGTGCGCTGGCGGGCTCAGCGCCGCGAGGCCGGGGCGCGCTATCGCGCAGCGGCTGAGCCACGGGACGGCCGGGCTGAGCGGGCGTGTAGAGGCCTACGGGCACGGACGCGGAGGGGCGCACGTGGACGGGGCGAATCTGGGGGACGGAACGCGTGATGGGACCGGGTGTCGTGCTCGGCGAAACAGCCGGCAGGACGGGGGCGGCGCTGCGGTAGGGAGGCTGCGAGGCGGGAGCCGCCGCGGATGCGCCGGGTGCGACCGACTCGCCTGCGGGGATGTCGGCGGGGTTATCGGCATTGCCGGAGACGCGCTCGGAGAAGGGGCGTCCCACTCGACGAGGCAGGGGCGAGGCCTCGGTGCCGCGGTGGCTGACCCGACCGTGCTGGGGAGGCACGGGGAAGGCCCCAGAGCTGGGGTCCTCGTCGGAAGGAGCGGGAGCGGCGGGAACGGCGGGAGCGGCGGGAGCCTCGGGGGTAACGAGCTGCGCGGGAACGCCCTCATGGCGGGGGACTTCCTGGCGGGGGGCTTCTTCGCGGACCGACTCGGGTGCCTCGTCCTCCTCGTAGGGGACGACGATGGGCGCGACCAGGTCACTGGGCTCGTGGACGGGAGCCTGGATGACGGGCATCTCGTCGGGCGTGCGGCAGCCAAGGAAGAACGAGCGTAGCTGCATGGCGGCTTCTTGGGCGAGGACGCCGCCAATGACCTCGGTCGGGTGGGGCATGCGGGCGTCGCGCAGGACATCGCGCAGGGATCCGGCGGCACCGGCCTTGGGGTCCCAGGCACCGAAGACGACGCGGTCGATGCGAGAGGCAAGAATCGCGCCCGCACACATCGTGCAGGGCTCCAGGGTCACGATCAGCGTGCAGCCGCTCAGGCGCCATGTCCCTCGGGCACGGCCGGCCTCGCGCAGGGCGACAATTTCGGCGTGACCTGCGGGGTCGTGGTTGGCCTCCCGGCAGTTCCACCCGCGTCCGATGATGCGGCCATTGTCGTCGACGACGACGGCTCCGACGGGGACATCCCCCGTTTCGCGGGCGCGATTGGCCAGGAAGAGGGCCTTCCCCATTGCTTCGCGGTACTGCTCATTCACGGTCACCCTCCTAGCTTACCGGCCAAATCACTGTTGGGGTAGTTGGAGCCCATCGTGACTCGTGGTACTCGTGTGACGGATGAGTTTGACACGACACCCAACACGCCGCCGATCCAGGCCACCACCGAGCGCGGCGCCAGCGCACAGGAGACCCTCGCTTCGCGTTCGACACACTGGATGCGCGCCAGCGGACGAACAGGGTAGCCTATAACCATGCGCCTCCACGTTGCCAATCACCCCCTGATCACCCACAAGCTCACCGTTCTGCGCGATCGCGAAACGCCGTCGGCGACGTTCCGCCAGCTCGTGGACGAACTGGTCACCCTGCTCGCCTACGAGGCGACGCGCGAAGTGGCCGTCACCGAGACCCCCATCGAGACCCCCGTTGCCCCCACGGTCGGCCTAAAGCTCTCCGAGCCTCGCCCGATCGTGGTCCCAGTCCTGCGCGCAGGCCTGGGCATGCTCGAGGGTATGACCCGCATGCTGCCCACCGCCGAGGTCGGCTTCCTGGGCATGCGCCGCGATGAGGACACCCTGGAGATCGAGACCTACGCGAACCGCCTGCCGGACGACCTGTCGGGCCGTCAGTGCTTCATTCTCGACCCCATGCTGGCCACCGGCCACACCATGGTCGCCGCCACCAACTACCTCTTCGAGCGCGGCGCAAAGGACGTCACCTGCGTGTGCATCCTGGCCGCTCCGGAGGGCATCAAGACGCTTGAGGACGCGATCGGCGAGCGCGCCGACGTGAACGTCGTTGTCGCCGCCGTCGACGATCACCTCAACGAGAAGTCCTACATCGTCCCCGGCCTGGGCGACGCGGGCGACCGCCTGTACGGCATCATCGACTGACGAGGCGCACGCTCCTCGCGCATCGCAGCGCCGGGGAGTGCTACGCAGCTAACACCACACGAGGGGTGGGTGCGGGATGAAAGTCCCGCACCCACCCCTCGTATTTACTCACCAATAAAGACACAAATTGACCACATTGGCTATTTGTAGCCCATGTTCCCTGCTCATACCCTCGTGTGACCTTGAGCGCTAAGCGTCCCAAGGCCTCGAAAATGCCCGATGCCCGTTTCATGCTTGTCACATGGCACTGATTCAGACCAATCCCAAGCGCCGCCGCTACGGCGTCGCAGCAATCGCAGGTGTTCTCGGCGGTATCGTCTCCGCCATCGTGAAGTTCGGTTGGGAGGTGCCGCTGCCCCCGCGTACGCCCGAGCGCAACGCGACCAACCCGCCCCAGGAACTGCTCCAGCAGCTGGGCATCCCGGAGAGCGTCACCCACCTGTCCTACACCTTCAACGGTAATGAAGGACTCCCCTGGGTCTCCTTCATCGTTCACTTCGCCTTCTCGATCGGCTTCGCTGTCCTGTACTGCGTGCTCGCCGAACGATTCCCGCAGATCAAGCTCTGGCAGGGTGCCGCCTTCGGCATCTTCGTCTACGTGGCCTTCCACGTCGTTCTCATGCCACTGATGGGCACCGTACCTGCGCCCTGGAACCAGCCTTTCGCGGAGCACTTCTCCGAGTTCTTCGGCCACATCATCTGGCTGTGGGCCATCGAAGTCTTCCGCCGCGACATGCGTAACCGCATCACGCACGAGCCGGACGCCGAGTTCCCGCTCGAGTCTCGCACCAACTGATCGCACCGCTTGCGCGGACAGACGGGTGGGTCCCGGAACCTTACGGTTCCGGGACCCACCCGTTATCTATGCGAGAGCGCCGGCCCTGCGTTCTGTCAGCCTCGGCACCAGCGCGCCCCGGCCTCGTGAATCAGAACGCCGGGATGACCGAGCCGTCCGACCAGGTCTGCTCGATGTACTGCTTGACCTCATCGGAGTGCAGGAGCTTCTCGAGCTTCGCGATGGCGTCGGTCTTCGTGGAATCGCCCTTCCACACGAGGACGTTCACGGCCGGGTTGTCGACCGGGGACTCGACGACCAGGGCGTCGCCGCTCAGGCTCAGGCCGCCCTCCTGGGCGAAGTTACCGTTGATGACCGCGTAGTCGAAGTCCTCGAGCGAACGGACCAGCTGCGGGCCCTCAACCTCGTTGAAGGTGAAGTCCTTCAGCTTCGTGACGGTGTTGACGTTGACATCGCCCTCACCCTCGGGGATGGACACGAGGCCCTGGGTGGCCAGCAGGCGCAGCGCGCGCTCCTGGTTGGAAGTGTCGGAGATGATACCGATCGTGCCACCGTTGGGCAGCTCGTCGAGGGACTTGTGCTTGTTGGAGAAGACGCCGAGAGGCTCGAGGTGGATGCCCGCGCCGGCCTCGAAATCATACCCAGCCTGCTTCTCAGCGTTCTCCAGGTAGGGGACGGTCTGGAAGAAGTTGGCGTCGAGCTCACCGTCGTTGAGCGCCGCGTTGGGCTGAACGTAGTCGGTGTACTCCACGATCTTGATCTTGATGCCCGCGTCCGCGGCCAGGTTGTCGTTGATGTAGGTGAGGATCTTGGCGTGGGGCGAGGGGGTCGCGCCCACGGTCAGGGTCACGACGTCGGCGGTGGAGCCGGACGCATCGGAGGAGGTGGAGCCGCCGCCGCAGGCCGCCAGGCCAAGGGAGGCAACGGCGGCCAGCGCGAGGGCCGCGAAGGAGCGATGACGCATGATGTTTCTCTTTTCTGTGGTCGTCGATGGGATGGGACGAGGCCGGGGTGGCCTCGGGTGGACAAGGGTGTTTGCGTGCGCCTCAGCGCGAGCGGTGGTCGACCGCCCGCGAGATGAGGTCGCCGATCAGCTGGATGACCTGGACGATGATGATGATGGCGACGACGGTCGAAATCATGACGTCGTCCTGCCAGCGGTTGTAGCCGTAGTTGATGGCCATCTGGCCCAGGCCACCACCACCGACGGCGCCCGCCATCGCGGAGTAGCCGATGAGCGTGATCGCCAGGGTCGTGATCGATTGGACAAGGGCGGGCATGGCCTCGCGGATGAGGACTCCCCAACGGATCTGGCGGTTGGAGGCGCCCATCATCTGGGCGGCCTCAACCTTGCCCGGGTCGACGGCCAGGAGGTTCGTCTCCACGAGGCGCGCAAAGAACGGCGCGGACAGGATGACGAGCGGCACGACGGTGGCCAGCGAGCCCGTGGACTTGCCGACGATCATCTTGGTGACCGGGATCAGCATGATGATGCCGATGATGAAGGGCAGGGAGCGCACAATGTTGACGACGAAGGAGACGGCCTGGTAGACGCCCTTGTTGGGGGTGAGGCCGCCCTTGCCGGTCTGGACCAGCACGAGGCCCAGCAGCGTTCCGATGACGACCGCGAAAACGGTAGACAGGCTCGTCATCATGAGGGTCTCGAAGATCGCGGGAACGAACTTCTGGGTCAGCGCCGGGTTATCGAGCCACGTGGGGTCGCCCTTGCCCGTGGGCACGACCACCTGCGCGGCGGTCGCGGCGGCGAGGTATGCAGTGGTCATTGGGCCCTCACTTCCGCGTGGACGTTGTTCTTGCGCAGCTGCTCGATGATCTTGTCAGCGTGGTACGCGGGCACGGTCAGGGCCAGGCGGCCCACCTGCACGCTACCGAGGGACTCGAAAGTACCCGCGGTCACGTCCGCGCCCATCGACGAGGCCAGGTGCAGGACCGTGGCACCCGTGGGCACACCCGGGTGCGAGGTGAAGACGACGTCGAGGAGGACGGTACCCACCGCATTCCCCTCGAAGCGGCTGTCGGCGGATTCCGTCGGAACCGACTCGACGACGGGCATGGGGACCAGCTCGCGGGCGAGAGGCGTGGCCGGGTCGGCGACGACCTCCTCGAGGGTGCCGGTCTGCAGAACCTGGCCATGACCGAGGAGGGTCACGGAGTCACAGATCTCGCGGACGACGGCCATCTCGTGGGTGATGATGACGACGGTGACGCCTGAGACGTCGCGCACGTGGCGTAGCAGGGAGAGAATCTGGGCAGTCGACTCGGTGTCGAGCGCGCTGGTCGGCTCGTCGCACAGGAGCACGGCGGGATTATCGGCCAGGGCGCGGGCGATACCGACGCGCTGACGTTGGCCGCCCGATAGCTGGGACGGGTAGGAGTCGCCGCGGCCTTCGAGGCCGACGAGCTCAAGGAGCTCCTCGACGCGCGCGCGACGCTTCGCGGCGGGCACGCCCGCTAGCTTGAGCGGGTAGCCGATGTTGTCGGCGGCGGTGCGAGCGTCGAGGAGGTTCGCTGCCTGGAAGACCATGCCGATACGGCGACGGGCGGCGCGCAGCGCGGAACCCGTCAGTGTCGCCAGGTCGAGGCCGTCGACGACGATGTGGCCCTCGGTGGGCTTCTCCAGCGCCGTCAGACACCGGATGAGGGTGGACTTACCGGCACCGGAACGGCCGACGATCCCGTGGATCGAGCCGCGATCAACGTGCAGGTTCACCCCATCGAGCGCGACGACTTGGCCGCCGTTTTTCACGGGGTAGACCTTGGACACCCCGGTGAGGTCAATCATGTGCATCTCCGTTACTGGGCCGCACGGCCCGCAACATCAGCATATGAGGGCTACGCTTGCGAGCGCTCGGAATGCTGTTACAAAACTCCGTATCGTGGCTAAACCCTCACCCAGCAGCCCGTATAGTGGCCGGTTGTGCGACAAACCCCTATCCAGCAACGGCGATGCCCGCGAGCGCCGCACCCCACGAGACCGCCCACGTGCCGAGCGCGAGAGCGAGGCTGCGACCTCGGAATCCGTCGGCCCACAGGGTCACCGCATCCACGAGAGCCGTCGAGAACGTCGTAAAGCCACCCAGGAACCCCGTCGACACGATCGGCATCAGGTGAGCGGGCACCAGCTGGGTGGCCGCGCCCGCCAGAAAACAACCGATCACGTTGACGACCAGGATGCCGAGCTTCGCTCCAGCCGGGTCACCCCACGAGGACAGGGCGCGCTGAACACCACGGTCCAGCCAGAACCGCGCGCACGCGCCCACGCCGCCGGCCAAGGCCACGAACAGGAAGGTTGCGCCACTCACGCCCGCTCCCCCTCACTGGCGACGGGGAGCGCGCCCGAGCGACCGCACAGCCACTCCCCCACGCGCATCCCCGCCCACGCGCAGGCCCCACCCAGGGCCAGGAGACCCAGGGACTGAGAGACGGCCTCGACAATTCCATTGAGCGACGCGTAGCCCACCGACGCGACGATGTACGTCCCGTACGTCGTGAACGCGCCCGCGAAACCCGTGCCGATCAGGAGCTTCAGGGTCTTCAGCGACGCCGCATCCCCGGCGCCGCGCGCCAGGCGTCCCGCCACCCACGCGGCCAGCACGCCCAGCAGGAACGCGCCCACCGCGTTGACCGTCAACGTCGACCACGACAGGAAAAGACCGCGCACGGGCGAGGCCTTCGCAACCTCGTCTAGGCCGGCGCGCGCCGCCGTCCCCACGACCCCGCCCACGAAGACCGCCAACCCGTCGGGCACCCGTAATCTCACCATGCACCCCACTGTACGCCCGCCACGCACTGCACCCGGGGAGGCGGATCCCGGGAGGCGGCCACGGCCTCGTACACTGGGCGCATGACCAACACCGGACGATTCGCGCCCTCCCCCACGGGCGACTTCCACCTGGGCAACCTGCGCACCGCGATCCTCGCGTGGGCGTGGGCGCGCACGACCGGGCGGCGATTCGTCCTGCGCATCGAAGACATCGACCGAGAGCGCGCCGGCTCCGCGCAGCGTCAAATCGACGACCTGGCGGCAATCGGGATCGACTGGGACGGCGAGCCCCTCATCCAGACCGAGCGGGCTGACGCGCACGAGGCCGCCCTGGCGTCGCTGGCGCAGCGCGGCCTCATCTTCGAGTGCTACTGCACCCGCCGCGACATCCGCGAAGCCGCCTCCGCGCCGCACGTGCCGCCCGGCCACTACCCGGGCACCTGCCTGACGCTGAGCGAGTCCGAGCGCGAGGAGAAGCGCGCAGCTCTGGCCGCGCTGGGGCGCGCCCCCGCGCTGCGCCTGGCCGCCCCCTCGCCCGAGTGGACCGTGTTCGACGAGCTGCACGGCTCCTACACCGGGGCCGTCGACCACTTCGTCGTGCGCCGCGCGGACGGCGTGCCCGCCTACAACCTGGCGGCCGTCGCCGACGACGCGTTCCAGGGCGTCGACCAGGTCGTGCGCGGCTTCGACCTGCTCTCCCAGGCGCCCGCGCAGGCGCAGCTCGCCCACCTGCTCGGGGCACCCGAGCCGACGTACGCGCACGTGCCCCTCGCGCTCGCGCCCTCGGGGGCACGCCTGGCCAAGCGCGACGGTGCCGTCACCCTCTCTGACCTACGAGGCCTGGGCTGGTCCACCGAGGACGTCGTTTCGTTTATCGGGTCATCCCTGGGAGTGCCCGGGGCGCGTTGCGCCTCCGACATTGCGGATGCCCTGGGGATTTCAGGATTGCGCTCCTTGCCAACTGAGCCGTGGGTCGTGACGCCGCCCAGTTCCTGAGGGCTGCTTTGTGTGCGCCACGGATGTTCCGGGTGCCGGAGGCCCCGGCTGTGGGGCCCGGCCGCTGTGTGTGCCGGTGGGCGGCGGCCCGCCCGCTCGCCGTCCGCGCCGGCGGAGGCTGGTCCGCATCAATTTCGCACGTAATTCCCCTGGGGCTGTTTCAGGTTTTGAATCGTGATCGTTGCTATTTCAATGTTTCTGGGCGTTGTTGAAAGTTTATGTAATCGAATTACGTGCGAGTTTTCTGAGGAACGGGCATGTGGCTGCGCGCGGAGCGGTTGTCTGAAACCGGCGTCGCCTTTGCTTGCGCAGGCTCAGCCCCAACTGAAACCACCATCGCCTTTGCGGGTGAGAAACGGTTGTTTTTGGCGCGTATTTCGGCTGCAGAGGTGATGGCGGTTTCAAGGGTTCCTGTTCAGGGGCGAGCAATGGTGATGGCGGTTTCACGTTGGTCTGCATCAGTGGCTGTAGAGGTGCCACTGGTTTCAACGTCGTCACGTCACAGCTGCCTGTACGCGAAAAAGTTCGCCCAGCGCACGAAAAATGGCCGAAAATAGGCGTTTTATGGCGTGTTGGGCGAGTTGTTTCGTGGAACAGCCGCGGAACAGACTGTGCTGGGCGAGTTCTGTCGCGCTACCAGTCAGGCACGCCCGCCACTGGGCGACCTTCATCTCGGATCGAACAGACAACCGACTTGCCGGGCCCGCCACAGCCCGCCACAAGCGGATGGGCATGAAAAAAGCACTCCCGAAGGAGTACATGGTAGAAATGCAGAACCCCCACCGGTGGATCGCACCGAGGGGGGCCGCTGCGCGCCCGAAGGGACTCGAACCCCCAACCTTCTGAACCGTAATCAGATGCTCTATCCATTGAGCTACGGGCGCTTTGCCGTTTGGCTGGGTATAAGCTTACACGCTCTTCGTCGGGATGCAAAATCAAGAGCCATGACCTGAACCACACTGAAGGAACATATCCTGCAGCCGACCACGATCGAGCAGCATATACAAAGATCCTCCGCGCACCCGGCAGCGCACCCTTATCCTTGCTGCATTCCTGCCCTGGGGAGGTTCGGATGATACCGTCACGCGGAGGACCGGCCCCCAGCATACACGTTTTCACCCCGCGCGCGCAGCCGCGACGAAGCGCAGCACATCACCACAGGCCCGCCGCCAACAACTCACCACGAACACTGATGCGACGGCTTACAGCGCAGGCGACGAGCGGACGGCCGAAGCTTCCATCGCCCGGAACCGTGCGACGCCCGAGGAACCGGGAAAGGCCCCACCAACTGTTGTACTACTTTCGTACTTTCTTTCCCTATTGTCTCCCAAAGTTCCGTAACTAAGGGGAAAACGTGTGATTCGGGGGAACAACACCCCTCCCCAATGATGGACACTTTTCGTTGCAAATACAAAGAAACCCCGGAACCTCAACAGGTCCCGGGGTCCGGTGGCGGAGGATGGGGGATTCGAACCCCCGAGGGCTTGCACCCAACACGCTTTCCAAGCGTGCGCCATAGGCCACTAGGCGAATCCTCCGTGCACATCGTGCCGGACAATCATAAGCGACAAAAGGCCTTCAGCGCCAATCCTGGCCAATGGAGCAGGTCACAGCACCTTGCGGAATCCTTACACAATAGTGCCAATCAAGTAGAGAATCCACGCACCTCCGACGAGAATCCCGTTGAAAACGAGGGCCGCGATGGCTTCACGCGCACCGACGCGGCCGGGCAGGCTTTGCGCCTGCACGAGGGCGATAATCGCGAGGACAACGGAGATGAGCCCCGGAAGGACGAAAATTGCGAAGACGCTGACCCACAGGGCAGCCTTCGCGAGGGGATTACCGATCGGCTTGGGCGAGTTGTAGCCGCCATCGGCAAAGATCGCGGCGACATCCACGTACTGCGTCCCGGGGAACGTGGGCCCCGAGAGGCCGGCGCTGGGGACGCGAAGGCGGCCCGGCGCGTATCCGAAGCGGTCGCCCGGCGCATCCATCGAGGAGGTCACATCCGGGGTCGCCCAGGGCACACTCGAGACGGCGGGGGCGATGTTCGAGGACGGCTGACTCATGTGCTCCACTATCCCATAACGGGAGGGGCATGCACCACACTTTGCCCGCTAGAGGGGCTTACGCGTGGCGAAATCTGCGGATTCAGGGGCAAACGCGCTACCCTGTTATTCCGACCGGTACGGCCATCCTGCCCATCAACTGATCGGATTTGTACGCTTATGAGCGAAACGAAGACCTCGCTGTTCCGTTGGAAGCTTCACGGTAACGGCACGTCCATTAATCCCGGTGACGTCGTCCTCCCGGGTGAGCGACTGTCGTGGCCGCGCACTATTGGCATTGGCGCCCAGCACGTGGTCGCAATGTTTGGTGCGACGTTCCTTGTTCCGTTGTTGACAGGTTTCCCTCCGTCGACAACGCTTTTTTTCACCGCGATCGGCACTCTGCTGTTCTTCCTGATTACGGCGGGCCGTCTGCCCTCGTACCTGGGTTCCTCGTTCGCCCTGATCGCCCCGATTACCGCGGTGTCGGCGTCCATGGGTTCCTCCTACGCGCTCGGCGGCATCATTGCGACGGGTGCGACGCTGGCTACGGTTGGTTTGATCGTTCACTTCGCGGGCGTTCGCTGGATTGACGCGGTCATGCCGCCCGTGGTGACGGGCGCGATTGTGGCTCTCATCGGCCTGAACCTGGCACCTGCCGCGTGGAACTGGGTGAAGGAAGGCCCGATCACTGCTGTTGTGACGATCGTGTCGATCTGCCTCGTGACCGTGCTGTTCAAGGGCATTCTGGGCCGCCTGTCGATCCTGATCGGCGTGCTGATCGGCTACGTGGCGGCGATTCTTCAGGGTCAGGTCGACTTTTCGACCGTGAGCAAGGCCGCTTGGATCGGCTTCCCCGAGTTCCAGGCCCCGAGCTTTGCCCCCTCGACCCTGGGCCTGTTCCTGCCGGTCGTGTTCATCCTGGTCGCCGAGAACGTCGGCCACGTGAAGTCGGTGTCCGCGATGACGGGCGAGAACATGGACGACCTGACGGGACGCGCGCTCATGGCGGATGGCCTGTCCACGATGCTGGCCGGCAGCGGCGGCGGCTCGGGTACGACGACCTACGCGGAGAACATCGGCGTCATGGCGGCGACCCGCGTGTACTCGACGGCCGCGTACCTGATCGCGGCTGGCGTTGCCCTGGTTCTGTCGATGCTGCCGAAGTTCGGCGCCCTGATTGCGACGATTCCCCCGGGCGTCCTCGGCGGTGCGGGCACGGTCCTGTACGGCATGATTGGCATGCTGGGCGTGCGTATTTGGGTGCAGAACCGCGTGGATTTCTCCAACCCGGTGAACCTGAACACCGCCGCGGTCGCCCTGATCGTCGCGATTGCGAACTTCACGTGGAAGATCGGCGACATGTCCTTCGAGGGCATCGCGCTGGGCACGGCCTCGGCTTTGCTGATCTACCACGGCATGCGCCTGATCTCGAAGCTGCGCGGCACGAATCTGGAGGCGGCGACGCCCGCGTCCGCACCGTCGGGCTCGGAGCTGGAGGGCGAGGCGTACTCGAAGCGCCACCGCTCCCCCGCGCCGCAGGCTGACGCCTGATCAGACGCGTTCATTGACGAGGCCGGGGCTCGGCCACTTGCTCACCGCGCGGTGAGGGGTGGGTCGGGCCCCGGCATCGTTCATCTCTCCCAATTTCGCATGCAATTCCCCGAGCGCGCCACGAATACCGTCAGCCCGATGCCCGGAATTCCAACGTTTTTAGGCGCACCTACAAAGTGACCGACTGAGAATTGCATGCGAGTTTTTAGAGGAGGGTACCAGCCGCGAGCGTGACGACGGCAAGAAGGGGCAGGATCCCCTGCTTGATCGCGGCGGAGCGCTTGTCGGGGGACGTAGCGAAGAGCAGGAGGGCGGCGGCGAGCATGGAGCCGACAGCAAAGAGTGCGAGGGTCAGGCCGACAGTCGGGGATGCCAGGAAGTAGACAGCGATGCCGGCGAAGGCCTCAACGGCGAGGAAGAAGTTGTAGAAGCCCTGATTGAAGGCCATTTCCCTGGTGGCCTCGGCGGATTCGCGGTCCATTCCGAAGACGGACAGGGCGCGCGTGGTCCACGCGAAGGACTCGATGTAGAAGATGAAGACGTGGAGGGCGGCGGCCAGGAAGGCTGCGATCATTCCGATGATCAGCATGGGGTCTCTTTCGTCGATGCGTCGTTCAATTGGACCCCAACCTACTCTGCACGCACTCAAATCGACAGAGTCACAACGCCCCAACTCGTCAAAAACTCAACGAGTTTCCCCTCACAGATTGCGGCCATGAAGACCGCCTATGATTCGCCCACCCCACCGCCGCGCAGCTCGTCGAGCATGCCCGCCGTGATGATGCCCGAGGGTAGGGCGACGACAGCGACGCCCATGAGCGAGGAGATCATTGCAATGGTGCGCCCCACGTCGGAGGAGGGATAAAGGTCGCCATAGCCGACGGTCGTCAGGGAGACGACCGCCCAATACACGGCATCGAAGAAGGTGTTGAAGGTGTCCGGCTCGACGTTGAAGATGACGAGGGCACTGACGAGGATGTAGCCGATGGCCAGGCAAAGGACGGCGAGCAGCGCCTCCCTCTGTTTCTCAAACACGGCGGCGATGGCGGAGGCGCTCTTCGAGTAGCGGATGAGCTTGAAGGCCCGCAGCGCGCGAAACAGGCGGAGGACTCGCAGCGTGCGCAGCGCGTCGTTGAGGGCGTTGAAGACAGGCAGGATCGACAGTAAGTCGATGATGGCCATGGGGGTGAAGGGGTAGATCAGGAACGACAACACGCCCTTGCCAAGCTTCAGGTCCGCCGTCGCCCACCGGGCCAGGTAGTCGACGATGAATACGAGGACGCACACGTATTCAATTGACTCAAGGACGGGGCTGGACCCCTTGAAGCACAGGGGAAGGAGGCTGGCAATAATGAGCACGGTCATGACGCGCCCGTACCACATTGCTGCTCTCCCATCGCCATTGAGCAGGGAGTAGAGCCGTTCCCGCATCCGCATCATCCTTCCTCGATACGCACGTGCCGCTCCGCTATGTGCGCCGCCGCGCATCCGCCGAGGCTCGAAGCGAGCACACGATCACGCCTCTCGCCTCCACGACGCACTGTAGCACTGGGCGTGAGCTGCTTTGGCAGGACCGGCGCACAGCCAGATTCCCGCTGACACTCACGACTCCGCCCTGCACATATGTCATCCATCGGCGCACAAATTTCCACTGACACAAACCATACGTGTTAATTGTTTACGTGTAAGGTAGCGGATATGACAACATGTGCACCCTCGTTATTCACGGCGCTGATCAATACGGAAATGGGCGCGTGGAACACGGTCGAATCCGCCCTTTCCGAGGCGGGAAACGCGCTGACACTCGGCCGCTTCCTCGTCCTGCGCACGGTCCGCGACACCCCCGCGTGCCGCATCCAGGAGGTCGCCGCGAGCCAGGGCATCACCCTGGGAGCGGCCTCGCGCCTCGTGGATCGCCTCCACCGAGACGGGCTCGTGCACCGCACCCCGTGTGAGCACGACCGGCGCGCAATAATCCTGACGGTGACGGACCAGGGCCTGGCACACCTCGAGGAGGCCTGCGCGATCGTCGAGAAAGAGCAGGAGCGCATCTTCGCCCCACTCTCCACAGCCCAGCGCGAGGAACTGACGCGAAGCCTCACACTCATCGCCGAGGCCAGCAAGGAGCGCGCATGATTCGCTTCGACCACGTCTCCAAGACCTACCCGGGCGGAACAAGGGCCGTCGACGACTTTTCCCTCACCGTCGAACAGGGTTCCACGACCGTCTTCCTGGGCACCTCGGGCTGCGGCAAGACGACGCTCATGCGGATGGTGAACGCGATGGTCACCCCGACCTCGGGCACGGTGTTCGTACGCGGCGAAGACGTCGCAGGCGAGGATCCCGTACGCCTGCGCCGCTCGATCGGCTACGTCCTGCAGGAGGGCGGCCTCTTTCCCCACCGAAGCATCGCGGACAACGTCGCGACGGTCCCACGCCTGGAGGGTGCCACGAAGCAGGCCTCCCGCGAGCGCGCGCTCGAGCTCCTGACGCTAGTGGGCCTGGATCGCGAGATGGCCGATCGCTTCCCCGCCCAGCTGTCGGGCGGCCAGCGTCAGCGCGTGGGCGTGGCCCGGGCGCTGGCCAACCGCGCGGACATCCTGCTGATGGATGAGCCCTTCGGCGCGCTGGATCCGATCGTGCGTGCTGAGCTGCAGCGCGAGCTGAAGGAGATTCAGCGGGCCCTGGGCACGACGATCCTCTTCGTGACGCACGACGTGGACGAGGCGTTCACGCTGGGTGACCAGGTCGCCGTCCTCTCGACGGGCGGCCACATCGAGCAGGTGGGCACGCCCGCCGAGCTACTCTCCTCCCCCGCGTCGCCTTTCGTCGCAGAGTTCGTGGGCGCCTCGCGCGCAGCGCGCCCGGTACGCGTCGCTGGCCCGGGCGGCCTGGTCGTCGACGAGGCCGGAACCCCCGTGGGCACGCTCACCTCCGACGAGGCCGGGGAGCGTCCGTGACCTGGCTGTCCTCGAACTGGGGGATCATCGGCTCCCTGGCTCTCTCTCACCTGTGGATCGCACTGCCAACAATCATCCTCTCGGTGCTGGCGTCCGTGCCGATCGCCCGCTGGGCGGCATTCTCGCGCCGTGGCGGCTGGGTTTTGTCTGCCCTGTCGGCGCTGTACGCGGTGCCGTCGCTGCCGTTCCTGATTGTCATTCCGGTGATCGTGGGGGTGGCGCTGCGCTCGCCGATCAACATGGTGATCGTCCTGACGCTGTACGGCGTGGCGGTCCTGGTGCGCCAGGTCGCAGAGGGGTTCCGCGCGATCCCTCGCGCGACGCTGCAGGCCGCGAACGCGTGCGGCTATCCCCTCTGGCGGCGTTTCGTCGAAGTGGAGCTCCCTCTGGCGACGCCCGTCATCGTCGCGGGCACGCGAGTGGTCGCCACGTCGACGGTGTCGCTCGTGACGGTGGGCGCGTTCATCGGGGTGCGCTCGCTGGGGACGCTGTTCACTGACGGTTTTCAGCGCGGCCTCGTCGCCGAGGTCGTGGCCGGCCTGGTCGCGACGGTCCTCCTCGCGCTCGTCATCGACGCACTGGTGCAGGGCATCGGCTGGGCGCTCACCCCGTGGACGAGGAGGGGGCGGGCATGAGTATCCTTCTCGGAGCACTGGCATGGCTGACGATACCCGCCCACTGGCTGGGCGAGTCCGGGATCCTCGTGAGAGCCACCGAGCACCTGGGCCTCACCCTCCTGATCGTGGCGCTCGCGGCCCTCATCGCACTGCCGCTAGGCACCTGGATCGGGCACACAGGCAGGGGCCGATGGATGGTGAGCGCGACGGGCGCGGCCCGCGCGGTGCCCACCCTCGGCGTCCTGACACTGGCGGGCCTGTGGCTGGGTATTGGTCTGGCGGCGCCCACGCTGGCACTCCTCGTTCTGGCGATTCCGCCGCTCCTGTCGGCAACCTACTCGGGGATCGCCTCGACGCCGCGCGCGACCGTGGACGCGGCGCGAGCAATTGGCCTCACGGAACCCCAGGTCCTCGCGCAGGTTGAAGCCCCGCACGCGGCGGGCCTCGTCGCCGCGGGCGTGCGGTCAGCGACGCTCCAGGTGATCGCGACGACAACACTGGCGGCCTACACGGCGAACTACGGCCTCGGCCGTTTCCTCTACGAGGGCCTGAAGACCCGCGACTACGCGGAGATGATCGGCGGTGCGATCATCGTCGTCGCCCTCGCACTGGCGACCGACGCGCTCCTGGCGCTGGTCGCGCGACGCCTTCGGGCCCGCACCCACTCTTTTGCAGACGATGAGAACAACTCACTCAAGGAGACACTATGAAACGCACGATGATGACGATGGCCACCATCGCGGCTTCCGCCCTGGCGCTGGCCGCCTGCGGTTCCGCAGAGTCGGTCGGCGGGAACGCGAGCACCGGAAGTTCGGAGAATGGCCAGACGACGCTCGTCGTGGGGTCGCAGGACTACTACTCGAACGAGATCATCGCGGAGGCCTACGCGCAGGCGCTTGAGGGTGCCGGGTTTGCGGTCGACCGCCAGATGCGGATCGGCCAGCGCGAGGTCTACATGCCCGAGATCGAGGCCGGATCGATCGACGTCTTCCCCGAGTACACGGGCAACCTGCTGCAGTACCTGGATCAGAATGCGACCGCACGTTCCTCCGACGAGGTGTACGACGCGCTACGCAGTACCCTTCCCAAGGGGCTGCGCGCCCTCGAGCAGGCTAGCGCAACCGACCAGGATTCCTACGTGGTGACGGCCGACTTCGCGCAAGCACACTCGCTGACCTCGATCGGCGACCTCGCGAACGCGGGCACGCTCACCCTGGGCGGTAATTCGGAGCTGCGCACGCGCCCCTACGGCCCGATGGGACTGTCCGACCTGTACGGCGTGACCGTCAACTTCACCCCGATTGAGGATTCGGGCGGCCCTCTCACGGTCAAGGCCCTGAAGGACGGCGACATCCAGCTGGCGAACATCTACTCCTCGGATCCGGCACTTGCGGACGGGACGCTGACGGTCCTGACGGACCCGAAGGGTCTGTTCCTGGCCTCGCACGTGGTGCCCCTGGCCTCGTCGCGGGTCAGCGACGACGCGACCGCGGTCATCAACCGGGTGAGCGAAGCGCTGGACGCGCAGGATCTCATCGAGATGAACCGGGCGTCGACGGTGGAGCAGAAGTCCGCCTCGCAGATCGCCCGCGAGTGGCTGCTTTCGGAGGGCTTGCTCTCCTAAGCGATCTTCAATAGCCGAGGCCGGGGCCGGGTGCGCGTGCACCCTCAGCCCCGGCCTCGTCGCATGCCTAGTCTGTCACACCCCGCACCCTTTTATGTGATACACACCATTATTTGACCTACTTTTTACGTTTGTAACCAAAATGTAATGCGCACATGATGGACATCTCTCGTGTCTTCCAGGCCTCAGGGGTTACTCTCGGACCATACCTGAGGGCACCGCCCCCAGTTCCACCCATCAACCAGGAGGAAGAATCCATGAACCTGAAGAAGGCATGGCTCGTCATCCCCGCGGCTGCCGCGCTCGCTCTGACCGCCTGCGCCGGCGGCGGCAAGACCGATTCCAATTCGTCCGGCTCCGTCGACAAGGTCGTCACGACCAACGGCTCCGAGCCCCAGAACCCGCTCCTGCCGGGTCTGACCAACGAGAACGGCGGCGGCAAGATCCTGTCCGTCCTGTTCAGCCAGCTCGTCCGCTACGACGTTGACGGCAAGGCCATCCTCGACGTCGCCGAGTCCATCGAGCCCAACGAGGACGCGTCCGAGTGGACCATCAAGCTCCACAACGACCGCAAGTTCTCCGACGGCACCCCCGTCCAGGCCCACAACTTCATCAAGGCCTGGAACCTCATCACATCGAAGCAGCAGCAGCAGGCTGCGTTCTTCACCATCTTCGAGGGCACCGACGATGAGGGCAACGGTGAGATCACCGGCCTGACCGAGGTCGACGACTACACCTTCACCGCGAAGCTGAAGAACCCCACCTCGGACTTCGTGTCGCGCCTGGGCTACGTCGCCTACGCACCGCTCCCGGACTCGACCCTCGCTGACCCCGACGCTGGCGGCCAGGCCCCCGTGGGCAACGGCCCCTACAAGATGGCCTCGGCCGACGCGTGGGAGCACAACGTCAAGTTCACCGCCGTTCCCAACGAGAACTACGTGGGTGACACCAAGGCTCAGAACGACGGCGTGACCTTCGTCTTCTACTCGAGCCTCGACGCCGCCTACCAGGACCTGTCCTCCGACTCCGTGGACGTCCTTGATGGCGTCCCGGCCTCCGTCTTCAAGACCTTCGAGTCCGAGCTGCCCGGCCGCACCGTGAACCAGCCCTACGCTGGCGTCCAGTACTTCACGATCCCGCAGTACCTGCCCCACTTCTCCGGTGAGGAAGGCCGCCTGCGCCGCCAGGCCATCTCCCTGGCCGTCGATCGTGACACCATCACGAAGACCATCTTCAACGGCACCCGCACCCCCGCCAAGGACTTCACCGCTCCGACCCTTGAGGGCTACGACGCCAACATCTCCGGCAACGACGTCCTGACCTACAACCCCGACAAGGCCAAGGAACTGTGGGCGAAGGCCGACGCCATCTCCCCGTGGGACGGCACCTTCACCATCGCCTACAACTCCGACGGTGGCCACAAGGAATGGGTCGACGCGACCGCTAACTCCATCAAGAACACCCTGGGCATCGACGCTGAAGGCAACCCCTTCGCCGACTTCAAGTCCCTGCTCGACGCAGAGGACAAGGGCGAGATGACCGGCGCGTTCCGTAACGGCTGGCAGGGCGACTACCCGGCGCTGTACAACTTCCTGCAGCCCCAGTTCACCACGGGTGCCGACGCCAACAAGGGTCAGTACTCCAACAGCGAGTTCGACTCCCTCGTGACGCAGGCTTCCTCCGCCACCAGCACCGCCGAGGCCGCGAAGACCCTGAACCAGGCGCAGACGATCCTGTTCCAGGACCTGCCGGCCGTGCCGCTGTGGTACCCCAACGTCAGCGGCGGTTGGTCGAAGAACGTCGACAACGTCAAGTTCGACTGGAAGGGCCAGCCCGTGCTGTACCAGGTCACCAAGAAGTGATCGCACGAGGTTAACCTCTCCCGCGGGGCGGGCGGCGCAAGCCGCCCGCCCCGCGGGCGTCTTCTCGACAGCCGCACACACATCAACGCAGCCCAGCATCGCACTGCGGTCCCGCATTGACGCGGGACACACTTTCATCTCAAAACAGCATCACGGGGTTGATACGGCAGACAAATACAGAGACTGATGCGCCATTTGCCCATTCTTTACCCTATGATGAGACCATAGTCGGCCTCGCCCGCGAGGCCCCGCCAGGGATCGGAACCTCCCCTCCCACGACACGAACACTAAAGGATTGTCCATGCTCCGCTACATCGGACGGCGACTCCTCCAGACCATCCCGGTCTTCTTCGGAGCCACCTTTCTGATCTTCGCGATGGTCTACCTGATGCCAGGTGACCCCGTCGCCGCACTCGGTGGCGACCGCGGCCTCTCCGAGTCCGCCGCCGCGCAGATCCGCGCCCAGTACAACCTGGACAAGCCCTTCTGGATGCAGTACCTGCTGTACCTCAAGGGAGTCTTCACACTCGACTTCGGCACCGCGTTCAACGGCCAGAAGGTCACGTCCATCATGGCGACCGCCTTCCCGACGACCGCGAAACTCGCCCTCTACGCCCTCGCCATCGAAACCATCCTCGGCATCGGCCTCGGCGTCGTCGCAGGCATGCGCCGCGGCAAGTGGTTTGACTCCACCATCCTCGTGGTCTCCCTGCTGCTCATCTCCGTCCCCACCTTCGTGCTCGGCTTCGTCCTCCAGTACGTCCTGGGCGTGCAGCTCGCAATCCTGCCGACCACAGCCTCGGCCTCCGTCGACCTGCGGAGCCTCACCATGCCAGCCATGGTGCTCGGCGGCGTCTCCCTGGCCTACGTCATCCGACTGACCCGCCAGTCCGTCTCCGAGAACGTCTCCGCCGACTACGTGCGCACCGCGCGCGCCAAGGGCCTTTCCGGCGGCGTCGTCATGACGCGCCACATCCTGCGCAACTCCCTCATCCCCGTCGCCACGTTCATCGGCGGCGACCTCGGCGCCCTCATGGGCGGCGCGATCATCACCGAGGGTATCTTCAACATCCACGGCGTCGGCGGCACCCTGTGGAGCGCCATCATCAAGGGCGAACCCCAGACCGTCGTTTCAGTGACAACAGTGCTCGTGCTGGTCTACATCATCGCGAACCTGATCGTCGACCTCCTGTACGCCGTGCTCGACCCGAGGATCCGCTATGAGTGACCAGATTCCTTCCGCCAACATCACCCGCACCCGCGCGGGCCAGGACCACTACGTCTCCGATATCGACGAGACCGGCCTCGGTGCCGTCGACGCGGTCGCCGACGAGGGTGCCCCCTCGTCCATGTGGGGCGAGGCCTGGAAGCACCTGCGCCGCCGCCCGACCTTCTGGATCGCAGCGGCCATCATCGTGCTCGCCGCGCTCCTCGCCATCTTCCCGTCGCTCTTCACCGCGACCGACCCGAAGTTCTGCGAGCTCTCCTCGTCACTGGCCGGCCCCGCCGCCGGACACCCCTTCGGCTTCGACAAGCAGGGCTGCGACATCTACGCCCGCGTCGTCTACGGCGCCCGCGCATCCGTGTCCGTCGGCATCCTGACCACCCTCGCCGTCGTGCTGATCGGCGGCACCGTCGGCGCACTCGCCGGCTACTTCGGCGGCTGGTTCGATGCGCTGCTCTCGCGCGTCACCGACGTGTTCTTCGCGATCCCGCTGCTCCTCGCCGCGATCGTGTTCATGCAGATGTTCAAGGGCTCGCGCTCCATTGCCATGGTCGTCATCGTCCTGTCCATGTTCGGCTGGACCTCCATCGCGCGTATCACCCGCGGTTCGGTCCTGTCCGCCAAGAACGAAGAGTTCGTGACCGCAGCCCGCGCGACCGGCGCATCCCGTGCGCGCATCCTGCTGAGCCACATCATCCCGAACTCGATGGCCCCCATCATCGTGTACGCAACCGTCGCACTGGGCACCTTCATCGTGTCCGAGGCCTCCCTGTCCTTCATGGGTATCGGCCTGCCGACGTCGGTCGTCTCCTGGGGCGCTGACATCTCGTCCGCTCAGACGTCCCTGCGCACCAACCCGATGGTCCTGTTCTACCCGGGCGCGGCCCTGGCCCTGACCGTCCTCAGCTTCATCATGATGGGTGACGCCGTGCGCGAAGCCCTCGACCCGAAGGCACGCAAGTGAGCGAAACGAACACCCCCCAGCTCTCCGACAAGGAGATGGAAGAGATCGTCGAACGAGCCGTCGCCCTCAGCGCGGCCCCAGCCTCGTCCGATGTCCACCCGGACGACACGCAGCCCCTGCTCAAGATCACGGACCTGGAGGTCACCTTCACCTCCTCGACCGGCGTCGTCCCCGCCGTGCGCGGCGCGAACCTGACCATCTACCCCGGCCAGACCGTCGCCATCGTCGGCGAGTCCGGCTCCGGTAAGTCCACGACCGCCGCCGCCGTCATCGGCCTGCTGCCCGGCACCGGCAAGGTCGCGGGCGGAAAGATCGAGTTCGACGGCCGCGACATCACCCACCTGACCACCAGGCAGTGGGTGGAGCTGCGCGGATCCGGCATCGGCCTCGTCCCCCAGGACCCGATGAGTAACCTCAACCCCGTGCTCCGCGTGGGCACGCAGGTCAAGGAGGCCCTCCTCGCGAACGAAGTCGTGCCCCGCTCCGAGGTCGGCCAGCGCGTCACCGCCCTCCTCAAGGAAGCCGGCCTGCCCGACGCGAAACGCCGCGCCAAGCAGTACCCGCACGAGTTCTCCGGCGGCATGCGCCAGCGCGCCCTCATCGCCATCGGCATGGCCGCGCACCCCAAGCTGCTGATCGCCGACGAGCCGACCTCCGCCCTGGACGTCACCGTCCAGCGCCGCATCCTCGACCACCTCGGCAAGCTCACCGCCGAAATGGGCACTGCCGTGCTGTTCATTACGCACGACCTCGGCCTGGCCGCCGAGCGCGCCGAGCAGCTCGTCGTCATGCACCGCGGCCGCATCGTCGAGTCCGGCCCTGCCCTGGAGATCCTCCAGCACCCCCAGCACCCCTACACGAAGCGCCTCGTGTCCGCCGCACCCTCCCTGGCCTCGGCGCGCATCGAGTCCGCTCACAAGCAGGGCATCAAGGTCACCGACGAGGAGCTCGTCGGCGCCGGCAAGGGTTCGACCTCCACGGACGCCATCATCCGCGTCGAAAACCTCACCAAGAAGTTCGACATCCGCGGCGCCAAGAAGGGCCAGGACACCTTCCTGGCCGTCGACGACGTGTCCTTCGAGCTGCGTCGCGGCACGACCCTCGCGGTCGTCGGCGAGTCCGGCTCCGGCAAGTCCACCGCCGCGAACATGGTGCTGCAGCTCCTCAAGCCCACCAAGGGCAAGGTCTACTTCGACGGTGCGGACACCTCGCAGATGAGCGAGGCGGAGCTCTTCCGTCTGCGTCGCCGCCTCCAGGCGGTGTTCCAGAACCCCTACGGCTCGCTGGATCCCATGTTTTCGATCTACCGACTGATCGAGGAGCCCCTGAAGATCCACGGCTACGGCACCCTGGAGTACGCGCGCGCCGAAATCAAGCGCGCCGAGGCCGCGGGCCGCGAGCCCGAGGAGTGGATGCGCGTCCTCGTCGAGGCCGCCGACGCGAAGCGTTCGCTGACCGCCGTCGAGAAGCGCGAGTTCAACCCGAAGAAGCTGCGCATCGCGCGCGCTTCCGAGCTGCTCGACATGGTGGCTCTGCCGCGTAGCGCCATGCGCCGCTACCCGAACGAGCTCTCCGGCGGCCAGCGCCAGCGTGTGGCCGTGGCCCGCGCCCTCGCGCTCAACCCGGAGGTCATCGTCCTGGACGAGGCCGTGTCCGCCCTCGACGTGCTGGTGCAGAACCAGATCCTGTACCTGCTCAACGACCTGCAGGCGCAGCTGGGCCTGTCCTACCTGTTCATCACGCACGACCTGGCCGTTGTCCGCCAGATCGCCGACGACGTGATCGTCATGGAGAAGGGCAAGCTCGTCGAGGCCAACTCGACGGACGAGCTGTTCAACAACCCGGTCCAGGATTACACGCGTGAGCTGATCGACGCCGTTCCCGGCCGCAACATCCAGCTCAACCTGTGAGCGACTGACACGCGAGGGGGCCCGAGGCGCTGAGGCGCTTCGGGCCCTTTGCTGTCTCGTTCGCGGCGGGTTGCGTGTCTGGTCTGCCATGTGGCTGTGCACTGAAGTCATGCCCGCCAGTCACCAATGTCGCACGTAATTCCCCTCCACATATTTCAGACTTTGAAATCCGACCATTGGAATTGCAACGTTTGTGGGCCATCTCAAAAAATGACCGAGTTAAATTACGTGCGAAACTAATCTGGCGCTCACCCCGGTTCCCCCCGCGGGCACCGCAGCCAGGCCCTCCGCGCCCTCCGGCGCCTTCCACATCGGTGATGGTGGGGGTTTTGCAGCATTAGGGGGTGGCTGGCGGCGTGTCGCCGGCGTGTCGGGGTTCTAATGACGCAATTCCCCCCGCGTGCTGGCGGCGAGTCCGCGACTTGAGGGAATATGGCCGCCAACCGAAGCAATTTCGCACGTAATTCCCCGACGACTGCTTCACAGGCTGAATTACCATCATTGGAATTGCAACGTTCGCAGGCTATCTCAAAAAGTGACCGCATTAAATTACGTGCGACTTTTGGAAGATGTCACCCCTGACATTTGTCATGGCATCACCTGCATCAAAGGGCACTTCCGGCCCCATTAATGCGAGAGCAGACTGGGAGTCATGAACGCAGAAGCAACGCCCGCCCTCCAGGCGACGAACATTCACCAGTCTTTCGGCCACGTCGACGCGCTGCGCGGCGTGAACCTCACCCTCATGCCCGGCGAAATCGTGGCGCTCCTCGGCGTCAACGGTGCGGGCAAGAGCACCTTCCTGGACATCGTCCTCGGCCTGGCCACCCCTACGCAGGGTGACATCAGCGTCTACGGCATGAGCCCGCGCGAGGCCGTGCGCCGCTCGCTCGTGGGCGCCATGCTCCAGTCCGGTGCTTTACCGCGCGACGGGAAGGTCCGCAACACGATCGACCTGGTCGCCGCCATGCACGCCAACCCAATCCCCACCGACGAGCTCCTCGAGCGTACGACCCTGACGAAGCTCGCGAAGCGGCCGCTCAACAAGCTTTCCGGCGGAGAGGTGCAGCGCGTGCGTCTCGCCCTCGCCCTGTCCGGCAACCCGGACTTCCTGATCCTCGACGAGGCCACGGCCGGCATGGACGCCCTGGCGCGGCGCGCATTCTGGGACACGATGCACGCCGAGGCCGCGGAGGGCCGCACGCTCCTCTTCGCCACGCACTACCTGACCGAGGCCCGCAAGGAGGCCGATCGCATCGTCATCATCGACGCCGGGAAGGTCCTCCTGGACGCTCCCACCGAGCAGGTCGTCGCCGACAACGAGGACCTCGAAGACGTCTTCGAGCGCATCACCTCCCACGCAGACGCCGAGTGAGCGCGACGAACGCCCACCCCGATGAGCCGGCCCCGGCCTCGTCCCGAGGCCCACGCCCCACGAACGCAGACACGACACACGAAGAAGGAATCATGACCACCCACGCACCCGCGCGTACCACTGACCGACCGATCCCCTCCCCCTTCACGGGGGCCGGGAAGCTGTGGCGCGCGACGTTCCTGTCGCACATCCTTAACCCGTGGAACATGGCGTTTGCCCTGCTCCTGCCCCTGTTTATGTACGCGATGTTCGGGATGACCGAGGCCGCGCGCACCACGCAGACTGGGCGCGGCAACGTGGCCGCCGCGATGGTCGTCATGATGACCACGTACGGCGTCATCCTGGTGGGCGGCTCCCTCGGCGCGACGCTGTCCGTCGAGCGCACGACCGGAATCTCGCGCATGTACGCGCTGACCCCCATCCAGCCGTGGGTCATCCTCCTCGTGCGCCTCACGGCCCTGGTGGCGCTGAGCGCGTTCATCGCGCTCATCTGCTTCAGTGTTGGCCTGGCTACCGGCTCGCAGATGACGGCGGGCGCGTGGGCGGCCAGCGCCGCGGTCGTCATCGCGCTGTCGGCGCTCGGTGCACTCATCGGCCTGGCGTGCGGCTACACGATTAAGGGCGAGAACGCCTACAGCGCTTCGGCGTTCGTCATGGTGTTCGGCGCGTTCGTGTCCGGCATGTTCATCCCGCTGGAGCAGATGCCGCCCTTCGTCTCCCACGTCGCGCCCTTCACGCCCCTGTACGGTGCCGTTCAGGCCATCTACGCGGTCGCCGGTACCGTCCCGATGCCGACGGCGGCGTGGCTCAACATCGTCGGGTGGGTGGTTATCACGGCGGGCATCGCCTGGTGGGGCGCGTCCCACGACACGGCTCGCTAGGCTGGTGTCATGAAGGAGCGCTTGATCTCCCTGGCGTGGGCGGCCCCGTGGATGCTGTTCATGGGGTTTCCCCTCGCCTACGCCCTGGAACTGCCGGATCCGGCCCAGCGCGCGGGCCTCATCGGATTATGTGCCCTTGTCGCAGTCGTGAACTCGGCGACGTGGCTGACCAATCCCCTGCCTGCGCGCAACTCCTTCACGAGGCCGTTCATCCTCTCCCACGCGGCGCTGGCGGCGGCGACGGTTGCCTACCTCGTGTATGCGGTCTCCCTCGACACCCCTCACGCGTTCATGCTGACGTCGTATCTGCTGGTCGCGTGGGTGTTTCAGGCGCCGGGTAGATTCATCATCGCGGGTCTCGTGCCGGTGACCGTTATCGCGGGTGTGGCCGCCTACGCGCAGGGTGAGCCCCTGTGGATGGGCTGGTACCTGGTGCTGCTGTGTGTCTTCGTGGGGGTGGCGCGTTGGCGCATGGAGCGTTCGGCCCGCGAGCATCTGCGCCGCCAGGATGCGATCCAGCGCGCAAAGGCCGCGGAGCGTGCGCGCCTGAGCACGGACCTGCACGACATTCTCGGGCACTCGCTGACGGGGATCACGATGGTGTCCGAGCTGGCGGGTCGCCTCCTGGAGGCTGGGCGCGTGGAGGAGGCGCGCGAGCAGCTGCGCACCATCACCGCCCAGTCGAACGAGGCCTTGGCTGACGTTCGCCGCATCGTGGCGGCCACGCGGGCCTTGTCCCCGGGAGAGGAGCTCGAGGAGGCGCGGTCGCTTCTGGAGGTCGCGCGCATCGACGCCGAGATCACGAACGAGGGCGAGCCGCCGTCGGGGCCTCGTTCGGCCGCGGCCGCCCACGTGATCCGCGAGGGTGTTACGAACGCCATCCTGCACGCGCGCCCCTCGTGGGTGCGGGTCCGTCTCTCTCCGGACGGCGTGACCGTCACGAACGACGGATACTCGGCCGCCTACGCCGCGTCGAGCGCGGGATCCGGCTCGGGGCTCGCGGGCCTGTCCGAGCTGGTCGGCGACGAGGGCACGCTCACGTGGGGCGCGTCGGGCTCCACGTGGACGCTCGCACTGGCCTTCGAGGCCACACCCGCCGCTCACTCGTCCTGAGGGGTGGCGAACACAAGGAACGATCCTCTCACCTGCGCTAGCCTAGTACCCCAAGCGCAGGCAGAAGGAGGGTGACGTGACGATACGGGTACTCGTGGCCGACGACCAGGCGATGATTCGCGGTGCCCTGGCGGGGCTGCTGGACCTGGAGAGCGACATTGAGGTCGTTGCGCAGGCCGCCGACGGCACGCAGGCCCTCGAGGAACTGGCGCGCCTAGCATCAGCGGACGCCCCTGCCCACGCGAGTGCCCCCGTCGACGTCGCCATCATCGACGTCGAGATGCCCCGCATGGACGGCATCACGGCCACCCAGGCGATTCGTTCCCGTTTCCCGGGCGTGCGCGTGCTCATCGTGACGACGTTCGGGCGCCCGGGGTACCTGCAACGCGCACTCGACGCGGGGGCGACGGGCTTCATGGTGAAGGACGCACCGGTCGAAACCCTGGCCGACGGCGTGCGCACGGTGGCGGCGGGTGGCCGCGCGATTGATCAGAGCCTGGCTCTTGAGGCACTGTCGGCTGGGTCCTCGCCGCTGACGGAGCGCGAGGCCGACGTCTTGCGCGAGGTCGAGGGCGGCGGGACCATCGCGGACATTGCCCACTCGCTGGGGCTCAGCCAGGGGACGGTGCGCAACCACGTGTCCTCGTCGATGCTGAAGATGGACGCGCGCACCCGCGCCGAGGCCGCGTCCCTGGCGCGTGCGGCCGGCTGGCTGTAGGCAGGCCGCGCAGGTGGTATCAGAGTGATACCATGACGATATGGCTATGACACTCCGACTCGACGAGGAACACGCACGCAAGCTCGACGAGCTCGCCCAGCGCGCCGGCACGTCAAAACACGACGCAGTGCTGCGCGCCATCGATGAGGAATTCAACCGCATGACCCACCGTCAGCGCGTCACCGACGCACTCAACCACACCGTTGAGCGCTGGGGGGACGCACTTGAGCGACTCGGCCAGTAACACCATGCCGTGCGAGTTTCTCTCGCTTGAGGACCTGCTGGACATCGTGTCCGCACTGAAAATCGGCCCTGTCCGGGACCTCGGACTCCTCAATGCGGCAGCACTGCGCCCCCAAACAACGCTGATGGGCCAGGACGCCTACCCGTCCACCGCCGCCAAGGCCGCAGCCCTGCTCGAATCGCTCACGAAAAATCACGCGCTCATTGACGGAAACAAGCGTCTTGGATGGGCCGCATGTTCTGTTTTCTTGTCTCTCAATGCACTGCCGATCCGGGACACGGTTTCCAACGATGACGTATACGAGCTTGTTATCGCCGTCGCTTCCTCTGACGTGACGCTCGAGCAAGTCTGCGCGACGCTCTCGGAATGGACGGCTACGCGCCCATGAAGCGCGAGTTGCGCGCCATGAAAGGCAGCAGGCGCACGCCCGCGTAGGTACCCAGCGTGTTCATAATGACGTCGTCGATGTCGACGACCCGGTAGGTGCAGGGCACGACGCCGAACAGGCCCGTGTACTGGGTCAGCTCGATGAGGCAGGAGAGTGCGCAGCCGATCGCCACCCACGCAATCACGCGGCGGTGCGGGATCGAGCGCGCCAATCGGGACCCGTCGGCGGGCACACCATCCGGCGCGCGGCGCATACGCCGAATACGCCACGTGGTCTCCGCGAGGGCCCCCAGCGGCACAAACAGAGCAATGTTCAGCAGGATCGACAGCGCGTACAGGGTCCCGCGCAGGTTCTCCCCGTCGCGGAACTGGTCGGCGACGGCCACGAACGATCCGAATGGCACGTAGTTGTCCCAGTGGATGATCGCGGCGCACGCGGCCACCGGGTCGGAGGGCAGCGGCAGCAGCGTGAAAATCAGCAGGCCCGCGAGGTAGAGGATCCAGGCGAGAGGCAGGGCGCGCGGGAGCCTCCACATCGACGAGGAGGAGGCCGCGACCACGGGAATCTCTGCCGTCGTCGGGGTGTCCGGGTTCTCCTCGCGAGGCAGAAGCGCACCTGTCTGCTTCGAGCGTCGGTAGATGAGAGGCAGCGCTTGAGCAACGGTCAGGCGGGCGCGACTCACCCGCCCGGCGCTTTGGGCGGAGTCGGTCGAGGCCTCGGAACGCCCCGCGGTGACACTGGAGTTCCCGCGGCGGCCGAGCATCCACCACAGCGCGCACACAATCGCACAGACGGCGGCGTAAAGCCCCAGATCAAGCGCCCAGTTAATCGCCGTGTACATGTCACCCCTCTCCTTGAGGGGAACATTACCGGCATTATCGGGCAACGTTGCGGACGTGCGCTCAGTTCCACACACGATGGACACATTGTGAGAAAACGGCTGGGAATCCGCTGGAAATTGTTGGTCAGAATTGCGCGTTGCAACGGCGCATGGCGCAGAAGCAGCTCCCCGCGCGTCATCCCGAACAGATTGACAGCTGCTCAGCGAGCGCGTCCTGCTCCGCGCGGGTGACGCTCAGCCCGTACGCGTTCTTGACGGCGATCTGGCGTTTCACGTAGTCGCAACGGAACTCGGTATTGGGCGGCAGCCACTGGTCCGCAGACGATGCCGACTTATCCTCATTCGCCTGCCCATCCACCGCAAGTAGGTTCTGCGGGTCGTTGGCGAATTCCTGGCGGCGCTGCGCGTCCCACTGCCAGGCCCCCGAGCGCCACGCGTCCGCGAGGGCGACGACGTGGTCGATCTGCACCAGGGACGAGGTCTTGTCCCCCCTCTGGAACTCGATCGTGGCCCCCGTGTAGGGTTCGGCAAGCGTGCCCGACAAAACCACGCAGTCGTGTGTGCCCGGCTTGAACATCGGGCGCGCCAGGTCGCGGGCAAGGATGTCGTTTCGGGTGTCGCAGCCGTTGTGGTCGGTGTCAGCCCACCGCTGCCCGAAGGCCTCGCGGTCATACGTCGGCGCAGCGGGATCGTCGACCGACTCTCGGACCGTGAGCTCGCGCAGCTGGCGGGCCGCCTCGCTATCCGGCAGGGAGGACAGGGCCTGCCCGCTGCGCAGCGGCGGCCACCCCAGGCGCGAGCGCAGTCCCAGCAGATCCCAGCCAACGCCGGGCGCAAACGCCCACACGAGGGCCGCGAGAATCACCAGCAGGACGGCCGTGTCCCCGATGCTCCTACGCCGCTTGCGCGCCATCTCCCTCTCCTTTCTCTCACAACGCCCACGCAATGAGGGCACCCCGACCACCCGGAGTGCCCTCATGATGCACCCACCCACCGGCATCTGCGTCCCGGCGGGTGGATGCCTGTGGATAACTAGGCGTGCTTGCGCGAAAGCACCAGCTGGCGCACGAAATAAATCGCCACGATGAGAAGCGTCAGAGCGCCCATGGAGACCAGCTGAGCCCGGCCCTCGTCGCTCATGAGCATGAGGACACCAATCCCACCCAGGCCCGCGAGAACCAGCCACGGCAGCCACGGCCACCCGGGCATACGAATCACCAGGGAGCCCGAGCGCTCCAGCGAAGGGTGCAGGCGCATCAGCGAGATGATGATGAACGTCCACACGATCAGCAGAACCATGCCGATCGCGTTGATGAGCATCGTGAGAATCGAACCGGGCAGGTACCAGTTGCCCAGGACGGCGAGCAACGCAAGCACAACGACGAGGCCGACCGCGCGCTTCGGGGTCCGTCCGGCCTCGATATCGCCCTGGAGCTCGGCGGCCAGGAGCGCCTCGTCGTCCTCGAGGGCCGCCTCGACGACGGTGTGCACGTGCGCCTTCTCGGCGGCGGGAGCGCCCAGCAGCCAGCGCGGGCCCATGTCGCGCGCGGACAGCGAGTAGGCCATGCGGGAGGAGGCGTAAATGTTCGCGGAGAATGCCGAGATCAGCGCCATGAAGATGATGATGTTCATGAGCGTCCCGACCGCGGGGATGCCCGCCATCTCGAGGATCGCAGCGAAGGCGTTCGTGTTCATCGCCTCGCTATCCCACGGAAGCAGCGCGATCAGCAGGATGACGGAACCGACGTAGAACACGAGGATGCGGGTAATGACCGAACGGATCGCGCTGGCCATCGCGGCGCGGGGGTCCTCGGCCTCGGCGGCGGCGATCGTGACGATTTCGAGGCCGCCGAAGGACGTGATGACGGCCAGGAGAGCCACGGCAACGCCGGACAGCCCGTTCGGCATGAATCCGTTGTGTCCCAGGACATTCTGTAGGACGCCCTCGTGGCCCGGCAGCGGGCCGACGATCGCGGTGCGCGCGACCAGGAAGACACCCACGCACAGGAAGGCGATGATCGCGACGATCTTCACCATCGACAGCCAGGCCTCAATCTCGCCGTACTGCCCGGCTGCCAGCAGGTTAATGCCACCAATAACAACGACAATAACGAGGGCAACCACCCACTGCGGAACTGCGGGGAACCAGCCGACGAAGAACGTCGCCGCGCCCGTCACCTCCAGGCCCGACACCATGATGAGCATGACCCAATACAGCCACCCGATCGTGAACCCGGCCCACCTACCGATCCCGGCCTCGGCGTAGGACGAGAAAGAACCCGTCGACGGCAGGGACGAGGCCAGTTCCGCGAGGGCCAGCATGACCGACACGACGACAATCGCGGCCAGCGCATAGGACACTATGACGGCGGGTCCGGCCTGATGGATCGCGGAACCCGTGCCGAGGAAGAAGCCCGCGCCGATGGCGAGGCCCAGGGCCATCATGGACAGGTGCCATGTCTTAAAACGCTTACGCTCCGAGGCGGGCACCGCCGCGGGAGACGAAGATGCGGGTGTTGATTTGGGAGTCACACCGCCATACTAACGCTTGCCCCCACGCAGAGCTTTAAACTGCGAATATGTGAGAGTGATGGTCCACTCGCGGGTCTGGGGGAGCTTCCAGCGGCGCCAATGCGCGATTCCCGTGAACACGAGGCCCACGATGATGGAGGCGCCCATGCCCAGGACCGGCTGGCCCATGTACCAGAAGATCACGGTGACCAGCGAGCACGCGAACGCGGGGGTCGCGTAGAGGTTGTTGCCGCCGAAGACGCGCGGGACCAGGCCTGCGGATATATCGCGGACCATGCCGCCGCCGATCGCCGTCATGATGCCCAGGAGGATCGCCGGCATGATCGCGAAGCCCGCGTCGAGGGTCTTGATCGCGCCGGTCGCGCTCCAACATCCCAGCACCATGCCGTCGGCGATCACGAGGAGCACCGACCACGCGCGCGAATCCATGCGGAAGGCCATCGCGATGAGAGCGCCGATGATCGCGAACCCCAGGTAGTAGGGGTCCGTGATGGCGACGGGCGCACCGGCGCGCGTGGTGAGGAGCAGGTCACGGATCATTCCGCCCGCGAGCGCCGTCATGATCGCGAGAATGCAGAAGCCAACGGCGTCGAAGTTGCGTTCGCGGGCTACTTTGCCGCCGAGGATGCCGTTGAGGAGAACGCCCATGAGGTCGATGGCTCGGAAGACCTCGGGCAGGGAGTTGTTCAGCGCGTCGAGCAGGTGCATGGCGATCCGGAGGAGTCGATGAGTGTCGTTGTTCATATGCTACAGGGTTTGTTGGCCCGTCAGCGAGAGCCGCGGCCATACAGTCTCGCGCGGCCACAGGGTGCGACAATGTCCCCATGACCGCTCTCTTCGCCGGGCTCACGACCCTGGACGTCCTGCACCGACTCGACCACGTGCCGGACCCCTCCCTGAAGGTCACGTCGACGGACTTCACGATGGCCGCGGGCGGTCCCGCGACGAACGCGGCCGTCACGTACGCGGCCCTGTGCGCGGCTTCGCGCGTTCTTTCTGCTCCTGTCGGCGAGGCCGGGGCCGCCTCGGGTGCTCCCCTGCCCTCGGCGGACGCGCCGACTCTATTGACGGCCCTCGGCGAGGGCCCGGTGTCAGCCTTCCTCGCGGCCGACCTGGCGGCCGCGGGTGTGCGCGTCGTGGACGCGACGGCACCTGCCGCGTCCCCCGCTCCCGAGGCGGGCGAGCGGACCACCGCTGCGGGTGACCTGGCCCCGGCCTCGTCCCGCGCGTCGCGCGAACCCGCCGTGTCCTCGATCATCGAACACCCGAGCGGTCGCATGGTGGCCTCCACGAACGCGCGGCTCGACGCGGACACGGAGCGCGTGGCGACAGACCTGCCGCAGCGCGTCGGCGCGGTCCTCATCGACGGGCACAACCCGGCGCTCGCGCACACGGCCCTCACCCTGGGCGTGCCCGAGGTCGACGGGGAGGACCCGTTCGCCCCGCTCGAGGCGCGCCCGCCGCACCCGCGCATCCTGGACGGCGGCTCGTGGAAGGACTGGCTCACTCCCCTGCTGGGTTTCGTCGACATCGCTGTCGTGTCGGAGGATTTCGCGCCGCCGCTGATGGCGCGCCCGGACGGGGCTCAGGTTGCCGAGTTCCTGCGAGGCTTCGGCATCACGCGCACGGTGCGCACGCGCGGGGGTCGTTCCGTGCAGTACTGGTGGGACGGCGCGAGCGGCGAGGTTCCCGTCGAAGCCGTCCCGGACGCGTCCACGCTGGGCGCGGGCGATGCTTTCCACGGGGCTTTCACGTGGGCGATCGAGCGCGGCGGCGACGCGGACCCGGAGCGCCTCATCCGCTTCGCGTCGGCCGTCGCCGCGGTGTCGGTGTCCTCCTTCGGCACGAGGCAGTGGTTGGTCTCCCCCTCTCTCGTGGAGCTGGTGCGCGGCTGGTAGGTGACCAGCGTCGGCGGGGATTCGCCCGACACAGTTCCTGTGGGGGCGTTTCCTTCAGGGGCGTTTCCACGAAAAACTCGCCCAGCGGGATCCCCGCAGCTGTTGGTCCGCGGAAATACTCGCCCAGGACAGGGCTTTCGGCGACATATCCGCGAAAAACTCGCCCAATGCGCCATAAAACGCCTATTGTGGGCCATTTTTCGTTCGCCGGGCGAACAATTTCGCGCACAGGGCGCAGCCACGTGGCGACGATGCAACCACTGCCACCACTGCAGCCACTGATGCAGGCCAGCATGAAACCGCCATCACCACTGCTCACCCCTGAACGACAACCGCTGAAACCGACAACACCTCTGCAACCACTGATGCAGACCAATGTGAAACCACCATCACCAATGCTCGCCCCAGAACAGCGACCATTGAAACCACCAACACCTCTGCAACCGGAAAACGCATCAAAAACACCCATTTCCCACCCGCAAAGGCGACGCCGGTTTCAGTTGAGGCTCAGCCTGCGCGAGCAAAGGTGCCACCGGTTTCAACCCCACACGCGCACGAGCGAGCAAAGGCGATGGTGGTTTCATCTGAGGCTCGCCTTGCGCGAGCAAAGGCGATGACGGTTTCACGCGAGAGATTTCCAATGCCCACGAGCCATGCCACGTCCTAATCAACGCACATTCGCATGCAATTCCCCCACGCACACCTCATGTTGTGAACATGTAATCGTTGAAATTCCGGGCTTTCTAAGGAGTCACGGACTGCAGGCGTCCGGGAATTGCATGCGAAATTGCCAAGCAATAGCCCCAAGCCCTGTCGGCGCGGAGGGCGCCGGAGGGACCGGAGGGCCAGGCTGCGGTGCCCGTGGGCGGCGGCGGGGCCTGGCCGGGCTTCGAGACGACGCGCCGAGCGAAGCTCGCGGCGCGGA
>OFCU01000062.1_pt1 | contig 69409 bp, 58 predicted proteins | sample 1520851 | NCBI WGS metagenome assembly OFCU01 (sample SAMEA2699040, study PRJEB24076) | metagenome | reverse complement strand
GCCCCGCTCCACTGCGCTCCCCACTGCGCTCCCCACTGTGCTCCCCGGGGATTCTCCACCTCCCTCCCCACTGTCCTCTCCGAGAGTGGCACCGGTGCCCTCCAAACGCTCCCATGCCTCGTGAAAACGCCGTAATAACAACGAATTATGCCCGATTGGCGTCTTGTCATCGTCTTTGACTGTCATTGTTTGCTGCGGTGCGACTCACCGAGTGTGTGCAAGATTTCCCCACTTTTCTCCACCTGATTTTTTCGCTGAAATCCGCCATTTTCGCTCGGTGTATCTCGCGCCACGCCGTAAGTTTCTGCGTAAACATGGGGTTCGGTGGGTTAAAGTGGGGGAAAGTTCCGAACAGGGGAGGGCGGTGACATGTTCCTCGGTACGTACGAGCCCAAGCTCGACGACAAGGGTCGCATGTTCCTGCCCGCGCGCTTTCGCGAGGACATGGAGGGCGGAATCGTCCTCACTCGCGGACAGGAGCACTGCATTTACGCATTCCCTGCGTCGGAGTTCGAGAACATGACCGCGGAACTGCGCCGCGCGCCCCTGTCGTCCAAGCAGGCGCGTGACTGGATCCGCGTGATGCTCTCGGGTGCCTATAAGGAGATTCCGGACAAGCAGGGGCGCATCAGCGTCCCCGCAGACCTGCGCGCATACGCCGGTCTGGGTCGTGAGCTCGCCGTCATTGGCGCGGGCTCGCGAGCCGAAATCTGGGATGCCTCGGCCTGGCGCGAATACCTCGCGGTCCAGGAGGAGGTCTTCTCCAACACAGCAGAAGAGATTATTCCCGGGATGTTCTGACCCGTACATCCAGGTCTCCGCCCGCTGTTCCGACATCACTTCCCCGGTGGCGGAGCACGGTGGGGGACCTGGGTGGACGGATCGAGGGAGACGTAAAGGAGGCGCGACATGCGCGATGCAGCGGAGTCGGTGCGCGATTCATCGCGCCCCGCGAGCGAGCGTCACGTCCCCGTGCTGCTGCGCGAGTGCCTCGACATGCTCGCCCCTGCGATCGAGCGCCCCGGCGGCGTCCTCGTGGATGGAACCCTGGGCATGGGTGGTCACACCGAGGGCGCCCTTGAGCGCTTCGAGGGACTCACCGTCATCGGCATCGACCGCGACCCGCAGGCCATCGAGCTAGCCTCGGCGCGGCTCGAGCGCTTCGGGACACGTTTCCGTGCGGTCCACACCACCTACGACAACATCGATACGGCCGTTGAGGAGCAGCTCGGTGCCGACGCGCGCGTGGATGGCGTCCTCATGGACCTGGGAGTGTCCTCCCTCCAGCTCGACGAGGCCGACCGCGGCTTCGCCTACTCGAAGGACGCTCCCCTCGACATGCGAATGGACGCGACGAGCGGACAGAGCGCGGCGGACCTGCTGGCCACCGCCTCGGAAGGCGAACTGATCCGCATCCTGCGCACCTACGGCGAAGAAAAGTTCGCGCCCCGGATCGCCAGGCTCATCATCCGCCGCCGAGACGACGCACCCATCACTCGCACAGGCGAGCTCGTGGACATCATTCGTGAGGCGATCCCGGCGCCTGCGAGGCGCACGGGTGGCAACCCGGCGAAACGCACGTTCCAGGCGCTGCGCGTCGCGGTCAACGACGAATTGACCATCCTGGAGCGGGCGCTCCCGCGGGCGCTGTCAAGTCTGAGGGTTGGCGGGCGCCTCGTCGTGGAGTCCTATCAAAGCCTCGAAGACCGAATAGTCAAAGATGTCCTGCGCCGCGGCTCCACGTCTGCAGTGCCTCCAGGACTGCCGATCATCCCCGATGAGATGGCTCCCAGCCTGCGCCTGCTGACAAAGGGCGCAAACAAGGCCCACCAGGCCGAACAAGACCACAATCCCCGATCCGCTTCCGTGCGACTGCGCGGTGCGGAACTTATCCGCGAATGGAAGGACCTCGCATGAGTGCAGCAACCGCGAAGGCACGTCCCGCAGCACGCCCCGAGCTGCGCCGCGACGAGGTCCACGAGCTTCGTCTTGTCGAGGGCACCCGCCCGCGCCGCTCCCTGATGGCCGTCGTGGCCCTCCTCGTGGTCGTCGCCCTGGCATCCGTGGTGACCTCGATGGTGCTCAACACCCGCATGGCGCAGACCTCCTTTGAGATCCGCGAGCAGCAGCTCGTGCTCAACGAACTGGAGGCGCAGTCGTGGACCATGCGCGCTGAGCTGGACCGCAAGGCCTCGCCGACGGAGCTGGAGAAGGCCGCCAAGGCAAACGGCATGGTGCCCGCCGGCAAGTCGGGTTTCATCACGCTTGAGACCGGCACCGTCGAGGCTGGAACCCCTGCGAAGTAACTCGGAGGCGAGTGCCTATGGATACCGTCATCACGCGTTCGCGCTGGGTCTTGGGATTCTTTATCTTTGCCCTGAGTGTCTGCGCCGTGCGGCTCGTGCAGCTGCAGATCGTCGAGGGCCCGTCCCTGGCTGCCCAGGGGCAGCGTGTGCGTACCTCCTCGACGGAAGTCGCGGCCGCGCGCGGTACGATCACCGATGCAACTGGCGTGGTGCTGGCGAACTCGATCCAGACCTACGACATCGCCGTCAACCAGGTGAATATTCGCGCCTATGTACACCGCGATGATGACGGCAACGAGGTTGGGCGCGGCCCCGCTGAGGCCGCTCGTCAGCTCGCCCCGCTCCTTGGCATGAACGAGGCCGAGCTGGGCGGCATGATGCTGGGCGATTCGACCTACGAGTACATCAAGCGAAACGTCGATGCGGTGACCTACCGTGAGATCCGTAAGCTTGACATCTACGGGATCGAGTGGGAGTCCGTCTTCGAACGCGAATACCCCAACGGCAATGTGGCGGCCCCTGTCATCGGTACGGTGAACGCCGAGGGGCAGGGCTCCTCGGGCATGGAGGCGCAGTTCGATGCCTTTCTGACGGGTACGCCGGGCGCGCAGGCCTTTGAGATCGCTCCCAACGGCGCCGTCATGCCCGGCGGTAAGAAGACGACGGTGGAACCCAAGAACGGTGGCAACGTTGAGCTGACGCTGCACGCTGACCTCCAGCACCAGGTGCAAGATCTCCTGGACGCGCGCGTCGCGAAGCACCAGGCCGACTGGGGCGCGGTCGTCATTGAAGACGTCGCGACGGGGCACGTCCTCGTCATGGCGGATTCGAACTCGACGGAACCTGACAACGCCAAGCCTCAGAAGGTGCACGCTGTGCAGGACACCTTCGAGCCGGGCTCGGTGGGCAAGCTCGTGACCGTGGGAGCGGCCCTCAACCAGGGGACGATCACCCCGACGAGTGTTTTCCAGGTTCCCTACGCGCTGGATTTACCCGATGCCGGTGGCCCGATCACGGACTTCCACGAGCACGATGGTGAGACCTTGACGGCGACGGGTGTGTTGGCGGAGTCCTCGAACACGGGAACGGTGCTCATCGGCCAAACGATAAGCGATGATCAGCGTTACTCCATGATGCGCGCCCTCGGCTTTGGCCAGGAGACCGGTATCGAGCTGCCCGGCGAGTCTGCGGGTCTTCTACGCAGTGCCGACCAGTGGCAGGGCCGTGATCGCTACGTGACGATGTTCGGTCAGGCCTACGCGATCACGGCGATGCAGGAGGCGTCCGCTCTCGCCACGATCGCGAACGGGGGAGTGCGCATTTCTCCGCATATCGTGAAGTCGTGGACGAACGCGGATGGAACGGTCGAGGTTCCCGACTCTAGCCAGCCCGTGCAGGTCATGGACGCGCAGGCGGCCTCGCAGCTGCTGACCATGATGGAATCTGTCGTTGAGGATGACCGCGGTACCGCCGGTGCCGCGAAGGTCCCGGGCTACCGGGTCGGCGTGAAGACGGGTACCGCTGAGACCGTCATCGACGGCGCTTCGGGCCTCGTGTCGACCACCGCGGGCATTATCCCTACGGACGCGCCGCGCCTGGCGATCGCCGTGGTTCTGTACAATCCGAAAGTGGCGTCGGTCTCATCTGATTCGTCAGCCCCGCTTTTTGGCGACATCGCGCGTACGGCGGTCGCGAACCTGGGTATCCCCGCGTCTACGGGGTCAGCTAACCTGTATCCGACGACCCCGTGAGTCTGAAGGAGTAAAGCATGCAGGCATCAGCCCAGTGGATCGCTGAGGCAGTGTCGGGTCGCCTCGTGGGGAACGACGTTCCCGTGACGGGGCCCGTGGTGACGGATTCTCGCGAGGCTCAGGCAGGGTCGCTCTACGTTGCACGCCGCGGTGAGAGCGCCGACGGCCACGCGTTCGTCTCCGGTGCGGCCACGCGCGGCGCGGTCGCCGCCATCGTCGAACACGAGGTCGACGAGGCCGTGGCACAGATCGTCGTCGAGGATTCGACTGAGGCGCTGGGGGCTCTGGCTCGCGCGCACGTCGAAAAGCTGCGCAGCAACGGTGACCTGGACGTCATCGCAATGACCGGCTCCGTGGGGAAGACCACCACGAAGGACCTGCTGCTCCAGATCATGAGCGAGGACGGGCCGACGGTTGCCCCCAAGCTGTCTTTCAATAACGAGGTCGGCCTGCCCCTGACGGTGCTGCTGGCCGACGAGTCGACGCGCCACCTCGTCCTCGAGATGGGTGCCTCAGCGCCCGGTCACATTACCTACCTGACGGACATCGTCGCCCCCGACGTGGCCATCGAGCTGTGCGTGGGCCACGCCCACGTGGGTGGTTTCGGCGGTTTCGAGGGCGTTGCAGCCGCGAAGGCCGAGCTCATCAAGGGAACCCGCCCGGGCGGTCCGGTCATCCTCAACACGGACGATCCGAACGTCGAGGCCATGGCTCCGCTGGCGACTGGACGGGTGATCCGCTTCTCGGCTTCGGGCAACGAGCGCGGCGATGTCGTCGCGCGCGACGTGCGCCTCGACCGTGCCGACCGCGCTTCCTTCACCCTGGTGACCCCCGAAGGGGAAGCTCCCATCGATCTGAAGATTGTGGGCCGTCATCACGTCGCGAACGCGCTGGCCGCTGCCGCTGGTGCGCTGACACTCGGGGTAAGCCTCCAGACCGTGGCTGCCGTTCTCTCGCGCGCTCGTGCGCTGAGCCCGCACCGCATGGACGTCCACGAGCTGCGCGTCGATGGAATGGACCTGACGCTCATCGATGACTCGTACAACGCGAACCTGGACTCGATGCGTGCGGGCATCGCCGCCCTCGCTTCGATTGGTCGTGACAGCCAGCGCATTGCCGTTCTCGGTGAGATGCTTGAGCTGGGGGAGGACTCCCAGTCGCTCCACCAGCAGGTGGGTGCCTTGATCGCCGATGCGGGAGTCGAGACACTCATTGGTCTTGGCACAGATGCCCACTACTATCTAGAGGGAGCCCCCGACGTGCCCAATCGCGAGGTTGCCGCGGATCCACAGGATGCCGCGAGGCTCGCCCTAGAACACGCGAAGGACGGTGCAGTCGTGCTCGTCAAGGGTTCTTTCGGTTCGCAATCGTGGCAGGTGGCTGACATCCTGCGGGAGAAGGGAACGACCCGGTGATTGGACTTATTGCCGCGTTTATTATCGCGATGGCCCTGTCCGTGACGGGCACGCCAATCCTCATCCGTTTCCTGGTCATGCACCAGTACGGGCAGTTCATCCGCCAGGACGGGCCGACCCAGCACCTGACCAAGCGTGGTACGCCCACGATGGGCGGCGTCGTCATCATCCTGGCAACGGTCATCGCATGGCTGATCGGCTCGCTTGTCGCGGGTGCCGGGCCGTCGTGGTCCGGCTTGCTGCTGATCTTCCTGTTCGTCGGCCTGGGCGTCATTGGCCTCCTCGACGACGGCATCAAGATCATGCGTCAGCGTTCTCTCGGCCTGCACCCCTCCGGCAAGATCATCGGACAGATCGCCGTGGCCTCGCTTTTCGCCCTGGGCACGCTCATCAAGCCGAACGAGTTCGGTGAGTACCCGGGCACCCTCGCCATTTCTTTCGCGCGTCCCACGGCCGTCACCCTGGGCTTTGCCGGCTTGGGCCTGGGCATTGTCCTGTACCTCATCTGGACCAACCTCATCGTGACGGCCTGGTCGAACGCGACGAACCTGACGGACGGCCTCGACGGCCTGGCCGCGGGCGTCTCGATCTTCGTCTTCGGTGCCTACACGTTCATCACCTACTTCCAGCGCATCCAGGCTTGTACGCAGCTCGGCGCGAACCATGCGAACTGCTACTCGACGCGAGACCCGCTCGACCTGGCGATCTTCTGTGCCGCACTGATCGGTGCCCTCGCGGGCTTCCTGTGGTGGAATGCCTCGCCGGCTCAGATCTTCATGGGTGACACGGGTGCCCTCGCCCTCGGTGGAGCCGTCGCCGGCCTGTCGATCCTCACCCAGACGCAGCTGCTCGCCATCGTTGTCGGCGGCCTGTTCGTCGCCGTCGTCCTCTCCGACGTCATCCAGATCAGCGTCTTTAAGGCGACCGGCAAGCGCGTCTTCCGCATGGCACCGCTGCATCACCACTTCGAGCTTCTCGGGTGGAAGGAAGTGACGATCGTGATCCGCTTCTGGCTGATCGCCGCGATCATCGCGGTGACCGGCGCGGGCCTGTTCTACGCGGAGTGGGTGTCCCTTCGATGAGCTGTTTCGCTGCTGTCGTCGGTTGGGGTAAGTCCGGGCAAGGCGCTGCCGGTGCGCTGCTCGCGCGCGACTGGCAGGTGCGTGCCTTCGATGCGCGCGGGGGACAGTCCCTGTTCTTCGATGACGTTGCCGGCGTCGATGTTCACGTCGACGATGATCCCGAGGCTCTTGCACGTGCGATCGTCGAGGCGGGCCCCGACATCGTCGTCGTGTCTCCGGGCATTCCCGCACACCACCCGGTCTTCTCCGCCAGCGAGGCCGCCGGTATCGAGGTGTGGGGCGAGGTTGAACTCGCCTGGCGTCTGCAGGAGGAAGGCCCGCACGCGGGCCGCCCGTGGCTGGTCGTGACCGGCACGAACGGAAAGACGACGACGGTCGGCATGCTCGGCGAGATCCTGCGCTGCGCGGGCATTAAGGCCGAAGAAGTCGGCAATATCGGTACCCCGATTACGCGGGCGATTGACTCCGACGCCGAGGTGTTCGCGGTGGAGCTGTCCAGCTTCCAGCTGCACACGGCCCGGACGGTCTCGCCCCTGGCGTCGATCTGCCTGAACGTGGATGCCGATCACCTGGACTGGCACGGCAGCGTGGAGGCGTACGCGGCCGATAAGGCGCGCGTCTACGAGAACACGATCCGCGCATGCGTCTACCCCGCGTCCGATCGGCGCGTGGAGCAGATGGTAGAGAACGCCGACGTTGTGGAGGGGGCTCGCGCGATCGGGCTGACCCTCGGTGCACCGACAGTCTCCCAGTTCGGCATCGTTGAGGGCCTGCTGGTCGACCGCGCATTCGTGGATAACCGCGCGCGTCACGCTGTCGCCCTCGCGCACATTTCTGACTTGGCGGGGGCGTATGGCCCCCACCCGTCCGCCGCGGTCGTGTCGGACGCCCTGGCTGCTGCGGCCCTTGCCCGCGCCTACGGCGTTGAGCCCGAGGCCGTCGAGGCGGGGCTGCGCGCGTTCCGGCCGGCCGGACACCGTCGCGCGATCATCGCCCACGCCGCGGACCTGACCTGGGTTGACGATTCGAAGGCGACGAATGCGCACGCCGCGCGCGCCTCCCTCGCGGGACTGCCGCCGCGCAGCGCGATCTGGATCGTCGGTGGTGACGCAAAGGGACAGGACTTTACGGAGTTGATCCGCCAGGTCGAGCCGACGCTGCGCGGTGTCGTCGTCATCGGCGAGGACCGCGCGCCTCTCGTGGAAGCGCTGCAGGCCGGTGCCCCGGACGTTCCCCGCGTCGAGGTCGACGGCCACGAGGACTGGATGTTCTCGGTCGTCAACGAGGCCGTGGCCCTGTCCATGCCGGGCGACACCGTCGTGCTCGCCCCGGCCTGCGCCTCGTGGGATCAGTTCGACAACTACGGTCAGCGTGGCGACGCGTTTGCTGATGCAGTGTCGCGCCTGGCGGCCCAGTGGGGGAGCGCCGGTGGCGACGAATAAGCGCGGCTGGCACATCCCGACGATCACGCTGCCTCGCATCCGATTCGGGTCGGGACAGGAACGCAAGGATGATCCGGCGATGACGTACTACCTCGTCATCGTGCCGGCTCTGCTGCTGTCGGTATTTGGCCTCATCATGGGCTTTTCGGCGCAGACCGTGACGGCGATCGCGCAGGGGGAGAACCCCTACACGGCGTACGCTCGCCCGCTGATCATCATCCTCGTGTCGCTCGTGATCGCGACGATCGTCCTGCTCGTGCCACAGCGGTGGCTCATGCACCTGGCCCCCGTCATGTTCGTCGGTGCGCTCGGTTTCCAATCCCTGGTCCTCAGCCCTTTGGGGCGCTCGGAGGGCGGTAACGCGAACTGGGTGAAGGTGGGTCCGATCATGGCCCAGCCCTCCGAGTTCCTTAAGCTTGCGCTCATCGTGTTCCTGGGTTTCATGGTCTCGAAGTCGGCGTCGAAGCGCGGCGATTGGAAGGCTATGAGTGTGGCCGTCGGCCTACCGATCCTGACGGCGCTCGGCGCGGTCATGCTGGGCCGAGACATGGGCACCGCGATGGTCGTGGCCGTCGGCGCACTGGGAGCGATGTGGGTCGCGGGTCTGCCCAAGCGTTGGTTCGGCGGCCTCATCATGCTCGCCGTCCCGACGATGGTGCTGCTCGTTTTGTCGAACCCGACCCGTATCCGTCGTATCCTGGCGATTCTTCCGGGCACCTCAAAAGGACCGGACGAGTCCGCTCCCGAGCAGATCGACCACTCGCTGTGGGCGCTGGGCTCGGGTGGCCTGACCGGCCTCGGGCCGGGTGCCTCGCGCGAGAAGTGGAACTACCTGCAGGCCGCGCACACGGACTTCATTTTTGCGATCGTCGGCGAGGAATTTGGCCTGCTCGGAGCCCTCGGCGTGCTTGTGTGCCTGGGCCTGCTGATCTGGGGCATGTTCCGCGTGGCGCGCGAATCCTCGGATCTGTTTGTGACGATCGTGTCCTCGGGGGTTGCCTCGTGGATCGGCATTCAGACGGTCATCAACGTCCTGTCCGTGACAGGACTGGGACCGGTCATTGGTGTGCCTCTGCCGCTCGTGTCCTACGGCGGTTCGTCGTTCCTGTTTACGATCACCGCGATTGCCGTTGTCGCCTCGTTTGCTCGAGCGCGCGCGGGCATTTGGATGATCGGCCGTCCGGACGAGGCCTCGGCTGGGCGTGATCCCCGCCTCGCCCCTCGCCGTCGCGCGGCGCGCTAAGACGCCTGCGGCACCTGGTGGCCAGCGCGGCTCGCTACACTGGTGTCACGCACACGCGTAAAGGAGACGCATATGGTCAAGGTTGTGATGGCTGGCGGCGGCACTGCCGGTCACGTGAATCCTCTGCTGGCGACGGCGGCGCAGCTGCGCGAGAGCGGCGCTGAGGTTGTCGTCCTGGGGACGAAGGCTGGTTTGGAGGCGGATCTGGTTCCCGCCGCAGGATTCCCGCTCGTGGAGATTCCCCGCGTTCCGTTGCCGAGGCGTCCCTCCCTGGCGTTCTTCACTCTCCCCGGTCGTTTCGCGGATGCCGTGAAGCGTTGCGCGCAGGCGCTTGAAGGCGCTGACGTGCTCGTCGGTTTTGGCGGCTACGTGTCGACGCCCGCGTACATTGCGGCGAAGCGCGCGGGTGTCCCGATCGTCATTCACGAGCAAAACGCGCGCCCCGGTCTGGCGAATAAGGTGGGCGCACGCAACGCGGCGGTCGTCGCTCTGACGTTCCCCTCCTCTCCGCTGAAGGCGCGCAACGGCCACACGGTCGTGACGGGCCTGCCTCTGCGTGCGGCGATCGCTGAGCTTGCGGACCGCCGCGCAGACGCTGAGGGCGCTGCTCAGGCGCGCCGCGAGGCGGCGGAGCGCCTCGGCGTCAACCCGGATGCGCCCACGCTGCTGGTGACGGGCGGCTCCCTGGGAGCCTTGCACGTCAACGAGTCGATGACGGGTGCGGCGGACGCACTGCCGGAAGGCGCGCAGGTCGTGCACCTGACGGGCCGTGGCAAAGACGAGCCTGTTCGCGCAGCTGTCGAGGACGCCGGACTGTCGGACCGCTGGCACGTGATCGACTACCTGACGACGATGGAGGATGCGCTGGCTGTCGCGGATCTCGTCGTGTGTCGTTCGGGCGCGGGAACCGTGGCCGAGATGGAGGCCCTGGGCCTGCCCTGCATCTACGTGCCGCTGCCGATTGGTAACGGTGAACAGCGTCTGAACGCGGCGGACCACGTGGCCGCCGGCGGCGCGCAGCTCATCGATGACAAGGACTTCACGGCCGACTTTGTGCGCCGCAACGTGTTCCCGCTGCTGGGCTCGACCCGCCTGGCGGACATGGCGGCGGCCTCGCAGTCGCTGGGCCGCGCGGGAGCCGCCCGCGCGCTGGCGGATCTGGCTCTTGAACAGGTGAAGGAGGCCGGCAATGAGTGAGCCGACGCTGCAGGATCGTTTCCACCTGATTGGTATCGGCGGCGCGGGCATGAGCGTCGTCGCGGAGCTGCTGGCTTCACGGGGCGCCACGGTCGAAGGCTCTGACCGCGAGGAGTCTGCCGTTCTCGAGCACCTGCGCTCGGTGGGTGTTCGGGTCTTCGTCAGGCACGAGGCCTCGCACGTGGACCCGAGCTCCGTGGTCGTGGTCTCGACGGCGATCCGTGAGGACAACCCGGAGCTGGCTATTGCACGCGAGCGCGGCCAGCGGGTCATTCACCGCTCGCAGGCTCTCGCTCTTGCGGCGTCGGGCATGCGTTTCGTCGGCGTCGCCGGCGCACACGGGAAGACGACGACGTCGGGCATGCTTGCGATCGGCCTGTCGGCCTGCGGCCTGGACCCGTCGGTGGCCGTGGGCGGCGTGCTGCCCCAGCTGGGCACCGGCGCGCACCTGGGCGGCGGGGACGTGTTCGTCGCCGAGGCCGACGAGTCGGACGGCTCGTTCCTGAACTACACCCCGGCGATCGAGATCGTCACTAACGTCGAGCCCGATCACCTGGATCGATACCACTCCCGCGAGGAGTTCGAAGAGATTTTCTTTGAGTTTGCTCGCCGCATGGTCCCCGGAGGCTTGCTGGTCACCTGCGCTGAGGACGAGGGTGCCGTTCGTCTGGCGCAATCGGCGTGCGCCGAGGGGCTGCGAGTCGTCACCTACGGTCGCGTTGAGCGTTCGCTGCACACACCTGACGTCGTGATCTCGAACGTTCGTGTGGAGGCCCACGGGGCTAGCGCATTCCTGACGTGGGGAGAGCGCAGCGCCTCGCTGGCGCTGAGCGTCCCCGGCGAGCACAACGTGCTCAATGCGGCCGCCGCGTGGGTGGCAGGCATCGAATGTGGGTTGTCGCCTCAGGCGATCGCCGACGGGTTGGGAGAGTTTACCGGCGCGGCGCGTCGCTTCGAGGCGCGCGGCCAGGTCGGTTCGCGTCGCCTGTTCGACGACTACGCCCACCATCCGACGGAGGTGGAGGCCGCGATCCGCGAGGCGCATGTCGTGGCGGGCGAGGGCGGTGTGACCGTCGTGTTCCAGCCGCACCTCTACTCGCGCACGCGTATCTTCGCGGAGCGTTTCGCCCAGGCGCTGTCGGGCGCGGACCACGTCGTGCTGGCGGGCATCTACGGCGCCCGCGAGGATCCCGAGCCGGGAGTCGACTCGAGCCTCATTTCCTCGCGCATCGAGGGCGCGTCCTACGTCGAGGACATGCATGAGGCCGCCCGCCTGGCTGCTTCGCTGACCCCCGAGGGGGGCGTGTGCCTGACGATGGGCGCCGGTTCGATCACTCACTGTGCGCCCGACGTGCTCAATGAGTGGAAGCGGATGGAGGCATGAGGCCACCGTCGCCGAGGCGTCCGGGAGGAGCTCGCTCCAACGAGGAGCGGCCGTCGCACGTGGAGGAGACCGCCTCGTCTTTCGATGAGATCGTGTCCCCGTCTGAGGGCGAGGTGGCGCAGGAGCCGAAGCGTCGTCCCGCGTCGCTCACGGAGCGCCGCCGCGCGCGTACGACCGTGGACCGGCCGATGCCTGTCGCCGATGCTGCGTCCCTGCTGGGTGGCGAGGAGGCGACGGATTTGGGGGATCGCCTGCGTGAGCGTACCCGCGCGCGTCGCATCCTCCTTGCTCGTCGCATCGCGCTCACGCTTGTGATGCTCGCGCTCGCAGCGGGAGGCGTGTGGGTCGCGTTCTTCTCGCCCGTCTTCGCATTCTCCTCGTCCGCGGTCGTTGTCTCGGGCGAGGATGGCACGCTGGTGACGGCTGATTCCGTGCGTTCGTCGATCGCGTCCTTCGAGGGGGTTCCGCTCACGCGCCTGAACACGCAGGCGGTAGCTCGCGCGGTCGAGTCCAACGTGGCGGTGCGTTCGGCGAGCGTGTCGCGTCGATGGCCGACGAGCCTGCGCGTGTCGGTGACGATACGGACGGGCATGGCTGTCGAGGCCGCGTCGGGTGGCTACTGGCTGGTGGACGATCAGGGCGTCGCCTTCCAGCAGGTGCCGTCGGCGGGGGAATACCCGCTCGCGACGCTCCCGGAGGACCGGGCGACCGGCGCGGCTGATATTGCCTCCGTGCTGGGCGCGCTGGACGAGGCGACGCGCGCCCAGGTGGCTGCCGTGACGTCGACGGGAACTCAGGTGAACTTCACGCTGCGCGGTGGCCAGACTGTCAAGTGGGGAACCCGCGGAGATGCGCCGCAAAAGGCGCGGGTGTTGGCCACTCTGCTGGCGAACGTGCAGGCGAGTACCTACGACGTGTCCTCGCCGAATCACCCTGTGACCAGTTAAGTCTTTTCTTTTGTCCGCGTGTTGGCTTGAAGGAACGCCCGCGGACCCCTAGGTTCTTTCCGACACGAAGCACGTTAAACATCAACCTTCAACTAGAGGTTGAGGGTCTGATGCAAGGGAGACATCCATGGCGACACCGCAAAACCACCTGGCAGTGATCAAGGTCGTCGGCGTCGGCGGCGGCGGAGTTAACGCCGTGAACCGAATGATCGAGGTCGGCCTCAAGGGCGTTGAGTTCATTGCCGTCAACACTGACGCGCAGGCTCTGCTCATGTCCGATGCCGAGACCAAGCTTGACATCGGCCGCGAACTGACGCACGGCCTGGGTGCCGGCGCGGATCCGGCCGTCGGCCGTAAGGCTGCGGAAGATCACATCGAGGAGATCACCGCTGCGCTCGAGGGTGCGGACATGGTGTTCGTGACCGCTGGTGAGGGCGGTGGCACCGGAACCGGTGCGGCCCCGGTCGTCGCCAAGATCGCCCGCGACGCTGGCGCGCTGACGGTTGGCGTCGTGACCCGTCCTTTCTCGTTCGAGGGCAACCGCCGTGCGGCTCAGGCCGAGGGCGGCGTGACGACCCTGCGCGAAGAGGTCGACACCCTGATCGTCATCCCGAACGACCGCCTCCTGGAGATCTCCGACGCGAACATCTCCGTGCTCGACGCTTTCCGCGCTGCCGACCAGGTGCTCCTCTCGGGTGTCCAGGGCATCACCGAACTGATCACCACCCCCGGCCTCATCAACGTGGACTTCAACGACGTCAAGTCGGTCATGAAGGACGCCGGTTCGGCCCTCATGGGTATCGGAGCGGCAACCGGCGAGGATCGCGCGCTGCGCGCCGTCGAGAGCGCTATCTCCTCCCCGCTGCTGGAAGCCTCGATCGACGGTGCCCACGGTGTGCTCATGTTCTTCCAGGGTGGTTCCGACCTCAGCCTGCAAGAGGTCTACAGCTCCTCGCAGCTCGTGCGCGAGGCAGCCCACCCCGAGGCGAACATCATCTTCGGTAACGTCATCGACGATGCTCTGGGTGACGAGATTCGCGTGACGGTCATCGCCGCCGGCTTCGACGAGGGCGCGGATGCGACCCTGTCGCGCCCGAACGTTTCTCGCGTGTCCGCTCCGGTGGCTCAGCAGCGTCCCGCTGCCCCCGAGGCCAAGGCACCGGCCGCCGAGACCGCGCGCATCACCCAGCTGTCGACGCGTCGCCCGCAGCACCGCGCCGACGTCGCGGCTCCCGTGCGTGAGGCCGGCCTGGCCCCCGTCGAGACGCCCGCTGCCGCTGAGTACGAGGAGTCCGAGTCCGAGCACTCCTTCGAGGTTCCTCGCGTCTATCCCGAGGCACCCGAGAAGGAAGATCTGGATATTCCTCCCTTCCTGCGCTGATGAGTGACAAGCTCTGGGCCGGTGCCCGGGTCCACCTCACCGAGGTGGACCCGGGCACCGGTGCGCTATGCGGCAACGTTGGTCTGCATGTGGGCGACCAGGAGTCGCTCGTGCGCGATCGTCGGCGCGCCCTGGCGGTGGCGCTCGGGCGCGAGATTGTCTGGATGGATCAGACCCATTCGACCCGGGTGGATCTCATCGTTCGTGGCGAGAGCGTACCCACCCTGGCGGCGTCCGGAGAGGCGCTCGGTAAGCCCATGACGGGGGAGTGGGGGCCTGTCGACGCCGACGGCATCATCGTCGACGCCCGCGACTGGCAGGGGGCTCCTGCCCTCGCCGTGCAGACCGCGGATTGCTTGCCCGTCGTTTTCTCCGCCGCCTCCGGTCAGATTGTCGCAGCCGTGCACGCGGGTCGGCGCGGCCTGCTCGGTGGGATTCTTGAGGAGACCGCCCGGCGCATCCGCAGCCTCGACGCCGGTCCGATCGACGCCTTGATCGGCCCGGCCATCTGCGGGCGCTGCTACGAGGTGCCTGCCGACATGGCCGACGAGAGCGAAGTGCTCATGCCGGGCATTCGTTCTGTCACGTCGTGGGGCACTCCTGCACTCGACCTGCCGCGCGCCGCGGCCTCGTCCCTGGCTGCCCGGGGCGTGAGAGTGGACATCGATGAGCGCTGCACCCTCGAGGATGCCGACCTCTTCTCGTATCGAGCCGACTCGTCCTGCGGACGCCAAGCGCTCATCATCGTTCCCGCCTGAGGCACCCGTGCCGTCGAGAGAGCTGGGGGCCAGCGGGTTTCCTGTGCCCTGATGTCGACGCGGAAATACCCCATGACGAGGTTCGTCGGCGCAGTCCTCGCGACGCGCCGAGCGCCCTGCCCGGCGATGCCGCTCGGTAACTGTAGCTTGTGGCTATGCATCGGCTGAAGGAGGAACAATGAGCGAGTCGTTCGGTGCACGCGCACGTAAGTTTATGGGCTGGTACTCACCGGAGGAGCCCATCGATGAATTCGATGAATTCGACGAGGTGGAAGAGGTAGCTCCCGTGGCCGACATTACCCCCGTGTCCCGTCCGACCCTGACCAGCATTCGCCGTGATGAGCCGGCTGAGGATCTCACGCGCATCGTGACGATCCACCCCACCGCATACTCTGATGCCGTGACGATTGGCGAGGCGTTCCGTGATGGCACGCCCGTCATCATCAACCTCACCGACATGGGTGAGGAAGAAGCGCGTCGCCTGGTTGATTTTGCGGCTGGCCTGACCTTCGGCCTGCGCGGCGTCATCGAGCGCGTCACCAGTCGAGTCTTCCTGCTGTCCCCGGCCACGGTCGAGGTTGCGGGCGACAACACCTCCGGCCGTCGTGGCTCCCTCTACAATCAGGGCTGAGGTCGTTCGTGGCCGTTCTTGGCTGGATCGGGTGGGGGTTGAGCGTTCTCATCAACCTCTACATGATGGTGCTGCTCGCGCGCGTCATTCTGGACTGGGTTCAGTTTTTCGCGCGCGGATGGCGCCCGAGTGGGATCGTGCTCGTCCTCGCGAATGTTCTCTACGCGCTGACTGATCCTCCGATCCGTTGGATTGGGCGCTTCGTTCCGCCCCTGCGCCTCGGTGGCGGCATGGCAATCGATGTCGGTTTCATGCTCTTATTCCTGGTGCTTATCGTTGGGCAGCGTTTCGCTAGTTTCCTGTACTTTTTGAGCCTGTAGAGCTCAAAAAGGGGGATGAGAGGCCCCACAAAAATGTCCCTCACCTCGTGATGGATGTTGCTCGTGTGACAATTTCAGTTATTATTTTGGTGACGTGATAGCGGGCGGCCTTCCCGGTCGTCCAGGCGCGCGGGTTTCGCGCGTCCAATCGAAACGACCGAGAGGCGAAGAAATGGCCCTGCTCACTACCGAGGATGTCCTCAACAAGAAGTTCCAGTACGTCAAGTTCCGCGAGGGATACGACCAGGACGAGGTTGACGAGTTCCTCGACGAGGTTGTCTCCACCATCTACTCCCTGCAGATGGAGAACCAGGATCTGAAGGAAAAGCTCGAGGCCGCTGAGCGCCGTATCGCCGAGCTGTCCAACTCCGACTACGCGCCGGCCGAGACCCCCGCCCCCGTGGCAGCCCCGGTCGTCGAGACCCCGGCTCCCGCCGCTCCGGCCCTCACCGGCCCGCAGGATGCGGAGTCCGCCACCTCCATGCTGGCCCTTGCCCAGCGCGTCCACGACGAGTACGTGCGCGACGGCGAAGAGCAGTCCGCGAAGATCATCGCCGAGGCCAACGCCAAGCGCGACGAGATCATCGCCGACGCCCAGAAGCAGAAGGACTCGCTGCTCTCCCAGCTCGACCAGGAGCGCGAGCTGCTCGAGAACAAGATCAACGGCCTGCGCACCTTCGAGGCCGAGTACCGTTCCAACCTGCGCACCCACCTCGAAACGCTCCTCAAAGAGGTCGACAACGGCGAGAACTGATCGCAATCGCTGTGACCGGCGGCGGTGCACTTCGTGGTGCGCCGCCGCCGGTCGTTTAGGATAGGGAACCATGGCTGACTCCTCCCACCCGACCCACACCCGCGCGACGTGGGTGTACGCGGGCATCGTGTTCGTTGCCGCTATTGCCACCGATCAGGCGTCAAAGATGTGGGCACGTGCCGCCCTCGATGGCCAAGCGCCGCGCCCGCTCATCGGGCAGTGGCTGTCGCTGTCCCTCGTGCACAATTCGGGTGCCGCCTTCTCCTTTGCCGCAGGCAAGACATGGATTCTGACGATCTTCACCGTCGTCATCGTCGGCGTGCTGGTCGTGCTGGCTCGCCGTGTCCATCGTGCGTCGACGCTACTGGCGATCGCGCTGCTGGCGGGCGGGGCCGTCGGCAATCTGATCGATCGCCTGACTGCTGAGCCGGGCTTCGGCGTTGGCCACGTCACAGACTTCATCGCCTATGGCAACTGGTTCGTCGGCAATGTCGCGGACATTTGGATCGTGCTCGGGGCACCTTTGCTGGCCCTCGCGCTGTCCCGTGAACCCTCGAAGGAGCACGCCCAGTGAGCTCGCGTATGCTCCCCGTCCCCGACGCCCTCGTGGGCGAGAGGGTTGACGCCGCTCTGGCCCGGATGCTCGGCCTGTCGCGCTCACGCTGCGCGGAGCTGGCGGGGCTGGGGCACGTCCTCGTCAATGGCGTTGCCGCCAGCAAGTCGGATCGTCTCGGGGCCCTCGACATCATCGAGGTCACTATTCCGGAACCGGAGAGTAAGCCGACGCCGGTCACCGACATGGCGATCCTCTACGACGACGAGGACATTGTCGTCGTCGACAAGCCCGTCGGCGTCGCCGCCCACACCGGCCCCGGATGGGAGGGACCCACGGTCCTGGGCAACCTGGAGGCGGCTGGATATCGCATTACCAGCTACGGCCCTCCCGAGCGTCAGGGCATCGTGCACCGGCTCGACGTGGGCACCTCGGGCGCGATGATGGTCGCCAAGTCCGAGCTCGCATACACGGTCATGAAGCGAGCCTTCAAGGAGCGCACGATCGAAAAGGTCTATCATGCGGTGGTTGCTGGCCACCTCGATCCGTCCTCGGGCACGATCGACGCGCCCATCGGTCGTCACCCCTCGCGCGAATGGCGCATGGCCGTCATCGACGGTGGCAAGCGTGCCGTCACCCACTACGACACTCTCGAGCTCATGGCGGGCGCCCAGCTCACCGAGGTGCACCTGGAGACGGGACGCACCCACCAGATTCGCGTGCACATGGCCGCCGTCGGGCACCCGTGCGTGGGTGACACGTTCTACGGCGCCGACCCGACCCAGGCGGAGCGCCTGGGGCTCACCCGCCAATGGCTGCACGCCGTTCGCCTCGGATTCGCCCACCCCCGCACGGGCATGCCGATGAGCGTGTCCAGCCCCTATCCGGATGACCTCGCCGACGCGCTCGAGGAGCTGCGCCACCCGCACGACTGATCCTCCGATTGGTGAGGTTCCCCGATTCTCGGCCCCGGCCTCGTCGAGGACGACACGCCGTGAGATGAACGACCGCTCCTCTCGGGGCGTTCACCGTGGGTGCGCACGCCTCGGACAGTAGAATCGACGCATGGCTGATTCCTTCGTGCACCTTCACAACCACTCCGAGTATTCGATGCTCGACGGAGCGGCGAAGACGAAAGCGATGGCGGAGGAGGCCGCTCGTCTCGGGCAGCCCGCGATCGGCCTGACGGATCACGGTTATCTGTTCGGCGCCTTCGACTTCTACACGAACTGCAAGAACGCGGGCGTCAAGCCGATCATCGGCCTCGAGGCCTACGTGACCCCCGGCACGTCGCGCTTCGATCGTCAGAAGGTCCTGTGGGGCGAGCCGTGGCAGCGCGCCGACGACGTGAGCGCCGGCGGCTCCTACAACCACCTGACCCTCGTCGCCTACAACACGACGGGCATGCACAACCTCTTCCGCCTGGGGTCCTACGCCTCGACGGACGGCCAGTTCGGCAAATGGCCGCGCGCCGACAAGGAGCTCCTCGCGCAGTTCCACGAGGGCCTCATCGTGTTCACGGGCTGCCCCTCGGGCGCCGTGCAGACGCGCCTGCGCCTGGGGCAGTGGGACGAGGCCGTGGCTGAGGCCGCCCAGCTGCGCGACATTTTCGGAGCGGAGAACTTCTACGTCGAGGTCATGGACCATGGCATCGACATCGAGCGGCGCACCCACCAGCAGGTCCTCGAGATCGCCAAGCTGATGAACGCGCCCCTGGTGGCCACCAACGACGCGCACTACGTCAAGCGCGATGATCGCAAGATCCAGGACGCGCTCCTGTGCATCAACTCGGGCTCGCGCATTAACGATCCCGATCGCTTCAAGTTCGACGGCGACGGCTACTACATCCGCTCCTCGGATGAGATGCGTGCCCTGTGGAGCGAGCTACCCGGTGCCTGCGACTCGACCCTCGAGATCGCCGAGCGCTGCGACGTGCATTTCACGACCACGAAGGAGGGCGCGAACTACATGCCCGACTTCCCGGTGCCCGAGGGCGAAGACAAGACCTCGTGGTTCATCAAGGAGGTCGAGCGAGGCCTGCGCGACCGCTTCCCGAACGGTATCCCGGACGACGTGCGCAAGCAGGCCCAGTACGAGGAAGACGTCATTATTTCGATGGGATTCCCCGGCTACTTCCTCACCGTCGCCGACTACATCAACTGGGCGAAGTCCCAGGGGATCCGCGTGGGGCCGGGCCGTGGCTCGGGTGCCGGCTCGATGGTGGCCTACGCCATGAAGATTACCGAGCTGAACCCCCTCGATCACGGTCTGATCTTCGAGCGATTCCTCAACCCTGAGCGAATCTCGATGCCCGACTTCGACGTCGACTTCGACGAACGCAGGCGCGACGAGGTCATCGCCTATGTGAAGCGCAAGTACGGCGAGGATCGCATCAGCCAGGTCGTCACCTACGGCACGATTAAGACGAAGCAGGCCCTGAAGGACTCTGCGCGTATCCTCGGCAAGGACTTCAAGGTCGGCGAGCAGCTCACCAAGGCTCTGCCTCCGGCGATCATGGGTAAGGACATCACGGTCCACGGCATCTTCGACGAGAAGGACAAGCGCTACGCGGAGGCCGCGGAGTTCCGTAAGTTCTACGAGGAGAACCCCGACACGCACGAGGTCGTCCAGTACGCGCTCGGCCTGGAGGGCCTGACGCGCCAGTGGGGCGTGCACGCGTGTGCGGTCATCATGAGCTCCCACACGCTCACCGACATCATCCCGGTCATGAAGCGCCCGCAGGACGGCGCGATCATCACGCAGTTCGACTACCCGACGTGCGAGACGCTGGGCCTGCTGAAGATGGACTTCCTGGGCCTGCGTAACCTCACCGTAGTCTCCGACGCACTCGAGAACATCGCGCTCAACGGCAAGCCGGATCCGGACCTCGACCACCTGACCTTCGACGACAAGAAGACATACGAGCTGCTGGGACGAGGCGAGACTCTCGGCGTCTTCCAGCTTGATGGTGGCGGCATGCGCGACCTCCTCAAGCTCATGAAGCCCGACAACTTCGAAGACATCTCCGCCGTCGGTGCCCTGTATCGCCCCGGCCCGATGGGCGCGAACTCGCACACGAACTACGCGCTGCGTAAGAACGGGCGTCAGGAGATTACTCCTATCCACCCGGAGCTGAAAGAACCGCTTAAGGACATCCTGGGTACGACCTTCGGTCTGATCGTGTACCAGGAGCAGGTCATGCAGATCGCGCAGAAGCTGGCGGGTTACTCGCTGGGCCAGGCAGACATCTTGCGTAAGGCGATGGGTAAGAAGAAGAAGGAGGTCCTGGATCAGCAGTTCAAGGGCTTCCGCCAGGGCATGGTCGATAATGGCTACTCCGAGGAGTCGATCAAGGCCCTGTGGGACGTCGTCGTTCCCTTCTCCGCCTACGCGTTTAACAAGGCCCACTCGGCGGCCTACGGCCTAGTGTCCTACTGGACGGCGTTCCTGAAGGCGAATTATCCAACGGAGTACATGGCGGCCCTGCTGACCTCGACGAAGGACAACAAGGATCGCCGTGCGCTCTACCTGGCGGAGTGTCGCCACATGGATATCACGGTCCTGCCTCCGGACGTGAACGCGTCGATGGGTAACTTTGCGCCTGACGGCGAGGCGATCCGCTTTGGCCTGAACGCCATCCAGAACGTGGGCGGCCCGGTGGTCGACGCCATCGTGGAAACCCGCGCGGAGAAGGGGCGGTTCGCCTCGTTCCAGGACTTCCTGGACAAGGTGCCCCAGGTGGTGTGCAACAAGCGCACGATCCAGTCCCTCATCCGTGCCGGCGCTTTCGACTCGATGGGTCACACGCGCCGCGCCCTCCTCGCGCGCTGCGACGAGGCCGTGGACGCGATCATCGACGTCAAGCGCAACGAGGCGATCGGACAGTTCGACCTGTTCGGCGCTCTGGGCGAGGACGAGGGCACGGGCTCGGGCCTGACGATCGACATCCCGGACCTGCCCGAGTTCGACCGTAAGACGAAGCTGGCGGCCGAGCGCGAGATGCTGGGCCTGTACGTCTCCGACCACCCGCTGCGCGGCGTGGAGGCGGCCCTGGCGCGCCACCAGGACTACGAGATCGCCCAGGTCGTCGGCTCCGACGGGGCGATGGCGGACCGCGTCGTGAAGATCGCGGGCCTCATCTCGGGCGTCACGACGAAGGTGACGAAGCAGGGCAACGCGTGGGCGATCGCGACGATCGAGGACCTGTCGGGTTCGGTGGATGTGCTTTTCTTCCCGCGCTCCTACGAGTCGATTCAGACCTACCTCGCGCAGGACATCATCGTCCAGATTGAGGGCAAGGTGAACGTGCGTGAGGAGGGTATGACCATCTACGGCCAGTCGATGACCCTCCTGGATCTGTCGGGCGGGGCGGACCTGCCCCTCGACCTGCGCCTGCCGGCCGCCAGGTGTACGCCCGAGCTGCTCACCGACCTGCGAGGTGTGCTCGAGTCCTATCCCGGCGGCTCCCCGGTGCGCCTGCACCTCACGGAGCCGGGGCGCACGACGGTCGTCGAGTTGGATCCGAAGCTGCGCGTCGAACAGACGAGCGCCTTCTTCAGCCACATCAAGGCCGTCGTCGGCGCGGGCGGTGTCCTCACCTCGTCCTAAAAAATGATGCGAGCCGGGCCCCGGTGGGACTCGGCTCGCGTCGTCGACGGGCGTGCTTAGGAGGCGGATCCGACGATTGCGGCGGCCTTGCCCCAGGGGGCGTCGACCTCGACGAGGTCGCCGGCGCTCAGGTGATGGCCGCGGCGCGTCTCCACCTCGCCGTTGACGGTCACGTCGCCGGCCTGGATGAGCTCGCGGGCCTGTGCGCCGTCTTCCGCGAGGGAGGCGAGCTTGACGAATTGGCCGAGCTTGATCTCCCCGCGCACGGGGATCGTCGGTGTGCTCATGGTGAATCCTTTCGCTGGTGGAGAGCGCATCACGCGCGAGCGCGTGGATGAACAGTATCCTTGGGTAGAGACACACAGTATAAGGAGGAGCGGTGAGCGCTCACAACGACGATATCGACGCGGAGTTCCAGTCGCTGGTTGCATCGCTGGGATCGACGCCCGCCGCGGGCGATTCTCTGCCGTCCCTCGATCCGGACGACACTCCCGTTGACGAGTCCCTGCACCTGGAGGGTGGGCGCCTGTCGGTTGCCCTCGTGCTCGCCCCGATTTCCTACCCGGAGGCGCTGCACTCGCTGCTCGCACTGACGGGTGTGCGCGAGTCGATCGTGCGTCTCAAGCCGTGGACCGCCGTGTGGCTGCGCGTCGAGACGACGCCGACGGACGAGGAGGAACTCGACGCGCTGCTGACCGGCCAGCGTCCGATGCCCGACGCGGTGGATCGCGTTGCCCGCGCCGTCTCGAACCTGTCGAAGTACGGGGCGGTCGCTCTCATGAGCTGGCTTGTCGAGGGGGACGGCGTGGAGCCGGGCGTCTCGGGTCGTATCTCCGCTCAGCGCTACGTGAGCGGTGAGCCCGAGGAGACGATTCCTGCGGGCCTGCTGCTGGGGGCGATGCCCGCGGCGACCGAGGACCTCCTGCTGGGTCGTACGACTCCCGCCGACTACAAGGATTCCGTGGCGGCCGACGGTAGCTGCCAGGGCGGCGGCCCCTTCGGTTGGCTGCGACGCAAGCAATCATGACGATCCTCGAACTGTTGCCCGCGATCGACGTGACGGGCGGGCAGGCTGTGCGCTTGTCCTCCGGGTCGATCGACGAGGGCTCCTGGGGGAGCCCGATCGACGTCGTCCGTTCCTTTGACGAGGCCGGGGCCCGCTGGGTGCACCTCGTGGACCTGGACCTGGCGTTTGGTCGCGGCGAGAACTCTGAGCTGCTCGCCCGGGTGATCCGCGAGGTTCCCGTGCGCGTTGAGCTGTCGGGAGGGATCGGAAGTCGATCGGCTATCGAGGCTGGGCTGGCGATGGGGCCCGAGCGCGTCAATATCGCGACGCAGGCTCTCGATGACATCGACGCTGTGTGCGAGGCCGTCGACGCTTTCGGCGAGCGCGTCGCCGTGTGCTTGGACGTGCGCGGAGATCGCCTGGCCGCGCGCGGAGGTTGCGGTGAGGGTGGCAACGTGTGGGAGGCTCTGCGCATCCTCAACGAGGCGGGAGTGGCCCGCTTGGTCGTCACCGACGTGACTCGTGATGGTCAGATGAACGGTTCCAATCGCGACCTGCTGGCCCGGATCGCAGACCGGACCCCCGCCCGGATCATCGCCTCGGGTGGGGTCAACTCTCTGGCCGACATCGAAGCCCTGTGCGCCCTGGGCATCGAGGGTGCGATCGTCGGAAAGGCTCTGTACCAGGGCGCATTCACCCTGGCTGACGCGTTGGATGTCGCCGGATGCGAGGAGCTCTCATGACTTCTACGCCCCCTTCCCTCACCGAGGAACAGAAAAATCGATTGGCGCAGCGCCTGTCGATGATGAGCCACGACCGTGCGGACGTGGGGCAGGGGCTTCCTCGTACCGCCCGGGCGCTCGCGCTGGGGCAGGGCAGTGACGCGGGGGCGGCCAGGCTTGAGGCGCTCGTCGATGCTCTCGTCTTTGAACGTGTCATCGTTCCCATCGATGTTGAGCCGGACCCGCGCGTGACGGGCGTTCACGCCGGAGAAAACGGTCATAACCCGATCGATTTCGTGCGCGCGCAGACCCCCGCGGGGGAGGCGCTCGCCATCTATTCGTCGGTCCGCGCGCTGACCGCACACCGCCCCGGTGACCGTCCGATGGCGCTGGACTTCCGCACGATCGGTCTGACCGCCCTCGTGGAGACGGGCGGGCGCATCGTCGTCAACCCGGGCACCGACGCGGTGCTGCTGCCGCGCCCCGCCGTAGCCGCCCTCGCGCAGGGGGATGAGTGGCTCCCCGCGTGGCGCGACGAGGCCCTGCGTGAGCTCCTGCTCGCCGAGGCCTCCGCGGCTTGCACGGCCATCGTCGACGTTGAGATTGCCTACGCGGGTGACGGCCTCACGCGCGTGCTCGTGTCCGTGGACCGTGAGCGATTCGCGCAGGGGGAGGGCGCCTCGTCAATGAAGGAGCCGCTGTCAGCCGCCCTCAACGCCGTCGGTGCCAACCCGCGCCTCATCGCTGCGGCCGACCGGGTCGAGATCGCGCCCGTGCTGCGCTGAATCGGCATTGAGCGCTCTTTGCGCGGCGTGAGGCGCGCAATGATTGCTGATCTGGCGATCTCTCGCCATTTCTGATACACTTGATACGACCGTCTGGGCGAAAGCCTGGAACGCAAGCGGAGAAATCCCACCTGGATACCCGCCTCTCGATAGAGAGGATGCCGCCCGCAGGGGCGTTGCGCAGGGGATCGGGTCCGGCGGTCAACACCCGTGCGTGTTGGCCGATGGAAGCCTCCGTGCGCGTCGCGTAACGGAGGCTTTTCGTTTCGCGCATAAGGATTCTGTGGAAGGAGCCGCTCATCAGCGAGACTCGCATCAATGAGCGTATTCGAGTCCCCGAGGTTCGCCTCGTGGGACCTGGAGGTGAACAGGTCGGCGTCGTCCGAGTTGAGGACGCGCTGCGTCTGGCCGAAGAGGCCGGACTCGACCTGGTTGAGGTTGCGCCGAACGCCAAGCCGCCCGTCGCAAAGCTCATGGATTACGGCAAGTACAAGTACGAAGCCGCCCAGAAGGCCCGCGATGCTCGCCGCAACCAGGCGAACACGCAGCTGAAGGAAATCCGCTTCCGACTGAAGATCGACGATCATGACTTCGGCGTCAAGAAGGGCCACGTGGAGCGCTTCCTGTCCGCCGGCGACAAGGTCAAGGTCATGATCATGTTCCGCGGTCGAGAGCAGTCTCGCCCCGAGGCTGGCGTTCGCCTCCTGCAGCGCCTCGCCGAGGAGATTGGTGACCTTGCCACCGTCGAGTCGATGCCCCGTCAGGACGGGCGCAACATGACGATGGTGCTGGCCCCCACCAAGCGCAAGGCTGACGCCCTGACTGAACAGCGCAAGCGCCGCGAGGCCGAGCGCGCTGAGCGCCGGGGCAAGCGCGCGGAGCGCGCCAGCAAGGACCAGGCCCGAGTGGCAGCCGATAAGGCTGACGAACAGGACTGACGGCGATACCCATCGCCTCACAACGAAGGAATAGAAATGCCGAAGAACAAGACTCATTCCGGTGCTAAGAAGCGCTTCCGTACGACCGGCTCGGGCAAAATCATGCGCGAGCAGGCCGGCGCCCGCCACCTGCTGGAGCACAAGTCCAGCCGCAAGACCCGCCGCCTGGCGACCGACCAGGTCCTGGAGACCGCCGACGTCAAGCGCGTCAAGCGTCTGCTGGGCAAGTGAGCTCGAGTTAGAGGAGAACAGTAGAAAATGGCACGTGTTAAGCGTTCTGTCAACGCCAAGAAGAAGCGTCGTACCGTACTCGAGCAGGCCTCCGGCTACCGTGGCCAGCGCTCGCGCATGTACCGCAAGGCCAAGGAGCAGGTCACTCACTCCTTCGTCTACTCCTACCGCGACCGCAAGGCCAAGAAGGGCGACTTCCGTCGTCTGTGGATCCAGCGCATCAACGCTGCGTCCCGCGCCCAGGGCCTGACCTACAACCGCCTCATCCAGGGCCTGAACCTGGCTGGCGTCGAGGTCGACCGTCGCATGCTGGCCGAGCTGGCCGTGAACGACATCAACGCGTTCAACGCTCTGGTGAAGGTCGCCAAGGACGCGCTGCCTGCCGACATCAACGCCCCCAAGGCCTGATAGGTGAGCCTTTTCGCCGAGCGCCTGACCGTTCTCGATAATCCCCGCGCCGATCGCGTGCGCAGGGTGTCGGGTCTGGTCGGGCGCTCGGCGCGTTCGCGCTCGGGCCTGATGCTCGTTGAGGGGCCTCAAGCCGTGCGTGAACTGGTCGTGCATCGACCGGATGCGGTGCGTGACGTGTACGTGCGCGAGGACGCGTGGGAGACTCACGCGGACGTCGTGGACGTGGCACGCCGCGCTACGCGCTGGGTGCACCCGGTGACCGCCGAGGTCTCGGCGGCCCTGTCGGGGGACTCGCAGGGCATCTGCGCGGTTGCCACCCTGGACGCGCTGTCGCGCGAATTGCCTGAGCCGATCGTTGGTGAGACGATCGTCGTGCTCGCTCAGGGGCGCGACCCCGGTAACGTCGGCACCATCATCCGCACGGCCGACGCTTTCGGTGCGGTCGGCGTCGTTGCCGTCGCGGGCACGGTGGACGCCGCTAGCCCGAAGGTTGTGCGCTCGAGCGCCGGCTCGGTCTTCCACATTCCCGTGTGCGTGGTTCCGTCGTTTGCCGACGCTCGCGCTCTTATTCACGGTCGCAGCGCGGCCCTGCTGGGCACCAGCGGTGGTGCCGGTTCGCTCAGTCTGTCCGACCTCCTCGTGCAGGGAGTGTCGGCGCGCTCGCGCCTGTCCCAGTCGCACGCGTGGGTGTTCGGCAACGAGGCGCGGGGCCTGTCGGGCGACGAGATGCGCCTGTGCGACGCGCTCGTGTCGATCCCGATGACGGGGGACGCGGAATCCCTGAACGTGGCCAGCGCGGCTGCGACCTGCCTGTTTGCCTCCCAGACCGTGCGAGGCATGGAGAACTGAGGCACCTTCGCGGCGCGCTGGCGCGCCCGCGACTAGTCTGGTGCCTATGAAGTTAGCTGAGCTGTCCGAGGCACAGTTGGTGTCTCATTTCCGCGAGTCTTTCCCGTGCGGCGAGCGCACGATGATCGGCATTGGCGACGACTGCGCGCAGGTCGCGGCCCCCGAAGGATCATTCATCGTGACGACGGACGTCATGGTGGAGGACCAGCATTTCCACCTGTCGTGGTCGACCGGTTACGAGGTCGGTGCCCGCGTCGCCGCTCAAAACCTCGCGGATATCGATGCGATGGGCGGGCGTTCTTCTGCGCTCGTCGCCTCGGTGGTGGCACCGCGCGACATGGACGCGGACGTTTTCCTGGATGTTGTTCGAGGCCTGGGGGATCGCGCTCGAGAGGCTGGCGCGGGCGTCGTTGGCGGTGACTTGAGCGCGGGGGAGAAGCTCGTCATTTCGATCACGGCCTTCGGCTATTGCCCGGGGCCGGTGGTGCGCCGTGACGGTGCGCGCCCCGGTGACCTCGTGGCAGTCAGTGGCACCCTTGGATACTCCTACGCTGGCCTTGATCTCCTGGAGGGCGGGCACGTCGATCCGTCAGCGCGAGGGGAAGCGCAGCTCGGCGATCTGGCTCCTTTCGTTGAGACGTACCGTGCGCCGAGGCCTCCGCTGGGCTCTGGCGTGGCGGCTGCGGCCGCGGGCGCCCGCGCCATGATGGACCTGTCGGATGGGCCCGTGACGGATGCGGCGCGTATCGCCAAGGCCTCGGGTGTCGTCATCGAGTTTGATCGAGATGCCATCGAGGTGGAGGCGAGCCAGCTGGCTCCCGCAGCCCGCGTCTGCGCGGTCGATCCCGTGCGGTGGGTCCTGCAAGGGGGAGAGGAACACGGAATGATCGCCGTTTTTCCGCCGGATGCGCAGCTGCCTGACGGCTTCCGCGTCGTCGGCTCGGTGCGAGCATGCCGGGCCGAGGAAGAACCGCGGGCGATGATGGATGGCGCGGTCCTGCGCGGGGCGTGGGATCATTTCTCGGCAGATTCCGTAGACTAGTGTGATGTGGACCGCTGGAGTCTGTGTGAGTAGACAGGGACGTCAAGCGGCGTGACGACCAATGATTGGAGTACATCAGGATGACCGCGTTGACTGAGGGCACCCCGGCCTCGTCTCGACCGATGTCGCGCGTGGCGCGCAAGCTCGCTGAGTCGTCGGAGGAAATTCCGGCGACCGCCGGATTGTCCCTGCCTGCGCTGCAGGGTGATGCCTGCGTGCCGCCGACGAAAGCTCTGCCCGTCGTCGATTCGGACGCCGACGCCTGACAGCGTACTCCATACGCTGTCTCCGTCCGCTGTGGGCGGGCACGGCGTAGCCGTAGTGTGGGCGCTCTTTGACTATTGGCATTCGTGGTGTGATAGTGAGCATGCCTGGATGGCCGATTGCCGGAGCATGCGAGGTGTGCTGCTGGCTCGGTCACGGATTGTCAATTGGTGTGAGGAGTACATGATGGGCACTGAGAACAACGAGTCGATGGAGACGCCGGTTCCGGCTCCGCCGACGGGGCCTGCGGGGGCGAGCCCGTCGGTCTCTGGCGACCCTGGAGTGGCGTTCACGCCGATGTCTGCGGCGGGTAGAAAGCGTGTGAAGCTGATTGGGATTCTGGTCGGTGTTCTCGTCGTGCTGGTGATCGCTGGCGTGGTGGCGATCAAGGTTGCCAATAGTTCTCGGACGCCCGAGGCGCAGGTGCGTCAGTACCTGGATCTGCTGGCCGCCGGTAATGCCAGCGCGGCCACGGCGATGGTCGATCCCGGGGTGGACAACGACCAGCGTACTTTCCTGACCAACGACGTGATGGCCTCGGCGACGTCACTGTTGGTCGTCGAAGACGTCGTTGCGGATACGAACGACGATTCCGACACGCGCACCGTGACCGCGACCATGCAGGTCAACGGGGAACGCTTCACCCATGCCTTCCGTGTCACTGCGGACGATGCGACGATGGGCGTTCTGGACAACTGGAAGATTCGGGACTCGCTGGCAGTGCCTGTGACCGTCGATGGTGATGGAATCGGTCAATTCTCCGTCGGTGAGACGAAGGCCTCCATTGACAAAGCAAGTCTCTACATGGAAGGCCGTTCCTTCCTCTTCTATCCGGGCGCATACAATTTCACGCCCGTCGTGCCCAACGAGTACGTGGACGCGACTCCCGTGCCCGTCTCCGTGCTCGATGACGTGCGCACTCGAAATAACGATGGCAAGAGCGACGTCACCTTCAAGGCAACCTACAACGACAAGCTGGAAGCTGCTGCTCTCGAAGCAGCTCAGGAGCTCGTTGACGAGTGTGGGACTTACCCCGGCAATCAGGGAGATGACTGCTCATCCCTGATTCAGGGACAGAGTGTCACCGCTATTTCCATCAAGGAAAAACTGACATCTCTCGACTCGGAGAGCTATGATCCAACGTCATTTTCTGGGAGCGTGACATACTCGGTCACGACAGGGGAGGGGGCGCTGTTCCCCGGAACGAGGGACGTCGGCCTGACAGTGAAAGTTGACGCGCGTTTCGACGACGACGGAGTGCTGAAAGTGACCGCCGACGGCAAGCCGGACTTTAAGGTGTCCTTCGCCTACTAGCGTCCGCTTCTGCCGCCCCTATACACCTGGTGCCCGTCCGCGTGAAGCGGACGGGCACCGCTTATCCGCACTGTGATCCTTCTTTGACTCGTTGCATGCGCGGCGTGATACTGGGCACGCCTGAGTAGCTGGATGACGGAGTGCGCAGAGCACACTGCAATCCTGGCTGCTGAATGTCAAACGTTGTTAGGAGCAATTGATGGGTACTGAAAAGAATGACGTGAGTGCGGCTCCGATACCTGCACCGCCTGTGACCCCTGCGATTCCGGGTCCACTGACGCCTGCCGGGCGCGGCGTGGCGTCGACCCCATCTTCTGGCCGAGGCAAGAAGCGTGTCATGCTGATTGGGATTCTGGTCGGCGTCCTCGTTGTGCTGGTGATTGCGGGCGTCGTTGCTATCAAGGTGATGAATAGTTCTCGCACGCCCGAGGCCGAGGTGCGCAAGTACCTGGACCTGCTGGCCGCCGGTAAAGCCAGTGCGGCCACAGCGATGGTTGACCCGGGCGCCCCGAACGATCAGCGGGTCTTTCTGACCGACGACGCCATGGCTTCGGCGAGTTCGCTGCTGGTCGTCGAAGAAGTGGCCGCCGACAAGAATGAGGACGCCGAAACCCGTCAGGTGTCGGCCACCCTGCAGGTCAACGGGGAGCGCTTCACCCACGCCTTCACCGTGACCAAGGACAAGCCGACGATGGGCGTTCTCAATAACTGGACGGTGAAGAACTCCCTGGCTGCGCAGGTCAGCGTCGACGCGCAGGGATACACCCAGTTCACCGTCGGAGGGGTGAGTGCCGACGCTCCGCGCAAGCTTGTCTCTGGTAAGCCGGCCACGTACTTTTTCTACCCCGGCGTCTACACGTTCACGCCCGTCGCCCCGAGCGAATACGTGGATGTCAACACCAAGACCGTTGCCGTCCTTGACGGCGTCCACGGTGGAACCGCCTCCCCTGCTGATGCTGCCGACGTGTCCCTGGAAGCAACCTACAGCGCCAAACTGAAGGAAGCGGCGCTCGAGTCCGCGAAGGAATTCCTGAACTCCTGCGCCTCCATTCCTGGAAACCAGAATACTGACTGCCCGTTAGCTCTCCAAAACGACGCGGTGACCGCTATCTCCGTCAAGACGATGCCCACATCGCTGGAACCGATGGACGTTGATCCGGGGGTTTTCCAAGGGCCGGTCACGTTCGAGGTTACCTACTCCGACAAGTACTCCATGTACTACATGCCGGGAACGCGCGACGTTGATTCGAAGGTTGTCGTCAACGTCCAATTCAACAACGATGGGCTGCTCAAGCTCACGCCGGACGGCAAGCCTGACTTATTCGTTAGCGCACCCCTCTAAGGTCATCATCACACTCCGACCAGTGATGTCGCCCGTCCGCTACCCGGACGGGCGACATGCGTGTGTGCGCCGGAACTCGGCCCCGGCCTCGTTCCAGGAGTGTGAACCGCGTGTAACCTTGATGCCTCACAATGCTTATGTGACAATTATTAGGTTTGTGCCCGTCGAGCCGTGCGCTACATCCCAGGCACGGGGCCGGGGCAGAGTACCGCAGCGAGGAGAAACAGTGGAAACGAATGCGCAGAACGCGATCCAGGGGACGAGCGTGCCGCCTCCCGTCCCCGAACAGACTATGCCCGCGCCACCCGCGCCGCCCGCGCCCGCCGCGGCGCAGACATACGTGACGCCGCAGGTATCCGTCATGGCTCCCGTGTCCGGCGAGGTTCCGCCTGCCGCGCCGACAAGCGGGACCATTGCCTTTACGCCGATGTCGGACAAGAGCCGCCGTCGCATTAAGCGCATCGTCGTGGGCGTGGTTGCCCTCGTTGTTCTCGGGGTTGTTGCAGCCGTGTCTCTGACGATCGCGAACTGGACGCGCACGCCTGAGGCGAAGGTTCGCCAGTACCTTGATCTTCTCGCGGACGGCAAGGCCAGCGCTGCGACGGCGATGGTTGATCCGGGGCTGCCCAACGACCAGCGCGGCTTCCTCTCCGATGAGGTCATGGCCTCGTCGAGCGCGCGCATCGAGGTCGAGGACGTGACCGCGGACGATGCGGAGCACTCAAAGGAGCGCGTGGTGACGGCGACGATGCGCCTCGACGGCGAACGCTTCACCCGTTCGTTCCGTGTCAGTGAGGCGAAGAAGACCTTCGGTCTGCTGAAGAACTGGAAGATTCAGGATGCGATGGTCGCTCGCGTGGACGTGCAGGCAGACAACGTCACGCACTTCTCGATCGGCGGCGAAAAGATGTCGGTTGCAACGCTGAAGGAAGCCCCGAGCAGCTCCATCGTGCTCTACCCGGGCGTCTACACCTTCACCCCGGAGGAGACGGGGGAGTACATCGACGCTGCGCCCAAGACCGTGTCGGTCAAGGCCGCAACGGGATACGACAGCTCCTACTACGGTGGAACGGTCGAGCTGACGGGCACCTACAACGACAAGATGGCTGCTGCCGCACTCGATGCTGCGGCTGCGCTGACGAACTCGTGCGCGACCGTTCCGGGCAACATCGACTCGGCATGTCCGAGCGCGGTGCAGTCCCGGACCCTGGCCCTGCTGCAGGTCAAGACGATGCCCACGGTCATGAAAGCGACGACGGACGAAGGCGGTGTTTACACAGGCGAGGCAACGTTCACGATCCAGGGCACGGAGAGCTGGGACAAGCAGCGTGACGTGACGTCTCGCGTGACCGCGACGGTGAAGACCGACAAGGATGGAAATCTCGAGTTGGATGCCTCGGGCAAGCCCCAGTTCGAGGTTCGGTTCGGCTACTAAAGAGTCGAATGAGGCCATCGACGCACCGGGTATGCGGACTCGACAAAAGAAGTTCGCATACCCGGTGGCGTATAGGCGGTTGCACGCTATGATGAGTTGTTGGTAACTCTGTCACACCGAACATGGAGCAGCCCGCATGAGCAACGATGCCAAGGCAACGAGCACCCGTCGGCCCGGCCGTCCGAAGGCCGGTAGCGAGGATAAAAAGGCGCGCATCCTGTCGGAGGCACTCACCCTTTTCTCGACACAGGGCTACGTGGCAACCTCGCTTGCAGACATCGCGCGCGCCTCCGATATTTCGAAGGCGGGGCTCCTGCATCACTATTCAGCGAAGGACCAGCTGCTCGCCGCGGTCCTAGACGAGCGTGATCGCCGTATCGTCAGTCAACTCCCTCGCCCCGAGGATGGGGCCGAGGCTGCCCTGGATGCCTGGGTGGACATGGTGGCCCACAACCAGCGTCATCCCGACGGCGTGGCGCTCTACACGGCGATGTCGGCTGCCGTCATTGATTCGAAGCATCAGGCACACCCCTGGTTCCGTGAGCATTTGTTCGGTGCGATTTCCTACCTTGTTGAGGCCTTCGAGCATGGCAAGACCACGGGCGAGGTGCGTGAGGATGCTCCGAGTGAGCAGATCGCGCGCCGCCTCGTTGCGTTATCGGATGGGCTTCAGGTCCAGTGGCTGTGCTCGCGCGCGGACGGTGGTCGAACGCTCAACATGCACGAGGTCATGGCTGGTGTCGCCGTTGACATGAAGGAGCGGTGGCTCATTCGCTCCGAGTGAGGCAGGGGTGTCGTCATGTCGGGCGACGACACGTATGTGAGAAGCAACACTTGAGATCTGACTTTGTGGGCGTTTCGCGTGATTTGGGGCTTAGGTCCCTTAATGGATCGTATTGGCGTTATGCGATGCCTGCACAGGTGGGCCGTACGCGCGTTACGATGGACAAACCAGCATCCTTCACAACGTCGGGAGTTGTGCTGAGCGTGTCCAGCGTTGACGCTCCACGCGAGGCCGAGAATCCGTCGCACATCCACGCCTGGAGGTCTACGCATGGCGAACGCCGCTGTTCCCACCCCGCCCCACCACGATGCCAACGTTCGACGCTGCCCCGATGACCTTTGGGCCTTGGGAGAGCGGGCGATCATCCGCGCCCGCCGCTGGGCCGATGAATCGGCGTGTGAGCCCACGCCGCGCTCGGCCAAGCTTCTGTCCCGCATCCTCGCCGATCCGGACGGACTTACTTTCACGACCCGATTTGTCGATGACGTCGTGCGCCCCGCGGACCTGGACGTGGCCAGCGCAGCTATGAAGCGCCTGTCGGCCGGCCGCAAGAATTTCCTGCCCCCGGCCCTGGCCGCGGCGATGGGCCTCGGCTCGACCGCGTCGCTCCTCGCGCCTCGTACGGTGACAGCGGTGGCCCGGCGCGTATTCCGCGAGATCGTCGGCGACCTCGTCGTCGACGCGACCGACAAGGGCCTCGGCCCCGCGCTTGAGCGCCTGCGCAAGGGCGGCAACCGTCTGAACGTGAACCTCCTCGGTGAGGCGGTTCTCGGTGAGAAGGAAGCATCTCACCGCCTGGCTGAGGTCTCGCGCCTCGTGACCCGCGAGGACGTTGACTACGTGTCGATCAAGGTCTCCGCGGTGACAGGCCCCCACAACCCGTGGGGCTTCGAGGAGGTCGTCGACCACGGCGTGAGCGCCCTCCTGCCCCTCTACCGCCTCGCTCGTGACAACGGGACGTTCCTGAACCTCGACATGGAGGACTACAAGGACCTCGACCTGACGATCGCGGTGTTCACCGCGATCCTCGATCAGCCGGATATGCGCGGTTACGAGGCCGGCATCGTCCTCCAGGCATACCTGCCCGATTCGCTCGGTGCCCTCCAGCGTCTCCAGGAGTGGGCGAGCGCACGCGTGGACGCGGGAGGTTCGCGCATCAAGGTCCGCATCGTGAAGGGTGCGAATCTGTCCATGGAGAAGGTGGACGCCGAGATCCACGGCTGGGAGCTGACGACCTGGCCGTCCAAGCAGGCCACCGACACCAACTACAAGCGGATGCTGAGTTGGGCGATGACGCCCGAGCGCACCCGCGCGATTCGTCTGGGAGTGGCCGGACAGAACGTCTTTGATATTGCCTTCGCCTACGAGCTGCGCGCCGCGCGAGGGGTCGAGGACAGCGTCGAGTTCGAGATGCTCTCGGGCATGGCCACCGGCATCCAAGAGGTCGTGCGTCGCGATGTCGGCTCCCTCCTCCTGTATGTCCCGGTCGTGAACCCCCGAGAATTCGACGTCGCCATCTCTTACTTGGTGCGCCGCCTGGAAGAGAACGCTGCGCCCGAAAACTTCATGTCTGGCGTGTTTGACATCGCCACGAACGAGGACGTCTTCGCCCGCGAGCGCGACCGTTTCCTTGCTGCTCTGTCCGACGTTGATCCGGACGCGCCGCTGCCCGTTCCCAACCGCGTCCAGGATCGTCTGGCTGAGCGCGAGGCCGGGGTGCCGGCTGAGCGGGGGAGCCTCGCCGAGCGTGCGCGTCGTCCCTTCGCCTCCGAGCCGGATTCTGATCCCGCCCTCGCCGCTAATCGGCAGTGGGCCCGTGAGATTGCTGCGGCTATCCCTGCCTCGACGCGGGGCGTCGAAGCCGTGCGTGCCGGCGCGCAGGCTCTGGCCACGAATGAGGCGGTCGACGCTCTCGTCGAGGCAAGCACCAAGGCGGCGCACGCCTGGCAGGCCCTGGCCCCCGAGGAGCGTGCAGCCGCATTGCATCGTGTCGGCGATGTTCTCGCCGCGCGCCGGGGCGAGCTCATCGAGGTCGCCGGATCTGAGGCCGGCAAGACCATCGATCAGGCCGATCCCGAGGTGAGCGAAGCGATCGACTTCTGCCATCACTACGCACAGGCCTCGTTGCCACTCTCCGATGAGACCTACATGGCGGGCGCGCGATTCGTGCCGGCGGACGTCACTGTCGTCGCTTCGCCCTGGAACTTCCCCGTGGCCATCCCCGTGGGTGGCGTCGCCGCGGCGCTGGCGGCGGGCAGCGCGGTGATCCTCAAGCCGGCCCCGCCGGCCAAGCGTTGCGCCGCGGAGCTCGTCGCGGCTTTCCACGAGGCCGGGGTTCCCCGCGAGCTGGTGGCCCTCGCCCCGCTCGAGGACGGGGACGTGTCGCGCTACCTGGTGACCCACGAAGGCGTCGATCGTGTCGTCCTGACCGGCTCGTACGACACGGCGCGCCTCTTCCGTTCGTGGAAGCCCGACATGCACCTGCTGGGTGAGACGAGCGGCAAGAACGCCATTATTGTCACACCGTCCGCTGACCCCGATCTGGCGGTGCGCGACATCGTTCATTCGGCCTTCGCGCACGCGGGACAAAAGTGCTCGGCGTCCTCCCTGCTGATCCTCGTCGGATCCGCGGGACGCTCGAGCCGCATCGCCCGCCAGCTTGTGGATGCGGCCGCCTCGCTGCGCGTGGGCCTGCCGGCGTCCCTGGACTCGCAGGTCGGCCCGGTTGTCGTGCCCGACGATGAGAAGGCCGTGCGAGGCCTGACCACCCTGGGTGAGGGCGAGCACTGGGTGCTCAAGCCCCGGTACCTGGGCGATGGGCTGTGGACCCCGGGTATCCGTGCGGGTGTGGTGCCCGGCAGTGAGTTCCACCTGACCGAGTACTTCGCGCCCGTCCTCGGCGTCATGCGCGTCGACACCCTCGAGGACGCGATCGAGGCCGTCAACGAGGTCGACTACGGACTGACCTCCGGCCTCCATACTCTCGACACGGATGAGTTGGCGGCCTGGCTGGAGGGCATCGAGGCCGGCAACCTCTACGTCAACCGCGGCATCACGGGTGCCATCGTGCGCCGTCAGCCTTTTGGCGGCTGGAAGCGCTCGGCGATCGGGTCGACGACGAAGGCTGGGGGCCCCTCCTACCTGCTGGGTTTGGGCGAGGTCGAGCCTGCCCGCGAGACGAGCGTGGGGGCCTGTGCTGCTCCCGAGGAGGCGCTCGATCCGAGTGTGCTCGCCCTGTGCCGTGCGGCCGGTCCTCACCTGAGCGCGGATGATGCGGCCGAACTGAGTCGTGCCGTCGCCGCGGACGGCGCTGCCTGGGCATCCGAATATGGGGCGAACCGCGACGTGACCGGCATGGCCTGCGAGCGCAATATCCTGCGCTACCGCTCCACGCCGGTCCTCGTGCGCGCTGGAAGCGGGACTGCCCTCGTGGATACCGTGCGTGTGCTGGCGGCAGGCATCCTCGCGGGTGGGCCCATCGGGCTATCCGTTGCCGACGAGCTTCCGGCTACCGTCCGAGAGCTGCTGGAGGGCTGGGATATCGAGGTAACGGTCGAAGACGCGCAGTCGTGGGATTCTCGCCTGGCGATGGTGGCGACCTCCGGTGGCCTGGGCATGCGAGTGCGTGTCCTCGGTCCGCGCGATGAAAGCTCGCAGCAGCGCTGGGCGGACGCGACCCGCGCGAGCGGCGGCAGCCCCGACGTCGCCTTGTACACGGGGGCCGTCACGGCGTGGCCGCACTCGGAGCTGCTGCCGTTCCTGCGCGAGCAGGCGGTCTCGATCACGAACCACCGTTTCGGTACCCCGCTCGACCTGGCTGCGGATCTCCTCTGAGCCTCGCCTCCTGAGAGCGGATGGGGAACCCGGACGCACAAGGTACCTGTTAGCGCCCGCGACTTCTCGTCGCGGGCGCTAACCCATACGCGTGCGGGGGAGTGGATGATAGAAACGCCGGAGGGGCGAGCCTGTTGGCTCGCCCCTCCGGCGTTACGTCAGTGTCGACTCAGATCGCGCGGGCGACCTTGTCGGACTTCAGGCACTTGGTGCACACGTTCAGGCGCTTGGGCGTCCCATTGACCAGGGCGCGAACGCGCTGAATGTTCGGATTCCACCGGCGGTTGGTGCGAACGTGCGAGTGCGACACGCTCTTGCCGAAGCCGGGTCCCTTACCGCACACGTCACAAACGGCAGCCACGATGTTCTCCTCGGTATGTCTTCCAGTTCAGTCTTTGTCTCCGCGCTTGCGGAGAACGCATCCTCCGGTGCTTGAACCGAAGGCAACCATGACAGAATAGCGGACGAACCACGCTTTCAACAAGTCGCAGCCGATCTGGGTCGTGTCAGGTCGCACACACCGAGCCGCGCAGGGACAATGGGAGGGGCTGAAAGGGGAGTCATGGAACTGAATGCATCTGCCATTATCGAGGCGTGTCGCGCCGGGGCTGAGGAGGCCGCCAGGCTCGCGCCCTTCCTCGATGACCTGGACGGATGGGACGGGGCGGACTGCGATACGGGCTCAAATGGTGCAGCGACGATGGCTGCACTCAAGGCTGCGATGGATTCCCTGGACCCGCGCGCTCACCTGCGCGACGCGCTCGAAGCGGCCGTGGAGACGATTATCCGCCGCGGCCTTGGGCATAGTGGCATGGCCCTCGGAGCGATCTTCGAGGCGTGGGCCGGTGCTCTCGGTGACGAGCCCCATGTCACGCCGCTCGCGCTGCGGCGCATGCTCGCCGCATCCTTGACTCCCGTTGCCTCCTCCATTGAATGGTCTGACGCCCTCGTGGAAATGCTCGGTGGGGCGGTGCGCGAACTTGAGGACTTGGGGGCGACGCTCCCGGAGGTCGAAGACGTTTTCTCTCGTTTCTCTTCCCAGGCGCAGATCGGCCTCGTCGAGGCGACGAACGAGGCGACGGGGCGTATCGACCCCGGCGGTGCCTTCATCGCCCTGGTCCTGGCCTGCATCGATGCCTCGATGCGGGGCGACGCCGGAATCCTTCAGTCGTTTACCGCGATGCTGGCCGATCTTGCGGAGCGTCATTCGCGTGCGCCCGAGGCCGCCTCCCCTCCGCCCGGCCGCGACTTCACGGTCGACATCATCGTGGAGGGGACGCAGGAAGACCTGGACGCATTGCTCGCGCGCCTCGGTGGCCTGGGGGCGCGTCTGTCCTATGTGGGCAGGGTTGATCTCTTTGGCATGGGGGAGTGGAGGCTGCACGTGGACACCTCTGCTCCTCTGGCTGCACACCCCACCTCGGGGCAGGTCATCCGCTTCCAGGTCTGCGACGCCCGCCCGGACGCGCAGATCGGCATCGACGAGCTGGCCGATGAGGGGCTGAGTCACCGCGGCGTGCGCCTACTGCAGCGCCGCCCGATGCGCCGCGTCGAGCGCGCCCGCGTCATCGCTTGCACGCGGGCCCCCGGCCTCGTTGAAGACCTCGCGCGCGCGGGAGCGGTCGTGTTCTTAGACCTGAGCTCTGGGGACGCCGCGGGCATCGTGTCGGCGGCTACCTCGCGCACGGGCGTGACCCTCGTGGCCACGTGCGACGAGGCCAGCGCCTCCCTGGTCGGTACCGTGGCCTCGGTGCTACCGTCCCCCGCCCCGGGTGTTCCCGCGATCTTGCGCGCGGGTAGCCGCGATGACCTGGACGTCCTCGCGGTCGCGCGCGCCTGCGCCCCCTTGTTCGTGCCCCAGCCGGGCGGTGTCGAAGCCGCGCCGACGCTTGCGCGCATGCTGCGCGACGGCGCGCACGACGCCCTCGCCTCATGCGCGAGCGCCCCGCTGCCACCGGGCGGCGACCCGGAGGGCATCGCCGAGGCACTGGCTGAGGCCTCGCGCAGTGGCGGTGATTCCTGGCGCCTCCTTATTTCACGCGACGACGACGGCCCCTACACCGTGGCCACCGTTCGCCAATTGCTCTCCACGCGAGACGCGTCGTCCACGATCGACCTGGAGACCTGGGACGGCGGGCAGAGTGGGCCGAGCCTGGTCGCGGGGTGCGCCTCGTGAGCGCACTCGACGTCCCCCTGTCCCTGCGCCTGCCGAAGAAGACGGCGAAGGCTCTCGAAGGGGCGGGTGTGGCGACGGTCGGCGACCTTTTGATGGTCGCGCCGCGCCGCTACTACCACTGGGGTCGTCTCACGCCGCTGTCCTCCCTGCGCGAGGGCGAGGACGTGACGATCCTCGCCGAGGTTGCCGGCGCACACCTCGTGGCCAACCGATCCGGCTCGGGCGTGCGCTTGGAAGTCACCCTCACCGACGGTGTCCAGTTCCTGTCGGCGACATTCTTCGCTAAGAACCAGTACAAGCTCGCCCCCATCGAACGTCTCCTGACGCCGGGGCAGTCCTTCATCTTCGCGGGCAAGGTCGGGGCCTACCGCGGTAAGTTGCAGCTCACCCATCCCTCCTTCGAGGGAGTGGATGGGGAGGACATCGAGCGCATCGCCTCGCGCCCCATCCCGATTTACCCAGCGACCGGATCGCTGGCCTCGTGGGCGATCGCCCGGGCAGTCGGCATGGTGCTGGACCACCTCGACGATGCCGACGTGCCCGACCCGGTCCCCGCCGTCGTGCGCGAGCGCGCTGGCTTCGCCTCCCACGCCTCGTGCCTGCGCGCCCTGCATCAGCCCGAGACGGACGAGGACTACCAGCAGGCGCGCAAGGCCCTGGCCTTCACCGAAGCTTTCGTCCTCCAGGTGGGGCTGGCCGCGCAGCGCCGGGGCGCGCGCGCCGTGGCGGCGCTGGCCTCTCCGATCGACGCGCCGCTGTGCGAGCGTTTCCGGCAGTCGCTGCCTTTTGAACTCACGGACTCCCAGCGTGAGGCGGTCGCCCAGATTGGGGCCGACCTGGCCGGCGAGGTGCCGATGCAGCGACTCCTGCAAGGAGATGTGGGATCGGGCAAGACCGTCGTCGCGCTGAGCGCGCTGCTCCAGGTGGTTGCCGCCGGTCACCAGGGAGCGTTCGTCGCGCCGACCGAGGTCCTGGCAGAGCAGCACGCCGCCTCGCTGCGGGCGCTCCTGGAGCCCCTGGGGATGGACGCCCCGGACGTTCGCCTGCTGACGGGTTCGACGACGCCCGCCGCCCGACGCGAGATTCACAGCGCGATGAACGCAGCGCAGCCGCTCATCGTCGTGGGAACCCACGCCCTCTTTCAGGAGAGCGTGCGTTTCGCGGACCTGGCCCTCGTCGTCATCGACGAGCAGCACCGCTTCGGCGTCGAGCAGCGAGCCGCGCTGCGCGGGGCACGCGAGGACGGGCGCGCGGTTCACGAGCTCGTCATGACCGCGACACCGATTCCGCGAACGATCGCCATGACCGTCTTTGGAGACCTCGACGACACGCGCATGAGCGGCATGCCCTCGGGGCGCACCCCCGTGGCCACCTACCTCGCCGACAGCGCCAACGCCGCGTGGGTGGAGCGCACGTGGGCGCGGGCTGCCGAGGAGATCGCCCAGGGGCGTCGCGTCTACGTCGTGTGCCCGCGCATCGACGCCTCCGACGATGTCGCCGACGCCGAGGAGGAGGGCGTGCGCCCCCTCGCCTCCGTCGAGGAGGTCGCCGCCTACCTGCGCTCCCACCCGGCCCTGTCCGGCATCGCCATCCACGAGCTGACGGGACGCACCCCCTCGCCCGTCAAGGCGCAGATCATGGAGGATTTCTCCGCCGGACGTGCACCCCTCCTCGTCGCCACAACCGTCATCGAGGTCGGCGTCGACGTGTCGGAGGCGACCCTCATGGTCATCCTCGACGCCCAGCAATTCGGCCTCGCCCAGCTCCATCAGCTGCGCGGACGCGTCGGACGTTCCTCCCTGCCCTCGCTGTGCATCGCCATGCATCGACACGAACTCACGGACTCGGGCAGAGCGCGCCTGCAGGCTTTCGCGGACACGACCGACGGTTTCGAGCTCGCCGAGGCCGACCTGCGCCTGCGCAAGGAAGGCGACGTGCTTGGAGCCGGCCAGTCGGGCACGGCCACCCACCTGCGTTTCCTCTCGGTGCGCCGCGACGAGGTGCTCATCCGCCGCGCGAAAGGCGAAGCCGAGGCCCTCCTCGAACAGGATCCGATGCTGGAGCGCCACCCGGACCTCGCCCGGGCGCTGCGCGCCGCATCGGACGGGCAGCTCGAGTGGATGCAACGCTCCTGAGGTGTGCCCGGTAGGGTAGGGGTATGACCAGAATCGTCGCAGGCAGCGCCAAGGGGCGTAACCTCGCCGTGCCCAAGTCCGGCACTCGTCCCACCTCCGAGCGGGTCCGCGAGGCCCTCTTTTCGCGCCTGGACCACATGAACGTGCTGGACGGCGCGACCGTCCTCGACCTCTACGCCGGAACGGGCGCCCTTGGCCTCGAAGCCCTGTCGCGCGGAGGCGCTCACGCCACCCTCGTCGAAAAGGCATCAGCCGCGGCCCGCGTCGCCTCCGCGAACGTTCGCTCGACGGGGCTGCCCGCCCGCGTCGTCACCGCCGACGCACGCACCTACGTGAGCGCGCGCAGCGGGCAAGCGCTCGCGGGAGACATTGACCTGGTGTTCATCGACCCTCCCTACGACATCGCCGAAGACGACATGACGACGGTGCTGTCTTCCCTCGGCCCGTGGATCGGCCCCGACGCCCTCGTCGTCGTCGAACGGTCCACGCGCGCGCCCGCCCCCACGTGGCCGGACTTCCTCGTCCTTGAGGACCAGCGCACGTGGGGTGAAACCGTCGCGTACTTCGCCGGTCCGCCCCTGCCCAAGGACGAAACCGGCGACATTGCGCAGGTCCGCGAGGATGCCCCGGCCTCGTCGCACGCGCAGGAGGAAGAACGATGATCGCGCTGTTCCCCGGTTCTTTTGACCCCTTCACGAACGGGCACCTCGACGTCGCCGAGCGCGTCTGCGCCATCGCCGATCGCCTCATCATCGGTGTCGGAGCGAACCCCGCCAAGCGCGGCCTCATCGCCCCCGAAGATCGCGTCGCGCTCATCCGGGAAGCCACGGCGCACCTGGACGGCGTTGAGGTCGTCCTGCTGCAAGGGGCGACGATGGACGAGGCCTCGCGCCTGGGGGCCACCCTCATCGTCAAGGGCGTGCGCTCGTCGATCGATGTGGACTACGAGGCCCCCCAGGCGGTCTTCAACCGTGAGATCGGAAGCGTCGACACCTGGTGGATTCCGACCCGTCCGGACCTCGCACACGTCTCCTCGAGCGCCGTGCGCGAACTCGTGGGTCTGAAAAAGGATATTTCTCGGTATGTCCCTCCAGCGATTGAGCGATTTTTGACCGACAATAGAAGCTGAATAATGCCCGGTGGAACGCAGGAGGCAGCCATGGCTGACACGACCGACAACCAGACTCAGGACGAGTGGAACGAGGAAACCGTCTACGGTCCCTCCACCGTGATCGCCGCCCTCGACCAGATCGAGGACCTCGTTGAGTCCTCGCGCACGGTTCCCCTGTCGGCCTCAATCATGGTGAACAAGGCCGAGATCCTCGACCTGCTCGACCAGGCCCGCGAGGCTCTGCCCGAGGACCTCGTGGCCGCCGATGCCGTCGTCGCCGACGCGGACGCTGTCCTGGGACGTGCCGATTCTGCCGCCGAGACGCGCATCGCCGAGGCGAACTCGCGCGCCTCATCGACCCTCGACCAGGCCAACGAGCGCGCCGCGCAGATCCTGGCCGACGCAGAGGAAGAAGCCGAGCGCACGCGCTCGCGCGCAAACGACGAGGCCACGGCCCTCGTCTCGCAGGCCCGCTCGGATGCCGAGGCCACGATCGCCGACGCGAACGCCCAGGCCGCCCGCATCGTCTCCACCGAGAACATCGTGCGCATGGCCGAGGATCGCGCCCGCGAGATTGTTTCCGAGGCCAAGCGCTCGGCAACCTCCTTGCGTGAGGGCGCCGACGACTACGTGGCCTCCTCGCTGGACGAGCTTGCCCACCTCATCTCCGACCTCGCGCGTCGCACCGACGCGGGACGTCGCACGATCGCGGAACGCCGCGGCGTCGACGTCACCGATGTGGATCTGACCAATGACTGACAATTCCCTGACCCTGTCCCTGGTGCGCCTGCCGCGCGCCCTGGGTTCGACGCTGCACCAGGACCTCGTGTGGGTGACCCCCGACGACCTGGGTACCCCCTCCATGTCGGCCGTCCCCGGCGTCCCCCTGGACGTGTCGGTGGACTTCACCAGCGTGGAGGACGGTGTGCTCGTGCAGCTGACCACCTCCGTGGATCTCGTCGGGGAGTGCGTGCGCTGCCTCGACGAGGTGCGCGACCATCACGACGTCTCCAGCACGGAGGTCTACTTCGAACCCGGTGCCCCCGCCCTGACTCCCACGGACGACGAGGACGAGGAGGTCGAGGACCTGTTCGTCATCGGCGAGCGCGACACGATCAACATCGAGACGCAGCTGCGCGATGCGATCGTTCCCCTCGTGGATCCGCGCCCGCTGTGCAGCGCGGACTGCGCGGGTCTGTGCGACGTCTGCGGCGAGAAGTGGGCGGATCTGCCCTCCGACCACGAGCACTTCGTCGTCGACCCGCGCTTGGCCTCCCTGGCCTCCCTGCTGGGCGACAACGCCGAGCCGGGGCGATCCTGATGAGTCGTTCCAAGCACCTGCCCGTTCCTCCGCGCACCGACACGGAGGCGCTGGTGGAGGCGTGGGGGACCCGCATCGACGCCCCGCTCCTGCAGCTGGCGCTCGTGCATCGGTCCTACGCGAACGAGGCCGGGGGCATCGCGAACAACGAGCGCCTCGAGTTCCTGGGGGACTCGGTCCTGTCGATCGTGATCGCGCAGAAGCTCTACGAGCAGTATCCGGACGTGGCCGAGTCGGACCTGTCGCGCATGCGTGCAGCGACCGTCTCCCAGCAGCCCCTGGCTGCCGCCGCCCGCCGGATCGGCCTGGGTGACTTCGTGTTCCTGGGCAAGGGCGAGTCGATGCACGGGGGACGCGACAAGGATTCGATCCTGTCCGACACCTTCGAGGCTCTCATCGGCGCGACCTATCTGACCAGCGGCCTGGAAGAGGCGCGCCGGGTCATCCTCGAGCGCCTGAGCTTCCTCCTCGTGGATGCCCCCTCGCGCGGACAACACCAGGACTGGAAGACGATCCTCATCGAATACTCGCAGGCGCAGGGCCTGGGCGAGGTCTCCTACGAGGTCGAGGGGGAGGGGCCGGACCACCAGCGCGTGTTCACGGCCCACGCTTTCGTCTCCGGGCACCCCGATCCGATCGGTTCGGGGCAGGCCTCGTCGAAGAAGCACGCGGAGAACGCGGCTGCGCAGGATGCGATGAGCCGCCTGTCTCCCGAGAAGTAGTAAGTACACGAGGGCGTTTGCCCTCCCGACGGTTAGAATCAACACGTGAGTGAAAATACGTCCGCGCGTACGCGCGTCATGATCATTGACGACCACGAGATCGTTCGACGTGGCATTGCCGAGATCGTCGACCGCGATGACGCCCTCGAGGTTGTCGCCGAGGCCGGCTCCGTTGCTGATGCCGTGCGCCGCGCCGACCTGGTGCGTCCCGACGTGATCCTGGTGGACTTACAGCTGCCCGACGGCACCGGCATCGACATCATGAACCGGCTGCGTTCCTCCCACCCGCAGATCCTCCCCGTCGTGCTCACCTCCTTCGATGATGACGAGGCCCTGGCTGAGTCCCTCGAAGCGGGTGCCCGTGCGTACATCCTCAAGACCGTGCGCGGCGCGGAAATCACCGACGTGATCAAGGCGGTCGCCGACGGTCGCGTGCTGCTCGACGAGCGCACCCTGACGCGTCGCCGTGTCGATCACGAGGATCCGACCGCCGACCTGACGCCGTCGGAGCGCAAGGTCCTGGACCTGATCGGCGATGGCCTGTCGAACCGCGAAATCGGCGAGAAGCTGGGCGTTGCGGAAAAGACCGTGAAGAACCACATCACCTCCCTCCTGTCCAAGATGGGGCTGCAGCGCCGCACGCAGGTGGCCGCGTGGGTGGCCGGGCAGAGGGCGGCGTCCTGGCGTAACTGAGCCACTGCCTCGTTCCGGAAGGGACGAGACGAACGCGAGCGGGTCGGAATTATCCGGCCCGCTCGGCCCGTGTGCGGGCCCGTCAGCTTTTTATCCCGTAGGTTAAGTTGTTTGCTAATCAGGGGAATCACTGATTTGTAAGAAAGGTACTGTCAAACTGGTTCATGAAAAAGCCCTGTGGGGTAACGTTCGCTCATCCTCACCGTTGAGGACGGACACTGTCGTCCACCATTACCCCTTGAAAGGACACCCCGTGAACCTCAAGCGAATGCTTGCCGGTTGTGCGGTCGCTACGGCACTGGTGCTCGCACCCATGAGCGCCCCCAGTTTTGCCGACGCGCCGCCAGCGCCTACCGGCGTCCCCGCAGCGGTCCCACTGAGCTCCACCCCCAAGATCGCCAAGTGGCAAGAACTCCAGTACGGCATGTTCATGCACTTCGGCGTCTACTCCGTCTACGGCGGCTACTACAACGGCCACCGCCAGGGTATGGGCTACCCCGAGCAGATCAAGGCCTGGGAGAACATCCCCACCGACGACTACCTGCTCAAGGCCAAGGACCTGGCCGCAAATTTCGATGCTTCCGCCATCTGCAAGACAGTCCACGACTCGGGTATGAAGTACCTGATGATCACGTCGAAGCACCACGACGGCTTCGCCATGTGGGACACGAAGACGACCGACTACAACATCGTCAAGCAGTCCAACTACGGCAAGGACCCGATGAAGGAGCTGTCCACCGAGTGCAACAAGCTCGGCGTCAAGCTCGCCTTCTACTTCTCGATCATCGACTGGACCAAGCAGACCCCCGAGCCTTACGGCAACGTCAACCCCATCGACGAGGACCTGATGACGACCGTCATCAAGCCTCAGCTGACTGAGCTCCTCACCAACTACGGCCCGATTGCCGAGCTGTGGTTCGACATGGGCGGCCCCACCGCCGAACAGTCTCAGCGCATGGCCCAGTGGGTCCACGAGCTCCAGCCCGAGACGATGGTCAACTCCCGCGTGTGGAACAAGGCCGGAGACTTCGAGGTCGGCGGCGACAACTCGGTGACCACGGACTTCCACATGGGCCCCTGGGAGTCGATTCGCTCCATCTACCCGTCCTGCTGGGGATACTGCTCGTGGGCGAACCGTGACAATAGCGCGAAGAGCTACAAGGAACGCGAACTGATCAACAACCTGATTGGCACGGTCGCCTCGGGTGGCCAGTTCGCCTACAACATCGGCCCCAAGGGTGACGGCACGATCGACGCCTTCGACGCCGGGGTCGTCACCGAGGTCGGCCAGTGGATGGCGCGCCACCCCGACGCCATCACGGGAGCCCGCCCGACGTGGTACCCCGCCCCCGACTGGGGCAAGGTGATGACCAAGGGCAACGACCTGTACTTCTTCCCCGAACTGTGGAGCCCCGGCAAGACCCTGACGCTTCCCAGCGTCGGCGGCCACGTCACCGCCGTCACCGTGGACGGCACCGACCGTTCGCTTGAATTCACCCAGGACGGCACCACCCTCACGGTGACAATGTCGGGTGAGAACCCGGAGCCGAACCTGCGCCCCGTCGTCAAGGTCACCTTCGACGCCGCCCCCACCTACGTGCCCACGCAGACGGTCACCGCCGTCGACGGCGCGACCATCTCCTCGGAGCAGTTCTTCGGACGTGCCTCCGCACTGCGCTACTCCGGCGCTCAGGCCTACGACACCTACCTCGTGAACAAGACGGACAAGGCCATCACCGACCTGACCCTGAAGTTCTCCGGCAACTTCGACGCCTCCACGACCTACAAGATCACCCTCGGGACCACCTCCATCGAGGTGACCGGTGCCCAGATCGAGGCCGGAGAAGTCGGCGAGGGACTCAGCCTCGAGCCCGGCAAGGTCACGCCACTGCGCCTAGAGCTGGCACACCCCTCCTACTACGCCAACCCGATCGGCCTGCGCTCCGTGAGCGCGACCCTGCACGTCTACGGCGAAAACGCGGCCACCCAGCCTCCCGTCATCGCCACGGACCCCGCGTCGGTCTCCGTGAAGGCGGGGGAGAGCGCCACCTTCACCGTCGTCGCCTCGGGCCGCCCGGCCGCCACCATCCAGTGGTACCGCGTGCCCAAGGGATCAACCGAAGGAACGGCGATCCCGGACGCCACGAGCTCCATGTACACCCTGACGACGACGCTCGAGGATGACGGTGCGCAGTTCTACGCCGTCGCCACGAATACCAACGGCTCGACCACCTCGGCGCGCGCGACCCTGACCGTCACCAAGGCCAGTGACAACCTGGCCCTCAACAAGACGGCGTCCATGTCCTCGACCGGCTGGGGCGGCACCGCCTCACGCGCCGTCGACGGCAACACGGACGGCGTGTGGGACAACGGATCGGTTGCCCACACGGGCAAGCAGGCGAACCCCTGGTGGGAGGTAGACCTCGGCGAGACCCACCCCCTCGGCGTCGTCAACGTCTGGAACCGCTCCTCCTCCGACAACTGTCAGGGAATCCCCTGCGACCAGCGCCTGCACGACTTCTGGGTCGTCGCCTCCACGACGCGCCTGTCCGGAAACTTCAACCCGGCCACGGCCGGCGCGGTTGACGGCGTCCACATGATCAAGGTCGACGGAGTCGGCGGCCGCCCGAGCGCGGTCGACTTCGAGGGCTTCGACGCTCGCTTCATCCGCGTCATCCAGCCCACCGAGTTCGGTGAGTTCGCGCTCGCGGAGGTCGAGGCCTTCGCCGCTGCCGCACCGACCCCGGAACCCGATGACCAGGAGCCCCCGGTCATCAAGCCGCTGACCGTGACGGCCAATCCCGCCGAAGACGCGCAGATCTCCGGCGATGGCGCGTTCCGCACCGTGACGGCGAAGGAAGGCACGCAGGTCACGATCAAGGCCGAGGCGAGCGGCAAGCCCGCCCCGACCCTGTTCTGGCAGATCAAGCGCGAGGGCTCTGATTCGTGGGCCATCGTCGAAGATGAGAATGGCCCCGAGCTGACCCTCACGATCGACGGCGAGAGCAACGGCTCGGTCATCCGTGTCATGGCTATGAACGAGGCCGGGGTCGCCGAATCGGGTCTCGTGACCCTCGCCCTAGCCGAGGAACCGGCACCCGAGCCCGAGCCGAGCCCGGATCCGACCCCGGACCCCGCGCCCACGCCGGACCCGACACCGGACCCCGCGCCCACTCCCGATCACACGGTGGGCACCTGGATGAACGATGGTGTTGGCTGGTGGTGGAAGATCAGCGCCGGCGGCTACGCCAAGAACGAGACCCTCACGCTCGGTGGCAACGTCTACCGCTTCGACCAGAACGGCTATATGCTGACCGGCTGGGTCTACTGGGATGGCGCGTGGCGCTACCACAACGGGGCAGGAGCCCAGGTCACCGGATGGGTCAACCTCGGAGGTTCCTGGTTCTACCTCATGCCCGAGACCGGCGTGATGGTCACCGGCTGGCAGATGGTGGGAGACAAGTGGTTCTTCTTCGCCTCCAACGGCGTCATGGCCACCGGTTGGCTCTACACGGGCGGTGCCTGGTACTACCTGGATCCGTCCGGAGCGATGCACACCGGCTGGCTTCAGATGGGCTCGCACTGGTACCTGATGAGCGACAGCGGTGCCATGACGATCGGATGGAAGCCGATGGGAAGCACCTGGTACTACTTCGGAGCCTCGGGCCAGATGGCCACCGGCTGGCAGCAGATCGGCGGGGTCTGGTACTACTTCGGGACCGGAGGTGACATGTACACGGGCGGCCACTGGATCGGCTGGCGCTGGTACACCTTCGGGAGCGACGGACGCTGGCTGGGCTGATGCTCATCTGAGAGCCGGGAGATAGCGATTCCCGTCGGTGCGCGGTGGGGGTGGAGTTCCAATCGGAACATCCACCCCCACCGTCGTCTTGTGCGGTTGAGTCTCCTCAGCCCTCGAGCGGAGCGATCCAGCGGATCTGGGTGCCCACCCCGCCCTCGCCGCTGCCGGTATCACACGTGCCGCGGTGGCGTCGCGCGCGCTCCGCCATGTTCGCTAGGCCGGAGTTTCGGGTGCGGGACGGATCGATGCCTCGTCCGTCGTCGGTGATCGTGATGCGCACGCGTCCCGACTTTCCCCGCCCCGACACATCGACGCACACGGCCGCCGCGGTCGCGTGCGCGTGGCGGGCGATATTCGACAGGCCTTCGCGCACGATCGCGACGACGTCGTCGGACAGGTCTGGGTCGACGCGACCGTCGAACTCGTCGATGACAACAAGCTCGTTATCCAGGTCCGAGTTGATGGCGCTGCCGTCAAGCGTGATGAGCAGCGAAGGGGCAAAGCCCAGGGCGGAACGCGTGAGCGACGATTCGCGGCGGATTCTCTCCACCAGGCCGACGGCCTTGTCGCGCTCGCGCAGGTTGTGCACGATCGTGCGGATCTGACGCACGGCCTCGTCGATTGAAGCGAGTGACGAATCGATGAGGGACTCCAGGGCAGCCGGGTCCGTCTGGCCCGCGGCGACCTTCTGCTTGGCCGCGTCCAGTGCCATGCCGGTCGCAAACAGCTGCTGGATGGCAAAGTCGTGGAGGTCGCGCCCGATACGGTCGCGCTCGTCCAGTAGCGCAGCCACGTCCTGCGCGTGGCGAGCGGACGCGAGCTCGAGGGCGAGCGTGGCCTGGGAGGCGAGAGATTCTGCGAGCGAGAGCTCGGAGCTGTCGAACTCGGGTGCGCCAATCTGACGGAGCAGAATAAGGACGCCGGAAGACACGCCGCGCGACCGCAGGGGAGCGTAGAGGGCCGACCCGAAGACCGCCAGCTGGGGGACGCGCATCGTCTGCGCGCGCGACATCGAGTCGACGATCATGCCGGTACCCTCGTGCAACACGCTCATCGCGCGGCCTTCGGGTGGGAAAGTCAGGCCCAGCAGGCTGGAGGCGTTCTTGCCGTCGACGATTTCGGCTGCCCAGGTGTCACCCACGGACTGCAGGACGATGATGGCGGTGTCCGCGTGGGACACTTCGCGCACGGTCTTGGCAATGAGCTCGAGCGCCTCCTCCTCGTCGGTGCCCTCCAGCATGGTGGTTGTGAGCGACTGAGAGGCGCTGATCCACCGTTCGGTGCGCTTCGAGTCCGCGTACAGGTGTGCGTTTTCGACGGCGATGCCGGCGGCGGGCGCGAGCGCGCTGAGGACAGCGGCATCGGCGGATGAATACCCGCCCGCCTTACCGCACAGGTAGAGGCGACCGTAGACCTGCTCGTGCACGAGAATCGAGACGCCCAGAAACGGGGGAGTGGTCTCCGGCAGATCGAGATCGGGTGCGTCCGACGGCGAGTTGACGAGGAGAGGCTCGCTCGCGGGGATCGCCGTCATGAGAGATTCGGGGACCTGCGGGATTGGACCGGGCTCGTGGAACTCAAGCTGCAGGGTGGTCGCCCCCCACGTGTCCAGGACCGAGAGCGTGGCGTGCGGAGAGGAGGTCAAAGCGCAGGCCTGGTCCACGAAGTTCTGCAGGCCGGCCTTCAGATCCAGGGAGCTGGTGAGGTCCAGGGCCGCTTTCAGCAGCGTGAAGTCAGTGGAGTCGGTGCTCATTGTTCCTCCTGGTCGAGGGCCCACCGGTAGGTGGGAAGGGCCTGCAGGACCTCGTCGTGTGTGCCGCGCGCGGCGATCGTCGCGCACTGGCCGGGCTCGGGGGCTGCCAAGACGATGACCTGGTCGGCCTGGTCCAGGGCGCTTAAGCGGTGGGTGACCACCAGGGTAGCCCGGTCGGGCGAGCGCGTCAGCAACGTTTCCATGAGGCGGTCGGCCGTCGCCGCATCGAGGTGCTCGGAGGCCTCGTCGACAGCCATGATCGGGGCGGGAGCGGCGAGAGCCCTGGCCATGAGAAGGCGGCGACGCTCGCCGCCGGACACTGTCGTGCCTCCGGAGCCGATCACGGTGTCGAGGCCATCGGGCAGGGACTGGACCCACTGCGCGAGGCCGGCTCGGGCCAGGAGCTCCGAGGCCTCGTCCCGGGTGAGGGACGCGCGGGCGACCCGCAGGTTTTCGTAGATGGTGGTGGCGAAGACGTGTGCGTCCTCTGCTGTCATCGTGATGCGCGAGGTGAGCTGGTCACGATCGGCTCCCCACGCGGGAACGCCGTTGATGAGAGCACTGCCCGACTTGGGCGGGATGATACCCGTGAGGGTCGCCAGCAGCGTCGTCTTCCCGATGCCCGAGGGGCCGACAATCGCGAGGGATGATCCGGGTCGCAGCGTCAGCGAAATGCCAGTCACAAGGGTGAGGCCACCCGGCCAGCCGATGGCGAGGTCGCGCGCCTCGATGACGGTGGGGCCTTCCGGAACATCGTGGGGCTGTGCGGGAGCCTCCTCGTCCAGGAGTGAGCAGATACGCGTCGCGGCCTGGGCGCTGCGCACGAGCTGGGCGGCGGCTGGCGTCAGTTCGGCGACTCCCTCGAAGGAAGACAGAGGGACGAGGACGACGACGGCCAGGAGTACCTGCGCGAGGGCCCCCGAGGTTGTCTGCGGGATCCCGATGAGGAGCGCGCCGATCACGGCGATACCCATCGCACACACGTCGAGGCCGCGCGCGAACGCGGACAGGCGGGCCGAGCGGGCCAGAGCGGCGCTCAGCTCGCCTTCAGCACGGTCCAGGGAGCGGCGTGCGCGCTTCAGCGTGCCCGCCATGGACAGCTCGGTGGCTCCCTCGAGGATCGCGAGCGAGGTCGCCGCGATGTCGGTGCGCGCGTCGGCTCCCTGGCTCTCGGCCAGGCGCACCGAACGGGCGATGAGGGCCGGGGCAATAATGCCCGAGACGACGAGGCTGAGCGCGAGGATGATGCCGGCTGCCGGCGAGATGATCGTGATGACACCGACTGTGCCCACGCCGACGATCGCCGCGACGAGGGCGGGTAGGAGAGTCTTGACGACGACGTTGCCGACCTCATCGACGTCGGCTCCGGCGCGGGTCATGAGATCGCCTCGGCGCAGCGTCGACAGCTTCGTACCCGGGGCCGCAGCCAACTCGTCGTAAAGGTTGTTACGCAGGTTGTCCATGCCCGTCAGCGCCACCTTGTGGGAGGCGAGGCGCGACAGGTAGCGTGCGAGGGCACGCGAGACACCAAAGAGGCGGACCGAGGTAGCGGCGACCGTCAGGTAGAGCACCGGGGGTTGCTGGGAGGCGCGTGCGATGAGCCAGGCGGCTGTGCCGCCGAGAGCAATTGCGGCGCCGAGGGCGGTGACGCCGAGCAGCAACGACAGAGCGAAGCCCGAGCGCGAGACCTGGAGCATGGAGATGCATCGGCGCAGCGCGGCGGATTCGGAGCGGGTCAGAAAGAGCTTCATGCGCGTGCCTCCTCGTCAGCGGTCGAGCGAACGTCGATGGTGGCATCCGCGGCCTCCATCATGGCAGCGCGGTGCGCGATGACGATGACGGTTCGTCCCGCATCCCGCATCGCATCGATGGCCCGCACAACGGTTTCTTCGCTGACGGCATCGAGGTGTGCGGTGGGCTCGTCGAGGATGACGACCTGGGAGTGCGCGGCCAGGGCGCGCGTGAGCGCGAGGCGCTGGCGCTGGCCAACGGACAGGCCGACACCGCCGGAGCCGATGATGGTATTCCACCCGTCGGGGGCGCTGGCCAAGACGTCATCGAAGCCGGTGGCCGCTGCCGCATCATTGAGGTCGTCGAGCGGCAGATCGCCCATGTTGTCCAGGATCGTACCCGGAACCAGCGTGGGGGATTGAGGCACCCACGAGATCTGGCGACGCCAGGCGGAGGGATCAATATCCGACAGGACGGACTCCCCGCTCTCGGAGGACGAGGCCGAGGGGCGCAGGAGGACACGGCCTGCGTCCGGGGTCATGTCGGCCAGCAAGCACGCGACAATCGTGGACTTGCCCGCGCCGGAGGGACCAGACAGCGCCGTCACGATGCCGGGAGCGATGACGCCGTTCGTTGGAGCCGGAGCCCACGCGCCGCGCGCACGCACGCCGAGGCCATCGAGAACGATGTCGGTGCGTGCCATGTCGGGGCATGCGTCGGTTCCGGGGGAGGCTACGGCCTCGGCCTCCTCGATGATGTCGAAAGCGGCCTTCGAGGCCGTCACGCCGTTTGCCGAGGCGTGGAACTGCGCGCCGACCTGGCGCAGGGGTTCGAAAACCTCGGGGGCGAGCATAATGACCGCGAGGCCGTGGAACAGCGAAATGTTGCCGAAAACGAGGCGCATGCCAACCTCGACGGCGACGAGGGCCACCGACAGGGTCGTCAAGAACTCGAGCACGCCGCCCGACAGGAACGCGACGCGTAGGGTGCTCATCGTGGCCTTGGTGTTCGCAGCCCCCAGAGCGTGCAGGTGCGTGCGCGGTGCCTTTTCGCGGCCGAGGCCGCGCAGCGTGGGAAGGCCCGACATGAGGTCGAGGAGCTGGGCGGTCAGGCGCTTCATCGACGCGAGCTTGTCCTCCGAGGCCGCCTGCGTAAAGCGTCCGATGAGAATCATGAAGATCGGGATCAGAGGGATGACGAGGAGGGCGATAAACGCGGACCAGAAGTCGAGCAGAAGAATGACGCCGAGGGCTGCCGGGGTCACCGTGCACACGAGGACGAGCTGGGGAAGGAAGGAGACGAAGTAGGGGCGCAGATCCTCGAGACCGGTCGACAGCAGCGTCGTCGTCTCCGCACCTTTGGTAGCCCTCCAGCGAGGCCCGAGCGTGACGCTCGCATCGACGACGCGTCCGCGCAGCTCCCTGACCGCGGCGGCGGCCGCGCGAGTGCTCACCGCCTCACGGGCTGCGACGATGAGTGCGCGGCAGGCGAACACGGCCGCGATTCCCACAATGAAGGGCCAGACGTCGGTGAGGGACGCAGTGCCCGAGACGACGGGGGAGAGGGCTGCGGAAATGAGAAGCGCCTGGGCGAGGACCAACAGCGCAGTGAACGTCCCCAGGAGGGCCGTCACAGCGATGGGACCGCGCGCCGAGCGGGCATAACGCAACAAGCGAGGATCAAAGGGACGCACGTATCTATTGTGCCTTAAAACGGCTCGTCATGGGCCAAAGGTCCCCACCCTCGTGGCGTGACAACAAACGCGCCCGGCCCCTGTAAGAGGGACCGGGCGCGTCGTGATGCGAGGATCAGCTGGCGAAGAAGTTCTCGCCCACGCGGATCTTCTTGAGGAGCAGACCGGTGCGCGTCTCAACGTCCTCGACGCCCACGCGAGCGCGGAACATCCAGTAGGACCAGAAGACGTAGACCAGGACGATCGGCAGCAGGCAGACGGTCACGATGGTCATGACGGTCAGCGTCGACGGGGTCGAGGAAGCCTGATCAATCGTCAGCGAGTATGCCGGGTTGATCGAGGACTTCTGGACGGCCGGAGCCATTGACGCGAACACCCACGCGACAGTGCCGGCGATCGCGACGGAGGAAGCCACGAAGGACCAGCCCTCGCGACGCAGCGACGCCTGCGACAGAGCCGTCGACACGATGATCGCGAGCGCGGCGACCACGAGCGGGATCCACGCCAGAACGTTCGTCGTGTAGGCGAACTGACCCCACACGAGCCAGGCGGCGGCCAGGACGGTCGCGGCGATCGTCGCGGGGGCGGCAATCGCGTTGGCGCGGTCGCGGACCTCGCCCGTCGTCTTCAGCGCCAGGAACTGCGCACCGTGAGCCAGGCACACGGCCATGACGGCCAGGCCGCCCAGGATGGTGTAGGGCGTGAGCAGCGAGAAGAAACCGCCGGTCAGCTGGTGCGTCGCGCTTGCCAGCGACTGGTTGACCAGCGTCGGATCGATGACGGTGCCGGTGGCCACGTCAATGACCTCAATGCGCATGCCCTGGACGAAGTTCGCGAATGCGACGCCCAGCAGGATCGGGACGAGCCACGCGCTGATCGTGTGCGCCCAGTCCCAGGCGTGACGCCACTTCTCGGTGGCGACCTTGCTACGCCACTCGAGTGCCATGACGCGGATAATCAGGCAGACGAGGATCAGGAAGAGGGCGAGGTACATGCCCGAGAACATGGTCGCGTACCACTCGGGGAACGCGGCGAAGGTCGCGCCACCAGCGGTGAGCAGCCACACCTCGTTGCCGTCCCAGTGGGGGCCGATCGTGCGCACGGTCTGGGTGCGCTCACGGTCGCCCTTGGCGACGAAGGGGAGAAGCATGCCGACGCCGAAGTCGAAGCCCTCGAGGATCAGGTAGACCGTCCACAGAACGGCGATGAGAACGAACCACAGGATAGACAGAGTCATGATCGGTGTTCCTCTCAGTATCCGAAGGACAGGTCGGCGGGAGCGTCATCCTTAGCCTTGTCGGCCTTGGATGAATGGATGCCCTCGACGGCGTAGCGCTTCATGAGGATGTACCACATGACGCCGAGGACGCCGTACAGCAGGGTGAACAGGATGAGCGAGGTGAGCATCTGGCCAGCGGGAACGTTGGGGGAGATACCCATGTCGGTCATCATGTTGACGGAACCGAGGTCGGAGCCGGCGGACAGCGCCTGCAGGTTCGGGACGACAACCCACGGCTGACGACCCATCTCGGTGAAGATCCAGCCGAAGGAAGCGGCCGCGAACGGCAGGGGCAGGTTGACCAGGGCGAGGACGCTCAGCCACTTGTTGGACGAGGTACGTCCGCCGCGGGTCGCCCACAGGCCCCACGCCGCCAGCAGGAAGGCCAGCATGCCCAGACCGATCATGAAGCGGAACGACCAGAAGGCGACCATCTGCGGAGGACGGAAGTCGTACTGCGAGGCGTCGCCGTACTTGGCGGTGAAGTTCGCATCGGAGTTGAGCAGCTCCACCATGCGCTCCTGGACGTCGGCGACGCCCTCAGAGGTGGCGGTGAAGGAGTTGTGCGACATGAAGGATGCGACGCCGGGAACCCTGATGAACTGGGTCGGCTGCGCGCCGTCATCGCCGAGGGGGCAGGAGCCGAACTGGGCGATCGTGAAGGCCGCGCCTTCGGTGTCCACACAGATGCCTTCGGCGGCAGCCATCTTCATGGGCTGGACCTCAACCATCTCCTGGCCCTGGATGTGGCCGGAGACGGCGGTTCCGAGGCCGCCGATCAGGACGGCGGTCAGGCCGAAGCGGGCGATCGGGCGCCAGATGGTGCGCGACTGAGCCATGGCCTCGTCGGAGCCCTCGCGGGCGGTGCGCACCATCCACCAGATGGAGATGCCGGCAACGAAGGAGCCGGCGACCAGCCAAGCGGAGGTGATGACGTGGGCGTACTCACTCAGGTACACGCCGGAGGTGATGAGCTCCAGGAAGCCGCTCACGCCGTCAAGCTCGGCGCGGCCGGTCTCGGGGTTGAAGCGGGCGCCGACGGGGTGCTGCATCCACGCGTTGGCCGCGAGGATCCAGGCCGCGGAGAACATGGTGCCCAGGGCGACGCACCAGATCGTCAGCAGGTGCATGCGCTTGGAGAGGCGGCCCCAGCCGAAAATCCACAGGCCCAGGAAGGTGGACTCAAGGAAGAAGGCGAGGAGGGCCTCAACGGCCAGGGGAGCGCCGAAGATGTCGCCGACGAAGCGGGAGTATTCGGACCAGTTCATGCCGAACTGGAACTCCTGCACGATACCGGTGGCAACACCGAGCGCGAAGTTGATGAGGAGGAGCTTGCCAAAGAAGCGAGTTGCTTGCAGCCAGTATTCCTTGCCGGTGCGGTGCCACGCGGTCTGCATGATGGCAACCAGCAGGGACAGGCCGATCGTCAGCGGCACGAGGACGAAGTGGTAGACGGTGGTAACACCGAACTGCCATCGTCCGACGGTGACCGCGTCAAGCGCTGTCTGCGCGAGGGTCATGATGGGACCTTCTCGTGTTGGGATTAGGGTCAATGATCCCGTGTCCGAGATCCATGGGACCTATGTCACGGGTTGCTAATAATGTAGCCCAAAAATGTCGGTTGGATTGGTTGAAATGCTGGTTGAGAGCTTGTTTTGTGACATACGCGTCCGAATAATTTTTACGGCTTCTTCCGTGAGATATTGCTCGGCGTTGCGTTGTTCTGATCACCCCACCGTCGGAACAAGACGCTGTTGTGCGACAATGGACGTGAATGGATGTCGCGGGAGTGCCCCTGCGACGAGAGCCGAGCGATGACGTATTCATATGCCGCCGGCCGCTGCGCATCAGCGCTCCACTAGGTTTCCGCCCCACGCGGGCGATGAAAAAGGGTGCGTCCAGGCACGGGGCGCGCACCCACCATTGGAGAATCGTGACAACCGAATCCACCACGCCCGTGGCACCCGCCGCGTCGCTGCTCTTCCAGGCACCCGTGTTCCAGGCGGCCCCCGAGGTCGCTCCTCCCGCGATTGTTGAGGAGCCCGAGCCCAAGCGTCGCCGCAAGTCCGCTGCTGTCGACGAGGAGTCCGCTCCTCGCGAAGAAGCTACCCCGAAGCGTCGTCGCCGCTCTAAGAAGGCCACCGACGAGGCCGAGGCTGCCCAAACTCCCGAGGCTCCCGCGGCCGAGTCTGAGTCTGAGGAGGCATCCGCCGAGCCGAAGACCCGCCGTCGCCGTCGCTCCAAGAAGGCGGACGAGGCCGCGACCCCCGCCCAGGAAGAAGCCGACAAGTCCGACGCGCCCGCGCAGGACTCCGAGTCCTCGGACGAGGAGGAGACCTCCGGCCGTCGCCGTCGCCGCCGCCGCGCGCGCAGCTCAGCTTCCTCCGAGGAAGGCAGTGATCCCGCGGACCAGGTCCAGGCCCTGAAGGGATCCACGCGCCTGGAGGCGAAGAAGATGCGTCGCCGTGAAGGCCGCCGCGAAGGTCGCCGTCGCCACTCCATCTCCGAGTCTGAGTTCCTCGCTCGCCGCGAGTCGGTCGAGCGCACGATGGTCATCCGCGACCAGGACGGCCTCGACCAGATCGCCATCCTTGAAGATGGCCTGCTCGTCGAGCACTACGTCGCGCGCCGCACGCAGTCCTCGATGGTCGGCAACATCTACCTGGGCCGCGTCCAGAACGTGCTTCCTTCGATGGAAGCTGCATTCGTCGACGTGGGTCGCGGACGCAACGCCGTCCTGTACGCCGGCGAGGTCAACTGGGATGCCGTCGGCATGGAGGGCAAGCCCCGTCGTATCGAGGCGGCGCTGAAGTCCGGTGATCCGGTCCTCGTTCAGGTGACGAAGGATCCGATCGGGCACAAGGGTGCCCGCCTGACCTCTCAGATCACGCTGGCCGGCCGCTACCTGGTCCTCATTCCCGGCGGTTCCATGATGGGCATCTCCCGCAAGCTGCCGGACAAGGAGCGCGCTCGCCTGAAGAAGATCCTCAAGGCTGTCGTTCCTTCGGGTTCGGGCGTCATCGTGCGCACCGCCGCGGAAGGCGCGACGGAGGAGCAGATCCGCGACGACGTCGCTCGCCTGACCCGCCAGTGGGAGGACATCGAGAAGAAGCGCACCAACACGAAGATCGCCCCGACGCTGCTGCGCGGCGAGCCCGAGCTGGCCGTGCGCGTCGTGCGCGACATCTTCAATGAGGACTTCTCGAAGCTCGTCATCGAGGGGCGCGACACCTACGCGACCGTCAAGGAATACGTCGACGAGCTCAGCCCCGAGCTCTCCGATCGCGTCGAGCAGTGGGTGGGCACCCAGGACGTCTTCCACGCCCACCGCATCGACGAGCAGCTCGCCAAGGGCATGGACCGCAAGGTGTGGCTGCCCTCGGGCGGCACCCTCATCATCGACCGCACCGAGGCGATGACCGTCATCGACGTCAACACCGGCAAGTTCATCGGCGCCGGCGGCACTCTCGAGGAGACGGTGACCCGTAACAACCTCGAGGCCGCCGAAGAGATTGTGCGCCAGCTGCGCCTGCGCGACATTGGTGGCATCGTCATCATCGACTTCGTTGACATGGTCCTCGAATCCAACCGTGACCTCGTGCTGCGTCGCCTCGTGGAGTGCCTGGGACGAGATCGTACCCGTCACCAGGTCACCGAGATTACCTCCCTGGGCCTCGTGCAGATGACACGTAAGCGCGTGGGTGAGGGCCTCGTCGAAGCCTTCTCCACCCCGTGTGAGGCCTGCGAGGGCCGCGGCTTCATCGTTCACCACCACCCGGTGGAGACCTCCGGGTCCGAGCAGTCTTCGAAGGGATCGAAGGGTGCGAAGAAGCAGCAGAAGAAGGCTGAGCCTCGTCGCATTGAGGATAATGCCGATCATGAGCGCGCTAAGGAGGCCCTGAGCGCGATCGCCGCTGCCTCGACCCGTAAGGAAGATGAGAGCGCAGCCGAGGAGGCCGCTCCCGCCAAGAAGCGCCGCACGCGCGCCGTGTCGACCGCCGCTCAGGAGCCCGAGGCATCGAGCGTTGCGCAGTCCGCGCCCTCCGAGGCTGCTGCTCAGGCAGTTGCGGAGGCCCCTGCGTCCGCGCCTGTCGCCGACGAAGCTGAGGAGAGCGCGACCAAGCGTCCTCGTCGTCGCCGTCGCGTCGCCCAGTCTGCTCCGCTGCCCGAGCTTCCCGTGCACATTGACCTGCCCGAGCCGGTTGATCACTCGGACGAGCCGGCGGCACCCGCCAAGGATGCTTCCGAGATTCAGCTGCCCGAGCAGCGCGAGAATGCCCCGGCGACCCGTCGCCGCGCATCCCGCAAGGTGGCAACGGCCTCGTCTGGCGAGCCGACCGAGGCTCCTGCGCCGAAGAAGACCCATCGCCGCGCCACCGCGCAGACGTCTGTTCCCGACGTTCAGGCGGACGAGGCTCCGGCCGTCGCGCCGGTGAATGCGCCGGTCGTGGAGGAGGTGCCCGCCCAGGCACCCGTCGCGCCGCGTAAGACTCGCAAGCGCCGCGCCGCCGTCTCGACCGGCATCGTGGAGCCCGATGTGGCCCCCGCTCCCGTCGTCATCGATCTGCCCGCGCGCGCCGAGGCGAGCGCCCCGGTGGTGCCGACCAAGTCGACCGATGACATTGCGCTTCCTGAGGCGAGCGATCAGCCTCGCGTCAAGCGCCGTCGCCGCGCCGCATCGACCGGCATCGTCGACGCCGGTTAATGCTTCAGGCGCCGGGGGAGGGGCGATCATCCCTCCCCCGAGCGTAGGGTGTGGAATCGCACAGCACTTCACGCCCGCCCGTGACCGTGCCGGCTTGCAATCCGGCGTGCGAATCGGCTAAATTTGATCGTCGGCGCAACAAGCGCCAACGGAATCATGACAATGAGACAAGTCCTCGGCAGTTTCGAGGCGCGATTCCGGTTACGAATACGAGAAGAGATGAGCTCCAACGTGGTCTACGCGATCGTCAAGGCTGGCGGCCGGCAGGAAAAGGTGTCCGTCGGTGACGTCGTCGTCGTCGACAAGCTGGCAGAAGAAATCGGTTCGAGCATCGAGCTCCAGCCGCTGATGCTGGTGGATGGCGACGCCATCACCGTTGACGCAGCCAAGCTGGGCAAGGTTTCCGTCAAGGCTGAGGTTGTTGACTCGGCCAAGGGCCCCAAGATTTCCATCATTAAGTACAAGAACAAGTCGGGCTACCGCAAGCGCCAGGGACACCGTCAGAAGATGTCGGTCGTCAAGATCACCGAGATCGCCTGAACCCGACGTTCCCACGAGCAGAAAGTAGCAACTGATGGCACATAAGAAGGGCCTTGGTTCCTCCCGTAACGGTCGCGACTCGAACGCGCAGCGCCTCGGCGTGAAGCGCTACGGCGGCCAGCTGGTCAACGCTGGTGAGATCATCGTTCGTCAGCGCGGCACCCACTTCCACCCTGGCGACGGCGTTGGCCGTGGCAAGGATGACACCCTGTTCGCCCTGCGCGCCGGCGCGGTTGAGTTCGGCCGCAAGCGCGATCGCAAGGTCGTCAGCGTTTCGCCGGTCTCTGCCTGAGACCGCGCGCATAAAGGGCGTCCGGCGTTGCCGGGCGCCCTTTTCACTATTCATTTCAGTCCTCAGGAGCAACAGTGGCAGACTTCGTGGATCGCGTGACTCTGCATGCGATGGGTGGCAACGGTGGTAACGGCGTTGCCTCGATTAAGCGTGAAAAGTTCAAGCCGCTGGCCGGCCCTGACGGCGGAGACGGCGGCAATGGCGGCTCGGTCATCCTTGAGGTGAGTGAGCAGGAGACCACGCTGCTGAACTACCACCGTAGCCCGCATCGTCGTGCGGATAACGGCACGCCCGGCATGGGTGATTTCCGCCAGGGTAAGACCGGCGCGGACATCATCCTGCCGGTTCCCGAGGGGACGGTCGTCAAGTCGATGTCGGGTGAGCTGCTCGCCGACCTGACGGGGGCGGGCGCCCGCTACGTGGTCGCCGAGGGCGGCCGCGGTGGCCTGGGCAACGCGGCGCTGGCGTCGAAGGCACGCAAGGCGCCCGGCTTTGCGCTTCTGGGCGAACCCGGCGAGGAGCGCGAGGTCATCCTTGAGCTGAAGTCCGTCGCGGACGTGGCTCTCGTCGGCTTCCCGTCGGCCGGAAAGTCCTCGCTGATTGCCGCCCTGAGCTCGGCGCGCCCGAAGATCGCCGATTACCCCTTCACGACGCTGGTCCCGAACCTGGGCGTCGTGTCGGCCGGCGACACACGCTACACGGTCGCCGACGTTCCCGGTCTGATTCCCGGTGCCTCCCAGGGACGAGGCCTCGGCCTCGACTTCCTGCGCCACATTGAGCGTTGCGCCGTCATCGTGCACGTGCTCGACACCGCCGCCTTTGAGACGGATCGCGAGCCGGTCGAAGACCTGCGCATCATCGAGGCCGAGCTGGAGGCCTACCAGGGTGACCTCACCCAGGTCGAGGGCTACGTGCCGATTATGGAGCGCCCCCGTGTCATCGTCCTGAACAAGATCGATATTCCGGACGGCCGCGATCTCGCTGAGATCACGCGCCCGGACCTGGAGTCTTTCGGCTGGCCCGTCTTCGAGGTGTCCGCCGTGTCCCACGAGGGCCTCAAGGAGCTGTCCTTTGCTCTGGCCGGCATCGTCGAGGCGGAGCGCGCGAAGCGTCCCGCCCTCGAGGCCGCCCGTCCCGTTATCCGTCCGAAGGCCGTCGGTCGCAGCGTGGAGATCACGGTGCGCAAGACCCGCAAGGACGGCGAGGAAGTCTTCCAGGTGCGCGGCGACAAGCCGGAGCGCTGGGTGCGTCAGACCGACTTCGCCAACGACGAGGCCGTGGGCTACCTTGCGGATCGCCTGAACGCCGCGGGCGTCGAGGACGAGCTGATGAAGGCCGGTGCCCTCGCCGGCGACACCGTCGTGATCGGTGACCTGGATGGAGGCGTCGTCTTCGACTGGGAGCCGACCCTGACGACGGGACCGGAGCTGCTGGGTTCGCGCGGCACCGACCTGCGCCTGGACCAGAATGCGCGCCCGAGCCGTAAGGAACGTCGCGAGGTGTACCACCAGGTGATGGACGCCAAGACCGCTGCCCGTGACGAGCTGTGGACGGAGCGTCAGGCCGGGCACTGGACCGACGCGTCGGATCAGTCATGAGCGGAGTGTCCGCGGCTTCTCGCATCGTCGTCAAGATCGGCTCGTCGTCGCTCACGCGCGAGGACGGCGGTCTGGATCTGAACCGTATTGACTCGGTTGCGCGCCTCGTGGCGCGCTGGCGCGGGGCGGATCGCGAGGTCGTCATCGTGTCGTCGGGCGCGGTCGCGGCGGGCCTTGATCCGCTCGGTTTCGCTTCGAAACCGAAGGATTTGCCGAGCGTGCAGGCCGCTGCCGCGATGGGGCAGGGGCTTTTGATGGCGAGGTGGACGGCCGCCTTCCAGGCGCATCATCTCGATGCCGCCCAGGTTCTGCTGACCACGGACGACGTGATGCGCCGCGACCACTACACGAACGTGCGCGCCTCGCTGACGCGCCTCCTCGGACTCGGAGTCGTCCCGATTCTCAACGAAAACGACGCGGTGACCACCCGCGAGCTGCGTTTTGGAGATAACGATCGTCTTGCCGCGCTCATCGCGCAGATGATCAAGGCTGACGCTCTCGTGTTGCTGACGGATGTGGACGGCCTCTACACCGCTCCTCCGGACCACCCGGGCTCGAAGCTCATCGAGCGTGTTGAGAGCGCGGACGACCTCATGAGCGTGCTCGTGACGGGCGCGGGCTCCCGTGTGGGCACGGGCGGCATGGCGACGAAGGTGCAGGCCGCCATGTTGGCGACCACCAGCGGTATCGGGGTGCAGCTGGCATGCGCGGACGCGTTGGAGGCGGTGCTTGCGGGTCAGAGGGTCGGCACATGGTTTGAGCCCTCGCAGGAGCGTCCGGCCTCGCGCCGCCTGTGGATCGCCCACGTGGCTCCGTCGCGCGGCGAGATCATCGTCGACGAGGGTGCCGCTCAGGCGATCACAGTCGGCAAGAAGTCTCTGCTGGTCGCAGGCGTGCATTCCGTGCTTGGGCACTTCGAGGCCGGCGACGTCGTCGACGTGGCGTCCCCGACGGGCCTGGTCGCCCGCGGCGTGTCGGGATACGACTCCGACACGCTGGCCGAGATCGCCGGCTCGGGCACCGCGGAGCTGCAAGCCGCGGGCCATGAGCACCCCAGGCCGGCAATCCACCGCGACGACCTGGCGGTGTTGGGCGACGCATTTTCTGCGCTGAGCGCTGACTGACGCGGCTTGACAGCCTCTCGTGTGCCATGATGGCCCGGTGGATACTGCTGCAGATATTTCCCAGGTGACCGATGCCGCTCGCGCTGCGGCGCGAGTGCTCGCGAACGCGACGACCCAGGTGAAGAACCGCGGTCTCGAAGCGATCGCTGCTGCGCTCATTGATCGCAGTGACCAGATCCTGGCCGCTAATGCTGAAGATGTCGCCCGCGGTCGCGCGGAGCAGATGAGCGAGGGCCTGTTGGATCGCCTCGCACTGACCCCCGATCGTATTCGTGGAATCGCCGAGGCCGTCCGTGAGATCGCGGGTCTGCCGGACCCGATCGGTCAGGTCGTGCGCGGAATGCGCACCGATATCGGTCTGCGCGTGACGCAGGAGCGCGTCCCCCTGGGCGTTATCGGGATCATCTACGAGGCCCGCCCCAACGTGACGATCGATGCCGCCTCGCTTGCCCTGAAGGCAGGAAACGCGGTCGTGCTGCGCGGTGGAAGCGCCGCACAGTCTTCGAATCGCGTTCTCATCGAGGTGTGCCGCGATGCACTCACGTCCGTCGGCCTGCCCGCCGATGCGATCACCACGGTGGATCCGTGGGGACGCGCGGGCGCCCGAGCGATGATGCGCGCGCGTGGAGCGATTGATGCGCTGATTCCGCGAGGGGGAGCTGGACTCATCAATGCGGTCGTCGAAGAGTCGCGGGTTCCGGTCATCGAGACGGGCACGGGCAACTGCCACGTGTACGTGGACGCCTCCGCTGACCTGGAGGCCGCCGAGGCCATCATCATGAACGCGAAGACGCAGCGCGTGGGCGTGTGCAACGCGGCGGAGACGCTGCTCGTGCACGCCGACGTCGCCGAGCGCTTCCTCGTCGCCGCGCTCACCCGTCTGACGACGGCGGGCGTGACGATCCACGCGGACGAGGCCACCCGGGCCGTCGTCGACGGCCAGCCTTCGATCGATGCTGAGATGATCGTCGACGCGACCGAGGCCGATTGGGAGACCGAGTACCTGTCGATGGACCTGGCTGTGCGCGTCGTCGCCGACGTTGACGAGGCGATCGACCACATTCGCCGCTATTCCACGGGTCATACCGAAGGCATCGTGGCGTCCGACGTGGCTGTCGTGCGCGCGTTCCGATCGGGCATCGATGCCGCTGCTATCGCCGTGAACGCCTCGACGCGCTTCACGGACGGCGGCCAGTTGGGTCTGGGCGCTGAGGTGGGTATCTCGACGCAGAAGCTGCACGCGCGCGGCCCGATGGGTCTGGCGGAGCTGACGACGACCACGTGGATCTACGAGGGAGAAGGAACGATCCGCCCGTGAGCGCGCAGGACAACCACGCGTCGCCTGCCTCGGAGGAGGCCGCGATCGAAAAGACCACCGAGGCCACGGCGGGGGCGACCGCGGCCCCGGCCTCGCCCCAGCATCCCCCGCGCGCGCTGCGTCGGCGCCGCGCGATAGGCATCATGGGCGGCACTTTCGATCCGATCCACCACGGTCACCTCGTTGCGGCCTCCGAGGTCATGGACGTCTTCGGCCTCGACCAGGTCGTCTTCGTGCCGGCCGCCGTGCAGCCCTTCAAGGCGGATCGACGCGTCACCTCGGCGGAGCACCGCTACCTGATGACGGTTATCGCAACCGCCTCGAACCCTCGTTTTGCCGTGTCTCGTGTGGACATTGACCGCGGTGGGACGACCTACACGATCGACACGCTGGCTGACCTGTCGCGCGAATACCCGGACTCGGATTTCTACTTCATTACGGGTGCCGATGCGCTCGCGCAGATCGCGCAGTGGAAGGATGCCGATAAGCTCTTCGAGCAGGCGCACTTTATCGGCGTGACGCGCCCCGGACACAATCTGTCGGATCCTGGTCTGCCGCACGAGTCCGTGTCGCTGCTGGAGGTCCCCGCTATGGCGATCTCGTCGACGGACTGCCGCACGCGCGTCGAAGATGGCAAACCAGTGTGGTATCTGGTGCCCGACGGCGTCGTCCAATACATCAACAAATACGGCCTGTACCGGTTCTAACCCAAGGAGAAACGTGAGCCTTCCCGACGCTACCGCAGAACTGGCGAGCCTGGTTGCTCGCGCCGCGCACGACCGCGGCGGCATCAACCCGGTGCTTGTCGACGTGACCAGCAAGCTCGCCCTGGCGGACGCCTTCGTGGTTGTCTCGGCACCGACGGACCGTCAGGTGCGCGCCATCGCCGAGGACATCATGGATCGCATCTGGGCCGAGCACCATCGCCGTCCCGCCCACATCGAGGGGCGCACGGAGGGCACCTGGGTGCTCCTGGACTACTCGGATCTGCTCGTGCACGTTCTGTCCGAGGAGGAGCGCGAGTACTACGCCCTCGAGCGCCTGTGGGGCGACTGCCCGGCCGTGCCGATCGACGTCGACATCGACGAGGCCCGCGCCGCTGCCGCCGAGCGTGCCGCCGCGCACGGTGTGGAGGCCGCCCAGTGAGCGCCTCGCGGATCGTCCTGCTGCGCCACGGCCAGACCGACTTCAATGTCGCGCGGCGCTTTCAGGGACGCATTGATCAGCCCTTGAACGAGGCCGGACGCTCCCAGGCTGCGGGTGCCGCCGGTGTGCTGGTGAGTCGCCTGTGCGAGCCAAGCGCCGAGGTGGGCATGTTTGCCGCCGAAGATGGACGCAGCTACGACGACGGGGGAGTGCGTATCGTGAGTTCGCCCCTGGGGCGTGCGGTCGATACCGCGAGGATCATCGCTCGCGTCTTTGACATCGCTGGCTATCCCTGCGAGGGCCCGGAGCTCGACGAGCGGCTCACGGAGCGCTTCTACGGGAGCTTCGAGGGCAAGACCTACGAGGAGATCGCCAGCGAGCAGCCCGAGGCCTACGCGCAGTATCGCGCGCAGGGGGAGTGCGACCTCGCCGAGGTGGAACGGTCCGAGGCCGTGGGCGAGCGCGTTCGCGATGCCGTCCTGGAAGCGGCACGCACGTGTCGAGACGACCAGTCTTTGATCGTCGTTTCGCATGGCTCAGCGATCGCGCGTGGCATCGTGTCGCTGCTGGGCCTGGATCCGGCGGTCTTCAATGGGCTGCGCGGCGTCGATAACTGCCACTGGTCAGAGCTCGTGCCCGTGGGGATGTCGACCTCCAAGAGCGCAGCGATCAACGGGTGGCGCCTGGCGTCGCACAACATTGGCTCTCGCGAGGATATTTTGGGGGCGTGATGGCTCTCGGGCCCCTCGTCACCGCAGGATCTTGAGGTCTTCGAGCTTTGTGACGAGGGGCACTCGATTGGATTTGCATCGTTCTCGAAAGGTCCGCTATTATTTATCAGGTCGCCACGGTGACGAACTAAATACGGGGCTATGGCGCAGTTGGTAGCGCGCTTCCATGGCATGGAAGAGGTCGGGGGTTCGAATCCCCCTAGCTCCACAGAAAATATCGACATCCGATTTCGGATGTCGATTTTTTTTATTGCATGAGCGGTGGTCATGCTTGTGGTTGCAGCGTGGTCAGTTGATTGATTCGAAATATAACGTTTCGGTATCGGCATATGGGATGTTCAAAATCTGTCAAACTGAGAAAGCCTTGGAATTAGGTGGATTCACCTGTAAAGACTTACTGAAAAAACCTTGAAAAATGCTGTACCGCATGGAAAGATTTACCTGTTTTTGTTCCATCGTGTTAGGCCGGTAGTCAATGTCGTTCCAGCTCACTCGTACACACACGTCCGTGGTCCTCGCTGCAACCACAATCGCAGCTTCCCTGGTCGTGATCCCCACCCTCGCTGAGGGAAACGCGACGACCAGCGATGCTTTCTGCAACGCCCTGTCGGGGGCAGAAGGTCGCATTACCGCTGAATACAATCCGCTCTTGGCGAGCTACGCAGCCGCGGCAGCGGGTAACTCTGCGACTCCCGCCCTAGACCCTGCACGTGAGTCCGAGCTGCGCGCAACCGTTGCCGACGCGCAGGCCGCACTCGAGGCTGCGCAGCAGGGTGCCCTTGAGTCCACCACCTCCGCCGGTGAGACTGCGCCCGCAGCGGATACCGCAAGCCGTGGCCTCGACTGGGTTGACTGGTCCCAGGTCGATGACGCCACCCAGGCGCGCATCATCGAGGCCCTCGTCATTCAGAAGATGAATGCCTACCGTGCGAACGCTGGCCTGCCCGAGCTTGTTGTCTCCGATACGGTGACCGCCGACGCTCGCGCGTGGAGCAAGCACATGTCGGACAGCGACGACTTCAGCCACGACCCGGACTACAAGTACTTCGGCGTCGGCAAGCTCGACGGCGGTGACACGACCTACGCCGGCGAGAACATCGCCTACAACCACCGCGAAAACTTCGGCGATAAGTGGGGCGCCTACGGCACCTCCAAGAATCCGATGCAGGCGGCGGACGCCCTTTTTGATCAGTGGAAGAACTCCTCTGGCCACGACAAGAACATGCTGGCCCAGAACAACGTTGTCGGTGTCGGCGTGCACATCGCGAAGCACGGCAACTTTACGCGCATCTACGGCACTCAGAAGTTCTACGCCATCACCGGCGGCTCGCCCGATGTGTCCCGCTTCCACACGACTGGCGATATTGCGTCCGCATACGGCTTCGACGGCGCCGCTTTCAGCGCCGACAACACCAACTACGTCTCCGGCCTCGCGGGTGGCGGCGACGCACAGCGTGCCAACTCCTGGCAGAACAAGGTGGGCACCCTTCCCGGCGTCGCCCTCCCCGTCGACGTGTCGAGCCTTCCTGCAAAGGCCGGATCCGCTGCTCCCTCGACCTCGACGCCCACACCCGCGAACACCGCGCCCTCTGCTGATCGCCAGCAGGCCGTGATTGATGCGCAGGCATCCGTGAACGCCGCTCAGGCTGCTCTGGACGAGTACCTGGCCTCGGCTGAGGAGAGCAAGCCTGCGACCTCTCTCGCGGACATCGACGCTGAGCTTGATCGCGTTGCGGAGTCCATCGCGTCGCAGACCGCCGTGCATCCTGAAAAGGATGGTGGCGTGACGCTGCAGGGCGGCGAGAATGCTGGCCGCTACCTGACCGCCACCGAGTACCGCGATGCCCTGACGCGTTGCACGACGCTGTCTGTCGAGCAGGACGGGAGCAACCCCTCCGTGGGCGATGGGGCAGGTTCGACGCCGGATCAGCAGACCCCGTCGGATGAGGCACCCGTTCCCGCGAACGGCGGCGGTAACCCCTCGGTGGGTCAAGAGCCCAGCCGGACGCCGGCTCCTGCTGCTCCGTCGGCCGCGCCTTCCGCTCCTGCAAACGGTGATTCCACCCCGGCTGCACCTGAGACGAACGCTCCTGCCGACAATCAGGGCACGGTGACCGCTCGCGTTGACATCACCCCGAGCGGCGATCCGGCGCGTGCGTCCGCCCCTGCAGCCCAGAACTCCTCCACCCCGGCGCAGGCGCGCGCTGATGCCCTCGCTGCGACCGGCGCGTCCTCCGTGTGGGTGGGCGTGGGAGCCGTCGCGGTTCTGATCGCTGGCGCTGGTGCGGTTGTCGCATCGCGTCGAGCCAAGCGCTGACGCTGCGCTCTCAAGCCTCGGCTTGGTCCTTCAACGAACTGCCTCCCGTTTCTTGGAAGATCTCCAAGAAACGGGAGGCTTTTCGTGCCTGTGGATCTGTGACTGCAGCATGATCGTTTGCTGAGGGGGTGCGCCTTCGAGCCGTTTGAGACGGATGGGCAACTATTGCATCGCCAAGAAGGTTGAGTGTGCTTGTCTGAGTTGTTGAGAGCAATATTGTTGAGTACCTTCTTGCTGAGCGCGCGCGACGTTGCGGTAGAGGGGAGAGTGGGGGTTGAGCTGAGGTGGTTCGGTCGCTGTCTCAAGGGGGCCGCACATGGGCTCGATGTCGTGTGGTGCGGGCCGGCGAGTCGAGGTTCGATCGGGAGCACGTGAAGCGGCTTGTGAGCACAGGGCACCGCACGTGGGTTTGTTGCTAAGTGGTGTTACACCACTTAGGGGGTATTACACCAGCTCGGAGGTGGTGTAATGCTCCCTAACTGGTGTAATGCTC
>OFCU01000056.1_pt1 | contig 72623 bp, 62 predicted proteins | sample 1520851 | NCBI WGS metagenome assembly OFCU01 (sample SAMEA2699040, study PRJEB24076) | metagenome | reverse complement strand
GTGCCGGAGTGGGGTCCGGGGTGGGCTCGGGCGTCGGAGCAGGAGTCGGATCCGGAGCCGGAGTGGGATCAGGAGCAGGCGTCGGATCCGGAGTGGGCGCGGGCGTCGGCTCAGGCGCAGGCGTCGGATCCGGAGTGGGCGTCGGGTCAGGCGCAGGGGTCGGGTCAGGCGCGGGAACTGGAGTACCGATTATCGCCAGGTTCGTCGAAGTCACCAGGTACGAGGCATCGCGCGCGTCGACTCGCAGGTGGATATCTTCACTGGAAGGCGTGACCGTGATGCCCATTGAGGCGGAGTCCGCCCCATCATCCTGCGGCATGTCGCTCCAATCCTGAAGGACCGACTCATGACCGTCTGCACCGATCTGCACGACTCGCACCTGTCGCCCACTCGGCACTCCACTCGCCACGGTAGCTGTCACGATCGCAGACGCACCCACTTGTGCCTTGAGCGCATAGCCCCGGTCGGCCTCGGCAACGCCTGAACCAGACAGCGCCAGTGACGCAGGAGCAAAGGAATGCAACTGCGACACGTCGTAACCCGCAGCTACCATTGAGTCCCTCGCGACCGTCCATGCCTGAGAGCCTTCGGTTCCCGCCACATAGACGTGCGTATCTCCTCGGAATTCCCGGTTCCCGTATCGATCAAGGCCAAAAGTTGTGAGGGTCGACGGGAGGATGACAAAGCGTGGGACGACGTCCAAATAGGAAATACTCGTCATTCCCTCACCGAAGAAAGCGCTCTCTCCGCGCTTGCCATCTGCTGCCCCAGTGTGCTCAAATGTGCCGTCGACACCGCCTCGTACGAAGAGGCGAGGAGTCTGTCGTACAAGCAAATCGTATGTCTTCATTTCCTTGATCTGCGTCCCAAACACAAGGGTTTCCACCCCCAGATCATCAAAGCCGTTGGCGACCTGTAGAGAGTCGGGAATGACAATGTTATTCAACTTGGTGCAGCCCGCAAACGCATGGTCTCCGATGGTTGTCAACCCATCGGGCAGGTTGATGCTCGTCAGAAACTTGTTTCCTGCCATGCCCGACTCACCGATGGAGCGCAGTGTGGAAGGCAGAGTGATAGAGGAGAAATTCGTGCCCGAAAGGGCATAATCGTCTATTACCTGGGTTCCCTCCAAAACCGCATAGGAGCCACCGTTATCCATGCGTGTCGGGAAAAGAACTAAGTGCGTGTGGTCCTTCGTATAGAGGACACCGTCAACAGTCTCGTAGTTCGGATTATCCGCGTCCACCTCTATGTGGGACAGGCAATCGAACCTGTAATAATGAGCACTCAGCCAACCCATCTCAACTTTGGGTCCAACATGAAGGGACCTCAGCAACCCCATGTGGTCAAACGCGCTCTGTGCGAACTGCTCGACAGAGCGAGGCAGAACGAGGGCCTCAACCCTCGTATAACTGAATACCCTGCCCTCGATGCGCCTGAGCTGGGACGGATGTTGATCGTCATCCTGGAATGTGATCGTTCTCAGTTCGGAACTGGCGAATGCTCTGTATTTCAACTCCTGAACGCTAGCGGGAACCCAGACATGTTCAACGTACGTTTTGTCGAAGGCATCTTCGCCGATCACGGTCACGCCGTCAGGGATCGCAATGTCCGTCGCCTCACCCGTGTACTTAGTGAGGACGCCATCCGAAATCACATAGTCATCTGTCGAAGGGGGACGCACGTCAACCACGGCCGAGGCGACTTTGACCTCACCCGCTGGAGTCGTCACGGTAGCCGTCAGCGTCGCGCTCGCTGGCCCACGCGTGGCATGTACCGTGGCGGTCGGCCGATCCTCCTCGGTGGTCAGCGTCCCCACCGAGGAAGAGTCAAGTGCCCAAGACACGTGACTCCCTTGAAGTGAAGGGGCTAAAAGCGCGTTGACGAGCAGTTGCCGTCCACCTGCGACCGTCAACGTGGATTCTGGCAGCTCGATCCCAGTCTCCTCGGACACGGAACGGACCTGGACGCGAACAGTATCCGTTACATCAGAAGCCCCCTCGTAGATCGCGCTCACCTGCGCATCGCCCGGGGTAAGGGCGGTGACGACACCGTTCGGATCCACGGTCGCCACAGATTCGTTCGTCGACTCCCAGGTGAGATAGTCGGAATTCTCACGTGGGTTCTCATAACCGACAGGCTCGACGGCGATGCTCTGCCCCGGGGCCAGTGCCGTACTGTGTGGCTGTAGTTGCAAAGACGGATAGGTGTCCGGATCGTGCGGTATAGAGCATTCTTCTGAGGAGTCATCGACCGGACCGACGACCTCAGTAGCAGCACCATTGGCTGCTGGGACACCGACAATGGTGAAAGCGAGAGCACCGGCCGCGGCGAGCGCCAGCGCCTTCAATGTTCGTTGGGACATCGTTGTCTCCCCTTGGGTTACACGTGGGTCAAGGATAGGTGTGAGCCGCGACTACGCGACCACCCTCTCACAATAGGACACCAAAGATTCCTCCGTAAGCCTTTTGGTTATTTTCACGGATATTGCCCCGCGCCCCCGGAGAATCTCCGGGGGCGCGGGCAGGATCAGCCATCTCAGTCGCTGACTAAGCGATCAGCTGACCATTATCAGCAAAGTGGTACCAGGTACCCCAGATGCGCAGCCAGCCAGTTGCCATCGCACCGGAGGGGCGATTCAGGTAGTACCAGTGTCCGCCATCCTTGAGCCATCCCGTCGCCATCGCGCCGTTGGCGGGCGACAGGTAGTACCAGGTGGCACCAACTTTCACCCACCCAGTGGCCATGACGCCGGTTTGCGGGCTCAAGTAATACCAGTGCACACCGGAGAGCAGCCAGCCGCTGGCCTGCGCCCCGGAAGCCGCGTGGTAATACCACTGCCCACCGTCGAGCACCCAGCCGGTACGCATGTAGCCCGAAGCATCGAAACGGTACACGTTCCCGTCGATGACGACGGCCTCTCCCGAGGGGTAGGAGCCGTCCTCGTATCGGTACCACCAGCCTCGTCCATTGCGCTTCCATGTGCCCACCTTGTGCGCAGGGGTCGGAGCGCTGACGTGGATCGTGGCGCTCGCCGATACGAGCGAGGGCTGCGTCGGGTCATAGACGGTCACCGTCGCGTCCCCTGCGCCCACCGCCGTCACCGTACCATCCTGACTAACCGTGGCCACGGCCTCGTTCGACGAGGACCACGCCACATCGGTCACGCTCGCATCCGCGGGTTCGTGGGTGGCGCTCAGCGTCACGCTCTCCCCGACGGATAGGGTGGCGCCAGTCTGCGAGAGCGCAAGCGACGTCATGGGAACGGCCTTCAGATCCACCTTCACCGTCCCCTTGTTCACCGGCCAGTCCCACACCTGCAGGTACACCGTCGAGGGATCACCGCCCGAACGCTCGGCGATCTGAGACAGCGGCACCTCGAAGTGGCCGTAGTGCCGACCATCGTCCCCGCGTTCGTCCGAACCGTAGAACTTCTCACGCATGAATGGCTCGCCATCCGCGCTCCACGAGAATCCATACGCGGCTAATGGCGAGGAATCGGTGGCGTCGAAGGAGAGCGTACGGTCATCTCCCTCGCCCGATATCGCCACGTTGGAAATGACGGGAGGTACCGTGTCCAGCGTCACCACATGGGTCAAGCGCTCGGTACGAGGCGACGCGCCGCCGGTCGTGCCTTCGATCGTCAGCGTATAGCGTCCGTCGGCCAGCGCACGCCCTTGCTCGTCATACCCGTCGAAGATCGGTTGAGTACCCAACGCGGCTTCCGCGGTGCTCACCTCGGAGTAGCGTCCATTGAAGACAGTCCGACTCTTGGGCGCTCCCCCCAACGTGTATGAACGCACGACGTCACCCGCCTCGTTCCGATACGTGTAAGTCAACGACATGACGTCGCGCAGCAGGACCGTCGCCGGCGTCGCGTACGTCCGGGCGTTTTCTTCCGTCGACCGCGAGATGATGTAGAGACGACGATCATTCGTGCTAATCGCCGCGGCCTCTTCCACGTCAAACGGGTTGAGCTGCCCGAGGGTCAGCCCGTGGAAAGTCATCGTGGACGTGCCGATCGTTCCCTCGCCGTACACCGGACTGTCGAAGATCGGGGTCTCATCCGCCGACCCGTAGAAACCGAGGTACGGGACCGTCAGGTCGGGTTGCCCATCCACGCTCGTAAAGGTCACCGCGCCGTCGATGAACGTGCCCTTGGGCGTCTTCTCAGATGCGTACGAGGCGAACTGCGGCGTCGGGTTCACGCTGACGGTCACGGTCGCGCTCGATGACGCCGGCACGGTGAGCGTGTCTGCAGAGTAGGTCAGGTCGATCCCCTTGCCGGCCCAGTTCGTCGAGTGCTTCGTATAGAGCAGACCGTTGACGTTTTCGGACAGCGCCTGTCCGCCCAGCGTGTATGTGTGGGCGGTGTCGGAGAGATTCGTCAACTGTACCTGGAAGGTCCAGCCGCTGGCGCTTTCGCCCAGCTCAGCTTTCGGTCGCGACGGGTCCGAGGCCCCCACGACGCTCGGGTACACGGACGAGGTCGTGGCTGCCTGCGCATCCACCATTCCTGCGCCAACCCAGCGCGGAGACCAGAAGGTACCGTCCGCTGCAGAGGTATCGACGATCGGATGGGCGGTCCCCATCAGGAAGCTGGGAACCAACGCGGACTTATCTTCGTCGCTCATCCCCGCGAACATCGGATCGGTCGCCATGCGCTGACGCACGAGGGCGCTGACACCGGCAACTTGAGCCGACGCCTCGCCAGTGCCCGGCATCCGTTGATAGTCATTGCCGGGGATGGCAGCGTTGACGTTCCCGCCGGGCGCGGCGATCTCCGGCTTGAGCCTCATGTCAGGGCCTGGACCCCACGAGGAGGAACTCCACGGCGCGAGGCCGTCTGTCCCCTGCAGCGTAGAGCCGCCGACGGCAGCCACCGCGAGTACAGAGGAGTAGGAAGCGGGTGCACCGATTGCACCCAGGTCACGCACGCCCGTACGCCACTCAGCCCTGCCACTGTCTCCTGCCGGGGCATCAACCGTGATACCCGCGCCGGAAAGCCGGGCAAAGACGTCGTCGTACAGTGCCGACGCCTCACCGTCGAGATCACGATTCGCCATGAAGGACACGCAGACCGTGTCGGGCTTCAAGACCATCGCATCATCGAGAGCCGCCAACAGGTCACTGTCGCGCACGGTCCAAGTGCTATTGGAGAGGACCTTGGCGAGGATGAGCTGCGCATCGGGCGCACTCCCCTGATAGGTCGCTCCGTTGGCCGCCGCGAGCGCCGCCATGCGAGTGCCATGAGCGTGCACCGTATAGTCTTGCGGACCATAGCCATAGCCGATGTATGGGTTCGTGTCACGGTCCGCATAGTCGTAGACGAAAGGAATCTTGTCACTGACCCATGCGCCGCCTTGACCCGCATCCAGCTGGGGCGTGAGGGACTCCATCTCGGCCTGCGGGAGGCGCAGCGCGGCGGTGTCCATCGTCCCGGCGAAGGCCTCGTGCGAGGTATCGAAACTCGCGTCAATGACTTCGATGACGCGCCCCCGACCCCGACCAGCTACCTGATCGGAGCGAGTTTCCTTCGCCGGATCGGCAACTGCCACGCCGCCGTCCCCCCACATTTCGGGATAGAAGACCGGCTCACGCTCCCCGTCGACGAACGCGTCCTTGACCCCCTGCACACTCTTGATGGCCCCGAGTGCAGACGCGGGAGCGGAGATCGCAAAACCGTCCAGGGCGTGGTGGTAATCCCGCACGTCCCCAATAGCGCTCCCCGGGGACACCTGGCTGACGGAGCGCGCGATGCGCTGCTTAACGTCCCTGTATGCGCCGGCTCGGTCGTCGCCAACAACGCCCGGCGCAAGCTGGACGATGACGGTGGACATCCCTTCCGCCGTGGTCGCACCGGGCGCCGCAGCCTCGGTACTGTCCGTATCCGCCGCAAACGAGGGTGCCACGCTCATGGCCGTGATAGCGAGGGCGCCAGTGGCGACTAACGCCAGCGCCGACAAACGCCGATGACACATCTGCAACTCACTTCCTTAACAGCTGGTTCAACGGGGAGCGCATAGGCGCAGCTCTCCTGCTTTTAGAGTAAGCCCTAATCACCCATTGCAGGATAGTTGTCGTGAATTTCTCACATCATCGACAAATAGGCCTTCGCACCCTTTTGTCGCACCATGCATCACCTTGTTGCGTCCCGCGCCGACATGATGGAGACCTGCCCACCCACCTCAGCGAACCACCCTCAAGAACTCACAACAACTTTGACCAAATGTATTAAATAGGGCCTGTTGGGGGAGGAGGAGAAAGCCGTATCACTCACAGCCCGAGGCCTATGCAGCCGAAACGTCGATGACGCTTCTCGCTCGCGGCGGCTGAGCATAGCAACAACCCGCCACGGACGCTTTGTGCGCCCCTGGCGGGTTGTCAGTCGCGCGCGTCGTGGCACGCGGACGCGGGTCAGAGAATGACGGCGGTGCCCGTCGCGATAGCGGCGAGCATGCCGTTGTTGGTGCCGGCGGTAAAGTAGTCGACCTTTACGCCGACGACCGCGTTGGCACCCATGGCCTGGGCGCGGGCGCACATTTCGTTGACAGCGGTCGCGGAGGCACCGCCGATCTCTTCCTCGTACTGGGAGGCGCGGCCACCGAACATGTTGGACAGGTTCGCACCGAAGTCCTTGAACATGTTGACGCCGGAGATCGCCTCGCCGGAGACCATGCCGATGTACTGCTTGACTGGCGCACCCTCAACGGTCGGGGTCGTCACAACGAGCATCATTCACTCCTTCATAGGGGGCTAACGTGGCAACACTACCCGCGATTCCGCGCGGTGGCTAGTAGGCGATCATCAGCTGCTTGAACCCAGCCGCTCCCCACACCCGTTTCCGCACCGAAGCGAACCCCTGTGAGCCGCCGCGGCGCTACTATTCCATTCATCATTCCCATCCGGGCGCATCGGCGCGCCCGGCGACTTGCACGGAGCAACGCTATGAAGATGCACGTCTACGGGCCTTGCGGGCAGGACTGTCCCACCGTCCTCATCATTCACCCGATGCTGTCCTCGGCCTCGAGCATGAGGGCCGCACTCTGCGATCGCATGGGTCCCGGACTGCGTTTCCTCGTGCCGGACCTGTCGGCCCACGGGGACGAGGCCTCGGCCCCCTACGTGTCGGCGGCGGAGGAGGCGGCGTCGATCCACGAGTGGCTAACCTCCCACGGCTTGTCACGTCTGTCCCTGGGTTTTGGGGCGTCGCTCGGCGGTGTCATCCTGTTCGAGCTGCTGCGGTTCCCGGACCTCTCATTCGATCAACTGTTCATCGAGGGCGTGAGCTTCTACTCGGGCGGCCCCGTGGCCCGAGTCGGCGGGGCCATTCTCAGCCGCGTGATGGTCGCGAAGCACCGGAAGGCCGTGCGCGCCCCCGAGGCCGGGGCACGCAAGCTTGCGCACCTCTACGGCGAGCAGAGAGCACGCGCGATGGCCTCGAGCTTCGCCGCGATGAGCGAGGACAGCATCCGCGCGATCGTGCGCGACTGCTCTCGGGTCAGGCTGCCGCCCCTCTCCCCTGACATTCAGCGGCGCTGCACCTTCGCCTATGGGGAGAAGGACTCCGACCTGCGGCTCGCGCGCCGCGTGATCCCGCGACTCTACCCGGAGGCCGAGCTGCGCGTCTGGCCGGGCTCGGGGCACTGCGAGCACATGAGCCGCGACTCGGTCACCTACGGGGCGATGCTGCGGAACGTCGCCCTGGGCTCGGCATCTACTGATCGTTCGTGAAGGAGGCAATCACGCAGGGAATTCGACCTCGCACGACGCGGTAGGTGACACCCGTGCAGCCCATACGCTCAAAGAACGCCCGGTAGGACACCGGGTCGAAGTGCTCCTGGAAGTGCACGCCGAATCGGGAGATCACCCTCAGGAACATGGTGTGCGCCCGCTTCTTGGGAATCACGTAGGTGGGCACGATGATCGTGCCACCCGGGCGCACGACCCGCTTGAGCTCCTTGAGCGCGTCGCCCGGTTCAGGCAGCAAGTGGATGACGTTGCCCGCGACGGCCACATCGAAGGAATCAGCGGCGTAGCGTAGGGCCGTGATGTCGGCTTGCTCGACGGTGACGTTCGAGTGTGTCGCGAGCTTCTTGCGTGCCTGCTTGAGCATCCCCTCGGAATAGTCCGTCGCGACCACACGCGCGCATGCGGGGGCGATGGCGGCGCTAATCGCGCCCGTTCCGCACGCACATTCGAGCACGGTGTCACCGGGGCGAATCAACCGGGCAACGGCACTGCCCGTCCCGTCGTACACCCTCCTGTTGAGCGTGTTGACGGCGAGGTCGTAGAGCGGGGCAACTCGATCCCAAATCATGCCAGCACCTCCGTGTGCTTGTCCGTTGCGCGGGCCTTGAGCCGTCACGATACAGGAAATGCTACGCCCGAGAAGGCGGCGCCGGGGCGGAAAGGGCTTCTGCGCACAGGAACAGAAGCGCGAGGGCGCATCCGGATAGGTTATGCGCATCCGGATAGGTTATGCGGATCCGGATAGGTTAATAAGCTATCCGGATGTTCGTCACCTATCCATATGCTCGTAACCTATCCGGATGTTCGTCACCTATCCGCGTAGGTGAGTGCGCCACGCCCCCCTTGCATGCGCCCCAGCCACACAGCAAGCCGCTTCGCCAGGTTCAGCGAAGGACTACCCGCTGCGCGCACCTACGCCCGCGGCACGCGGCGCGCATGGATGAAGGCACCGACGCTATGGGCCCCGAAACCGAGCAGGCTGTAGCCCACCCCGTAGATGAGGGCACTGTCGTTGAGGAACAGGTACATCGGTACCAGGAAGCACACGAAAGGTGCGAGCAGCCACAGGAGGCTGAAGCCCTCCTTCACGCCGTCCCAGGTGCCGAAGGCCATCGTGAGGATCGGCAGGATCGCGAGCAGGATCAGGAACACGAGGCTCTTCACGATCTCCATCGAGTCCGAGACGCGCGAGACACTAAACCACGCCGCCAGCACCAGCAGGTAGATGCCGAACAGCACGGCGATACGAATCCACGTTGATTTTGTCGTCCACCTCATGACTCAATAATACCCGTGTCACATGAAGAAAAAGCTCCTTGACACGTCATCTGTGTGGGCCGCAAAAAGGGCGTGAACAACCCAGCGTTGCGGCGCGCGCAACGCTGCCAGGCAGTGGCAGACTACCTGCAGAAGCTACCGAAGAAACCGCGCTTCTTCTCGGCGGCCGCGTACTCCTCGTCGGAATGGTCCTTATCGCACCACTGATCCGGGGGAACCTGTTCCTTCACCGAGTCGATGTGCTTGCCGCAGCCCTTCCAGGTGGTCTTTCCGCATACCTCGCAGGTGGTGGGTCGACACATGATTGTCTCCTTCGTTGTTGCGGCGCGAATTCGTCAGCGGAACCGCGCCGTGGTGTCGCGAGCTTGCGCCCTCCTCAGGCTCGTTGCACCGTCGCATGAAGCCAGTCGGAGGACCGAGCGCTCGGAATTGCCGATCGTTACGCTCTCGGTTGTGACTAGAAATTCTACTGCTTCAGGCTCCGACGCGGGGTCGTTTCCGGGGCAAGAATCCGCAGGCTCAGCCCTCCCCCGTCACGAGGACGGCCTCGGCCCTGTCCCCGAGCCACGCCCGCAGCGTCTGGATACCGCCCGACAGCATGGTCACGTTGAAGCCCGCGTGGCGCACGATGCGGTAGCCGATCCAGGAGCGCACGCCCGCGGCGCACATGACGACGAAGGGCTGGTCGCCGACGGTCTCATCGACCCAGGCCTGGACCTCATCGAGGCGGTCGCGCAGCTGGGTGTGGGGGATGTTGAGTGAGTTCGGCATGTGCCCGGCCGCGTACTCGCCGGGCGTGCGCACATCCAGGATCGGCGTGGCTTCGGTGAGGGCATCCGGGCCGGTGAGGACGAGCTCGCCGGTCGCCACGTTGTGGGCGACCATGCCGGTCTGGTTGACGGGGTCCTTGGCCTGGCCGTAGGGCGGCGCGTAGGCGAGGTCCAGGTCGATGAGGTCAGTCGCGCTCAGGCCGGCTCGCATGGCGGTCGCGATGACGTCGATGCGGCGGTCCACGCCGTCGGCGCCCACGGCTTGTGCGCCGAGAATCTGCCCGCCGGTGCCCACGTGCATGAGGATGTGCACGGGCTTGGCGCCGGGGAAATAGCCCGCGTGCTGGTTGGCGTGCGTGTGCACCGTGAAGTACTCCGTGCCCGAGGCATCGAGGGCCTGGCGGTTAGCGCCGGTCATGGCGGCGGTGAGGCTCCCGATCCGAACGATTGCGGTGCCCTGGGGGCTCGGGATCGGGCGTGCGGTGGCCTTACCATGTTCGGCGTCGGCGATCGCGTCGGCGACGAGGCGTCCCCCGCGGTTCGCGGGTCCGGCCAGGGCGACGGGGCGGTCGTGGTCGCGGCCGACCGCGGCGTCACCGACCGCGTAGATGTCGTCCGCGCTGGTACGCCCGTGCTCGTCGACGAGGATGTAGCCGCGGCTGGTCTCGATGCCCGCGGCCTCGGCGAAGGCGGTGTCGGGGCGCACGCCGGTCGACAGGACGATGACGTCTGCGGTCAGGACGGTCCCGTCGGAGAGCGTCACGGAGTCGTGATCGTCGCCGTGGACGATGGACTGGGCGGCAACACCTGCGTGGACGCACACGCCGAGGCCGCGCAGCTCGCGGGTGACCAGCGTGGCCATCTCGACCTCGAGGGGCGGCAGGACGTGTTCGGCGTACTCGACGAGGTGGGTCTCGAAGCCTCGCTGCGCGAGGGCCTCGGTGGCTTCGATGCCGATGAACCCGGCTCCGAGGACGACGGCGCGCGTGCCCGAGGCCTCGCGCAGGGCGAGGGCATCGTCGACGGTGCGCAGCGTGTGCACGCGCGGGGAGTCGAGGCCGTCGATCGGGGGCCTGCTAGCGAGGCCGCCCGGGGAGAGGATCAGGTGGTCGTAGGTGAGCGTGTAGGCCTCGCCGGTCTCAGTGTCGGCGACCTGGACGCTGTGCGCACTGGGATTGATCGCCGTGACCTCGGAGTTGATGCGCACGTCGAGGTTGAGGGCCGCTTTGAGGGTGTGCGGCGTGTGAAGGAGGAGCTTGGCGGGGTCTTCGATCTCGCCGCCGACGTAGTACGGGAGTCCGCAGTTCGCGAAGGACACGTACTTGCTGCGCTCCAACACGACGATCTCGGCGCCCTCGTCGCGCCTGCGCAGGCGTGCCGCCGCGCTCATGCCACCCGCGACTCCTCCGACGACAACTACTCGCATGTGCGGCTCACTTTCTGGCTCGAGGGACGGTCTTCTTCGACTGCTCCGACCATACCCCCGGGGGCATCTCAACTCAATAGAGGTCAGCACACTTGTCCGAACTAGCCCAGGGGGAATCCTCGCTCCATTCGCGAGAGTATCAAATGCTTCGCGCAAGACGTGCGTGCACCATCAGGCGACACAACAGCACACCAGCTAGTGTCAACGCATGGACAATGACACGGTGACATCGTTTGTTGAAGACGCCATCACAGAACTCGAACAGCGTAACGCCCGTGACGTCGTTGAATACCTGCGCATGATGCTCGAGTGCGACGGCCCGGACGTTGACGGCGCAGTCTCGTCGCTCGTCAAATACGGCGCGGTCACGGTCGCCTGGGTTGAGCGGCTCGCAGCGATCAACCAAAAATGCCTGGGACTCTTCGACGAAGAACTAGCAGAACTGCGCGAAGGACTCTCCGGCACCTAGGCTCACTTCACGCCAAAGCGGAGCGCCCGAAACGCAAACAAACCCCGGGCTTCCAACGGGGGTGGGATGGTGGAGATGGGGGGAATCGAACCCCCGTCCAATGGCCGGCCCCGAATTCTTCTCCGAGCGCAGTCTACGGTTTTATTTCTCAGCCCCTAGCATTGCGTAGACACACCGCCAGATAGGCTCAGTTGATTAAGTGTCGGAGGCACCCCACCAACATGGGCGACTCCCAGTGGCTCCCTAGACGACGCCAGACACCGGGCCGGAAGCAACTCCCGGGCTGACGGACTAAAGGTTCAGGCTGCGATATCAGGCAGCGAGAACGTAGTCGGTGCGATTCTGTTCGGCACCTATTGGTTTGCACGCATCGTTAACGAGTTGAGCGCACATCCTCGGCTCGCTTCACTTCGATCGACGACCACTGTCGAAACCGATCATCCCCTCTTGAGTTTTCAACTCCCCGACGCCCAGCGTTACCGCAGACCGTCGGACACATCAGTTTACGCCCGCAGCCCACGCCCGTCAAGGGAAAAACCGACGCATCAGAGCAGCTTCGTCGCCTCCAGCTTTTCCACCATGCGGCGGTTTTTGCGCACCAGCAGCGGGCGCAGCGCCAGCCCCAGGAACGCGGCGAACAGGATGAAGGAAGCGAGGAACCACATGGCGTCCGCGTACTCGTGCCCCGCGTACCCGGCGATCGACGCTCGCAGAGCCGTGATCGCGTGCGTGGCCGGTAGGAACGGAGAAACGGAGGAGAAGAAGGAGGGCAGGATCGCCAGCGGGAACGATCCCCCGGCGCCCGAAATCTGCAGGACCAGGAGCAGCACGCCCAGGGCCTTGCCCGCGTTTCCGAACGTCGCGATAAGCGTGTACAGAAGGAAGGAGAACACGATGGCCGTCAGCCACAGCGTGCCCATGAACTGCAGCGGGTGAGCGTGCTGGACCTTCAGGAAGTACAGGTCACCCAGCCCCACCAGGGTCGCCTGGGCGAGCGCGATCGTCCCAAAAATCAGGTAGCGCCCCAGGTATCCGGCCGCCAGACCGACGGGCTTCGCCGTCAGGGTGGCACGCAGCGGATCGTTCTCCGGGAGGCCATCGGCGACGCTGGAGTCTGTCACGTCCGAGCGCAAGGACACACCCATGAGGATAGAGCCGACCCACAGAGCCAGGATTGAGTACAAGGGCGCCATTTGGGAGCCGAAGTTCTCCACCGGGTAAACGGGAGTCTTCTCCACGCCGACGGGGGCCGCGATGGCCGCAGCCAGGGCCTCGGGATTGTTGCCGATGATCGTCCCGAGCGTCGTCAGGTCTCCCCCGGCGAGCGCCTCGCTGATCGACGCATGCAGGGAGTCAAGCTTTCCGGCCGCCTCGCGCAGGCTCGTGGCCGCGCCGGTCAGGTTGTCGCGCAGCTGGGTCAGCCCCTCGCGCGCGCTCCCACTGCCGCCCGAGGCAGTGGACGTCGCCCCCTGCAGTGACGTGCGGGCGGCGCTCAGGGACGACTGGGCCGAGGCCAGGGTGGCGGCCAGCGATTCAAGCTGAGGACGCAGGTTGTTCTCGTAGTCGGAGGACAGCCCATCAACCGCTGAGCGCGCCTGGGCGATCAGGCCGTTCACCGTCGCGTGCCCAGCTTCGGCATTCGCGACCTTGGAGTCCAGCTCGGACGCGGCGGCGCGCAGCCCATTCGCAACCTCGGTCAGCCGGTCGGAGGCCGCCTGCAGGCGGTCCAGTGAGGACTGGGAGACGGGCGACCCCGGCAACCCCTCGAGCGTCGACTTGATCGACGCGAAGCTGGTGGCCTGCGTATCCAGCACGGATGCCTGCGAACGCAGCGTCGAGGCCGCGTCCGACGCGCTCGTCGATCCGTTCGCGTACACGCTCTCGACGGCACTCGACAGGGAGGACAGCGAGGACTGGGAGGAGGAGATCGCGTCGGACACCGACGAGACCGCCGCCGACGCGGCTGATCCTAGCCCACCCGCCCCGGCCTGAGCGCTCGAGACCGCGGACTGCGCAGGCCCCTTCGCGTTCCCCAGCCCGTCCACGAGCGTGGCCGTCGAGTCGATGAGCGTCACCGACGAGCCCACGAGCGACGCGTAGGCGTCCGCACTGTCCGCCGCCGTCCGCAGACGCGACGCGACACTCTGCACGCGGTTATCGAGGGCCGTCACCGTGTTGACCGCGGTCGGGGCGGACAGCGCGTCCCCCACCGACGTCGCCGTGTCGAGGGCGACCTCGGACAGAGTCTGAACGAAGATCTGGTTCACCTGGGCGCTCACGGTCTCGGCACCCTGCCCGGCGATCTTCGGCGAAATACCGTTCTTCTTCTCGTTGACGTAGTAGGTCATCGGCGCAGAGGAGGCTCCCCCGTCAAAGAACGTGAGCATCTCTTGTGAAAAGTCCGACGGAATGACGATGGCCGCGTAATACTCGCCCGAGCGCGTCCCCTCAACGGCCGCATCCTCGGACGCAATGACCCAGTCGAAGGTGTCATTCTTACGCAGCGCGGACACCACGGAATCGCCGATGTTGATACGCAGCGGCACCAGGTCCGACTTGTAGCCCGCGTCCGTGTTCGCGATCGCGATACGCAGGCTCTTCGTGTTCCCGAAGGGATCCCACGACGCAGCCACGTTGAACCACGTGAACAGGGACGGGATGACGACCAGGCCGAAGACGATGACGCTCGCGATCAGGGAGCGATGCGCGCGGCGCAGGTCGGCGCGGTAGATAGCCCAGATGGTCCTCACTGCTGATCTCCCTTCGCCGCCTCCGACGCGTCGCCCGCGGCTTCTTCATCGACGAGGTCGGGGTCGGCCTCGTCCGTCTCCTCTCCCCCGCGCTCACCCAGGGTTGAGGCGAGCGCCGACGAGATCGACGCGCCCACGGCGGCCGCGCCAAGCGCGAGACGCGATCGCGCACCCTGCACGCGGCGGGTGAGCAGCGAGCGTACGTCGCCCTCATCCATAGCGCCGAGCAGCTGCTGACGCTCGAGAGCCTCGCGCACATACTGCAGGCCGATCAGGAACATGATGACTAAGAGGACCCACACGATCCAGGCGCCCAGCATGATCGGCACCTCCGCCACATTCGCGACGGACAGCACGGCCAAAGCCACCGGCACGATGACCCCGAGAATGATCGCGATGCGGCGAATCCTCGGGTAGCGGCGCTCGAAGCGCGCGGCACGCCCACTCACTGAGCGCTGGAAGCCATCGTGATCGGCCAGGGCCGCAACGATCTGGGTGAGGCGATAGCGGTTGGAAGGCACACGCGTCGCCTCGGCCAGGAAAAGACCAGAGGACGCCAGGTCGCGCGTGATCATCGCGTTCAGGTTCACGAGGAAGGGCCGCAGCGCGAGGCCGATCGCAAAGGCAACCAGCGCCTCGGCTCCGAGAACCGCCAGACACCCCAAGTAGGCGTGTCCGTAGAACCCCGCGACAATCTCACGAAGTGCGTTGATCCCGTATGTGAAGGGGAGTACGGGGTGCAGAAAACGGAAGAAGGAAGGCAACACTTCGACCGGATAGAGACCTGCGGATCCGGGAATCTGCATGACCATGATGATGACGCACAGGCCCTTGCCGATGTGCTGGAAGCACGTCGAGAGCATGTAGACGATCGAGGTAAACACCAGCGAGATGATCATCGCCGTCCCCACAAAACCCAGTCGGGTAACCGTCTGCACGCCGATAATCAGGTCGCCGATCGACACAACAAGCGCCTGGATGACCCCGAAGAAAGCGATCAGCATCCACCGGCCCATGTACTTGGCGGCAGAGGACGTGGGACCGATGCCCTCCTCATCCACGTCGAGCTTGAGCAGGAGGACGAGCGAAAACGCGCCGATCCACAGGGCAAGGTTCGTGAACAGCGGGGCCATCGCCGAGCCGTAGGCGGCCACAGGGTACACGGCTTTCGTCTCGATCTGCGTCGGCGAGGCCATGAAGGAGGCGATCGATTCGGCGTTGACCCCCAGGGAATCCGCGAGGTCACGCAGCGTATTCGAGGAGGACAGCGACGAAATGTCCGTGGCCACCGAATCGAGATCAGTTTTGATCGCGGCGACATTCGTCGAGCTCGTCTGGGTCGCCGTCTTTGCCCCGTCCAGGAGGGAATCGAGCTGGTCGAGCAGGCCCGACACCTGGTCGCGCTGACTGCGCAGCGTGTCCAGAGAGCCGCGCATCGATGAGGACGCACTCGAGAATTCATCGAGCGCCGAGGAGATCGCTGGCAGCTGGGAGGACACTCCGCTGCGCGCATTCGTGACCGCGGTCGACACGGCCGCGGACGCGTCAGAGGCTGACGTCAGCGCATCCGAAATCGACGTGGACGTGGCCGACAGGTCGGAGTTCAGTGTCGTCAGGCTGCCCAGGGCCGTCGACAGCGCAGCGTTCTGATTCGTCAGATCGGTCAGGGCCGTACCCGCCGCGGGCAGATTGCCGATCCCCAGGGCATTCAGCTCCGCGAGCACGTCACCCACCGAGTTGTTGATCGACGTTCCCTCGGTGAGGAGGCCACCCACGCGCCCGGACGCGCCCTGCACAGCGCCGTCGAGGGTTCCCGCGTTCGCGGACACGCCCGCCAGGGCGCTCGCCGCGTTCGAGGACAGGCCATCGAGAGCCCCGCCCATCTGGCTCGAGAAGGATGCCAGCGAGGTGCGCGAGTCACTCACCAGCTGGTCCGCCTGGTCCAGGGACGTCGACAGCTCCGAGACAGCCCCGTCCAGATCGCTCAGGGTCGTGCGCGCCGAGGCAACCGAGGCCTTCGCCGCGTCAATCTTGTCCCCCATGCCGTCCAGGGTCTGCGAGGCGCTACCAAGCTTGGCCGAGGCCTCGGACACCGACGCGGACACGTCCGAACGCTTCTGGTCAGCGTTGTTCGCGATACTGACCCCGGCCTCGGACGCCTTCTCTGAGAGCACCTTGGCCACCGTCGAGACGAACGCAGAGTTGATCTGGCGGTCGAGAGCCGTCGCGCCCGCACCCGTGATCTTGGGGGCCACCGCGTTGTTCTTCTCGTTGACGTAATACTGGATGTTCGGCTTGACGTACGTGCCGTCAACGATGCCCGTCAGGTCGCGAGAAAACGACGCCGGGATCACGAATGCCGCATAGGAGTCGCCGCGTTCCACCTCGGCGCGCGCCTCGTCAGCGCTCACGAAGTGCCAGCCCAGCTGATCGTTGCCCTTCAGCTGCGTCTCCAGCATCGCACCGACGTTCACGGTGCCGATCTGATCCTTGGTCGCGCCCTCGTCCTCGTTTGCGACGGCGACGCGGATGTGGGAGGTATGCGAGTACGGATCCCAAAAGCCAACGATGTTGAACCACGCATAGAGAGCGGGCACAAACGCCATACCAACAATGACGATCCACGCGGCCGGCACACGCACCAGCCTCAGAAGATCACGACGAAAAATCCTGACGGAACCTCGCACAGGGTCGCCTTCTTTCCCCTATCGACGGGCTTGCTTCACGTAGCGTCGCATCGCACGCTCGGCCTCGCGCTGATCCTGTTTTTCACGCAGGGCCTGACGCTTATCCCATTCCTGCTTGCCCTTAGCCAGGGCGATTTCGACCTTGACGCGGCCCCCGATGAAGTACAGCTCCAGGGGCACGATCGTGTAGCCCTTCGCGGCCACGCGGTCCTGCATGCGGTCGATCTCCGCGCGGTGCAGCAACAGCTTGCGCTTGCGCGTGGGCGCGTGGTTCGTCCACGAGCCCTGCGAGTACAGGGGGATGTTGGCACCGTACAGCCACGCCTCTCCCCCGTTGATCTCGACCCAGGCGTCGACGAGGGACGCGCGACCCATGCGCAGCGCCTTCACCTCGGTGCCCATGAGAGCCAGGCCAGCCTCCCACGTGTCCTCGATCGTGTAGTCGTGGCGAGCCTTCTTGTTACGGGCGATCGTCTTCTTCGCGTCGGAGGCAGCCTTGGCGCGCTGCCCCTCCGTGGGCTTGGGCTTCTTCCATTCCTTGGGCATGCTGCCTCCTTCCAGACTCGTTGTCCGCACTCATGCGGAAAGACCCCCGCAGCGAAATCGCTACGAGGGTCCATCCTAACGCGGATTACAAATAATCCATCGGTTCAACATAACTTCCGTTCTGAAGAACACCAAAATGCAGGTGGCAGCCGGTCGCGTAGCCGGTCGAGCCAACCTCGCCCAGCGCGTCGCCCGCGTTCACGTACTGGCCCGGAGAGACGTACTGGGCCTGCATGTGCAGGTACTCGGTAATGACGGAGTTACCGCCGACGAGGCCGTGGTTGATATCCACATAGTTGCCCGCAGAGTAGTCCGAAGACACCGCATTGACATAGCCCGAGGCCACGGCACGGATGATCGTGCCACAATCGGCAGCCATGTCGGTACCCGAGTGGCCCTTCATGACGCCCAGCACCGGGTGGTAACGCATACCAAACGGACTCGTCACGACGATCGGGATATCTAGCGGACTACGGAAACCCGAAGCAGACACGTAGGAGGCACCCGACGCGCGGTTGGCTGCGTCGATGGCCGCCAGCTCGGAGCTGCGCGCCTGATAGTCCGCTTCCGCCTGGTCGAGCGAGGCCTGCACCTGGCCCTTCTGCGCGTCCCACTCAGCCTGCTTCGCCTGCGCCTGCGTCTTCAGGTTGTTGAGTTCGGTGAGCTTGGCATCAGCCTCACTCTTCGCAGCCTCGGCCTCGGCCTCGGCCTGCGCAGCCTTCGCCTCGAGGTCGGCGATACGCTCCGTGATGGCGTCCTGGCGCGTGGCCTGGGTGCGCTGGGACGAGGACACATCCCGCGCCGCCGTCATCGTCTGGCTCTCCGTCCGCAGCGCCATATCGGCGGCCGCCGCACGATCGGTGATCGACTCCGTGCCGCCCGCAGTCAAGGCGACGGCGACCGGGTCGACGTTGCCCTCGCGGTACTTACGACGCACGAGGTCCGCGATCGCTCGCTGCGCGTCGTCGGCCTGCGTGGTCGCCTGGCTGAGCGACTGACCGATGCGGCTCTGCTCGCCCTGAGCGGCGCTCAGCTCACCCATGATCGTCGCGTGTTCGCGGGACTTCTGGTCGTAGGTCGCGGTCGCGGCCTCGTAGGCGGCCTGGGCCACCGGAATCTGCCCGTTGAGCGACTGCAGGTCGATGAACACCTGAGCGAGCGACGCGTCAATGCCCTCCAGCTGTGACTGCAGGGCGTTGACCGTCGCCTCAGCCTCGGCGGCCGCGTTCGCGGCGGCGTCGCGCTCATCGTCCGCGCGCGCGGGCATGGCCTGGCTCATCGCCGCAAACGAGGCGATTGCGAGAGCCAGCGCACCGGCGCGCAGTGCGCGACGACCTGGACGATGCGAGGAAGGGAACATGAGACTCACGCCTTCGTGTACTTCGCGAGCGAGAACGCCGAGGCAATAACCGCCAGCGCCACCGCTGCCAGGACGAGGATCGGCGTCATGATCGCGACCTCGCCCATGCCAATAAAGTTCGTCCAGCGGAACGACGGAGCCATCCACCCCTGAACGATAAAGTGCACGCCCGCGAACAGAGTGCCAATCGCGAAAGCGGCACCCACCAGCGCGGCCAGCGCGCCCTCGATCATGAAGGGGGCCTGAATGAACAGGTTCGAGGCACCCACGTAACGCATGATCTGGGTTTCCTGCTCACGGCTCATAGCGCTCAGGCGAATCGTCGTCGAGATCAGCAGGATCGCGGCAACGACCATGATCGCGCCGAGGCCCAGGGCCGCCGTGCGGGCGGCACCCAGCACGCGGAACAGGGGCTCGACGACCTCACGCTGATCGCGCACCTCGGACACGCCCGCGGTCCCGGAGAACTCCTCCTTGACCACCGAGTACTGCTCGGGGTTGACCAGCTTGATGCGGAACGCGAATTGGAGCATGTCCGGCGTGGTCCACTGGGTCAGGGCGTTGTTGCCGTTGAGACGCTGGAAGTTCTCGTACGCCTCTTCCTTCGTCTCCTCGTACACGTGAGCCACGTACGGGGTCATCTCGGCCGACGCAAGTTTCTGCCGCACCGCGTCGATCTGCGCGTCGCTCGCCTCGGTCGCGTTGCAGTTCGCGGCCGCGTCGTTGATGGCGCACATGTAGATCGTGACCTCGATCTTGTCGTACCACTCCGACTTCATCTTGGACACCTGCATCTGGGTCAGGCCCGCGATGCCCACGAAGAGGAGGGACACGAAGGTCACGAGGATGACGGCGACGCTCATCGCGCGATTACGCGACAGGCCTTTGCCGACCTCGGACAGAATAAAACGAAGCTTCACTGGTCTTACCTCCCGGCCCCGTAGACGCCGCGGTTCTGGTCGCGCACGACGTCGCCGTTGGCGAGCTCGATGACGCGCTTACGCATCTGGTTCACGATGTCCGCGTCGTGGGTAGCCATGACGACGGTCGTACCCGTGCGGTTAATTCGGTCAAGGAGACGCATGATGCCCAGCGACGTCTCCGGGTCAAGATTGCCGGTGGGCTCATCCGCGAGCAGCAGCTCGGGACGGTTCACCATGGCGCGCGCGATAGCGACACGCTGCTCCTCACCGCCGGACAGCTCGTGCGGCAGGCGCGATTCCTTGCCGGACAGGCCCACCAGCTCGAGGGCGTCCAGGACGGCCGTCTCGATCGCGTGGCGAGGCTTGCCGATGACCTGCATGGCCAGGGCGACGTTCTCGTACACGGTCTTAGAGGGCAGCAGTCGGAAGTCCTGGAAGACCGTGCCGATCTGGCGGCGCAGCTTCGGAACCGCCCACGTGGACAGCTTGGACACGTCCTTGCCGAGCACCCACACCTTGCCGCTGGTCGCTTTCATTTCGCGCATGACGAGCTGCAGGAACGTGGACTTGCCGGAACCCGACTTGCCGACGAGGAACACGAATTCTTCGCGTTCCACCTCCAGCGAGACGTGGTCCAGCGCGGGCTGGGCACCTGGCGTGTACACCATGGTGACATCTTCAAAACGAATCATGGGACCGTCCGATCGGGGTCAATAGTCCCTGTTAGATTAGGTAACGATCGGGTCACGCCCCGGCTACGACACGCGGAAAACCGCCGGTGTGGCGCTCAGCCCTCCACCTGGGCGGGCTTGGACATACGCGCGGCCCCGGCCTCGTTCATGAATCGACGAGGCCGAGGCCGGGTTGCGCGAAGGCGAGGCTCAGTCCTGAGCGGCCTTCTGCTCGTTCTTGCGCCAACGGATGCCGGCGTTGATGAAGCCGTCGATGTCGCCATCGAAGACGGACTGGGGGTTGCCGGACTCGTACTCGGTGCGTAGGTCCTTGACCATCTGATACGGCTGGAGGACGTAGGAGCGCATCTGGTCGCCCCACGACGCCTTGACGTCGCCGGCGAGTTCCTTCTTCTTCGCCTGCTCTTCCTCGTGACGCAAAACGAGGAGGCGGGACTGCAGGACTCGCAGGGCCGCCGCACGGTTCTGGATCTGGGACTTCTCATCCTGCATGGACACGACGATGCCCGTGGGGATGTGGGTCATACGCACGGCGGAGTCTGTCGTGTTCACGGACTGGCCGCCGGGGCCCGAGGAGCGGAAGACGTCCACCTTCAGCTCCGACTCGGGAATCTCGATGTGGTCCGTGGTCTCGATGAGGGGGATGACCTCGACAGCCGCGAAGGACGTCTGGCGGCGGCCCTGGTTGTCGAAGGGGCTGATGCGCACGAGGCGGTGGGTGCCTGCCTCGACGCTCAGCGTGCCGTAGGCGTAGGGTGCCTGCACCTCGAAGGTCGCCGACTTCAGGCCGGCCTCTTCCGCGTAGGAGGTGTCCATGACCTTCGTCGGGTAGCCGTGACGCTCCGCCCAACGTAGGTACATGCGCAGGAGAATCTCGGCGAAGTCGGCGGCGTCCACGCCGCCTGCGCCGCTTCGGATCGTGATGACCGCGTTGCGCTCGTCGTACTCGCCGTCCAGCAGCGTACGGATCTCCAGGTCGCCCAGGTCCTTGCGCAGCTTCTCCAGGTCGGCCTCGGCCTCGGCGAGGATGTCAGCGCCCTCATCCGGGTCCTCGGCGGCCATGTCCACCATAGCCTCCAGGTCGTCGATGCGCTCACTCATCTGCGTGACGCGGTCGAGCTCGCTCTGGCGGTGGCTGAGCGCGCTCGTGACGGCCTGAGCGGCGCTCGGGTCGTCCCACAGGTCGGGCGCGGCCGCCTTCTCATTCAGCTCGGCGATCTGCGCGCGCAGCTTGTCCGGCTGCACGACCGCGAGGATGTTCTCCATCGTGGTGCGCAGGGACGGGATCTCTTCAGAAAATTCAATGGCCACGCACCCAGGGTAGCGGATCGGGCCGCCAACGAGGAACGCTACGGCGTGACGGTGGCAGGGCTTACTCCCCCGCCAGCGGCAGATGCGACGGCGCCCCGACGCCACACAGGACGCCGGGGCACCGACAAGAAGCGGATCAGATGAGACCCATCGCGACCATCGCGTCGGCCACCTTGCGGAAGCCCGCCAGGTTCGCGCCGGCCACGTAGTCGCCCGCGACGCCGTATTCCTCGGCGGTGGCGACGGTGTTCGCGTGGATGTCGACCATGATCTGGTGGAGCTTCGCGTCGGTCTCCTCGAAGGGCCACTGGGTGCGGCCCGAGTTCTGCTGCATCTCCAGGCCGGAGGTGGCCACGCCACCCGCGTTGGAGGCCTTGCCGGGGGCGTAGGCAACGCCAGCGGCCTGCAGAGCCTCGATCGCCTCGGGGGTCGTGGGCATGTTCGCGCCCTCGGCGACCAGCTGGACGCCGTTCTTGATGAGGCTCTGAACGCCAGACAGGGGCAGCTCGTTCTGGGTCGCGCAGGGCAGGGCGACGTCGCAGGGGACGTCCCAGATGGAGCCGTCGGCCACGAAGACGGCGCCGGGGCGCTCGGCCGCGTAGTCGGAGACGCGTCCACGACGCACCTCCTTGACGTCCTTGAGCAGCGCGACGTCGATGCCGGCCTCGTCCACGACGTAGCCGGAGGAGTCGGACACGGCGACGACGGTCGCGCCCAGCTGCTGGGCCTTCTCGGTCGCGTAGATCGCGACGTTACCCGAGCCGGAGACCACGACGCGCTTGCCGTCGAAGCTGGTGCCCTTCGCGGCGAGCATCTCGGCGGCGAAGTAGACGAGGCCGTAACCGGTGGCCTCGGTACGCGCGAACGAACCGCCCCAGGTCAGGCCCTTGCCGGTCAGGACGCCCGCGTCGAAGCGGTTCTTGAGGCGCTTGTACTGGCCGAACATGTAGCCGATCTCGCGGCCGCCCACGCCGATGTCGCCGGCGGGCACGTCGGTGTCGGGGCCGATGTGGCGGGAGAGCTCAGTCATGAAGGACTGGCAGAAGCGCATGACCTCGGCGTCGGACTTGCCCTTGGGGTCGAAGTCCGCGCCGCCCTTGCCGCCACCCATGGGCAGGCCGGTCAGGGCGTTCTTGAAGATCTGCTCGAAGCCGAGGAACTTGATGATGGACAGGTTCACGGAGGGGTGGAAGCGCAGGCCGCCCTTGTAGGGGCCGAGCGCAGAGTTGAACTGGACACGGAAGCCGCGGTTCACGTGGATGTTGCCCTTGTCATCGGTCCACGGGACGCGGAACTGCAGCTGGCGCTCGGGTTCGACGATGCGGTCGATGATAGCCAGGTCGGCGTATTCGGGGTGACGCTCCGCGAGGGGCGCGATGGTCAGGAGGACCTCGTAGACGGCCTGGTGAAACTCGGCCTGGGCGGGATCACGGCGCTGAACGGATTCAAAAACGGAGGCCAGCGCGGGGGAAAGACGAGATGTATCAAAGCTGCTCATGGCCTAAAGTTTACGTTTCGTTTACCCGATCTTCCTTCATCATCCCACTATGTGACCGTCTCGGATGTCACTTTAGGGCGGTCCCTGCACCCCACGCAGGCGTGCGCTCGAGGTCCTCACCAGCTCAGGAACCACCGCGTTGCGCAGCACCGGGGGCAGGAGGGAGACCCTCGGATGCGCTCTCACACCAACCTCCACCTCCCCACTGCTCACGCTGACCCAGGAGACGCTCACCCCATCCCCGACCCGGCACGTCGATTCCGACAGCCCCGCGAGCGCACGGTCGACGCGAGAGCCCGCCGTCTCCTCGTCAACCCCGAGGTTGCCTCCGGCGAATACCGTGGATGCGGAGGCTCCCGACACCCCGGCGCTGGCCAGGGCGTCGGCGCAGGACACGAGGCGGCGGTCCTGCATAGCGACCTCGGTGAGCGCGATCGACACAACGAGCAGCAGGCACACGAAGGCGCAGCCCGCGCACATGAGGATCCCGACGCGCCCCTCCTCACCCTCAATCACGGGCGACCACCTCACGCACGGGCGCACGGGCGCTCGAGGAAACACCCACGCCGACGTCGCCGAGCCAGGAGGGCATGAAGGGCAGCGGAACCTGCACGGACACGCGCACGTCAACAGCCCCCTCCCCCGCCTGGCAGCCGTCGCACGTCGCGGCCACCTCAGGTTCCGCGTTCACACCGAAATCCTCAACGATGAGGGTCACGGCATGGGAGGCGTCGGCCGTTCGTTCCGGGTCCTCGGCGAGGATGCGCGCGGCCTCGCGGGCCCCCGCATCCACCGCCATGGCGCCGGCGCTCACCTGGCCGATCGCGAGCACGATGTAGAGCACCGGGATCACGACGACGACAAGGATCCCGAGGAATTCGACGCTGGCGTCTCCCCGCTCGTTCACGGCCCCTCCACCAGGGCGCGCCCGCGCACGGTCAGCCACCTCGGCCCGAGCCCGCCCACGAGGGGCAGGCGTGTGCGCACGGTGACGGTGAGGACGTCGACGCCCGCGTCGCTCTCACGATCCACGGCAATTTCGCGGTCCTTCGCTGCCCCCACGAGGGAGTCGAGGAGTTCGCTCGTGCGCGCCCGCGCCTCGTCCTCGTCCCCTCCGAGCAGACCGCCACGGCGCGCGCCCTCGGATGCCGCGCTCACGCTCATCGTGCGCACGTACGAAGCGAAGGCCAGCTGAACGAGCAGGAGGATGACGAGGACGACGAGACCCTGGACGAGGACCGTCGAGACGACCTCGGATCCCTCCTCAGATGCCCGCAATCGAGTCCATCGCACGGTTAAAGATCTCCACGAGCCGCTCCGAGGCGACGCCCCAGATGAGGACAACGAGCGCGGCCGTCATGAGGGTGATGAGGACCCACCCGGGCACGTCGCCGCGCTCCCCAAGGGGAGCTTTCCTGAGAAAGAGCTTCTTCATGACTGTTTCCTTCCTTCACGGGGTGAAATCCAGGGCGATAAGCCCCGGGTAGAGGGCGAACATGACGGTGACGGGCAGGATGAGAAAGACGACGGGCAGGAGCATCGCAATTTCGCGGCGCCCACCCTCCTCCATGAGGGCTGCGAGGGATCGTTCGCGCTGGTCCCGCGCCTGGTCGTGCAGGACCGAGGCCAGGGGCGAGCCGCGCTCGATCGCCGTGGTGAGAGTGCGACTCAGGCGCGTGAGGGCCGGGGATTCGGTGCGGCCGACGAGGTCGGCGAGAGCGCGCACGGAGGGCGTGCCGTTGCGGATGTGCCCGGCAGTGAGGGACAGCTCTGCCCCGAGGGGGCCTCCCGCGCACCCGGCGACGCGCTCGATGGCGGCGGGGATCGACTCGCCGGCGGCCACCGCAAGCGCGAGGAGTTCGGAGCAGTCGGGCACGGCGGCGTCGATCGCGCGCTGCCTGGCGCGGGCGCGCACGGTGAGGAAGCGGTCCATGCCGGCGACCCCGAGGAGGGTACCGACGAGCGCGCAGGCGCACAGGGGAATGAGAGAGGCTCGCAGGGAGGAGGCGTGACGCGCGGCAACAAGGGCGCATGCGGCGACGAGGCCTGCAACCCCCGAGACCGCCTGGCGCAGCCGGAAGACGGACACGTCCGGGTTCATACCGGCCAGAGCAAGCCTGCGGGCCACTGATTCGCTGGTGGATCCGAGCGAGTCCAGAGCCGATGCGCTCACGCGGCGCGCCCACGCGGCGAGCGCGGAGGGCGGGCGTTCCTGCACACGGCCCTGCGCGACGCGGTCAACGAAGGAGGGGCGGCGCGCGAGGGCGGCGGCCAGGATGAGGACGAGGCCCGCGCCGGCAACGAGGGCGACGGCCAGGTCGAGGGCTCGCAGGATCCACGGAGTCATCGCGCGCCCCCAAGGTTCCTCGGGTCGGTGCTCAGGCGCCCCATGGCCTTCATGATCAGGTAGGCGATGACGCAGACGCCGGCCCCCGAGCACAGGACGGCGATACCGCCCGGCGAGTTCCAGACGCTCGCACTTGCCCCGCCTCCCGACAGGAGGAGCAGGACGACCCAGGGGGCCGCGAGGCCGAGGCGGGCGGCGCCCACCGTCCAGGATTGACGCGCCTCGAGTTCTCCTCGCACGCGCGCATCCTCGCGCAGCAGCGAGGCGAGGTCTTGAAGCAGGCGAGTCAGGTCCGCCCCACCCACGGATCGAGCAATGCGCAGCGCCTCAACGATGCGGTCGGCGACTGGGTCGGCGACCGTCTCTTTCATCGTGTCCAGAGCGAGCTCGAAACGGCCGTTAGCACTGTAATCCCGCGAGAACGCTTCGAAGGCGAAGCGCACGGGGACGGGCCCCTCCTCGGCAAGGTCGCAGAGCACCTGGGGCAGCGCCGTGCCCGCACGCACCCCGGACACCATGGCGTCGATAACCTCGGGCCATGCGACCCTCACGGTCTTCGCGTGCGCGCCGAGACGGGAGACAACCCACGCGTAGGGCAGGAACGCGACGCCGACGGAGACGATGAGGGCGACAGTCCAGGCTCCCGTGACGACCAGGATGATGAGCGCGACGACGATTCCGATGGCGAGGCTCAGCGCGACGAGGCGCGGGGCCGTCAGGCCGGGGATGCGGGCGCGGGACACGTCCTCACGCAGGCGCTTCCACGGTCCCCATGGCCGCCACGCCGGAGGCGGCGTGAACCAGGGGGACACGGCCACGACGAGGCCGATCCCGAACACGAGCCCACACACGATCGCGATCACGCCTGCCCCCAATCCAGGAGGGACGCGAGGTCAAAGCCGGCGGCGGCAAAACGATCGTGCAGGTCCAGGCCACCGGCACCTCGGACGCACCGGCACCCGTCGAAGCGGAAGATGGTGGCAGTCTCGATCCGGTTTCCTTCGACGCGCCCCGGGACCGCCATGATCTCGGCGACGTGGCGCTGCCCGTCCGCGCCCCGCGCGACGTGACACACGAGGTCGATGGACGAGGCCAGGGTCGGGGTCACGAATCCCGTCGTCACGTTTTCCCCCGCCAGGAGCGGCAGGATCGACAGCTTGTCGAGGGCCTCGCGAGCCGAGTTCGCGTGCACGGTCGCCATGCCCGGCACGCCCGCGTTGAGGGCCACGAGCAGGTCGAGGGCTTCCGGGCCTCGAACCTCTCCGACGATCAGGTACTCGGGGCGCATACGCAGCGATTCGCGCACGAGGTCGCGCAGCGTAATCTCGCCCGTCCCCTCCGCGCCGGCCGGTCGCGTCTGCATCGCGACGTGGTCCCAGTTGGCCAGACCCAGCTCGAAGACTTCCTCGCAGGAGATGACGCGGCGCGACCTCGGCAGCTCCCCCGCGAGCGCGCGCAGGAGCGTCGTCTTCCCGGCCTGCGTGCCGCCCGAGACGAGGACGGAAAGTCCCACGGAGACGGCGGCGGCTAAAAAATCCCTCATCGGAGGGGCAAGCATGTCGACCGCTACCAGGTCATCCAGGGTGCGGGCACGCTGGATGTGCTTGCGGATGTTGACACTCCACGACGATCCCGTGACGGGCGGAATGACGACGTGGAGGCGCTCCCCTCCCGCGAGCATCGCGTCCACGAAGGGACTGGACAGGTCGAGCCTGCGCCCGGAGTGGTGGAGCATACGCTCGACGAGGGCGCGCACGTCCTCGTCGGTGAGGATCAGACTCGTCAGTTCGGAGACACCCGAGCGGGCCACGAACACGCGCGAGGCCGCGTTGATCCAGATCTCCTCGACCGAGGGATCGTCCATGAGCGCCTGAAGCGGGCCAAGGCCGCAGATGTCGTCCATGAGGTCCGCTTCGACCTGCTCGCGGGCCGCGGGCAGCAGGTCGGACGCAAAGCGGTCGATGGCGCGGTGAATGAGCAAACGCACAGACCGAGGGTCTCGGGCCGCGTCGACTCCGCTCGCGGCTAAGTCCTCACGCACCCGTGCGGCGAGCGCGCGCGTCGTGGCTTCCATCGCTGCGCCTCCTTGCTACAGACCAAGCCGATGTGTCGAAAGTAACAGAGTTTTTCGGAAAGGAGCAAACCCACATCCATCCAATCCTCCTCGCGCCCGCGCGGGGAGGCGCGCACCGGCCCCGGCCGCGATACGTTAAGGCAATGACATCCCGCAAGAGCCCCCTCGAACTGGCAGCCCTGGCCACCGCAGCCGTCCCCGGCATGCGCGTCACAGCCCTGCGCCCGCCCACTTACAGCGACGAGCTCTCCACCGTGACCGGCATCGAAGACGCCGCCGGACACCGCTGGATCGTCACCTGCCCCCACGAGGAGGTCTCCGGACCCGCACTCGAGGCGACCTCCGGCATCCTGGACCGGCTCGGCCAAGCACACGACCACGACTACATCCCCTTCGACGTGCCCCGCCTGGCGGGTCAGGTAAAGACCAGCGGCGGGGGCACCGTCTACGTCCACCGCGACCCGGGCGGCACCGCCCCCACGGACGTGGACCTCGACACCGACCCGCTGCTGCCCGCGTCCCTCGGACGTGCACTCGCAGCCCTGCACAACCTCCCCGAGACCGTGTTCTCCTCGATCGGCCTGCCCACCTACACGGCCATCGAGTGCCGCGACCGCAACCTCGCCCTCCTCGACGAGGCCGCCCGCGAGGTCGCCATTCCCGCGGCCCTATGGAGCCGCTGGGAGGCCGCCCTCGAGGACGTATCCCTGTGGAGATTCCCCTCCGCGCCCATCCACGGCGATATACAGGAGCGTTGCCTGTCCGTCAAACGCGGCTCGCTCCTCGCCATCGGAGGCTGGACCAGCGCGCACGTCGGCGACCCCGCCCTCGACATCGCGTGGGTGCAGGCCACCGCATCCGACGCGTTCCTCGACCGCTTCCGCGAAACCTACGGCCACGAGCGCCGCGCCACCGACCTGCATGTCTTCACGCGCGCCCAGCTCATGAGCGAGATCGCGCTCGTGCGCTGGCTCGTGCACGGCCTGCACGCCGAAGACTCCTCCATCGTCGACGAAGCCCGCACGATGCTCGACGACCTGGCCAAGGACCTGGACGGCGAACCGCTGCTGCCCTCACACGCCTCCGCGATGGGGGCGCGCATCTCCCTGGCCCCCATTGTGTCGCCTGGCGCCTCACCGATCGAGGCTTCGGAACCCACGCCGAGCGCGGCGGACGCCGACGACGACTCCAACGAGCCCACCGTCCCCGTGTCGCGCCCGGCCTCCGCGCTCAAGCGCAAGCTCGCCGAGGGCGAGGTCGACCCCGCCGCCCCCACCGAGCGTCTCACCCTCGGCCCCGACGGCACGCTGCTGCGCTAACCGCGCCGCACCGCCCGCGCACCGACCGCCCATGGGCGCTCCCACGTAACAAACCGGGGCCCGTCAGGTTTGCGCCTGACGGGCCCCGGCCTCGTTGATTGTCGTGACAGTGCGCGCCTCAGCGAGACTAATCATCCCCCCGGCGAGACGCCTCGAGAGCATCGACGCGACGGCGCAGATCCTCCACCTGCAGGCGCAGGATCGCGGCCTCCTCAGTCAGGCGACGGCGATCCTCATCCGAACGCGACAGGTCCACCGAGAAACGCAGCGACAGGAGCAGCAGCACCACACCCGCCAGGAAGAACCCGAGGTTCAGCGGGACAACGACGCCCAGCTGCATCGCGCTCCACTTCAGGATCGGCGGGAAGATGGACAGCAGTGCCGTAAACAAGGCGATGCAATACCACCACAGGCCGTAGCGTTCCTTCAGGCCCGAGTTACGCATCTTGACGAACACCATCACCAGGATGATGATCGCGAACACCAGTCCAAGCACGTACGTGGGGCTCATGCGTTCTCCTCCAGCGCCTGGGCGACCTTCTCGCCGGGGCGCGACAGGGAGACCGCGAGGGCCATCGTCGCGCGCACCAGGAAGAGCGCCGATTTGATCGGATTGTGGGAAGGCTCACCGCCCGCGCGCGGGTGCATCTGCACACCGACCTCGCGCACGACCAGATGTGAGCGCGCCGCGATGACGAGCGCACCGATCGTGTCACCCAGGTACTCGGCCGGGTAGTTGCGCGCAAACAGCGAGAGCGCACGGGGGCCGTAGAGCTTGAAACCGCTGGTCGTATCGCTCAAGTGGGTGCCACACACGCGAGAGAGGATGGCCGAAAAAAGATCCATCGCCCACTTGCGCGGGCCCCGCGCGTGGTAATCCCCCTTGCCCGCGAAACGCGAGCCGATAACGACGTCCGCATGCTCGCTCGAGGCCGTCTCGATGAGCGTGTCGATCTCGCGCGGATCGTGCTGGCCGTCCGCGTCGAGCTGGCACGCATACTCGTAGCCCATGCGCCGCGCATACTGGAAGCCGGCGCGCATCGCGCCACCGACCCCCAGGTTCAGCGGCAGGTCGAGGACGGCCACGCCCGCGGCACGCGCGATGTCGGCGGTCGCGTCCGTCGACCCGTCGGAGACCACGAGGATATCCGCGAAGGAAGGCTTCTCAACCTTCACCATCTCGAGAACATCACCGAGCACCTCCTCCTCGTTCCACGCAGGGATAACGATGAGCAGGCGGGACTGAACGCTGGGACGGCTCACTCAGCACCCCTCTCGCTCAAGCAGCTCGAGCAGGTACGCGCCGTAACCGGACTTGACCAGGGGCTCGGCGCGCTGGCGCAGACCCTCATCGTCGATGAAGCCCATGCGCCACGCGACCTCTTCGGGGGCGCCGATCTTCATGCCCTGGCGGGCCTCAACCGTGCGCACGAACGCGGTGGCGTCCGCGAGGGAGTCGAACGTGCCGGTGTCGAGCCACGCAGTGCCGCGCGGGAGGACCTCGACCTTGAGCTTGCCGGCCTCGAGGTAGGAGCGGTTCACGTCGGTGATCTCGTACTCGCCGCGCGCACTCGGCTTGAGGTTGCGGGCGATCTCGACCACGTCGTTGTCGTAGAAGTACAGGCCGGGCACCGCGTAGTTCGACTTGGGGTGCTCGGGCTTTTCCTCGATCGACAGCGCGTTGAACTCCTCGTCGAATTCCACGACGCCGTACTCACGCGGGTTGGACACGTGGTAGGCGAAGACGGCACCACCGTCGGGGTCGACGTGGCGGCGCAGCTGCGCGCCCATGCCGGGGCCGTAGAAGATGTTGTCGCCCAGGACCAGGGCGGCGCTGTCGTTGCCCACGTGATCGGCGCCGAGCACGAAGGCCTGCGCGAGGCCGTTGGGCTCGTGCTGGACGGCGTAGGAGATGTTGACGCCGAGCTGGCTGCCATCGCCGAGCAGGCGGTGGAACGACGGAGCGTCGTGAGGGGTCGTGATGACGAGGACCTCACAGATGCCCGCCAGCATGAGGGTCGACAGCGGGTAGTAGATCATCGGCTTGTCGTAGACGGGGACGAGTTGCTTCGATGTCCCCAGCGTAATCGGGTTGAGACGGGTGCCCGAGCCGCCCGCCAGGATGATGCCTTTCATGTTGCCTCCGCTTCCCGGCGCGTCCTCGTGTGGGTCGCGCGTCGTTGACAATTATCCCTATAGAACAGTATTTTTCCACAACTTTGCGCCCGCGCGCGCCCATGGGGCGGCGCACACCACCGCGGGGGTGCAGATCGGATAGTATTTACATGGAATGTTGCGTCCGCACAAAAACCACGCACGTAAGGAAGAACCATGGCGCCCACCGCTAAGCCCCTGGGGATTACGACCACGCCGATCCCCGGCTTTTTGCGCATTGATCTGACTGTTCACGGCGATAACCGAGGCTGGTTCAAGGAGAATTGGCAGCGCGAGAAGATGGTCGCGCTGGGCCTGCCGGATTTCGGCCCCGTGCAGAACAACATCTCGTTCAACGACGAGGTCGGGGTGACGCGAGGCATTCATGCGGAGCCGTGGGACAAGTTCGTGTCGGTCGCGACCGGCCGCGTGTTCGGCGCGTGGGTGGACCTGCGAGAGGGGCCTTCCTTCGGCACCGTCTACACGACGATCATCGACCCGGGCGTGGCGGTGTTCGTCCCCAAGGGCGTGGGTAACTCCTACCAGACCCTGGAGCCGAACACGGCCTACACGTACCTGGTCAACGACCACTGGTCGCCGGACGCGCGCTACACCTTCTTGAACCTGGCCGACGAGACGGCCGCCGTGGATTGGCCGATCCCGCTCGAGCGCGCCATCCTGTCCGACAAGGACAAGGCTCACCCGCGCATGGCGGACGTGACTCCGTTCCCCGCACCGGTCCCGGCGGGTCGCCGCGCGCTCGTGACGGGCGCGAACGGTCAGCTGGGCCGCGAGCTCATGCGCGCACTGCCCGCAGCCGGCTTCACGGTGACGGGCGTGGACCTGCCCGAGGTGTCGATTTCCGATGCCGAGCAGGTGGCCGCTCTGCCGTGGGACGACATCGACGTGGTGATCAACGCGGCCGCGTGGACGAACGTGGATGGCGCTGAGACGCCCGAGGGCCGCCGCGCGACCTGGCAGGCGAACTCGACGGGCCCGGCGGTCCTGGCCCGCGAGGCCACGGCTCACGGCGTGACGATGGTCCACATCTCGACGGAGTACGTCTTCGATGGCACGCAGGACGTGCACGTTGAGGACGAGGCCCCCTCGCCCCTGGGCGCGTACGGCCAGTCGAAGGCGGGCGGCGATGCCGCTGTCGCCTCGACGCCGAAGCACTACATCGTGCGCACCTCCTGGGTCGTGGGCGACGGCAAGAACTTCCTGAAGACCATGGCGTCCCTGGCGGATCAGGGTACCTCCCCCTCGGTTGTGTCCGACCAGGTGGGTCGTCTGACCTTCACCTCCGACCTTGCGCGCGGCATTATTCACCTGCTGACCAGCGAGGTACCGTTCGGCACCTACAACCTGTCTGGCGAGGGGCCGGTCATGAGCTGGGCGCAGGTCGCCAAGCGCGTGTTCGAGCTGTGCGGCCGCAATCCGGAAGACGTCACCGAGGTGACGACGCAGGAGTACTTCGCGGGCCGCGAGGTGGCTCCGCGTCCCCTGTCCTCCGTCCTGGACCTGACGAAGATCAAGGCCACGGGCTTTACCCCCGAGGATTCCTCGCAGCGTATCGACTCCTACGTCGCTTCCCTGCGCGGCTGATTGCATGCGTGGCTCGGCCCCGGGTGCTTTCCAGACGCGCCCGGGGCCGTTGCTATGTCCGCATGCACCCTGCGTGCACGTGAGGCGACGGTTGCGAATGGGGGCGGCGTATCCGGATAGGATACGAACATCCGGATAGGATACGAACATCCGGATAGGATACGAACATCCGGATAGGTAACGAACATCCGGATAGGTTATTAACCTATCCGGATGCGCACAACCTATCCAGATGCGTGCAACCTATCCAGATGCGTACAACCTATCCGCATACGAGCGGTCGGGGGTGGCTGCGGACCTTCGAGCACCGGCGCACCCCACAACACCGCTCCAACCCCACCAATGTCGCATGCAATTCCCCATCGTTTATTTCATCCTTTGAAATCGTAACGTTGATATTCCAACGTTTTATCGGCACCGTAAAACAAACCCGATGGAAATTGCATGCGAGATGAAAGGCCGGGGCCAGCCACTCGTGACTGCACGTTCCCGCCCGAGAGACCCCGGCCTCGTCGAAAGAGATGAAAAGCCCCTGAGATACCTGGAGAAGCTAGCCCCTTGAGAGGCCTAGACGAGCTGGCTCAGGATGTCCTGCGAACCGCCGATCTCCCGTACCTGCGCGACGAGCACGTCCGCGAGCTTCTGAGCCGCCGCATACTGCGTCGATTCAACCCCGTAGCGGCTCGCGATGTCCGCAAGGCGCGCAGGGATAGTGGTAGCGCTGCCATCCTTCGACGTCAGCATGTCCGCCAGGTTGAGCACCAGGAGCTCCTCCGACCGGTAGGTGCTGTCGGGGTTGCCGTGGTGGAAAATCTCCGCCCAGTACGTGAACCCCAGGGAGCGCAGCAGGGCCCCGCCAAGTTCCTCATGCTCGGACTGTTCATGGGCGAATTGATAGCCGACATCATGCAGGTAGCCCATCACGAACATGTCGCGGCACTTCTCATCCGACCAGCCAAACAGGGTGCGCCCCAGCTCGGAGGCTTTCATCCCAACCCCGCGGCAGTGGCGTAGTCGGTTCTCATCCATGCCGATTGCGGGCATCGAGTCAGTCATCATGCGATCCTTTGTGTGCCGTCGGCCAGATACCGCAGGAGATCCTCAAGCCTGCGACGCTGAGAGTCAGCGAGGCGCAGATCGAGGAGCTTGTCCTTGTGCACCCACTGGAAACCCGTGGATTCAGAGTCGAGAGACACCTCGTGGCCCGCAGACACCCCGTAAAACACGACGGTGAACTCCTGGCGAACTTCCCCGTCGGAGTATGCGATGCGCACGTCCGGGTCCGTGTAGGTGCCGACGATCCCGGTCACCTGCACGTCAAGGCCAGTCTCCTCCTTGAGCTCGCGGACCGCGCACTCGGCGAGACTTTCGCCGAATTCGAGGGTACCGCCCGGGAGCGTCCAATTCCCACTATCTCGGCGCTGGAGCATGAGGATGTGACCCTCGTGCTCGATGGCGACCCCCCCCGCAGGGGCGATCGAGTTGGCCGCCGGCGCATCGGGGGCGTGGGAGTAATCCACGCGCGTCGTCGTCACGGCCGAGGCCAGCCACGCCTCGACATCCGGGCCGGGGGTGACGACGTTCTTGTCATTCGTGGAGGGAACCTTGATGAAGAGGATCCGCGTCCCTCGCTTCGAGCGCTGCGCGTATGTCGTCCCGGGTTCGATGACGTAAAAGTCGCCCGCCCGGAACTCATGCTCCTCGCCAGTGTCCGTATCCAGGTACTGCGTCCACCCGGACAGCATGTACTGGAACTCGGTGGCCCGCGTATGGAAGTGCGGCTGCTCGCACGCGTCATCGGTATAGGACGTGATCCCGATTTCGAGATCACTCGTGTCGTAGTGCGCAACCACCTGCGGCCGCGAGAGGTTGCCGGCCAGGTACTGGCGCGACACCTGCTCCAGCGCCTGCCGGATCTCGCCTGACGTGATGGTGGAGAACATCGTCATCGCCTCCTCGGGGCCTTCTGTCGACTCTTCCTCAGCTGGTGCCTCAACACAACGAGAACGCCGATCGCGACGACCACGCTCGCCAGACACAGGGCAAGCACGAACCACAGCGAGGGAAGATGCTCGCCCTGGTTGAGACCAATGATGGACATCGAGAAGAAAGAGATGATGAGCGTCGGTACAAAAAAGACTGCGGAGGCAAAGGTGAGGAACGTGTTCGTTCGTTCTGCGGCCTCGGCGTTTTCCTGGTTTGCGACGGCCTGGACGGACTGAGCGGTGTTCGCAAGCAGGCCGGACGCTCGCTCGAGCAGCCGTCGGTACTCTTCGATCGTCGCCTTGAGTTCGGCGACCTTGCGCGTCGCGAGGCTGCGCAGGGCTTCGTTCCCGGTCACGAGTTCGTTGACCTTGGAACGGCGTTCGAGGTTCCTGGAGACGAGGAACGCCGTGGTCACAAACTGGGAGAGCACGCCGATTTCTCGCTGCGCCCGCCTGAGGCGCTGCGCGGCCTCCTCAGAGTCGTCGCTGATCATGATCTGGAAAGGTTCGTTCTCCCAGAATTCGAACTCGATCCGCCAGTTCTCGAGGTTGTATTGCTCATATTTGATCGGGATCGAGAACGCCTCAACGATGTCGCCCACGTCCGAAGGTTCGGTGAAGTACCCCTGCCCACGGTTCAGCCAGATGCCGTTGTGCGGCCAGCGAAGATTGTCGAGCTGGTCTGGCGAGACCCGCTGATAGATCGTGACGGTACCGTTGCCCATGTCGAAGATCCGGCACCAGCGATGGAGGGCACGAAGCGGCTCGGAGGTGTCGCCGGAACGGGCCGGCAGGTTCTGGGTCAGCAGATCGACGTACGTGATCCACGTGTCGTCATCTACCTGCAAGGGCACGTTCGTTTTGTTCGCCGAGACCCGCTGAATCATCTCCGGCATCGATGCCATCAATGCGTGAGCGACGGCCGGTGCCATGAGCTTGTCAAGGAGGGAGGAGATCTCACCGTCGTGCGCGCCGTCGAGCGACACTTCGAGCTCGTATCTGTCGATACCGCTCCACGGGTCCTCGCGATGGGTGTGCGCATCGATCGGGCAGTACCGGTGGCCCTCACCGTCGTCCAGCGGGGGCAAAACGATCGGATTCTCGAACTCCATGGCCCGGCGATGCCATCCGGACAGAATCACCGCCTGCGTCCCATCCGTGTACTGACACTTCAGCAGGAAGCTTGGACCTGCGTCCCAGAGCTGAGGATCAGACGCGTACGTCTTGCTGTAGGAGCTGTTCACCCGGGCACCTCCATTCGAAGTCGTTGACACGTAGTTGTCCGGCGCAGGCGGCCCGAGGCCGTGGAGACGGACCGCTCTTTGAGATTGTAGTCGTTTCCGCAGATACCCCGCCGGAGCGCAACATCTGTGCGTGCCGCAGATAAACGAGGCCGGGGCCAGCCACGCACAATCGCGCAGCCGACCCCGGCCTCGTCACTGAAGAACTCTCAGAAGTACGCCTTCATCATGGACACCAGGTCGTAGCCGTAGTTCTTGGCTGCGGCCCAGCCGGTGCGGTTGGGATTCTCCTGGATGCCCAGGTATTCGACCACGGGGGCCGCGCCCTTGCGCACGTAGGCGAAGCGCGGGTCGACGACCGTGTTCGCGAGCGATGCCGTGGTCACCGAGGAGTCCGCGTAGGCGCGCAGGTGCTGGACCTGGGCGCGGATGCCGGTGCGCACGTCCGCGAAGGAAGCGCCCTTCGCGCCGCCGCCAACCGCGCCGATGCCGGAGAAGTTGTTCTGGCTGACGGTCACGTCGCCGCCGAATTGCAGCCAGCCCGTCTCCTTCATAGCCTGGACGAAGACCAGCTCGGGGGACACGCCTTCGGCCGTGGCCTCGTCGTAGACGATGGACGCAAAGTCGCGGATCGTCGGCGCGCCGCCGGCGGCCAGGGCGCTCGGATAGCTGTAGCCGGCCTGATCCCACGCGTCTTCCATGTCGTCGATGATCTCCGAACGCGAGGCGGTAGGCGCGCTCATGATGAGGCGCTGACCGGATGCGTTCGTGACGGAGGCGCTGCGCGAGGCCGATCGGGAGGCCGCCTGAGCGTCGCTGCCGTCCGCGTAGCCGAGCCACGCGCCGGAGGAAGCGAAGGCGGATGCACGTCCCTCAACGATGACCGTGCCCGTCGCCATGGCGCCCGAGTTCGGGTCCAGCCAGTACCAGGCGCCGTCCAGGAGCCAGCCGGTGGTCATCGCACCGGAGGAGTTCAGGTGGTACCAGGTGTCGCCGACCTTGGTCCAACCGGTCACCATGGCACCATCACCGTCCAGGTAGTACCACGTGCCGCCGTCGAGGAGCCAGCCGGTGACCATCTGTCCGCTGGGTCGCATGTAGTACCAGCGGTTGTCATCCTCAGTCAGCTGCCAGCCGGTGAGCATGCGCGCATCGTCCTCGAAGAGGTACCAGGCACCATCGACGTTGGCCCAGCCAATCGCGGCCGCACCGTTGGCGCGCAGCCAGTACCAGTTGTTGCCATCCTTGAGCCAGCCGGTGACCATGACACCGTCGGAGTTCAGGTAGTACCAGGAGCCGGCGACCTTCACCCATCCGGTGGCCATGTCACCGTCGGGACGCAGGTAGTACCACTTGCCGTCTTCCTGCTTCCAACCCGTCACCATGGCGGTGGAGTCGTCGAAGAAGTAGCGGCGTCCGTTGATGGTGGACCATCCGCGGATGGTGCGTTCGTCGGAGCCCGCCCAGTACCAGCGGCCACCGACGGAGAACCAGCCGGTCTTGGCCGTGCCGTTGGAGATAAAGCTCCAGGAGTCGCCGGATGCGCGCCAGGCACCCTTACTCAGCCCATAAGCCTGGGCGATGCCGGTCGCGTCGGCGATGCCGAGGGAGCGCACGAAGCTCTCGTTGTGCAGGAGGGCGGCGTCGGTCTCCGAGGTGACGAAGGCATGCTCGACGATGACACCCGTCATGTTCTCTTCGCGAGCCTGACGGATGATCGCGTAGTAGTCGCCGGTCGAACCGTCCGGGTAGTCGTAGTAGGGGTTGTCACGCGTCTTGATGCCGCGATCAGCCAGTCCAAGGCTGGTCAGCTGCTTCTGGATAGCGTTGGCCAGGGTGCGTCCCTGGGTATGGGTGCCGTAGTTGTACGAGGAAGAGTTCGCATACCAGACCTCCGCACCCTTCGCGATGGGCGAGGCCGAGTTGAAGTGGATGGAGACGAGGGCGTCCGCATCCGCCGCTGCGGCAATGTCAACGCGGCTGGACAGGTCGGTGCTGACGTTTTCCGAGGGACGGGTGTCCGTCGTGCGGGTCATGACGACGCGCACGCCGTCGTAGCTTTCCAGTTCTTCCTTCAGGGCCAGCGAGACCGCGAGGGTCAAGTCCTTTTCACGCAGGCCGTTTGCGACCGCGCCGGGGTCGGAGCCGCCGTGCCCGGGGTCGATGGCAATCGTGATACCTGCTGCGTGCGCGGGCGGCACGAGGGCCGCTGCGGCTGCGCCGAGGGCCAAGGTGAGCCCGGCGACGATGGTCCTCCACGAGAAGCGCATAGTGATCCTTCAAGTTGCTGATGTGACACTCGTGATTGTAGGTACTTATGTTGTAACTGTAAACATGAAAATAGTTACACGCACGAACTAGTGCAAACTGAAATGATAGCTTTTTTGCATGTGAGACGAGGCCGGGACCTCTCGACACAATGCGCCCTCTCGTCGGGACACGCCGACGCGCCACCGAAAGCGCTCGCGGCGAGGAATAATGCCCCGCGGCCACACTACAATCAGCGCTTCAGCGGAAAAACTCCCGAGGCCTACGCGAGCGCCGCTCGAACCACCGCTGCCGCCGCAGCCGAGGAGGATACGACCGATCGATGCTCACGCACCCAGGCTCGCACCTCCTCGGACCCCACCCAGGGAGCGCTGCCCGACGCGAGGGCCACCATGGCCTCGGTGATTTCACCGACGTCGAGGCCGCACACCACCCCAAGCCCACCCTCCGCGACGTCGCGGGCAGCCTGACCGGGCCCCGCGTAGATGACGGGAGTGCCCTGCGCGAGGGAGGCGAGGATCTTCGTCGGGTAGGCGTAGTCGTATCCGCCCGGTCGCAGCGAGGCGAGAGTCGCGGTGGCTCGCGCCATCCACCGGTCCGCCTCCTCAGCGCTGACGGCGGGGATCATCTCGACGCCAGCCATGCCGCGCGAGCGTTCGGCGAGGGCATCCCATCCGCTCCCCTGCCCCACGAACACGAGGCGCGCGTCCCCGAGCCGCGCTCGCGCACGCTCGAAGGCGTCGACGAAGATCTCGGGGGCCAGCCACTGGGCGACCGTGCCCGCGTAGACGAAGACGGGACCGTCGCAGGCGGGGAATCCCTCGGGGGTGCCGGTGGCCACGACGTCGGGCACGCGCACACCGTTGGGAACGACCGTAACGTCCCGAGCCCCCAGGTCGCGGGCACGGCGCGCGACCCCATCGGAGACGGCGATGACGCGGCGGGCACCCCGCAGCGCGAAAGACTCCAGGCCCGCGACCGTGCGCACGACGAGGCCGGGCACGCCCGCGAGCGCGGCGGCGTCCGAGACGATGTCGGCGCAGTAGTAGACGTAGGGAATGCGGCGCAGCGCGCAGGCGATGCGCACGGCGGCTCCGGTCGTCGGCGGGGGCTCCGAAACGACGATGTCGGGGCGAGGACCGGTCAGCAGCCTGGCGACAAGAGGGACGTCGAAAGACATATAGGAGACGTATCCGCGCACCGCTCCCGTGCGGTCGCGCAGGACGGGGGCGCGGCGCACGCTGATGAGGCTACCCCCCTCCCCCGCATCGACGCCGCCGTCTGCGGATTGACGGGTGTCGCGGGCGACGGAGGGAGCCAGGCGCGAGGTGAGGACCCGGACCGTATCGCCGCCTGCGGCGAGCGCACGGGCCAGAGCCCCGAGGCGCAGCGCGGCGGCCGTCGGCTCGGGTGTAAAGGTACGGGTCGCCAGAGTGACTAACATGCGGGGGCGCTTCCCCCGCCGATCGTGATGCGCGGCGTGCCAGCCCAAGCCTCGGGTGAGGTGACGGCGCGACCGTCGACGAGGAGGCGTACGCCGGGCAGGTCGGCGGGGGCCAGGTCCCGGTAGGCGGCATGGTCGGCCTGGACGATGGCGACGTCCACCGGCTCGCCGAGGTGGTAGGCGTCCCACCCGAAGGCCGCCAGCTCCTCATCGGAATACAACGGATCGTGCACGCTCACCTGCGCCCCAGCGTCGCGTAGAGCGCAGGTGACGCCGAAGACGCCGGAGAATGCGGTTTCCTTGACCCCGCCGCGGTAGGCGGCACCCAGGACTGCGACGCGCAGGCCTTCAAGGGAACCGAGCAGGGCGGCGGCGCGGGAGACCGCGTAGGCGGGCATGGCGGCGTTCGCAGCGCGTGCGGCGGACACGACGCTCGCGTCCGGGTCGCCGGCCAGGTACAGGCGCGGGTAGACGGGGATGCAGTGGCCGCCGACCGCAATGCCGGGCCGGTGGATGTGCGAGTACGGCTGGGAGTTGCAGGCCTCGATGACGCGGGCGACGTCGATGCCGACCGCGTCCGCGTAGCGCGCGAATTGGTTGGCCAAGCCGATGTTGACGTCCCGGTAGGTGGTCTCGGCGAGCTTGGCCATTTCGGCGGCCTCGGCCCCGCCCATGGGCCACACGCCGTTGGGGTGCGGCAGGTCGTCGCGCTGATCGAAGGAGAGGACGGCCTCATAAAAGCGAACGCCGCGCGCCTCGCCCGATTCGCTCAGGCCCCCCACGAGCTTCGGGTAGCGCGCGAGGTCTGCGAAGACGCGGCCGGTGAGGACGCGCTCGGGAGAGAACACCACGTCGAAGTCGCGGCCCTCGGTCAGGCCGGAGACCTCCTCGATGAGGGGCTTGTAGCGTCCGCGCGTCGTGCCCACGGGCAGGGTGGTTTCGTAGGAAACGAGGGTGCTGGGCGTGAGGTGGGCGGCCATGGAGCGGGTGGCGGCGTCCATGACGCGGAAGTCAGGGCGGCTCTCGTCATCGACGACGAGGGGCACGACCATGACAACCGCGTCGGCGCCGGGGATCGCCTCGGCGTACTCGGTCGTGGCGCGCAGGGCACCGGAGGAGGCAAGCGGGGGCAGGTACTCGGCCAGGTGTGCCTCGCCCGGGAAGGGTTCGACCCCCTCGTTAATGAGGGCGACCACGCGGGGGTTCACGTCCACGCCGACGACGGTGTGCCCTCCGCGCGCGTAGTGCACCGCCAGCGGCAAACCGATCTTGCCCATGCCGACGACCGCGATGCGCATGGGGTCCCCTTTCCATCTCCGGCCTCGTTGTTACCCTCCAGTGTAGTGCCCCGCCCCACCTACAATGGGGGCGTGGATCGCGCGCTCAATCTCCTGCTCTACCCGTCGAACCTGGCCTCGCCCGGTCGGCTGGTGAAGATCGCGCGCTCACTGTCCCCGCTTTTCTCGCAGACGCACGTCGTCGGGATCGATCAGGGTGAGCTCCCCACGGACGAGGCCGTGGCCCCCACCGTGCGCCTCACGCGGATTCGGGGCGCGTCCCTGGGTGCGCCCTTGGGCGGGCTGCGGGTCGTCGGGGCGTGGGGCGTGCGCGTGTACCGGCGGTTCGCGAGGCAGCGCGTCGCGGCCGTGTCCGCGCAAAACCTGTTCCTGCTGCCCCTCGCGCACGCGTTGGCGCGGCGCACGGGCGCGGTGTTTGCGTACAACGCGCACGAGTTGGAGACGGAGACGGTGGGGTCGGCGGGTCTGCGCCAGCGCCTCCAGCGCATCATCGAGCGCCGCTATATCCGGCGAGCGGACGTGGTGTCCGTGGTCAACGAGTCGATCGCACAGTGGTACCGCGAGGCCTACCCGGGCGTGGATCCCGTGGTGGTGACGAACGCGCCGACGGGCGCGGAGGGGGTCATCGACTTGCGCGCACAGCTGGGGATCCCGAAGGAGGCTCTCCTCTACCTGCATTCGGGTTACCTGGCACCGGGGCGCAATATTCCGTTGATTCTGCGCGCTTTTGAGCATGTAACGAACACGCACGTGGTCTTCGTCGGAGCGGGCGCGCTTCTTCCCGAGGTCGAGCGGGCCGCAGCGACCCACCCGAACATCCACCGCCTGCCTCCCGTGGAACCGGACCAGGTCCTGGCGATGACGCGCGGGGCCGACGTGGCGCTGTGCCTCATCGAGTCCGGGTGCCGCTCGCACCGCATGTCCACGCCCAACAAGATGATGGAGGCCTTCGCGGCGGGGGTGCCCGCGCTGTGTTCTCCCCTGTCCGAGGCCCGCCGGTACCTGGGCGATCAGGCCGACACGTGGGTGCTGGAGGATCCGGAGCGCGACCTTGTTTCTGCTTTGGAGTCCATCAAGCGAGAGGACATCGAAGCCTTCACCGCTCCCGCGATCCCCACCTGGGAGGAGGGTGCCGCCCGCCTGCGCGAGGCCTACGAGCGGGCCCTCGCCGCGCGAGCAACACGTCAATAGTTCCCCCAAAATCTCGCACGTAATTTGGGTTCACTAACTTTTCTTAGCATTCCTAAAAATAGCAGAATATCAAGGTTTTTAACCTTGCATAGAAATGGACCACATGGAAATTACGTGCGACTTTTGGGGGAGGGGCATGTCAGGAGGCGACGACATCGCCTGTTTCACAAGGGTTTCACGAGGCCGACGGGCGTTTCACGAGGCCGACGGGCGTTTCACGAGGCCCACGGGCGTGTCACGAGGCCCACGGGCGTTTCGGTCGCCCACGTCTACGCAGCCGTCGGGCACGCGCCGTCCCCGAGGTCGTAGGCGCGCGCCGTCAGGAACGCCATCGCCAGCATGCACGCCAGCAGCGCAGCCATGAGGCCGCCCAGCACGGCGACCGTCGTCTCCACGCCGTAGGGGCTGCACGCGAGCCAGATCAGCGGCACCGCACAGTACACGCACGCGAAGGCCAGCATGCGGCGCTGGTGGTAGGTCGCGACGAACACGTTTGAGAGCGGCGAGGTCGCGACCGTGAGGGCCAGCCAGGGGGCCAGGGAACGCGCGAAGTATCCGGCCGCCTCCCAGCGCGCCCCGAAGACAAGGGGGAAGATCGCGGGGCTCGCCCCCGCGAGCAGGGCGAACACGGGGATCGAGCATGCCAGGGCGATTCCGCCGACGCGCACGACGACGCGTGTCATCTCACCGGGTGGGGTGTCCGACAGGCACGGCAGGTACACCTGCGACAGCGCCCCGGCGATGAGGGCGACCGGGGCCTGCAGGGCCAGCCACGCCATGTTGAATTGGCCGAGCGAGGCCACGGAATACGTGGCGATGAGCATCGGGATTGCGCTCGTGCGCAGCGCGTCGACGACGACGTTGGGCACTCCCACGAGGGCCATCTTGCGGTAGCGCGAGGCCACATCGCGCAGGGTCGGATCCTCAGCCTCGCACTCGCGCACGTCGCGGGCACGCCACGACAGGTAGGCGACGGCGAGGCCCTGGCCCGCGATCGTCGCACCAATCGCCGCACCCAGGCCGCCGCCAGCCAGGAAACCGCACACCAGCTGCGCCGCCGCGATCCCGAGGGCGCGCACGACGGAGGAGCTCGCGATCGCCTGGAAGCGCCGGTGGCGGGTCAGCCAGTAGGAGCACACCTGCCCCTGCGCCAGAAACAGGACGGACACACCGACGGCGAGCAGCCAGCCCGCGAGCGCACTTCCGTAGTGCGCGCTCACCCACGGCCATGCGGCGGCCGCAACCAGGGTGGCCAGCGCGGAGGCGACTGCCGCGCAGCGCGAGGCCAGGCGGGCCAGGGACCGGGCCGAGGCCTCGTCCCCGGGGGCGGGCAGGACAATGCTGAGGTCGAAGCGGGCACCCGCGACGGCGGCGCCGAGCGTCGCAGCGGACGTGAAGATACCCAGATACCCCAGGTCCGTGTCCGTGTAGAGGCGGGCGATGCCGATCTGGGCGACGAAGGCGATGACTTGGGCGAGGAGGGTGCCGCCAAGGAGGGTGAGCACCTGCGCGAGGACGCCCGAGCGGGCGGGGCGGGCAGGTGCGTTCGTCATGGACTCATTTAATCACCTGGGGCGCGCGGCTTGCCCCTAGGATGGTGACATGCCCGCTCCCCGATCCGTGCCTGTCCTCGGGTGGAACTCGTGAGGGTCGCCCTGACGAAGGGAACCCTGCTGGTTCCCCCGACCTACTTTGCGCTCTCGCACGCGCTCGCGATGCCGGAGCTCGATTGGCGGGTCTTCACGCTCGCAGCGCGCATCGCCGATCCGGCCGTCACGATCCCCATCGACGAGGCCGCTCCGCGCACGCTTGGCAGTCCCCTCCCGCTTCGCGTGACCGCGCAGGCACGAGGCCTGGGACAGATGCGCCGCGCGATCACGTCGTGGCGCCCGGACCTTATTCACCAGCAGCAGGCGACCTGGTCCCTGCCGGCCGTTGGAGCCGCGCGGGAGACGGGCGCGCCCCTCGTGGTGACGCTGCACGGCGGGGACGCCTACCCGAGGCTTGGGCGCGGCGTGGGGGCCGCGTGGAACGCGCGCAACCGTACGGCTGCCTTCGAGGGCGCAAGCCGGCTGCTGGCTGTCTCGCGATACCTGGCGGACGTCGCGCTGGGTGCGGGCGCCGATCCAGCCCGCCTGAGCGTGCACTATCAGGGCGTGGACACCGACTGGTGGACGCCCGCCCCGAACGCGACAGAAACGCGCGAGGAACCCGTCGTCCTGTTCGTTGGCGCGCTCAGCCGCCTCAAGGGGGTGGATGACCTGGCACGGGCGTCGGCCACGCTCGTGGGACGTCGCCCGCACCGCCTCGTGCTCGTCGGAGACGGGCCGCTGGAAGCGGGCCTGCGCTTTCGCGCTCCAGCCCACGTGACGTTCACGGGACGGCTGGATCGGGAAGGGGTGCGCGACTGGATGCGCCGCGCCCGCGTCCTCGTCCTGCCCACGAAGCCGACGCAGGGACGACAGGAGGCGGCCGGCCTCGTCCTGCTCGAGGCGCAGGCGTGCGGCGTTCCCGTGGTCACTTATCCGACGGGCGGGACGCCGGAGATGATCGCGCCCGGGGCCTCGCTGCTCGCGGCAGAACGCTCGCCGCATTCCCTCGCCCGCTCCATCGACGAGGCACTGGCGTGGTCGGAGGACGAACGCGCGGACCGCGGGGCGGCGTGCCGGGCGTGGGTGACACACGAGCGCTCGCTGCGCGGATCCGTGGATCAGCTGCACGAAACTTACGCCGACGTGACCCGTTAACGCCGCGCTCTACAGGTCGACGGAACGCCCGGACGCTGCCGAGGACAAGATGGCCTCGACGACGCGCAGGTTGTCCAGGGCCTCGTCCATGGTGACGTGCTCGCTTCCCACGCCGAGGATCGCGTCGCGGAAGCGCTCGTGTTCGAGGGCGAGGGGCTCGCGCTTGGTGAGCGCGTAGCGCACGACCTGGCCCTCGCTCACCCCGCGGAAGGCGGCGATGGCGTCCCATTGGAGAGGCGCGTGGCCGTTTTCGTAGAAGGTCAGGTCCCCCATCGCGGTGTCGGCGACGAGCGCGCCGCGCTCTCCCGTCACGATCGTCGTGCGGTCCTTGTAGGGGGTCAGCCAGTTGACGAGGTGGTTGACGAGGATGCCTCCTGCAAGGACGCCCGAGGCGACCATCATGTCCTCGTGGGGGCGCCCCGAGCGCGCGGACGTACGCGCGTAGATGCTCTCGTAGGGGGCGCCGGCCACCCAGGCAGCCAGGTCCACGTCGTGCGTGGCCAGGTCTTTGACGACGCCGACGTCGCTGATGCGCGCCGGGAAGGGCGACTGGCGGCGCGTCGCGATCTGCTCGATCTCGCCGAGCTGTCCCTGGGCGATCCGCCGACGCATGTCGATGAGCGCCGGGTTGCAGCGCTCGACGTAGCCGACAGCACCGACGAGGCCCCCGGCCGCGAAGGCGTCGCGAATGCGAGCCCCCGCCTCCACGCTCGTGGCGAGGGGCTTTTCGACGAGGGTGTGCACCCCAGCCTCGGCGAGCGCCAAGGCCGCGGCCTCGTGGTGGGCGGTGGGCGCGGCGATGATCGCGGCGTCGATGCCGACCTCGATGAGCTCCTCGACGCCGCCCAGGACGGGCAGGTCGCCGGCGACGCCGAAGCGGTCGCCGCCCGGATCGGCGAGGGCGACGAGGTCCACGCCGGCGGTGGCGCGAGCGTTGCGCACATGGTGTCGACCCATCGAGCCGATGCCGAGGATGCCGAGGCGAATACTCATGTCAGGCCCCCGCTTCCGCGAGCGCGTTCACGGCGTGCGCGATTCGCTCCAGTTCTCCGGGCGTGAGGGACGGGTAGATCGGCAGGGATAGGACCTGGTCGGCCGCCTCGCGCGTGGCCGGCAGCTCCACGTCGGGGGCGTAGCGGGCGAGGGAGGGCAGCTCGTGGTTCGGGATCGGGTAGTAGACGCCCGAGCCGACGCCGTATTCCTCGCGCAGGGCGGCGGCAAAGCCGTCGCGGTCCTGCTCCACGCGGATCGTGTACTGGTGGTAGACGTGCGTGGTGCCGGGCGCGACGTGCGGGACGGTGACGCCTCGCAGGTGGGAGTCCAGGAAGGCGGCGTTGCCTTGGCGCGCGCGGGTCCACGCGCCGACCTTGGTGAGCTGCACGCGCCCGATGGCCGCGTGGATGTCGGTCATGCGGTTGTTGAGGCCCACGATTTCGTTGGCGTAGCGCGTCTCCATGCCCTGGTTGCGCGCGAGTTTCACGCTGCGGATAACGTCGGGGTCGCTTGAGGTGACCATGCCGCCCTCGCCGCTGGTCATGTTTTTCGTCGGGTAGAAGGAGAAGGCCGCAAAGGTCCCGAAGGAGCCGACCGCGCGCCCGTGCAGGCTCGCGCCGTGTGCCTGGGCGGCGTCCTCGAAGACCATCAGTCCGTGTGCATCAGCGATCGCCTGGAGGGCGTCCATGGGGGCGGGGTGGCCGTAGAGGTGGACGGGCATGATGGCCCGCGTGCGCGGCGTGATCGCGGCCTCGACGGCGGCAGGCGAGAGCGTGAACGTGAGCGGGTCGATGTCTGCGAACACGGGGGTCGCGCCCGTGATGGCGACCGAGTTCGCGGTGGCCGCGAAGGTGAAGGAGGGGACGATGACCTCGTCGCCCGGCCCGATCCCGGCCGCGAGCAGGCCCAGGTGCAGGGCCGAGGTCCCCGAGTTGACCGCGGCGGCCTGGGTGCCGGGCACCAGGGCTGCGCAGAACTCCTCTTCGAAGGCTGCGACCTGGGGGCCCTGGGCGATCATGCCCGTGCGCATGACGGCTGCGACCGCGTCGATCTCATCCTCGCCGATGAGAGGGCGTGCGGGCGGGATGAACGGCTGCGTCACTGCTGGTCCTCAGGGGTTTGGTCGGGCATCTCGGCATCATGTGGGGACGAGGCCTGGGCCTCCTCGGGTGACAGGGCACCGTCTCGCTCGACGTAGCGGCGTCCCGAGGCCGGACACACCCACGTGCGGTCCCCGGCCTCACTGGCGGTGTCGTCGGCGGCCACGAGGGGCACCCCGGCCTCGCCGACCCATCCGACGCGGCGCGCGGGGACGCCGACGACGAGCGCGTAGGGGGCAACGTCGCGGGTGACAACCGCGCCCGCGCCGACCGATGCCCACGCGCCGATGCGCACGGGGGCCACGCACACGGCGCGCGCGCCGATGGCTGCTCCACGCTCGACGGTGACGCCGACATGATCCCAGTCACTCGCGCTCTTCAGGGTGCCGTCGGCGTTGATCGCGCGAGGAGCATGATCGTTCGTCAAGACGGCCGCGGGGCCGACAAACACGCCGTCGGCCAGGGAGGCGGGCTCGTAGATGAGCGCGTAGTTCTGGATCTTGCAGCGCCCGCCAACTCTCACGCCTTCTCCGATGTAGGCACCACGTCCAACGATCGTCTCCTCCCCGATGCGCGCATCCTCGCGCACCTGGGCGAGGTGCCAGACGCGCGCGCTGGGAGCGACGATCGCACTGGGGGCGATGTCGGCGCTGGGCTCGATCACTGGGTCTCCCTGTCGTTGTCTGCGTGCGCGCGTGCGCGCATCGGGGCACTGCGCGCCCTTCCGGATACCCCACACTATAGGCGCGCGCCCATCCCTATGTGCGACACTAATCAAATGCAGATCGGCTCCGACACGTGGGTGGTGATCCCCGCGTACAACGAGGCGTCCGTCATCGCGGGCGTCGTCGCGGGAGTCCGCACCTTTTTCCCGCGTGTCCTCGTCGTCGATGACGCTTCGAGTGACGACACCGCTGCCGCCGCCCGCGCCGCGGGGGCCTACACCGCGAGACACCCGCTCAACCTGGGCCAGGGCGCTGCCCTCCAAACCGGATTCGATGCGGTCCTCACCCGCGGCGCGCGATACGTGGTCACCTTCGACGCCGACGGCCAGCACGACCCCGCCGAGGCGGCCGCTATGGTCGAGCGGGCACGCCGGGAGGATCTCGCGTTCGTCCTCGGCTCTCGTTTCCTGTCGGGCTCCCCGTCGTCGGCGGGTAGGGCCAAACGCGCCATGCTACGCCTGGGCGCTTGGGTGGCCCGGCTGCGCACGGGCTTGGATCTCACGGACACGCACAACGGGCTGCGCGTGATCCGCGCCGACGCCCTCGCCCACGTGCATCTCACCCACGCACGCATGGCCCACGCCTCGCAGATCGTCTCCCAGCTCGCGGCCTGTGGCCTGCCCGGCGCCGAGCACCCGGTGACAATTTCCTACACGGACTATTCGCGGGCGAAGGGCCAGCCTCTGCTCAACTCCGTCAACATCGTCGTCGACCTCGCGTTGGGGGGACGATGAGCGCCTACCTCGCCATCCGCGTCCTCCTGCTCCTCGCCCTCGCGCTCACCGCGTGGTGGCTGGTGCGTCCGGTGTCTTCGGCCTCGTCCCTGGCGTTGCGCCGTATCGGCATCGGAGCGGTCGTCGCCGCTGCTATCGTGGCCATCCTCGTGCCCTCGCTGGCCAACACGGCCGCCCGTGCAATCGGCGTTGAGCGAGGGATCAACCTGATCGTCTACGGCCTCGTCATTGCGTTGATCGCGCAGATGGTGACCGGCTATCGACGCGAGGCCCGCGCCGAGGAGCGCATGGCCGCGCTGGCCCGGGCCCTCGCCCTCGCGCACGTCCTTCCACCCGACGATCCGGAGGACGCCCGCACCGAGACGGGCAGCTCACACGCTGATACGAGCGGAGTGGAACGCGCCGCTAACGGCCTTGCTTCACCGACAAACAGGCCAGATAACGATATGGTTACGGATGATGAGTAACGTGAATCTGCGACCGATCCAGCACTCGGCCGTCAACTTTGGACGCTTCGGCCTCCTGCGCGGCGCGCTCGCCGTGCTCCTGGCCGGGGTCTTGTTCGTCGTGTCCTCCGCAGGCTTCGTCTACGCCAAGCTGAGCACTCAGTTCGCCAACCGCGTCGTCAGCATCGACAACTACGCGAGCGACGAACAGAACAAGGCCACCCCGGACTCCTTCGAAGGCCGCGCCGTCAACATCCTCGTGGTCGGCACCGACTCGCGTAACGGTGCCAGCGGCGAGCTGGGCGCGGGCGATGCTGACGATGTTCCCGGCCTGCGCAACGACTCGACGATGGTGATTCACGTCAGCGCGGATCGCTCCCGTGTGCAGATCGTTTCCATCCCCCGCGACACCCTCGTGGACATCCCGGCGTGTAAGCACCGCGATGGCACCACCAGCGAGCCGACCACGGACGACATGTTCAACAACGCGATGGTCTACGGCGCGAACGGTGGCGATGAACCGGAAGACATCGGCCCCGGCATCGCGTGCGTGCGTTCGACCGTCGAAAAGCTCTCCGGCATGTCGATCGACGCCTTCATGGTCGTTGATTTTGCGGGCTTTATTAACATGATCGATGCGCTGGGCGGCATCTGGTTTAACATCCCCGAGGACATCAATGACGACTCTGCCGGGCTCTACATCGACGCGGGCTGCTGGAAGCTGTCGGGCACTCACTCGCTGGCCTACATGCGCTCGCGCAAGGGGCAGGGCGACGGCTCCGACATCTCCCGTATCGGCCGCCAGCAGCAGCTGATTTCCGCGATGCTGCGCGAGCTGCAGGACAAGAACTACGTGACGGACCCCGGCTCGCTCATCAGCTTCCTGCAGGCCGCGATTTCCTCCGTGAACGTGTCCCCCAACCTGGGCAACGCCAGCTCGGACGCGTCCCTCCTCATCAATGTGCTGCAGAACATTGACCGTTCCAACATCCAGTTCGTGACGATGCCGGTCGAGGAACCCTCCTGGGATCCAAACCGCCGCATCCCCTCTGAGCCGATGGCCCGCAACGTGTGGAACGCCCTGAAGAACGACCAGGCCCTGCCCGTGGGCACGACCTACACGGACGGCAACGGCGCGCAGCTGGTGGTGCCCGATCCGACCGCGACAACGGCACCGTCGACGCCCGATCCGACGCAGGCTCCCACGACCGATCCCGGCTCGGAGGAGACCACCACGGATAACACCGAGCAGTCCGCCTCCGTCGCGAATAATGCGGCGAACGAGGAAGCCGCCAAGCAGACAGCCGCTACCTGCCCGCCGAAGGACCAATGAGCACTCCCCCCTCGTTTACACCAGATCCGAAACGACGCCGTCCCGCATCCGATGACGCCCACGTCGTTGGTGAGGAGGTGCGCGGTGGCGCGCCCACTCCCCCTCCGGAGGCTCTGGCCCCGCAAATGTGGAGGATCTCGGACGACGAGGCCGCGGCGGCTCGCCCGCTGATGCCCCGCACGCTGGATCAGCCGCAGAGGGACTCTCAGTCGATTTTCCCGCGCCGCACCCCGGTCCAGCCGCCGTCGTTCCAGCCGGCCTCGGCCACCAACCCGCCGTCCTACGCGCCGGGTTCCGGCCGTTCGTCGGGCTCGGGCACGTATGCCCCGTCGGGCAACGGGCCTCGTCAGGTGACGATCAATCGATCCCAAGGCGCACCCGCGCCGGCCCCCGCGCCGGCCGCTCCCACGGCTCCTGTTGCGAAGCCGAGGCGACGCAAGCGGTGCCACCCGATCCTCAAGACTCTGTGCCTGTTCCTGGTCCTCGTCCTCGCGTGGGGCGGCTTCCTCATGTGGGACGCGAACACGAACATGGGACGCGTGAGCGCCCTGTCGGGGGCCGCCGACACTCCGGGCACGACCTACCTGCTAGCGGGTTCCGACTCGCGGGCCGACGGTGCCGTCCAGGATGGCTTCAACGAGTCCGAACGCGCCGACTCAATCATGCTCGTCAACGTCGCCCCGAACGGGCAGACGGTCGCGCTGTCGATCCCACGTGACACCTATGCCGAGATCCCGGGCGTCGGCTGGGACAAGATCAACGCCTCCTACGCATACGGTGGCCCGCAGCTGCTCGTGGAAACCGTCGAGAAGCTGACGGGCCTCACCGTCGATCACTTCGTGCAGATCGGCATGGGTGCCGTGCCCGACATGGTGGACGCCGTCGGCGGGGTCGAGCTGTGCTACGACAACGACGCCAACGACCAGTATTCCGGCCTGACGTGGACCGCCGGCTGCCACACGGTGGACGGCACGACCGCGCTGCAGTTCTCGCGAATGCGCTACCAGGACCCCGAGGGCGACATCGGCCGCACGAAGCGTCAGCGCCAGGTGATTTCGAAGGTCATTTCCTCGGCAGCATCACCCTCGACCCTCCTTAATCCCGCGAAGACCCTGCGCGTGGAGCGCGCCGGTTCGAAGTCCTTCACCATCGACGAGGATTCCTCAGTCATGACGGTCGCGTCGCTCGTGTGGGCGCTGCGCGGCGCCTCGTCGAATCAGATGATGGGCGTCCCCCCGATCGAGTCGCTGAATTTCACGACGAACGCCGGGGCCTCCGCGATCCTCCTGCGCGACACGACCGCGGACGACTTCTTCGCCAAGCTCCGTGCGGGCACACTGACCACAGCCGACCTCAACCAGGTCGACGGGGTCTGAGGTACTCCAACCGACCCCGCCATTAGGCAACAGATAAGCTCCGGCCTCGTTCCCGCTATCAGGAACGAGGCCGGAGCTTAGTCAGAGCACACGTGCTCAGGAGCCGGGGACGGTGATTGGGCGCGGACCCGCCTGCCAGCCTTCCCACGCGGAGGTGAGGATCTCGTCGAGGCCGTTGTTGGCCTTCCAGCCCAGGTCCACGCCGATGGACAGCGGGTCACCGATCAGCTTGGGCGGGTCGCCCGCGCGGCGGTCCAGCTCCTCGATCGGGAAGTCCCAGCCGATGACGCGACGCAGGCCTTCGATGATCTCGCGCACGGAGGTGCCCAGGCCGGTGCCCACGTTGTAGGTGTGGTGGTCGGGCTGGCGCCCCTCGGCGAGCACGTCCAGAGCGGCGATGTGTGCCTCGGCCAGGTCCAGGACGTGGATGTAGTCGCGCACGCAGGTGCCGTCCGGGGTGTCGTAGTCGGTGCCGAAGATCTTGGCGCTCTCGCCGCGCTCGATGCGGTCGAGGACCATGGGGATCAGGTTCATGATGGCCGGGTCGGCCAGGTCGGGCCAGCCGGCGCCCGCGACGTTGAAGTAGCGCAGGCCGATCCACTTCAGGTCCCAGGCACGCTCGCAGTCGGCCATCATCCACTCGCCGATCAGCTTGGTCTCACCGTAGGGGTTGATGGGGTGCCCGGCCATGTCCTCAGTGACGACCTCGGCGGTGGGGATGCCGTAGACGGCGGCCGAGGAGGAGAAGATCATCTGGTCGACGCCGGCATCCTCCATGGCGGCCAGCACGTTGGCCATGCCGCCGATGTTCTGCTGGTAGTACCAGGCGGGGCGCGCAACGGACTCGCCGACCTGCTTGCGGGCGGAGAAGTGGATGACGGCCGTGACGTCCTCGTCCACCATGAGGTTGGAGAGAACGGAACGGGCTTCATCGGTAGCGACATCGAGGCGAACCAGGGGCGTGTCCCCGACCCTGGCCGCGTTGGAGGTGGACAGGTCGTCGACGACGACGACGCGATCCCCGCGCTGACGCAGGAGACGGACAACGTGTGCGCCGATGTAGCCGGCGCCGCCACAAACGAGAATGCTCATGGCTTCAGGATACGACGCGCCGCCCCCTCACGGCTACCCGCGCGGGGCTTGTGTTGTGCGGCCTCAGCGCGCCTGGGAGACGCGCTGGGCGAGGGCCGCGCCCTTTGCGCTGGCCACGTCTCGAAGGTCCTTCTGAAAGTCGCGCATCGAGGCGCGCAGGGTCTCGGCACGCTCCCCTTCGCCGGCACCGAGGATGCGCGCCGCGAGCAGACCCGCGTTGCGCGCACCCGCGATCGAGACGGTCGCGACGGGCACGCCCGCGGGCATCTGGACGATGGAGTGCAGGGAGTCGACACCGTCGAGGTGCTTGAGGGGCACGGGCACGCCGATGACAGGCAGCTCGGTGAGGGCGGCGAGCATGCCGGGCAGGTGGGCCGCTCCCCCGGCTCCGGCAATGATGACGCGCAGGCCGCGCTGCGAGGCGGATCGGCCATAGGCAACCATGTCCTCGGGCATGCGGTGGGCGGAGACCACGCCGACCTCGCAGGCGATGCCGAATTCGGCGAGCGCACCGACGGCCGCTTCCATCGTGGGCCAATCGGAGTCGGAGCCCATGACGACGCCGACGAGCGGGTCCTCGCCGGTGGCGGTCAGCTGGATATCGAGGTCAGTGGTCATGCGCGGTCCTTTCGGGAGGGGACGAGGCCGGGGCACCTAGTCCCTCGGCCGCGGACAGGTGGGAGGGTTAGTCGGTGGGGGCCTCGCCCTGCAGGGCGCTGACGGCCGCCCGCGCGCGCTCAAGGGCGAGGGCGGGATCCGAATCGACGACGGTGACGTGGCCGAGCTTGCGTCCGGGGCGCACCTCCTTGCCGTAGAGATGGACTTTCGCGCCCGCTCCCCCGGCTGCGAAGGCGTCCGCAAGGGCGCGCGCGGGTTGAACATGGGAGGAGCCGAGCAGGTTGACCATGACCGCGTACGTGCCCGGTGCGCGCAGCTGCGTGGAGCCCAGCGGCAGGTTAAGGACGGCGCGCAGGTGCTGCTCGAATTGGCTCGTGACGGCCCCGTCGATGGTCCAGTGTCCCGTGTTGTGGGGGCGCATGGCGAGCTCGTTGACGAGGACGCGTTCGTCCGCCCCCTCACCGACGACGAACATTTCCACGGCGAGGACGCCGGTGACGCCCAGCTCGTCGGCGATGCGCTCGCCGATGCGGCGCGCCTCGGCGGCAGTCTCGGGCCGGATGCCAACCGCGGGGGCCACGACCTCGGAGCACACGCCGTCCACCTGCACGGTGGATGCGACGGGCCACGAGGCAATCTCACCCGAGGGGGTACGCGCCAGGAGCGCTGCCACCTCGCCGGTGAAGGGAACCAGGGCCTCGGCCAACAGGGGGCCCTTGCCCCACCAGGAGGCTACGTCTGCGGGGCTGTGGGCCACTGCCACGCCGTGCCCGTCGTATCCGCCGCGCGGGGTCTTGACGATGAGGGGCCATCCGATCGTCGCGCCGAATTCTTCCAGCTGGGCCTCATCCTCGACGCGCGCCCACGCCGGGCACGGGATGCCCATGTCGGTGAGGCGCTCGCGCATGGCCAGCTTGTCCTGCGCGTACAGGAGGGCGCTCGCCGGGGGCTGAACGGAGACGAGGCGGGCCGCCTCCTCCATCGTGCGGGCCGGGATGTGCTCGTGCTCGAAGGTGAGGACGTCCGCGCCGTCGATGAGAGCGCGGACCGCGTCCAGGTCGGCGGGTTCGCCTACCGCTTTGTCGACGGTCACCTGACCGGTCGATCCGTCTGAGGCCTCGACGAGGGCCCGAAGGTTAATGCCGAGCGCGACCGCGCTCTCCTGCATCATGCGTGCGAGCTGTCCGCCGCCGATGACGGCAACAGTGGGAGGGGTCAGCATCTCGTGTTCCACACCTTTCAATGTACTCCGCTGCTAGAAGCGCCGCGAGCGGCGCCCCATGGACATGAGAGGGCCTTCGGGCATGACGCGATCGGGGTCGAGGGACGCGGGGATCGCGGCGACCGACACCGTGAAGACCGGCGGCTTGTTCGTCTTGAGCTCGAGGCGCCCACCCATCGCCTGCGCGAGGTCGTGGGCCAGGGCCAGACCGATGCCCGTCGAGCCGTGCCCAGAGACACCCTTTTGGAAGATGTCGGGGGCCAGGGACTCGTCAATGCCCTCGCCTTCGTCACTGACCTCAATGACGACGCCACGCTTGGACGTACCTGCGTGCGCCCACACACGCGTGGTCCCGCCGCCGTAGCGCAGCGAGTTCTCGATGAGGGTTGCCAGGACCTGCCCAAGCTTTCCAGCGTCGGCCAGGATCGGACGCTCAGCCTCGTCGAGGAAGACAAGGGAGCGTCCGGCCGCCTCGAACTGGTCCTCCCACTCCTCGCGGGCCGTGTTGAAGACCTCGAGAATGTGAATGGCCTCGGTCTGACTGGTCTGACGCTTGGAAACATCGAGCAGCTCCGTGACCACGTTGGTCATGCGCTCCACCTGCTCGAGGCAGGTGCGGGCCTCGGCGCGCACCTCGTCCTCAGTGGAGATGAGTTCGATTTCCTCCAGACGCATGGACAGGGCGGTCAGCGGCGTGCGCAGCTGGTGGGAGGCATCGGCGGCAGCCTGTCGCTCAGCTGCGAGTCGGCCCGCCATGCGTTCCCCGGTGCGCGCGAGTTCTTCGGAGACCAGGTCAATCTCTTCGATACCGGACTTTTCCACGCGGGCGCGCACGCCGCCCGAGCCGATCTGCTCGGCCTGGGCTGCCAGATAGATGAGCGGGGCCGACAGCTCACGCGACAGTGAGCGCGCGAGCACCCAGCCGATCACCATGGAGGCAACCATGCCCCCACCGAACATCGCGCACGTCCACGCAATGCGGTTCAGAGCCTTCGATGCCGACGTCGTCAGCTGCACGGAAACGCCGCTCGGAGACGAGGCCAGCGCGGTTATGGTCCGCCCAGGGAACACCTTGCCGTTGGTGACGAGGTTGGCCCCGGGAACCTTAATGCGGTAGCTGAGTTCGTCGCCGCGACTATTCGCCTGATCCGCCACGAGCGAGGCCAGGGTTGCGTGGTCGTTCCCCTCCCCCGCGGCGCGCCTGCGCTCGATGTTTTGGAGGACGAGCTGCGCCTGAACGTCAAGGTTGCGCTGTTCGGACGACCAGATGGACGCCGACGCGAAGAACGCGCCAGGCAGGCCCATCAGCACGCACACGACGGCGACGATGGAGACGATCATCCTCACCGCGCGAGTGCGCATGGCGGGCCTCCCTCAGCGGCGCGCTCAGCGCGCGTTCTCGAAGCGGAATCCCATCCCGCGCACAGTCGTGATGTAGTGCGGGTCGGTTGCGTCGTCACCGAGCTTGCGGCGCAGCCACGACACGTGCATGTCGAGAGTCTTCGTGGAACCGGTCGGATCCGAACCCCACACCTCGCGCATGAGGGTGTCGCGAGCAACGACGGAACCGGCCTCGCGCAGGAGCACGCGCAGCAGGTCGAATTCCTTGGCGGTCAGGCTCAGCTCGACATCACCCGCGAAGGCGCGATGCGCGGCAACATCCATGCGGATGTCCTGAGCGCGCAGCTCGCCCTCGGCAGGCTCGGCGGCCTGGCGACGCAGGAGCGCCCGCACGCGAGCGAGGAGCTCCGCGAGGCGGAAGGGCTTCGTCACATAGTCGTCTGCACCCGCGTCCAGGCCGACGACCATGTCGACTTCGTCCGTGCGCGCAGTGAGGATCAGAATCGGAACTCGGTTGCCGGAGGAGCGGATCTCGCGGGCGACATCCAGGCCGTCCATATCGGGCAGACCGAGGTCCAGGACGACCAGGTCAACGCCGCGAACATCCGCAAGGGCTTCAGCGCCCGTCGCGTGTGCGCGCACGTCGTAGCCCTCCCTGCCCAGTGCGCGGGCGAGGGGCTCGGAGATGGCCGGATCGTCTTCAACGAGGAGAACTGTAGTCACGCTTACATCTTAGCAATTCCGAACCAAAACTTGCACATTTCTTGACCCGTCGTGCGGGCCAATCAGGCACTCGTTCACACTGCGAGATGAACGTTATTTGACAACGCTTGAGAGCAGGTACGGCGAAACAGGACCGAAACCGCGCAAGTCCGCGGTCGGGAACTCTTCGAGCTCATACCCGTCGCCAACCTCACCGGCGGCGATGGCAGCAGCCGTGGTCGGATCGGTGAGGATCTTACCCACCGGAGCAATGTCCACGAGGCGAGACGCGAGGTTCACGGTGGGCCCGAAGACGTCACCCGATCGCGAGAAGACGTCTCCGCGCACGAAGGACGCTCGCACGGGCAGCATCTCATCGTCGGCATTCAGCCTCTCAATGAGAGCTGTGGCAACGCGCAGGCCGGTCGACAGATCATCGGCGACGTAGAGGACAGCGTCACCGATCATCTTGACGACGCGACCCCCCTCCTCGATGACAGCGTTACGACTCTCCTCCTCGAAGCGCTCAATGAGGCCCACGAGGGCATCACCGAGGATCGTCGAGGACGACGTGTAGGACACCATGTCGACGAAGCCGAGGCAGCGGTTCAGCGGGAAGCGGTTATGCCGCTCCTCGTGCCCTCGCTGAGACACCTCGCGGTCGAAACGGGACAGGGCTGCCTCGAGCTGGCGCCGCCAGGCGTATGTGAACATCTCCTGGAAGACGTCAATGTACTCACGCATGTGGTCCAGCACATACATGCGGGCCGTCGTATCGTCCAGCATCAGACGACGCATTGAATCCTCGACCAGTGCCTCGAATTGCCATAGGGCCAGGCGGTCAGCAAGGTGAGCGTTCGCGCGCAAGAGAGAACGTGAGGTAGCTGTGTCAATGCCACCGGATTCGACGAGCTCGTGCCAGCGACTGAAAACTTCCAGATCACGCTGAGAGAAGACCTTGTCGTCTGCGGTGGGAGCCTGAAACCCGAGGGCAATCCAGAAACGAAAGACGCGTTCGATAGGCGTATTCGTCATCTCCGCGAGGTCGCGGGCCGAATACGTCAGATGACCACCGAGCAGCTGAGGAACGTAGCTTGTTGCGGTCAGGTCATCAGGAGTTGCAGGGAACGACACCACGCGCTCACCCATCGCAAATCCCTCCTCTTTGGGCTGACTCAACACCACATCAGCGGGTAACGGTATATCAGATCACTTTTCAAAGTCACATCTAGATTGCGACCTCGCATGTAGACAATTGTAGTAGTCTGATGAGTTTTTCACCAGCGCTTTGCACGTTTACCTGCGAAAACCCTCTCTCTTGCAACAAATTGCAGTTTGTCTGCACGCCTTTCGCGCGATGGTCCACAATGTCCCTATGCGCCTTGTTCTCGCTTCAGCTTCCCCCGCACGCCGCGCAACGCTCATTGCGGCGGGCGTCACACCGATCGTCCAGGTTTCCTCCGTCGACGAGGACGCCGTCCTCGCTGCACTGCCCGGCGGGCGCGCATTCTCGGGAGGTGCGACCACCCCCGCGGACGAGGTCGCAGCGCTCGCCGCAGCCAAGTGCGCCGACGTCTGCGAGGCCCTGAGAACGCCCGGGACCAACACCAAACTGCCCGAGGGCGAGGCCGTCCTCGTCGTCGGCTGCGACTCCATGCTCGAGATCGACGGCCAGATGCTCGGCAAGCCCCACACTCCCGACGTGGCCCGTGAGCGCATCCGCGCCATGCGCCGCACGAGCGCCACCCTATGGACGGGCCACTCGGCCGCGATCCTTGCCCCGGCCTCGTCCAACGATGGAACGGCAACCGAACGCACGATCAGTGCGACCGTGACCCGCTCCGCCTCGACCCAGGTCCACTTCGGGGACATCTCGGATGCCGAGATCGACGCGTACGTCGCTACCGGCGAGCCCCTGCACGTGGCAGGGTCCTTCACGGTGGACGGGCTGGGCGGCCCCTTTATCGAGGGCGTGACGGGCGATTATCACTCGGTCGTCGGCATCTCTTTGCCGCTGCTGCGCTCCATGGCCACCGAGCTCGGGGTGTTCTGGCCGGACCTGTGGGATGCGCCGCGCCGCTGAGTTTCAGCGCCAATCACCAGCCCGTCGCACCGTACTGTAGGGGCATGGACAACAGCACTGCATGGGGCATTGGCCTCGCAACGATCACTCTGGACGGCACGACACTCGACACGTGGTACCCCGCCCCGCACCTGGGCGAACCCGGAAACGACGAGGAGCTGGCGACCTCGCTGTCCGTGCTGGAGCGCGTCGACGACGCGCGCCGCGTGCGCACCGTCGTCGTGACCACGACGATTGACCTGCAGGAAGCCCCTGCCTCCACGGAGGACGCCTACCTGCGCCTGCATCTGCTCTCCCACCGCCTGGTTCAGCCCAACACGATCAACCTGGACGGTATCTTCGCGGTGCTGCCCAACGTCGTGTGGACGGATGCCGGCCCGTGCGCCGTCGCCGACTTCGAGGCCACCCGCCTGCGCCTGCGCGCTCGCGACGGCCACCCCGTCACCGTGCAGGGCGTCGACAAGTTCCCGCCGATGGTCAACTACGTGCTGCCGCCCGGCGTGCGTATCGCCGACGGCACGCGCGTGCGCCTGGGTGCCTACCTGTCGGAGGGCACGACCGTCATGCACGCGGGCTTTGTCAACTTCAACGCGGGGACGCTCGGCCGTTCGATGGTCGAGGGCCGCGTCTCCCAGGGCGTCGTCATCGGCGACGGCTCGGACGTGGGCGGTGGTGCCTCCACGATGGGCACGCTCTCGGGCGGCGGCAAGCAGCGCGTGCGCCTGGGCGAGCGCTGCCTGCTGGGCGCGAACTCGGGTCTGGGCATCGCGCTCGGCGACGACTGCGTGGTCGAGGCCGGCCTGTACGTGACCGCCGGCGCGAAGGTCACGCTCATCGATTCTTCCGGCGAGGCCGAGCCGCGTACGATTGCTGCGCGCGAGCTGTCGGGCGCGTCGAACATCCTGTTCCGCCGCAACTCCCAGACGGGCCGCATCGAGGCCATCGCCCGCGCGGGCGTCGTGGGCATCGAGCTCAACGACGCGCTGCACGCGTCGAACTGAGTTTTCTCTACGAACGAGGCCGGGGCGCGTCATGCGTCCCGGCCTCGTGTTATGACAGAGTCCGTCAGCGCCCGTTCCATGCCTCTCGGATGCGCTCGGCTGCGGCGGCCACGCGCTCGTCGGTGGCGGTCAGGGCCATGCGGACGCGCCCGTGGGCCGCCGTCCCGTAGAAGTCGCCGGGTGCCACGAGGATGCCAAGCTCGGCCAGGCGGTTCACGAGGGCCCACGAGTCGCTCGAATTGGCGGGGTCCGAGACCCACAGGTACAGGCCGGCCGCCGTGTCGGGGTCGACGTCGAGGCCGGCGTCAGTCAGCGCTTCGAGGAGGAGGGCGCGACGCACGGCGTAGACCCTGCGCTGACGCTCGACGTGTTCAGTGTCGTTGAGAGCGACGGCCATCGCGTGCTGGACGGGGGCGGGCACCATGAGTCCGGAGTGCTTGCGCACGCTCACGATCGGGGCGACCAGCGCGGGATCGCCGTAGATGAGGGCGCCGCGGTAGCCCGCGAGATTCGACTGCTTGGACAGCGAGTACAGGACGAGGAGGCCCCTCGCGTCGCCGTCGCACACGTCCGCGTCCAGCAGGGAGGGCACTCCCTCGCTGACGTAGGGCTCCGACCAGGGCAGGGCCGCGTAGCACTCGTCGGAGACGACGACGGCGCCGTGGGCGCGCGCCCAGGCGACGACGGCGCGCAGCTCGTCCTTGCTCATGACGTGCCCGTCGGGGTTGCCCGGCGAGTTCAGGTAGACGAGGGCGGCCTCGGGCCAGGCGTCGGGGTTCGTCGGATCCACGGCGACGGGGGTGGCACCGGCCAGGCGGGCACCAATGTCGTAGGTCGGGTAGGCGACCTCGGGCACGAGGACCGTGTCGCCCGGGCGCACACCTAGCAGGGCGGGGATCCAGGCGACGGCCTCCTTCGAGCCGATCGTGGGAATCACGCCGCCGTGGCCGACGTCGACCATGCCCCGGCGTGCTCCCCATGCCAGGATCGCGTCGCGCACCTCGACGGTGCCGATGACCGTCGGGTAGCCGTGCGCATTGGAGGCATCGGCGAGGGCCTCTCGGATGAACGCGGGAGTGTCATCGACCGGGGTTCCGACGCTGAGATCGCACATTCCCCCGGGATGTTCAGTGGCGCGCGCCTTGGCGGGTGCCAGCTGATCCCAGGGGAATTCGGGCAGGTCAAGAGGGCGGGGAAGGATCGTTGTCATACCCCTACCCTATCGACTGTCAGAGATTTTCGGCCTTCCATTCCTCATTCTGAGGCGGCAGCGCGGCGATCATCGGATCGTCGAAGTCCTGGACGCCGGTCTTCTGGGCGCCGCCGGGGCTGCCCAGGTCGTTGAAGAAGTCAACGTTGGCGCGCAGGTAGTCGGACCACTCGGAGGGCAGGTCGTCCTCGTAGAAGATGGCCTCGGTCGGGCACACGGGCTCGCATGCACCGCAGTCCACGCACTCCTCGGGGTGGATGTAGAGCGAGCGGGCACCCTCGTAGATGCAGTCGACGGGGCACTCGTCCACGCATGCGCGATCCTTGACGTCCACGCAGGGCTGCGCGATGACGTAGGTCATGAGACGTTCCTCCTGGTCAGTTCTAAAGACTCGTTGATTCTATTATTCACGTATGAGTATCCCGCAGTCATCCCGCGTCCCCCACACCGCCACGAGCGGCGAAAACACGCCAATTCAGCCCGATGGGGGTGAAGGGGCGCGCGAGGAAATTTCCACACGCGCGCCTCGCGCAATTCCCCAGCTGCCGTGGATGAGCTTTGCGGTCGGCGAGAGGATCGTCATCCGCTATCGCCTGGCAGACGGGCTGCACGACGCCCTGGGAGAGGCTCTCGAGGTGGCTCCCACGCACGTCACGGTCGCGACGAGGCGTGGGCCGGTTCGCGTGGATGCCCGCACGATGGTGACGGGCAAGCGCGTTCCTCCCTCGCCCGCCATCTAGCGGGCGAGGGAGGCAAGCACGGATCAGCGGTTGGTGCGGCGCTCGCGAGCGGCGATCTTGAAACGCTCCTGGGCATCCAGGACGACCTTGCGCACGCGCACGGCCTCGGGCGTGACCTCGACGCACTCGTCGTTGGCCGCGAACTCGAGGGATTCCTCGAGGGTCAGCTTGCGCGAGGGGGTCAGCGACTCGTACACGTCGGCGGTCGCGCTGCGCGTGTTCGTCTGCTTCTTTTCGCGGCAGATGTTCACGTCCATGTCCTCGCCGCGCGGGTTTTCGCCCACGACCTGGCCCTCGTAGACCTCGGAGGAGGGCTCGACGATGAAGGAGCCACGCTCCTGCAGGTTCGTCATCGCGTACGGGGTGGCCTGGCCGGCGCGGTCGGCGACGAGAGAGCCGGTGAGGCGCTGCTCGATGGAGCCCTGCCAGGGGGCGTAGCCCTCGGCGATGGACGAGGCGATGCCGGTGCCGCGCGTTTCGGTGAGGAAGCGCGTACGGAAGCCGATAAGGCCTCGGGCGGGGACCACGAACTCGAGGCGGATCCAGCCCGAACCGTGGTTCGCCATGGTCTCCATGCGGCCCTTGCGGGCGGCCATGAGCTGCGTGACGGCACCCAGGTACTCCTCGGGAATGTCGATCGTCATGCGCTCCATGGGCTCGCTGAGGACACCGTCGATCTCCTTGGTCACGACCTGCGGCTTGCCGACGGTGAGCTCGAATCCCTCACGGCGCATCTGCTCCACCAGGATCGCCAGGGCGAGCTCGCCACGGCCCTGAACCTCCCAGGCGTCGGGGCGCTCGGTGGGCAGGACCTTCAGGGACACGTTGCCGATGAGCTCGCGGTCGAGGCGGTCCTTGACCTGGCGGGCCGTGACCTTCGCGCCTTTGACGCGGCCGGCCATGGGCGAGGTGTTGATGCCGATGGTCATGGAGATGGCCGGGTCATCCACCGTGATGAGCGGGAGGGGACGCGGGTCCTCAAGGTCGACGAGGGACTCGCCGATCATGATGTCTTCGATGCCGGCGACGGCGACGATGTCACCGGGGGCAGCGGAGTCGGTGGACACGCGCTCGAGGCCTTCGGTGGCCAGCAGCTCGGAGATGTGGACGCGCTGGATGGTGCCATCGTGGCGCGCCAGGCCCACGTCGGCACCCTTCTTCAGGGTGCCGTTGTGGATGCGCAGCAGGGCGAGACGGCCCAGGAACGGCGAAGCATCCAGGTTGGTGACGTGGGCTTGCAGCGGCATGTCCTCGTCGTAGGTGGGGCCGGGGATGCGGTTCAGGATGGTCTCGAACAGGGGTTCAAGGTTCTCGGTGGGCAGCTGGCCGTCGCCGGGGTTTTCCAGCGAGCACTTGCCGGCCTTGGCGGAGGCGTAGACGACGGGAACGTCCATGAGGGAGTCCACGTCGATGTCGATGCCCTCGTTCATGAGGTCCTCGCCCAGCGACAGGAGCAGGTCGGTCGTCTCGGAGACGACCTCCTCGATACGCGAGTCGGGGCGGTCAACCTTGTTGACGACGACGATGACGGGCAGGTGGGCCTGGAGGGCCTTGCGCAGCACGAAGCGGGTCTGAGGGAGCGGACCCTCGGAGGCATCGACCATGAGGACAACGCCGTCGACCATCGACAGGCCTCGCTCGACCTCGCCACCGAAGTCGGCGTGGCCGGGGGTGTCGATGACGTTGATGGTGACGCCGCCCTCGAGGCCCAGGGCCTGGGCGGCCGGGCCGGTGTAGTGGACAGCGGTGTTCTTAGCGAGAATGGTGATGCCCTTCTCGCGCTCGAGGTCGCCGGAGTCCATGACGCGCTCGCCGGTCTTCTCGACCGTGTCGCGCTCGGAGAATGCTCCGGACTGCCAGAGCATTGCGTCAACCAGCGTGGTCTTGCCATGATCGACGTGTGCGACGATGGCGACATTTCGCAGGTCGGGACGCGTGGACATATGTGGACTCCTCACATGTGGATACAGATTTATGCGTGTGAGGGGGCGAAGACGCCGCAAACACGACCGGTTCGAACCGATTTCACGCACATACGCCTTCAAGAATATCGGCTAAACAAGGGGCAACGCGATCCCCGTGTTGCGAATTCCACCACGTCGTGGACACGTGGCGGCGATGTGAGAGGCCATCGGCCGGTCTATTTGCTCGTTCACAAGCAATGGCGTTAACTGGCTTGTATGACTGACATCGCCACGCTCAGCGCAGACGTTTCCACGGCCTCGGCCCTTGTCACCCCCTTCGGCGCGCACCTGCTGTCGTGGCGTCCCACGGGCCACCCGGATGTCCTGTGGCTTTCCTCCCGCGCGGTGCTCGATGGCACGAAGGCGATCCGTGGCGGCATTCCCCTGTGCTTGCCCTGGTTCGGCAGCCCCACCGATTCCCCGACGAGGCCTGGCCAAGGAGCGGGTGCCCACGGTTTCGCCCGCACGAGCCCCTGGACGCTGCTGGGAAGCACCCAGCCCGCGAACGACGCCCCGGCCTCGTTTTCTTTCGAGCTGCACCACACGGGCGAGACCTCTGCCCTCTACCCGCACTCCTTCTGCGCGCGTCTGGACATCTCCGCCGGGGCCGAGCTGAACGTGACCCTGAGCCTCACGAACGAGGACGACCATCCCTTCGCCATTGAGGCCGCCCTGCACACCTACCTGCACGTCGGCGATGTCAAGGACGTGACGGTGGAGGGCCTGGACGGCGAGCGCTACTACGACAAGGTCCGCGAGCGCTACGCCACCCAGACCGGCGACGTCACGTTCATCGGCCCGATCGATCGCGTCTACACCTCCACCCAGCAGGTCCAGGTCGTCGACCCGAAGCTGGGCCGGCGCATCATCGTGGACAAGAACGGCTCGGGCTCGACGATCGTGTGGAACCCCTGGTCACAGGGCGCGGCCACGATGAGTGACATTGGCGAGGGCGAGTGGCAGAACTTCGTGTGCGTGGAAACCGCGGCGGTGCGCGAGCGGGCGCTGACGCTGTGGCCGGGGCACCCCCACATCATGACGCAGACCCTTGCCGTGGAGACGCTGGACTAACCGTCCCACGGGTAGGATTGGCTCCAGCTACGACCAGAAAGGCCCTCATGGCTCTCACTTCCGCGATCGCGTCCGCGTATCTGTCCGTTTCCCGTTGGAAGCTGTCCACGCAGCCCCTGCCGGACAAGGTCATCGTCATCGGTGCCCCGCACACCTCGAATTGGGACGGTGTCTTCATGGCGATTTCCATGTGGAAGTCCGGACGCACGTTCTCGTTCCTGGTGAAAGATTCCGTCGTCAAGGCCCCGGTGCTGGGTTGGTTTGTCAAGAAGATCGGCGCGGTTCCGGTGGAACGCAGCGCCGCGCACGGCCTGGTCGAGCAGGTTGCCCAACGCATCCGCGAGGCAGACTCGTTCACGCTGTGCATCACGCCGAAGGGCACGCGATCGCCGCGTGATTTCTGGAAGTCCGGCTTCTATCGCATCGCGATGGAGGCGGGCGTGCCGATCCAGCTGGGCTTCATCGACCGCAACACCCGCACGTTTGGCTGGGGCCCAACGTACCAGCTGACGGGTGACGTGCGCGCCGACATGGAGGTCATCCGCGCGTTTTACGCCGGCAAGGTGGGTATTCGCCCCGAGAAGACCTCTGTGCCGCGGCTGCGCGCTGAGGACGAGGCCGAATGAGGCTCGCTCGGGCACTGCTCGGCACCGTTGGGGCTCTCGCCCTGACGGCGGGTGGCGCAGCGGCGCATGCGGACGAGCCGACGCAGATTCGCCTCGTCGAGGTCTACGAGATGACGCCGGGCGTGAGCGCGACCCATCAGGTGACACTGTCGACGGATCACGCATTGATCGGTGAGCAGTGTCAGTCGATGGGCACGGCCGCGCAGGCGACTTCCTCCCTGCTGGTGGATGCGGGCGGGGTCATGGGGTGCCGTTTCACCTGGAATCTCGAGGACGCGGGTGCCGAGGTCGTCTCGGTCGACGACGGCGGGGTTTTCCACTTCGAGTCGACGTCGGCCCGCCTGCTGGAGGGTTTTTCCTCGCCCGAGGCATCGGCCTCGATCGACTCGGTGACTCTCATCGCTCACGATTCTGTTGTCGTCGAGGCCTCTGACGGCGGGGAGATTTCCACTCCTTCGTCGTCCACAAAGAACGACGCGAGCACCGTCGAGTGGCACGGCGTGACGGGCAACGTGAGCGCGTCGGGCTCGGTCGCACCGGACGCCTCCGCGCCGACGTCGTCATCCGCCCCTTCTCCGACCGCCACCCCCGCATCTTCCTCTGCGCAGCGAGGAGGGAGCTCGCTCGGGCGTTCTCTGGCGCCCGTCCTCGCACTGACTGGGTCGGTGTTGGCTTTTGTGATCATCGGAGCGCTCGTGCGGAGTCGCGCCGCGTCGCAACGGCGAGCAGCAGACGCTCAGTTTGATCGCGACGCCTCACTGAAGAATGCGCGCCGCGCTCAGGCAGATGCGCGTAAGACCTCCGCGCTCCCCTACGCGCGCTCCGCGGCCGGCTCGAGCGGCTCCGAGCCGCCTTCGGACGAGGAGCGTTTCGCCCCGCCCGAGTGACCTCATTCGCCTGCGACAACGACGCGCCCCGACCTCAGTGAGGCCGGGGCGCGTGTCGTTAGCCGATGTGGAAGTAGCGTTCGACGAGTTCTTCCACCGAAATAAGCGAGTCGGCCAGATCGTCGCGCAGGTGCACGTCCCCGAGCGCAACCAGGTGAGACGCCCACGAATCAATGAGGCCCGCGGGGAACACGCCCTTCGCCTCGTAGTCCTCGCGCTGGGTAAGGAGCCTACCGGCGGCCTCGAAGCAGGATCCGGGCAGCTGATCGAGGTCGGGGGTCTGCGAGGCGTCGCCGTCGACCTTGCGCTCGCGCGCGTAGTCGGCCATGCCCGGTTCGGTCAGGCCGATACGTGCCGCGACAGCGATACCGGCCAGCAGCAGGTGGACGGCCGCGGAACCGTCGGGGCTGCGTAGCTCAACCGTTTGGGAGTCGTTCGGCAGCTCGTCGATGGGAGGCTCGGCGGGGTTCGCGTCACGGAACATCGAGTCATCGATGTTCTGCCATCCCAGGGGCACGCGCACGAGAACGGAGCGGTTACGGTCGCCCCAGCAAATCGCCGTGGGGGCCTCCTGGTGCGGCACGAGGCGCAGGAAGGAGGTGGGGACCGTATTGCCGAAGGCGGTCAGGGAAGCGGCATGCGACAGGTAACCGCCGATGACCTTCAGGGCCGTCTCCGTCAGGCCCGATCCGGTCGAGAACTGGTTGACACCGTCCTTGACGAGGCGGGTGTGGAAGTGCATGCCCGACCCGGCCTGCCCGACCGCGATCTTCGGCGAGAAAGAGACGTGAATGCCGTAGGAGTGGGCAACTTCGCGCAGCACCCACTTGGCGAGCACCATCTGGTCGGCGGCATCCAGGGCGTCCACGGGCAGGAATTCGATCTCCTGCTGGACCATCTGAGAGCCGTCGGACACGAAGTTACCGACCTCCGCGTGGGCGTACTTGACCGAGCATCCCATGGACACCAGGTGCAACAGGGTCTCCGTGCGCACGCTCTCCCACTTCGAGAAGGGGCCCGATTCGTGGTAGCCGCGCTGCGGTTCGACGGGGAACAGGTCCTCCTCGTCGGAGAAGAGGTAGTACTCGAGCTCGCCGAGGGCCTGCAGCTCGCAGCCCGTCTCCTCCTTCAGGGCGCGCTGGGCCTTGCGCAGAATCTCCTGCGGTGCCGAGGTCAGGGGCTTGCCGTCGACGTCGTAGAAGCCGCACAGGATATCCAGGGTCGGAATGTGCGAGAACGGGTTGAGGAAGGATGTGGCCAGGCGGGGCACGACGTACAGGTCCGAGGAGGTCGCCTCGACGAAGGTGAAGAGCGACGAGCCGTCGACGCGCTCCCCCAGCGTCAGCACACGATCCAAGTGTGCCTTGGACTGGATCGCGAAGTTCAGTGTCTTCAGGCGACCGTCGCCTCCGATGTAGCGCAGGTTGAGCATCCTGATGCCGTTGTCCTCGATATAGCCGATGATGTCGGCTTTCGTAAATTCCTTCGCCGGCTTTCCGAGGGCAGCAACGAGGGGGTTGGGACTGAGGGAAACGGTGTCGGTCGACAGCATGAAGCACTCCTCTTTGAGTATGACTGGGTTCACGTTAGCGTGACCATTGTAGACCCGTCCAACAAACCGGACAGACGGGAGATAATCGCAGACTTCCAACAGTGGCGCAGATTGACGAACGAAAACACTCCAGAGTATTAGTGACGATTGTTACACTTTTTGTAGCCAAGTCCAAGGAGCCACCATGGCGACCACTCACCCCCACCTTCCCCATGACACGACCAGACCACCCGCTTGCTCGTGGCGCGGCCTCCTTGTCGATTCCGCGCGCACATTCTGGCCGGTCCCAACCATGGAACTACTCCTGAGCGTCATGGCTCGCTACCGCTTCAACGTCTTACACTGGCACCTCACCGACAACGCCGGATGGCGCATGCGCGTACCCGAATACCCCATGCTGACCACAATTGGAGGCAACATCCCCCGACAGCCCAGCGACTGGTACGACACCGAATGCGCTCCCGACAGGAAAGGTTCATGGCGCCTCACGCCAGCCCACTCGACCCAGGGCTTCTACTCGGACGCCAACATTCGCCACCTCGTCAACTTTGCAGCGGCGCGCAACATCCGCATCGTCCCCGAAATTTCCATCCCCTCCCACGCTGGAGCCGCAATCCGCGCATATCCCCGCCTAGGAAACCCAGCCCTCGTCAATGAGGCTACCCACGGGGGCAACGAGACGCTCTGGCCAAGCGCCGCCTCTCTCAGCTTCGTCGAAGCCGCATTCCATCACGCCTGCACCATCTTCCCGTCCCCGACCATCCACATCGGGGGAGTGTCGACCGACTGGGCACCATGGGAATCCGATCCCTCCCTCATGCACGCAGGACTGACCTCCGGAGCAGCGATCGAGCGGCTTTTTGTCGACCGGGCACTGCGTACGCTCCACTTTCACGGTAGGCGCGCGGCCGCCTGGGACACCCTCACGAGGGCGTATCCAACACCTCCGCCGGGGACCATTCTCCTCGCCCACCGCCCCGGGGGCACTGGACGCCGGGCCGCCGAATCTTCTGGAGCTCCGTGGGTCCTGGCGGACGCCGACATCCTCACCCTCAGCCACCCGGGGCGCGCCAACAGCTCCCTCGAACTGGCCCACATCCTATCCGACCACCTCAGTCACACGTTGCACGGGGAGCGACTGAAAGGTGTCGAGGCCGCCGCTTGGTCCTCGACCATCACCACCCCAGACCTCCTCTTTTACCACCTCCTCCCCCGGCTCCTCGTCGTCGCGGAAGCAGCGTGGCACGGGGAAGATTCCCTCTCGTGGGACATGCTGGCACCTCTCGTCGAGCACGAGATGGCACACCTGCGACGCACAGTCCCCTACTGGAATCCACAGCGGTCACAGTGAAGGGCCGCGCACTCACATCGAATGCGCGGCCCCGTGCCCCCTAGCGGGGCAGGATTCGGAGCAGGCATGAACCCGCCCCACTAGGACTATGAAGGTGTTACGACCAGGCTTTCAGGCGCTCAGCGAGAGCACGCGCCGCAGCGTCCAGACGCTCGGCTTCCTGGACATCCTCACCCTTGACCGCACGCCAGTACGAGACCTTCGTCCGCAAGAACTCACGACGCAGCTCAAGAATCTGCGCTTCTTCCCGCAATCGTTCATCCTGCTGTTCCAGCAAAGTAATGAACTCGGAAATATCGCGCTCACCGCCGAGGCCCGAGCGAACATACTCGCGCATATCAGCAATCGACATGCCCGACGCCGACAGGCACGACACCCACGTCAATAGCTCGAGGTCATCTTCCCGATAGATGCGGTGACCACTCGAAGGATCACGCGCGATGGCGGGAATGACGCTCACATCTTCGTAGTAACGCAGGGTGGACGCGGGCAGCCCGACAAGCGCCGCTACCTCCTTGATGGAGTACGTGCGCCCGGAGCGAGTCCCTACCATGACTTCACCCTAAAAGACCTCAAGTCCTTGAAGTCAAGCGGAAGTGCGGGACGTGCATCACGCGCTGCGACCTGCACAAAGGCACAATCGCCCATCTATCGCCACGCGGGTTTGAAAATCGGCGCAAAACACCGCATTGCACCTGCGTTAGAGAAGCTCTGCACGCCTCTGGAAAGCCCAGATCGGACAGGTCTCCTCACGCATATGAACATCGACGCGGTCGAGAAGTTCACAACCGCCATTGAGATAGAAACGCGAATTCTTTTCCGTCGAGGTCACAAAACCGTAGGCGCGCCCACCACGCTTCGCCACATAATCCGGCAGGACCTGTGAGACCAGCCAGCGCCCCACACCGCGGCCACGCATGCTCGCATCAACGGAGAGCACCTCGAGATACCAGTCGAAATCACCATTATCGATGGCGATCTGATCAGATCGGTCGGTCACATCGAGAAAATCAGCCACGAGGCGTGGGGAGGCGTAGCGGAAAAGCTCGTAGCCTCCACTGACGAAGCTACGCACCACACCAACCTTGCGATCATGCATGAGCGCCGTTGCGACAACGCGCCCCTCATGCTCCACGACAAGCGCGTGACGCACCCACTGATAGGAGGATGCGAGCATCCGATTGATTGCGGCCAGGCATTGTGGGTAACGGTCCGGCTGGTAGAGGTAGGGCTTGAGCATGATATGCAGCGGATAGTCGAGGAACCCCTCGGTGATAATACGCGTCATTTCAGGAATATCGTCGCGCGTAGCAGGTCGACACTTCACGGGCCACCTCCTTCATCAACATGGACGTATGAGCAATTTACTATCGAAAACCTAACTGCAGGTAGACACCTGTCATCCTACGGGATAGACGCCGATCTGGCCTTGTCAACGAGGTGAATTTATCTTTGTCACTCAGCGGTCTTTCACTTGACGATCGGTCAGGTAACGTCGCGCGCATCCCTCCTCGTTGCTTTGTATCCACGAACAGACGATAATCGAGTGGTTCATACCAGGAGGACTGCATGCGACTCTTTCGCGCCCTGTGCGCCACGCTCGGGGCACTGCTCATCGTGTCGACGCTACCGTCGGGGGCCTATGCCGCCAACGAGCCGACGCTGTCAGAGACATTCGTCCTGACCAAGGACGGCCAGCTCATCGACACGCTGACGATCATCGATCCGTCACGGACGATGAGCGAGTCGGCCTGCCAGCCCTACGCCGGCAAGTCGTCCGACCATCACGTTGAGTTCGCGACACGCGACGACGCGACCGTGTGCCACATGCAGCTCATGTATACGAATGCGGAGAGTGAGTCTGAGTTCTCCCTCGAGGACTCAGGCGAGTTCGTCATGACCGCTCACGCCGAGCGCACGCTCACCGAGTCTCGCAGGTTGTTCCACCCGGACCTGACGCTTAAGTCTCTATCCCTGAGCGTCGAGGGGGAGGTGCAGTCCTCCACCGCGGGCGCTTCCACGTCTGCGACGACGTACGAAGGCCGCACATTCTCCGTCACCTCGTGGACCGACACCGTGCCCCAAATGATCACCGTGAAGGGCTCTCTCACCCCCGGCGGAGATCCCAGTGCCGCGGCGACGACGAATGCCTTGAAGGATCCGTGGGGCGTAACCCCGATGCCTGCCTCGGCCTCGGCGAGCCCGAGCGCAGCACCGACGGCGGACGCTGCCGCCACACCCGAATCCTCCGATCCGCCGATTGCTCTTCTCGTCGGTCTCATCGTTGGCCTCATCCTTCTCGTTATCGGCATCGTCGTTGTCGTCTACGTTGTGCGGGCCAAGCGTGGAAAGAAGGCCACATCCGGAACGCAGGGCGCTGCTCCGGAAACTCATGTACGCCGTCCCTCTCCTTCTCGCGGGAACGAGGGCGGGGTGCCCTACGCTCCTCCGGCACCGAATGCGCCCGCCCCCACGTCCGCCCCTGCTCCGACTGCACCCTCCGCCCCGGCCGTTTCTTCTACCGGGCGTCCTTCGGCCGCGCCGAATCCTCCGCAGCCGACGCCGCGTGACACCGGTTTCACGTGGGAGCACAAGTCACGCCCGAAGCCCACCGCGGTTCCCACAGCTGCGAGTGCACAGGCTCCCCAGAGGCGACGCTCACGCAAGGACCACAGGCCCGCGGTCTTCCCCGAGCGCCCTGCCCAGCCGGTGGCCGATCAGCCGACGCCTACCGCTGGCATGTCCAGCGTCCCCCTCCGGGCCCCGCTGACTGGCGCTCCTCAGCGCACCGCGGCCCCGGTCGCGCCCTCAGTTTCCCCGCAGGCTCCTATCGCCGCGCCCACCCCGTCCATCACTGCGACACCCGTGCAAGCGTCCCAGCCCGTTGCGGCGGCACCGCAGCCCGCAGCATCGACACCTCAACAAGGAACTCACACGGAGTCCACCCCTGATTCCTCGCTTCGTCGTCGTTCGCGCCAGGCCTCGGAGGCTCAGTCGGCGGCCGACGCTCAGCCGGCGTTCCCAAGCAGGCGTTCGCAGCGTCAGGCGGTCCGCGACTCGCATGTTCCTCAGCCTATTCCGGCCCCTGAAGAAGCACCTGCGGCACAGCAGGCACCGGTTCCCATGCCCGAGCCTCCCGTCCCGCCCGTGCCGCCCGTACCGCTGCCTCCCGCCAGCGCCGTCAATGCTCCCGAGACGATGCTGATCCCGAAGGTGCGCCAGGCCGACATCCCAATGCCCGAGCCCGTTGTGGTGGTTGAGCCCGAACCCGTCGCCGAGCCCGAACCCGTCGCCGAGCCCGAACCCGTCGCCGAGCCCGAG
>OFCU01000049.1_pt1 | contig 77612 bp, 72 predicted proteins | sample 1520851 | NCBI WGS metagenome assembly OFCU01 (sample SAMEA2699040, study PRJEB24076) | metagenome | reverse complement strand
CCGTGACCGCCGCCGCTCACATCCAGCTCGCCGTCCTGGTTCACCACCGCGTTGTTACCCGCGATTTCAGTTCCGGTCGAACCCTGACCGTCTACGGTGGTATTGCCGCTGTTGTTGGCCGTCGCATCATCACCCGTAATGCGGGTTCCGGTGCCGCCATCAAGGATCGTGCTGTCACCGTCGTTGTTGACGATGGCTTTGTCACCGTTTATCTCGGTGCCCGTGGAATCCTTGCCGTCAACGGTGGTGCTGCCGTTATTGTTCACGGTGGCTTCGTCGCCGTTAACCTGCGTGCCGGTGCCACCGTTGCTGATGGCACTGTCACCGTCCTTATTGACAACCGCCTTGTCGCCGTCGATCTGAATACCGATGGAATCCGGATCGGTGACAGTCATGCCGCCTTTGTTGTCCACAGTTGCGCTGTCGCCGGTGATATCAATCCCGTGACCGCCGCCGCTCACATCCAGCTCGCCGTCCTGATTCACCACCGCGTTGTTACCCGCGATTTCAGTTCCGGTGGCGCCTTTGCCGTCGACGATGGTTTTTCCAGTGTTGTTTACTGTGGTATTGTCGCCCGTAATAACGAGCTCACCGTTGTGATTATATTGCCACTTCGTTGCACCATCTGCGCTCATCCCTTCAAGGGCAACCGTGTTATTCGTTTCATCAATCTGCCAAAGATTAATAGTCGCCTTACGCCCATTGCTATCTTGCAGAGAAATAGTCCCATCAGCATTCTCGGTATAACTGAAAACTGAATCGCGAATAGTTAACGTTTTTTCTGTTTTATCGAGGATAACGTCATTATTAAACGCAATCGGTTTGGGAGGCGTCGGGGTATCATCCGGACCATCGTCTGGTATTATCTCATCTCCGCCAGGAGTTGGAGGAACTGGAGTGTCGTCTGAATCATCATCAGGTGGAGTTGGTGGAAGTGGAGAATTATTGCGATGATGATCATCATCGTCGTTTAGTTCCACTATGGCTAAGGTTGTGATTAACGCAGTAGCAGCACCTGTGACAAGCCATGGCATCAGGTTCTGTTCGACTACAGAGGAGCATTCAGAGGGTAAGCGTTTAAGCTCTTCTGGACTGAGTTTTCCAGGATCTGCTGGACAAGTCACATTGGTATTTTTCTTTTCACCTGTGGTGGTTTCTATTTCTGTAATATCTGCCGCCCAACCCTGACCACTCAGAGCTAATGCAATACAGGCCGACAATAGAGTTTTCCTTTGCATAATAAATCCTTCTGGCGAATATAAAGAAGGTCGGATACCCTGACCCGACCAATTGATTATTTAAAACATAGAGGACGTCCAATATTGCCAGTAGATTGTTACCTAATCAAACATATTCTCTGACAATCTGGATTTATAATACAGAGAAATAAATAAACCCGCGAAACATACAAATTATGTATATTATATAAATTATAAATTCAAATGCGTCACATAGATATTTATTTAATGAAAAAAGGGTATAAAATCAATACTCGAATAAATAAATTAGAGCGGAAACATAACTCATCCTTATAATTAAAAGAGAAAAATGTTTCCGGAAAATAGATTAATCGTCTTCTCCTGTAGCGTTATCCCGATATTGCGGTTTTGCTATTAAAATTTTCGCACCCATTTACCGTTTATCCCTTGTACATATTCCCCGGGTTTGGCCCGTTCTACAAGCTTTTGCCCGGCGAGTTTCGCGATATCATCCACCGACACATTATTCTGCTTTGCCAGTTGTTGATAGCTCGCTTTACGTTCGGCATTGATGTCGGTTACTAATTTCTCAGTTTCAGCATCTGTTTTCAGCGCAACCAGATAACCATAAAATGTTTCGCCTACCCGCCCCTGAGTTCTGGCTTCATCCAGAGTCAATGCCATTACATTGCTGCTTACCAAGCCAACAAGAAATGCACAAAGAAGTAATGTTCTTTTCATCATCACCTCAAAAAAGATCGCTACGGGTCTCAAGCAGCTCTTCGACATCTTTGTCTGCCTTGATGATGATCTCATGCTCAATTTTAACGTTCATATTGATAGTGATCGGTTCCTTAGGTGCAGCGACTTCAATGCGAGGCGTACAGCCAACCAGCATAAAAGATGACGTCAACGCAGCCAGTAAAATTTTCATTGTTTATCCTCACACTCTTTTCCTTGCGGACAGTCATTTCCCGGCAGACGCGCGTTCTGCTCCAGCCATGCCTGGAGATTATCGCCAAAGCGTAAACTGCGCCACAGCGTAAAAATATTCTCTTCATGATGGTAATTAAGATTTACCGTACCGCTTTTACCATCAACGCGACTGGTACCTGTAATATTGGCCTGCATGGTTAATAAACCGAGATTATCTAAATTAATTTTTGTCGATGAACGGCTAATTTCCATATAGCGCAACCAGTTAATTGCTGAACCCGCGGTCATATTGTCTTTCACCACCGCATCTGCGGTGTCTTTATCCAGCCGCAAGGTCATCGGCCCGCTATTTGCCAGCCAGCCGTCTTTCACTATCCATTTTTCGTTGTTTAGCCATAACGGCAATGCACCACTAAATGCCCCGGACATGGCGAATTGTTTCGGATTGACGGCGCTAACCAGTTCGCTGGAGGAAAGATTATTCAGCCGCAACAGCGCCGGGTCATGTTGCGGCATACGTAATTGTTTCATCAGCACGTTACCGCCTAACACATCGACGCTAACATCAGTCAACAGCAATGGTTCTTCTTCAGTCCACGGATAACGACCTTGCAAATCAGCCGTAATATTTTTCGCTGTCACCAGATTAATCACTTCGGCAATTCGCAACGTAACGGGACCGCGAGTCCCCAGATGCCAGGCTCCATCGGCAAAACGGAAAGGCAGGACAAAATCGACACCGTTAACCTGATTATCTGGCATCCAGGCACTACCGCCTTTCAATACGCCGTGCCCCCCCGCGCGGAATCCTTGTTCAGGCGCAGCTGAAAATGCAACCTGAGCATACAGTTCACCATCGCGTAAGTTCATCTTCCAGTCGGGTGGCACCAGCGGCTGGAATACAGTCAGTGATTGTTTAGGCCACCAGGCGTTACCGCGCAGACGAATACCGTCCCAGCGACCATTTACCCGAACCGGGCCAATCTCACCAGCATGTAAATCGCCTTTAAAGAGGAAATACGTCGGATCACGCCCATCGACACTAAATTTTAAGGTTGATGGCGGTAACACACTGCCGCCAGTGAACAGCGTTTGCCCGGCGTCCAGTGACAGAGCGCCGCTGAAGGAGGGATGCTGTGCGTCACGTCCCCAGACGACGGGCTTGTCGAGAATTAATCGCGGCTTTTCTACCGTCATCGTACCGTATTGTAACTGGTCGAAACCGGTGGAGAGATCGGTCAGCGTAATCGTGCTGTCATGCCACTCACCTTTTCCTGCGACATCCCAGGTGGCATTCATCGGTGTAAAACTCCCTTTTCCCCAGTAGCGCCACTGCCAGCGGCCAGCGTCAGGGAGAAAATCATTCGCCAGCCCATCCATATGCAGCACGAAATCGCCCAGTTCATTTTCATGCGCCTGCAAAATGGCCTGCAAACGTCCGTCAACACCACGTTGGGTGACTTTTACACCCGCTAAAGGCCAGCGGATTTCATCGATGTCCAGCGAATCAATGACTCTTCCCTTTGAACGAAGTAACGCGCCAGGCTCAAAGGTCAGCGTTGGGTCAGACAGACTTCCACTTAGCTGCGCAGGTAAACGGGCATATAAAATGAGGTCCGCCTGTTTCGCTTCACCGGTCAGCTGCAGAGGCAGCTGGCTGTTATCCATGCTTAATTTTCCTGGGCCAAAATTTAACACCGCGTTGCCTTTACCCGCTTGCCCCTGGGTCAGCACACTCAGTCGCCCGCTGACCAGAGCGTTCTCGAGCCCTGCCTGCCAGTTGTCGACTTTAACACCCAGTCGGCCACTTAAAGGAAAACCTGCATACGGCCAGCTCCAGCGACCATCGCTTACGGTCAATTGTTGACGAGTAATTTGCCACGGCAAATCGAGCAACGGATCGCCGTTATCCCGTGCCAGCACAATCAATTGCCCGCTATTTTCCTGCCAGTCCAGCTCGGCATCCACCAGTGAAGGCTCCTGCGGTAAGTTTAACGTCGCAGTAGCATGACCACTTACCGGAAGTCCATCCGGCACGAGCGGCATAGTAAATTCCCCCACCAGTTTTACCGGCGGCTGATTTTCAAACGCGGCGACATCCAGTTCGCTGACTGTAAGTTGTTGCCCTTTCAGCTGGCCTTGAAATTTAACTTTTTCGCCCTGATAACACAGTTGCTGGATATCGGAGGTTAATGCGAGAGAGAGTTTTCCCTGCCATTCCTGCCAGGGAGAAAAAATCAGTTTATCGATATTGATCCAGGTGTTAGGCAGCATGGACTGCCACTGCGCGAGGGTTTTTGGAGCGGCTGGCGATTGCTCCGTCTGCGGCAATTTCGCCAGACAAGCAGAATCAAGTTCTACCGTGCCGACGCTCAATAACCAGCGACTGGGATGTGAAAGGCTGGCGTTGGTGATATGCGCAAGCTGACAATCTCCCACCAGATAACGGAGATCGGGGATGATTAAACCTTTACGCGTAATGCGTGGGCTTTCATCTAATGCAATACGTGTCCCGAGCGGTAGCCAGATGCCCGCCAGCGTGGGAACCCACAGCCCGAGCGTCATCAGCAGCGTTAACGGCACAAGAATAATCAGTAATAACAGCGCGAGAACGGCTTTATATTTACCCAGCATGGGTAGTTAATATCCTGATTTAGCGAAAAATTAAGCATTCAATACGGGTATTGTGGCATGTTTAACCGTTCAGTTGAAGGTTGCGCCTACACTAAGCATAGTTGTTGATGAATTTTTCAATATCGCCATATCTTTCAATTATATTTGAAATTTTGTAAAATATTTTTAGTAGCTTAAATGTGATTCAACATCACTGGAGAAAGTCTTATGAAACTCGCCGTTTATAGCACAAAACAGTACGACAAGAAGTACCTGCAACAGGTGAACGAGTCCTTTGGCTTTGAGCTGGAATTTTTTGACTTTCTGCTGACGGAAAAAACCGCTAAAACTGCCAATGGCTGCGAAGCGGTATGTATTTTCGTAAACGATGACGGCAGCCGCCCGGTGCTGGAAGAGCTGAAAAAGCACGGCGTTAAATATATCGCCTTGCGCTGTGCCGGTTTCAATAACGTCGACCTTGACGCGGCAAAAGAACTGGGGCTCAAAGTAGTCCGTGTTCCAGCCTATGATCCAGAGGCCGTTGCTGAACACGCCATCGGTATGATGATGACGCTGAACCGCCGTATTCACCGCGCGTATCAGCGTACCCGTGACGCTAACTTCTCTCTGGAAGGTCTGACCGGCTTTACTATGTATGGCAAAACGGCAGGCGTTATCGGTACCGGTAAAATCGGTGTGGCGATGCTGCGCATTCTGAAAGGTTTTGGTATGCGTCTGCTGGCGTTCGATCCGTATCCAAGTGCGGCGGCGCTGGAACTCGGTGTGGAGTATGTCGATCTGCCAACCCTGTTCTCTGAATCAGACGTTATCTCTCTGCACTGCCCGCTGACACCGGAAAACTACCATCTGTTGAACGAAGCCGCCTTCGATCAGATGAAAAATGGCGTGATGATCGTCAATACCAGTCGCGGTGCATTGATTGATTCTCAGGCGGCAATTGAAGCGCTGAAAAATCAGAAAATTGGTTCGTTGGGTATGGACGTGTATGAGAACGAACGCGATCTGTTCTTTGAAGATAAATCCAACGACGTGATCCAGGATGACGTATTCCGTCGCTTGTCTGCCTGCCACAACGTGCTGTTTACCGGGCACCAGGCATTCCTGACAGCAGAAGCTCTGACCAGTATTTCTCAGACTACGCTGCAAAACTTAAGCAATCTGGAAAAAGGCGAAACCTGCCCGAACGAACTGGTTTAATCTTGCCGCTCCCCTGCATTCCAGGGGAGCTTATTCAGATAATCCCCAAAGACCTTTCATCCTCTATTCTTAAAATAGTCCTGAATCAGAAACAGTAATTGAGAACCACAATGAAGAAAGTAGCCGCGCTTGTTGCGCTAAGCCTGCTGATGGCGGGATGTGTAAGTAGTGACAAAATTGCTGTAACGCCAGAACAGCTACAGCATCATCGCTTTGTGCTGGAAAGCGTAAACGGTAAGCCCGTGACCAGCGATAAAAATCCGCCAGAAATCAGCTTTGGTGAAAAGATGATGATTTCCGGCAGCATGTGTAACCGCTTTAGCGGTGAAGGCAAACTGTCTAATGGTGAACTGACCGCCAAAGGGCTGGCAATGACCCGTATGATGTGCGTTAACCCGCAGCTTAATGAACTCGATAACACCATTAGCGAAATGCTGAAAGAAGGTGCACAAGTGGATCTGACCGCGAACCAGTTAACGCTGGCGACCGCGAAACAGACATTAACTTATAAGCTGGCGGATTTAATGAATTAATAGCTGCCACAGCTCCCGGCGGCAAGTGACTGTTCGCTACAGCGTTTGCCGTTGGGTAATGCACACATCCCAATCGCCGTACCATCCAGTTGGCGGGCAACAGAAAGCGAACCGCCGATCATTGCACAATTTGCTTCTCCACTACTGGACATCGACGCTTTTAAACCTGGCGCTACGTGCGCCGCAGTCGCCTGCTGAACAGGTTCACTACTACACGCCGACAACAATAAAGCGGCACACCCTACCCAAAACGCTGCTCGCATCTTTTCTTCCTCTGATCTTCAAGCCAAACGACACCGCCATAAATAATAGGCAGCACAGAGGGCGGCGTCGAGAGCTGTCCTGCGCGTTGCCCCGCATTTTTACTTTTTTATGGCTATTTTTTTGCCCTCTGTTTGATCAAAACATTCATTACGCTGATGTGGGGGACACAAAAGCGAAAATGCAGAAGAAAGCCATTTGCTAAAATTGAACGATTACTACTGGGCGCGCAGCAATTTCGTGCGCCCCTCATTTGCGCAATGTAAGGGTGTCATATGATTACTATTGACGGTAATGGCGCGGTTGCTTCGGTGGCGTTTCGCACCAGTGAAGTTATCGCCATCTACCCTATTACCCCCAGTTCCACGATGGCAGAACAGGCTGATGCATGGGCCGGAAACGGCTTGAAAAACGTTTGGGGAGACACACCACGCGTGGTTGAAATGCAGTCGGAAGCGGGTGCTATCGCTACCGTGCATGGTGCTTTGCAAACTGGTGCCCTCTCAACATCGTTTACGTCATCGCAGGGTTTGCTGCTGATGATCCCAACGCTGTACAAACTGGCAGGCGAACTGACGCCGTTTGTCCTGCATGTTGCGGCACGTACCGTTGCCACACATGCACTCTCTATTTTTGGCGATCATTCCGACGTTATGGCGGTGCGCCAGACGGGTTGCGCGATGTTGTGTGCAGCAAGCGTCCAGGAAGCGCAAGACTTTGCTCTCATTTCGCACATCGCGACGCTGAAAAGCCGCGTGCCATTTATTCATTTCTTTGATGGTTTCCGCACATCTCACGAAATCAATAAAATTGTCCCGCTGGCCGATGACACGATTCTTGAACTGATGCCGCAGGCAGAAATTGATGCTCATCGCGCCCGGGCACTCAACCCGGAACATCCGGTGATCCGCGGTACGTCCGCCAATCCTGACACTTATTTCCAGTCTCGCGAAGCCACCAACCCATGGTACAACGCGGTCTATGACCATGTTGAACAGGCGATGAATGATTTCGCTGCCGCGACAGGTCGTCATTATCAGCCGTTTGAGTATTACGGGCATCCGCAAGCGGAACGGGTGATTATCCTGATGGGCTCAGCCATTGGCACATGTGAAGAAGTGGTTGATGAATTGCTGACCCGTGGCGAAAAAGTCGGCGTGCTGAAAGTTCGCCTGTACCGCCCCTTCTCCGCCAAACACTTGCTGCAAGCTCTGCCGGGATCCGTGCGCAACGTAGCGGTACTGGACAGAACCAAAGAACCCGGTGCCCAGGCAGAACCGCTCTATCTGGATGTGATGACCGCACTGGCAGAAGCCTTTAATAATGGCGAGCGTGAAACCCTGCCCCGTGTCATTGGTGGGCGCTATGGTCTTTCATCCAAAGAATTTGGCCCGGACTGTGTACTGGCGGTATTTGCCGAGCTCAACGCGGCTAAACCGAAAGCGCGCTTTACGGTTGGTATTTACGATGATGTAACCAATCTGTCACTGCCGTTGCCGGAAAACACCCTACCAAACTCGGCGAAACTGGAAGCCTTGTTTTATGGCCTTGGTAGTGATGGCAGCGTTTCCGCGACCAAAAACAATATCAAGATTATCGGAAATTCCACGCCGTGGTACGCACAGGGCTATTTTGTTTACGACTCCAAAAAGGCGGGCGGCCTGACGGTTTCTCACCTTCGCGTGAGCGAACAGCCGATTCGTTCCGCTTATCTCATTTCCCAGGCTGATTTTGTTGGCTGCCACCAGTTGCAGTTTATCGATAAATATCAGATGGCTGAGCGTTTAAAACCTGGCGGCATTTTCCTGCTCAACACGCCGTACAGCGCAGCTGAAGTGTGGTCGCGCTTGCCGCAGGAAGTTCAGGCCGTGCTAAACCAGAAAAAAGCGCGCTTCTATGTGATTAACGCGGCGAAAATCGCCCGCGAATGTGGCCTGGCGGCCCGTATTAATACCGTCATGCAGATGGCTTTTTTCCATCTGACGCAGATTCTGCCTGGCGATAGCGCCCTGGCAGAATTGCAGGGTGCGATTGCCAAAAGTTACAGTAGCAAAGGCCAGGATCTGGTGGAACGCAACTGGCAGGCTCTGGCGCTGGCACGTGAATCCGTAGAAGAAGTTCCACTGCAGCCAGTTAATCCGCATAGCGCCAATCGACCGCCAGTGGTTTCCGATGCCGCTCCTGATTTCGTGAAAACCGTAACCGCTGCGATGCTCGCCGGGCTTGGCGACGCCCTCCCCGTTTCGGCGCTGCCGCCAGACGGCACCTGGCCGATGGGCACCACGCGCTGGGAAAAACGCAATATCGCCGAAGAGATCCCCATCTGGAAAGAGGAACTCTGTACCCAATGTAACCACTGTGTCGCCGCTTGCCCACACTCAGCTATTCGCGCAAAAGTGGTACCGCCTGAAGCGATGGAAAACGCCCCTGCCAGCCTGCATTCGCTGGATGTGAAATCGCGTGATATGCGCGGGCAGAAATATGTCTTGCAGGTGGCTCCGGAAGATTGCACCGGTTGTAACCTGTGCGTCGAAGTTTGCCCGGCGAAAGACCGTCAGAATCCAGAGATTAAAGCCATCAATATGATGTCGCGCCTGGAACATGTCGAAGAAGAGAAAATCAATTACGATTTCTTCCTCAACCTGCCAGAAATCGACCGTAGCAAACTGGAACGTATTGATATTCGTACATCGCAGCTGATTACACCGCTGTTTGAATATTCCGGTGCTTGCTCCGGTTGTGGCGAGACGCCGTATATTAAATTGCTGACTCAGCTCTATGGCGACCGGATGTTGATCGCTAATGCCACTGGCTGTTCTTCAATATACGGCGGTAACCTGCCTTCAACACCATATACCACCGATGCCAATGGTCGTGGACCGGCATGGGCGAACTCGCTGTTTGAAGATAACGCCGAATTTGGCCTTGGTTTCCGCCTGACGGTCGATCAACACCGTGTCCGCGTGCTGCGTCTGCTCGATCAATTTGCCGATAAAATCCCGACGGAATTACTGACTGCGTTGAAATCAGACGCCACGCCAGAGGTTCGTCGTGCACAGGTTGCAGCTTTACGCCAGCAACTCAACGATGTTGCCGAAGCACATGAACTGCTGCGTGACGCAGATGCACTGGTGGAAAAATCAATCTGGCTGATTGGTGGCGATGGCTGGGCTTACGATATCGGCTTTGGCGGTCTGGATCATGTATTGAGTTTGACGGAAAACGTCAACATTCTGGTGCTGGATACGCAATGCTATTCCAACACCGGTGGTCAGGCATCGAAAGCGACACCGCTGGGTGCAGTAACTAAGTTTGGCGAGCATGGCAAACGTAAAGCGCGTAAAGATCTTGGCGTCAGTATGATGATGTACGGTCATGTTTATGTGGCGCAGATTTCTCTCGGCGCGCAGTTGAACCAGACGGTGAAAGCGATTCAGGAAGCGGAAGCGTATCCGGGGCCATCGCTGATCATCGCTTATAGCCCATGTGAAGAGCATGGTTACGATCTGGCACTCAGCCACGATCAGATGCGCCAACTCACTGCTACCGGCTTCTGGCCGTTATATCGCTTCGATCCTCGTCGTGCCGATGAAGGCAAACTGCCGCTGGCGCTGGATTCACGCCCGCCGTCAGAAGCACTGGAAGAAACGTTACTTCACGAGCAGCGTTTCCGTCGTCTGAATTCGCAGCAGCCAGAAGTGGCAGAACAGTTATGGAAAGATGCTGCAGCTGATTTGCAAAAACGCTATGACTTCCTGGCACAAATGGCCGGAAAAGCGGAAAAAAGCAACACCGATTAAATGCTCTGGATAAGGATTATCCAATTCTAAAAAAAAGCCCGGACGACTGTTCGGGCTTGTCTTCTTATGTGTTGGAAAATCAGTAGCAATGCAATGGCCCAACAGAAAATAAAATCTGTGACAATAAAGGCATATAACCCGCGCAGAATAACGTATAGAAAATTAAAAGTATAATTTTTATTTTGTATGTGTTATTTCCAATACATTCACCAGACTTATTATCATTTCTGAAGAATTATTTAATTAAGGTTTTACTTAAGGCGTAACAAATGATATTTATCGGCTAACTGAACTTCTCCTTTAGGATGTTTTCACTCCCCAAAATGGGGATGAAAGGCAAATAAAATAACTAAAGGATTTATTCAATGAAAAGCAAAGTACTGGCACTCTTAATTCCTGCCCTGCTCGCTGCAGGTGCTGCACATGCAGCCGAAGTTTATAATAAAGACGGCAACAAATTAGATCTGTATGGCAAAGTTGATGGCCTGCATTATTTTTCTGATAATTCAGCGAAAGATGGCGACCAGAGCTATGCTCGTCTGGGTTTTAAAGGCGAAACCCAAATTAACGATCAACTCACTGGCTACGGTCAATGGGAATACAATATTCAGGCAAACAACACCGAATCTTCAACAAACCAGTCATGGACCCGTCTGGCATTTGCCGGACTGAAATTTGCAGATTACGGTTCTTTCGATTACGGACGTAATTATGGCGTAATGTACGACATCGAAGGCTGGACTGATATGCTACCTGAATTTGGCGGTGACTCTTATACCAATGCAGACAACTTTATGACTGGTCGTGCCAATGGCGTCGCGACTTATCGTAATACTGATTTCTTCGGTCTGGTAAATGGTCTGAACTTCGCGGTGCAGTATCAAGGTAACAACGAAGGTGCCAGTAATGGTCAGGAAGGCACCAACAACGGACGTGATGTTCGCCATGAAAACGGTGACGGCTGGGGTCTTTCCACAACATATGATTTAGGCATGGGCTTTAGCGCTGGTGCGGCATACACCTCTTCTGACCGCACCAATGACCAGGTTAACCATACTGCGGCGGGTGGTGATAAAGCAGACGCGTGGACTGCTGGGCTAAAATACGATGCTAACAATATTTACCTGGCAACCATGTATTCAGAAACGCGTAATATGACCCCGTTTGGCGACAGCGATTATGCTGTTGCAAACAAAACCCAGAACTTTGAAGTCACTGCACAGTACCAGTTTGATTTTGGTCTGCGTCCGGCAGTCTCTTTCCTGATGTCTAAAGGCCGTGACCTGCACGCTGCCGGTGGTGCAGACAACCCAGCAGGTGTTGATGATAAAGATCTGGTTAAATACGCCGATGTTGGCGCGACTTACTATTTCAACAAAAATATGTCCACCTACGTTGACTATAAAATCAACCTGTTGGATGAAGATGACAGCTTCTACGCTGCCAATGGCATCTCTACCGATGATATCGTCGCTTTAGGTCTGGTTTATCAGTTCTAAATCCCCCTGCCCGCTGTTTTGGCGGGCTTTTTCTGCCTATTCATCCTCCTTTGATCTAAATTAAAAATGTGAACTCCGTCATTACACAAAAAGTGTCATCTGGCGTTACACTTTATGCGGATACTAAAACAGGAGGTTTTATGAACAGAACGATTCTTGTCCCTATCGATATTTCCGATTCAGAATTAACTCAACGCGTGATTAGCCACGTTGAGGCAGAGGCAAAGATTGATGATGCAGAGGTTCATTTCCTGACGGTAATACCTTCGCTGCCCTACTATGCCTCTCTGGGTTTAGCGTATTCCGCAGAATTACCGGCAATGGATGACCTGAAAGCGGAAGCCAAATCGCAACTGGAAGAGATCATTAAAAAATTTAAACTGCCAACCGACAGAGTGCATGTCCATGTTGAGGAAGGCTCGCCCAAAGACCGCATTCTGGAATTGGCGAAGAAGATCCCCGCTCATATGATCATCATTGCTTCCCATCGACCGGATATCACCACTTATCTGCTCGGTTCTAACGCCGCAGCTGTAGTGCGTCACGCAGAGTGCTCCGTGCTGGTTGTGCGCTGACACTAACGCCCGCACATTGCTGCGGGCTTTTTGATTTATTTCGCAAATGTGCTGACATTTTCCCCTCTAATCATTACAATTTAAATTTATGAATTATGCATTGATAATCGCTATTATAATATCGTTCCCCTGTGCATTATTATCAGTTTTTCTGGTATTAAAAGACTGGGCGCTAATAGGAGATGCAATGAACCACGCAATGTTTCCTGGCATAGTTCTATGCCTGGATTATAGGTATGCCGCTGGGAATTGGTGCATTTATTGTAGGACTGTTTTGTGCAATTGCAACTGGCTATCTGAAAGATAATAGCATCATAAAGAAAGATACCATTATAGGTATCGTTTTTTCAGGAATTTTTGTCTTGACTATCAACAGGCACAAGTCAGCGGATTACAGATATCATTATTACATTACGGTTTACTCTGCATGGTATCGCCTACCATTTTTGCCACATTAAAAGCAGTCGGAATTATTCTGTCTATATACTATTAATAGCTCCAGGGTCTATTGCTGTCCTCATCACGCATCGCTTTCATAAGGCATTACTTATCGCCGTAACGATATCAATAACAATATCAGGTGTATGGTTATTATATTTTCTCGACAGAGCCCCAGCGCCGACAATCGTCCTCTTATTTGCTGTAGCATTTCTTTTCGCGCTTATAATAATCAATTTTCGAAAACAATAATCTCAACAGTAGAATAAAGAGGCAAATCAATCATTACATATATAAGATGGTGCTAATATTGCACCGCCTTTAAATTGAACTTTATCCTTTCACCCTTACACAATTTAAGGAATGCAGATGACTATTTTATCAGCACCCAGCCTTTTTCCTGGTAATCGAAAACTTGAAAATCATTAACTCTAAGAAATTCTGCCAAATCGTTGAAATTACTTTAAATTAGACTCGAAAAAATCAATCCCTGATGGGGCTTTTACTTATCAATTTAATCGTGTAGATATCGACCTCCATCTGCCCGCCTCAGATTCGTACCTGGTGGAGGTCTTTTTTCGTTACCTCTTCCCCCCTTTAGTTCAGTATAAAATCATCAAACTAATGCTGTTCACACTATTTACCTCCAGCATTCTATATAAATAATAGAAATAAAAACCCCAATACATAGTGCATTGGCATGACCAAACATCAATGCCATTATACTCGCCTCTGTTAAATACTCGCTAGTTAATATGATAGGCACGCATGATATAACAATCCATATGCTAATACATAAATACATCAGTATTTTTCTCATAGTCAGTCCCTGTGATTAACAATCAAGGCATAGTTAAGCATATTTCACATTCAAACGTAAACATTATTAATAACATTATGTCAATCGAACTGACATCACGATTCAAGCCCTCTTCAGACTGAAGGTTAGAGCAGCGTAGAACATTTCAAAACAATACACTAAAAAAATACCTGAACAAAAAACTTAATTCTTTTTTATTGTGAACTTTAGTAATTTTGTCATGCAACTCTTTATTACATTTAGGCCTATCTTATTTCATGGCAACGCAGATACAGGACCATTTCTTGTGCTATGGATAAGTAATAAGCTAGTTACATCTTATTAAGAGAACCATTTTCACATATCAAGATATCATCACCACCCACAATGAATTAAGTATTTTTCTTATTCTTTAGATTAGATACGTAATGAATCCCTAACTCCATTCGGGTGTCATGGCTCTTTCATTTGAAACACATTCATGTCTAATGTAATATTTCCATGCGCAAATATAACCACCAACCATACTCATCATTTATTACAGAGAATTATTTTATTCACCGAAAAGTTTCACAAAATATCCCCTGATAGAAAACTAAAAAACACTGCATAATATCGCTATTCTGGCACTCGCGAAAAATTATATTCTGCACCTGTTGTAGCGTTCTATTTCTCCGCCTGGCAACGAATGCACAATGTCCGCCACAGTTTCTGTTCTAATTTCTTCCTGTGTTACCGCATCCTGTACGGGTAGCGCAACACCAGCATGCTAAGCAAGGCTTTCCCATCAGATTTCACTACGACTATTTGGGAGCGAGATGGAATGCAGCAGTAAAACGTGCTGGTATTCGCCGCCGTAATCCGTACCATACGCGACATACTTTTGCCTGCTGGCTGTTGACGGCAGGAGCGAACCCGGCATTTATAGCCAGCCAGATGGGGCATGAAACTGCGCAGATGGTGTATGAAATTTACGGTATGTGGATTGATGACATGAACGACGAACAGGTAGCCATGTTGAATGCGCGGTTATCGTAGTTGCAAAGTTTGCCCTCAATATGCCCCATTTAGTACCAGAGAACTGAAATAATGCAAGAAAATCAACAAATTACAAAGAAAGAACAATACAACCTGAACAAATTACAAAAACGTCTGCGTCGTAACGTGGGCGAAGCCATTGCTGACTTCAATATGATTGAAGAAGGCGATCGCATCATGGTTTGCCTCTCCGGGGGTAAAGACAGCTATACCATGCTGGAGATTCTGCGCAATTTGCAGCAAAGCGCGCCAATCAATTTTTCGCTGGTGGCTGTTAACCTCGATCAAAAGCAACCGGGCTTCCCGGAACACGTTCTGCCCGAGTATCTTGAAACGCTGGGCGTTGAGTACAAGATTGTTGAAGAGAACACTTACGGTATCGTGAAAGAGAAGATTCCGGAGGGCAAAACCACTTGCTCACTGTGTTCTCGTCTTCGTCGCGGTATCCTTTATCGCACCGCAACGGAACTGGGGGCGACGAAGATCGCGCTGGGTCACCATCGTGACGATATCCTGCAAACGCTGTTCTTAAATATGTTCTACGGTGGCAAGATGAAAGGTATGCCTCCGAAACTGATGAGCGATGATGGCAAACATATCGTGATTCGTCCGCTGGCCTACTGCCGCGAGAAAGATATTCAGCGCTTTGCCGATGCAAAAGCGTTCCCGATTATTCCGTGCAACCTGTGCGGTTCACAGCCTAACCTGCAACGTCAGGTGATTGCTGACATGTTGCGTGACTGGGATAAACGTTATCCGGGGCGTATCGAGACGATGTTCAGCGCGATGCAGAATGTGGTGCCGTCACATCTGTGCGATACCAACCTGTTCGATTTTAAAGGCATTACTCACGGTTCTGAAGTGGTTAACGGGGGTGATCTGGCGTTTGATCGCGAAGAGATCCCACTACAACCGTCGGGCTGGCAGCCTGAAGAAGATGAAAATCAGTTGGATGAGTTACGGCTGAATGTGGTTGAAGTGAAATAACCAGGATAGCGCCCGATGCGCAAGCGTATCGGGCTACTCTTATGGAGGCCGGATAAGACGCGGCCAGCGTCGCATCCGGCAATCCCGAAGAAGATGTTTACTCTTGCACCCTGCGATTCAACATTTCATTATTTTAATAACCGCACCCGGCACGTTTTTCCTTTAATCTTCCCGCCCTGTAGCTGTTTCCATGCTTTATGAGCAACAGCCTGACGCACCGCGACATAAACATGCGCCGGATGCACGGCGATTTTGCCAATATCTGCGCCATCAAGCCCGATGTCTCCTGTCAGCGCACCTAATACATCACCCGGGCGCATTTTGGCTTTTTTCCCGCCATCGATACACAACGTTGCCATTTCTGCTTCCAGCGGCACAATGGAACTATTCGCTGGCAGCGTTTGCCAGTTAAGTTTTATCTGCAACATGTCAGAAATGATATTGGCCCGCTGTGCTTCTTCCGGGGCACAGAAACTGATCGCCAGACCGCTATTTCCTGCACGAGCTGTACGACCGATGCGATGTACATGAACTTCAGGGTCCCACGCCAGCTCAAAGTTCACCACCAGCTCAAGCGATTTTATATCCAGACCACGCGCAGCAACATCAGTCGCGACCAGTACACGGGCGCTACCGTTAGCAAAACGTACCAGGGTCTGATCGCGATCGCGTTGCTCCAGATCGCCGTGTAACGACAATGCACTTTGCCCTACTTCATTCAGCACGTCGCAGACAGACTGGCAATCTTTTTTGGTATTGCAAAACACCACGCAAGAGGATGGCTGATGCAAGCTTAATAACCGTTGCAACAGAGGAATTTTGCCTTTGCTGGATGTCTCATAAAATTGTTGTTCAATAGGTGGCAGAGCATCTGTTGAGTCAATTTCAATCGCTAAAGGATCGCGTTGCACTCTTCCGCTGATTGCGGCGATGGCCTCCGGCCAGGTTGCCGAAAACAGAAGCGTCTGCCGAGATGCTGGCGCAAAACGGATGACATCATCAATGGCGTCGCTAAATCCCATATCCAGCATGCGGTCGGCCTCATCCATCACCAGCGTATTCAACGCATCCAGTGATACAGTGCCTTTTTGCAGGTGATCCAGCAAACGGCCCGGCGTTGCCACGATAATATGCGGCGCATGTTGCAACGAATCACGCTGCATACCGAACGGTTGACCACCGCACAACGTCAAAATTTTGGTATTTGGCAGAAAACGCGCCAGCCGACGCAATTCACCTGCCACCTGATCCGCCAGTTCACGCGTAGGACACAGCACTAAAGCCTGGGTTTGAAATAGCGACGCATCAATTTGCTGTAACAAGCCGAGGCCAAAAGCCGCCGTTTTGCCGCTGCCGGTTTTCGCCTGCACGCGAACATCTTTTCCGGCAAGGATCGCCGGAAGCGCGGCGTCCTGCACCGGCGTCATGGTTAAATAACCCAACTCATTAAGGTTTGTGAGTTGGGCGGGAGGCAAAACATTCAGGGTAGAAAAAGCGGTCACAATCTATTCTCGTGGTCATCGACGCAAAGTCAGCAGGCGCGTATCCTCGCAGATCTACGCTCACGATGCGACAATTTAATCGGTTCTTCATCGGGTGGTGGGTCAGGCATGGGTTGCGGGCGAGGGATCGGATCGGGTACTGGAACAGGATCGCCAGGAATCGGTTCAGGGACAGGAATTTGCAAATAAATAAGTGTCGTCATATTTCCCTCCGGTCATTGGGTGGACTCTTAAAGGGTAGACGCTGATAAATAACAGGCAAAAAAAAGCCGACTCATCAAAGTCGGCGTCGTACGAATCAATTGTGCTATGCAGTAATTCAAAAAAGGAAGTAAGACAATATGGAGCGCAACGCCCATCGCTTGACGTTGCATTCACCTGCAAGAGAGATATTGCCCTGAATGGGTAGAGAGTTTATTGACTTCGCTCAAACTTTACGGCGTTTTTGTATACAGATAGCCGGAAAAATTGCTTTTGTTACAACCATTTACTACGATGCAACCATAAAGCAACACCACCAATAAGAACAACTAACAGAATACAAAAAATTGAAAATCCAAATTGCCATCCGCCGCCAGGGATCCCACCAAGGTTGACGCCAAATAACCCTGTCAGAAACGTACTGGGTAAAAAGACCATTGCCATCAACGACATTGTATAGGTACGACGAGCTAAATTTTCCTGCATCACCTGAGCGATTTCATCCGCCATCACGCCAGTCCGTGCTATACAGGCGTCGATTTCGTCAAGACCGCGCCCAAGGCGATCGGCAATATCCTGCATCCGACGGCGTTGGTCATCGCTCATCCACGGCAAACGTTCACTGGCAAGACGAGCATAAACATCACGTTGCGGTGCCATATAGCGACGCATCACAATTAATTGTTTGCGCAGCAGAGCCAGGAATCCACGCGGTGGAATTTGCTGATCGAGAAGATTATCTTCGAGGTCGATAATTTTATCGTGCAGCTGCTCGATAAATTCGCTGGAATGATCGGTCAACGCATCGCACACATCAACCAGCCATCCCCCGCAATCGGTCGGACCAGTGCCCTCTTCAAGATCGCTCACCACATCGTCCAGCGCCAGCACTTTGCGTTGTCGGGTCGAAACAATTAACCGCCCGTCCATATATACACGCATGGCGACCAGTTGATCGGGGCGTTCATCGGTGCTGCCGTTTATACAGCGCAATGTAATCAGCGTGCCTTCACCGAGACGACTGACTCGGGGCCGTGTGCTCTCGCCCGCCAGCGCATCACGTACGTTATTGGGAAGCAGCGGTGTTGTCGCCAGCCATTGGGCGCTATCATGGTGTACATAATTAAGGTGGAGCCAGCAGGGATGCGCTTCATCAATCACATCTGTATTTTCCAGCGGTTTAACGCCGCCTCTACCATCCAGCATCCATGCAAATACTGCATCCGGGACATTAACGTCCGATCCCTTAATCGCTTCCACAGTGCCTCCATCATCAACGCATTATTTTGTAGTCTAGCCTTCTGGCCCTGTTACGCAACATCTCATCACCCCATTACCCTGAAATGATTAATAAAATTCTGTCTAAATTGAATACAAAAAGCAAAATGCTTTTCCGTATACAAACCGTGTGAAGTGTTAAATAGCGTCTATCATTATCAGAATTATCTGATCATATGACGTGGCTTTTTTGCGATCGGATAGCAACAAAAATTGATAAAAATAATGGGATCTCAATGATTACACACAACTTCAATACCCTGGACTTACTCACCAGTCCTGTCTGGATCGTTTCGCCCTTTGAGGAACAGTTAATTTATGCCAACAGCGCGGCGCGACTGTTGATGCAAGACCTCACGTTTAGTCAGCTACGAACCGGTCCCTATTCCGTCTCCTCACAAAAAGAACTGCCGAAATACCTCTCCGATCTGCAAAATCAACACGATATTATCGAAATACTCACCGTTCAGCGTAAAGAAGAGGAAACAGCATTGAGCTGTCGACTTGTTTTGCGAAAGCTGACAGAAGCAGAACCGGTGATTATTTTCGAAGGTATCGAAGCGCCGGCAACGCTGGGTTTAAAAGCCAGTCGCTCGGCAAATTATCAGCGCAAAAAACAAGGTTTTTATGCGCGCTTTTTTCTGACTAACTCTGCACCAATGTTGTTGATTGACCCCTCACGAGATGGCCAAATCGTCGATGCTAACCTCGCCGCGCTCAATTTCTATGGTTATAACCATGAAACGATGTGCCAGAAACATACCTGGGAAATTAATATGCTCGGGCGTCGCGTCATGCCTATCATGCATGAAATCTCGCATTTACCCGGTGGTCATAAACCTTTGAATTTTGTTCATAAACTGGCGGATGGTTCGACTCGTCATGTGCAGACCTATGCCGGGCCGATTGAAATTTATGGTGACAAGCTCATGTTATGTATTGTGCATGATATTACTGAGCAAAAACGGCTGGAGGAGCAGCTGGAACATGCTGCCCACCATGATGCGATGACAGGATTACTGAATCGGCGACAGTTTTATCACATTACCGAGCCAGGCCAAATGCAGCACCTCGCCATCGCTCAGGATTACAGCTTGTTGCTCATCGACACCGATCGTTTTAAACACATTAACGATCTCTATGGGCATTCTAAAGGTGATGAGGTGTTATGCGCCCTTGCCCGCACTCTCGAAAGTTGCGCTCGCAAAGGCGATTTGGTGTTTCGTTGGGGAGGCGAAGAGTTTGTCTTATTGCTACCAAGAACCCCACTGGATACCGCGCTTTCGCTGGCTGAAACTATCCGCGTAAGCGTGGCAAAAGTGAGTATTTCGAGCTTACCACGCTTTACTGTCAGCATTGGTGTGGCGCATCACGAAGGAAATGAAAGCATCGATGAACTGTTTAAACGCGTTGATGATGCTTTGTATCGAGCGAAAAATGATGGACGCAACCGCGTGCTGGCGGCATAAGCCACGGATGCGTCTCGTGATCAACGACTGCGCTTAGCGTGGCGCTCCCAGTTTTCTTGCTTCGCCTGCGCTGTTTTACGTAGTGCGACGTAACACGCCCCGCTGCCGCCATGATGCGGTAGCGCGGTGCAATATGCCTGAACATCATCAAATTCGGTCAGCCAGCGCGCCACATAGCTGCGGACAATATTGGCATGCGATTTATCATCCCGTCCTTTGCCATGAATAATCAGGACGTTACGCAAACCATCCGCCAGGGCTTGTTGAATGAAACTGAACATCATTTTGCGGCACTCTTCCACCGGCTGGCGCAAAAGATTCAGGCTCGCCTGTTGCGGATATTTACCACTGCGCAGCTTATCCAGCACCCCATGTTGCAAACCTTCCCGCCGAAACTCCAGCGGCTGACTTAGCGGGATGATGTCGAGAAATCCAGTGGTGAGGAAATTATCAAGTTGCAGCGTGTCGATACGCTGCGGCGCACGTTGGTTACGCGTTGGATGCCAGTGGACATCTGTAGCACGTTTCAGCGGCTGGACATCTTCCATGGCGTCAAGAAACAGCGATTTGTCGTCAAGGTTCATGTAACCTCCTATGCACCTTCACACGTCGTGATTCAGACGGGTTAATTGTTCATACTTACTGCATCGTTCCCTTCACAGATTGAAACAATACTCTACTTCATACCTGTGAGTATCTGCGCAGGCGGGGCATTTTATACTAGCCTGTTAGCAGTATCGAACAGTTTAGCCCGAGTTTAATTCAGCACAGGCTCCGATCAGGATGATTTATTCATAGCAGGAACCAACAAAAATGCGATAAATAACAGACCACTGATTAGCAGAAAGGTATCCGAAAATGCCATAGTTTGCGCCTCCCTCAGCATCAATTGACTCAATAATTTGGTTGAAGCCAGTATTTCCGATGTCTGGTCACTTCCACTGCGATTAAAAAACAAAGCACTTCTGGAAATGAAGTCATTCATCGTATGGGGAACAGAAACCATTTTTTCACCCATTCTCGAAAAATGAAAATTAGTTCGATTATTGAGAATAGAGCCACACAGGGCAATACCACTTGCGCCCCCAAGATTACGTGTTAAATTAAATACACCAGAGGCTAACTTCAGCCGTTCTTTTGGAATTCCCCCCAGCGTTAATGTTACGATGGGGGCCATCGCAAACTGCTGCGAAATCCCTCTAATTGCCTGTGGAAACAGTAACTCCTGCCATCCCCATTCGTGGGTTATAGGGGTAAAAAGATACATTGAAAACACAAATCCGCCCAGCCCCGCCATCAACAGCCATTGCAGATTTATTTTTTTACTTAACCAGAAGTAAAAGGGAACAGAAAATAACTGGAAAATACCTGTTGTGCAAACGGCAAAACCTATCTCTTCGGCATTTAATCCGCGAACCTGCCCCAAAAACACAGGTATTAAATATACAGTAGAGAATATTCCAACCCCTCCAGAAAAAGAAACATCCCAGTGTGAAATATTTATCCTTAAAAGCATGAAGATCCATTATCGGATTGGATATTTTAAGTGTACGCGCAGCAAATAAAATAAAACTCACCAATGCCAGAACTGATGTCAGCAAAATAGTATTATCATCCAGCCATCCCCAGCGCGCTCCTTCTTCAAGGGTATATTCCAGACATCCCAGTGTCATGGCCAACAGGATAATACTCGGATAATCAGCAACTTTCAGTAAAGAGAGATCAGGTTTATCAAAATTAACCAGAAAAGGAATACTCAAAACTAAATATATGCCCGGTAATATATTGATATAAAATAGCCATCGCCAGTCGAGGTTATCAGTGATCCAGCCCCCCAGAGTTGGCTCTAGCGTCGGTGACAGTGAGGCCAGCGCACTGACTACCGCAGCAGCCAACCCCAACTCTTTACCCTGGTAATAAATAAACGCCGTCGTGAAAACTAAAGGGATCATGGATGCGCCAGCAACTCCCTGTAAAGCACGAAAAAAAATCATGATCTGAATATTCCATGCAAGTCCACAAGCGATACTCATTAAAGTAAATATTCCCGCGGATAGAGTAAAAAGCCAACGAGTGGAAAATACCCGTGACAGCCACCCAGAGAGCGGAATAACAATAATCTCGGCAATTAAATAGCTGGTCTGAAGCCAGGCCATTTCGTCTTTACCTGCGGACAGACCACCACCTATTTCATTTAGGGATGACGATACAATTTGAATATCAAGCTGAGCAATAAATAATCCAATACACATACTGGCGAAAGCAATATGTTTACGCATAGACATCATCTCTCATCAACACTGACGGTGACGGACAGTCCCGGGCGAAGAAGTTGCTTTAATTCCTTTGCGTCGTCAAATGCAATCCGTACCGGGACACGCTGAACAATTTTGGTGAAATTGCCAGTGGCATTTTCTATCGGAATCAAGCTGAAACTGGCTCCTGTCGCTGGGGAAAGGCTTTCAATGTGACCGTGAAACACTTCCCCTTTGAGAATATCAGCACGGATCTCAGCCTTCATTCCTGGCTTCATTCCCGCTATTTGGTTTTCTTTATAATTTGCATCAACCCACAACTCACTGACTGGTACTAGTGAAACTAACGATGTGCCGCCTTCCACCCAACTGCCTGTATGGGCGCTGCGGTTTGCGACAATGCCATCAATCGGCGCACGAACAAGGGTATATTCCAGATCCAGTAGTGCCTGAGTCAAAGCGGCCTGAACTTCTTCGATACTTGCACGTACGTTTTCTTCCTGAGCAGATAAAACTGCCAGCCGTTGCTTCTCCACCAGGAAATCGTTCGCGGCTTTGCGCTCCTTTGCTGCGACCTGCTGGTAGTCAAACCTGGCGTTATCAATAATTTGTTGCGATATTGCCGCTGATTGTGCGAGTTTTTCATAACGTTCAGTATCTCGCAGGCGCTTTTGCTCCTCATGTTTTACTGCCTGCCATGTTTCACTGGCACTTTGAATTATCGACTGCTGCATCGCAATAGTGGCTTGAATGCTTTCGAGATTGGCTTTGCTACTTTTTATTTTTGCCTCAAGCCTGGCGACATTTGCACGATAATCCCGATCATCGAGACGCAGGATAATATCGCCTTTTTTTACACTCTGATTATCGCGCACCTCTATAGCAGAAATATAACCAGAAACTTTACTTGCCACCGTGGTGATATTACCACCTATGTAAGCATCATCCGTCGTCTGTATAAATCTTCCTTTGCTTACCCACCAGATAAAAAAGACAACGCCAGCCAAAAGAATACCGATCGCTACCACCCCAATAAGCTGTTTTTTAGAAATTATCATCACTCTTTACACCGTATATATCCGGAAACTTGCATACGTCATATTTAAAATTTAACATGGCTTATTTGATGATTTCTGACAAAATATCTACTGTAAATGACAATCACACTGCAACCCAAAGCATCACCAGGGCATCACATTATCGGACTGGATTCGGAACATCTGAATGGAGGCACAGTTCCCTGGCATAAACATCTCTATGCCCAGTTGCTTTACCCGGCTGAAGGAGTCGTTCGTGTATGGGCTGGAGAAAGCGTCTGGCTAGTGCATGCCAGCAGCGCGCTTTGGCTGCCCCCACAAATGCCGCATAAGTTTGTTGCGACAGGCAACGTACTTTTAAAAACCGTACTGGTTTCAGAAGCGGAAAGTGAAACGCTGGGAAAAGTTTGCTTCATGACGGGTATTTCACCCCTGTTAAGAGAATTACTAATTGCAATTAACCAACTTCCACCGTCGCAAAGTACCACAGATAAACAACAGTTACGTTTTTCAGCCCTCGAGACACTGATACTTCAGGAAATAAAAATGGGGGTGAAAATGTCACTTGAACTCCCTTGGCCAAATGATGAGCGGCTACAGCAGCTTTGTGAGAATTTGCTAAACAACCAAGGGTATCTGCCAACACTGGATAATCTAGCGGATAAAATTAACGTCAGTAGCCGTACACTCATGCGCTTATTTGTTAAAGAGACGGGATTAACATTTCGCCACTGGGTTCAGCAAATGCACGTTATTTCTGCAGTGACGCTTCTTGATGATGGATATTCGTTGACCAAAATTGCCCATCGTCTGGGCTATGCCTCAGCTGAATCGTTCGGCAATATGTTTAAGCGTCGAACGGGCTACTCGCCCGGTAAATTTACTCGTCGATTAACGATGCATGATTATGCAATCACAAGGCAAATGATTTAACTTATATTTTCGTGAAATCTGTCACTGAAGAAAATTGGCAACGGATGGGTAAAACCGTTATAACACTGTCACCGGTCACCAGGACCCCAGGCCGGATTTAAGACGAGGATGCACTGCTGTGTGTACTGTAGAGTCTGGCGGATGTCGACAGGCTCTATTTTTTTATTCATTTTTTAGCTCTGTAAATAACCACATTCTCGCCGGGATTGGGGAATGAGTGACGAGATCAGTGGTGTCTGGCGGCTATCACGCCACAGAATCAAATAACAGATAGCCTACGGTAAAATTTCGCTGACTGGAATTATCCCACCCTCGATCCATGTGATGGCTTGCCCTCATTTCTTCAGGCAGAAAAATCAAAAAATCGCTTTATGCTTAAATACTGCGACAAACCAGACGCGAAACCTGGTACTTACTTTTTGTTAGTATTAATCTTTTTGGTGGTATGGCTGCTGATGTTGCTGGCGTGGTATCTTGTTGGCTTGCCGATAGGTCCGGGTATTTACCCACGTTTGTCTTAAGAGAGAACGGATGCTGAGATTACTTGAAGAAAAAATTGCCACGCCACTGGGTCCACTGTGGGTGATTTGCGATGAGCAATTTCGCCTGCGGGCGGTTGAATGGGAAGAGTACAGCGAACGCATGGTGCAGCTGCTGGACATCCATTATCGCAAAGAAGGCTATGAGCGCATTTCTGCCACCAACCCAGGTGGTTTAAGCGACAAGCTTCGTGAATATTTTGCCGGTAATCTTAGCATTATTGATACGCTTCCCACTGCCACGGGGGGGACGCCATTTCAGCGCGAAGTCTGGAAAACACTGCGCACTATCCCCTGCGGGCAGGTAATGCATTATGGCCAACTGGCTGAACAATTAGGCCGCCCTGGCGCGGCGCGTGCCGTTGGTGCGGCAAACGGATCGAATCCCATCAGCATCGTCGTACCTTGCCATCGGGTTATTGGCCGAAACGGCACCATGACCGGATATGCAGGCGGAGTTCAGCGAAAAGAGTGGTTATTGCGCCACGAAGGTTATCTTTTGCTGTAAACATTAAACAATTTGTGCCAGCTTGTTCACACTTTTATGTAAAGTCACCCTTAACAACTTAAGGGTTTTCAAATAGATAGACATATATTTACATCTAATATCGGAATTCTCTGCTGTTAAGGTTTGCTTAGACTTACTTGCTCCCTAAAAAGATGTTAAAATTGACAAATATCAATTACGGCTTGAGCAGACCTATGATCCCGGAAAAGCGAATTATACGGCGCATTCAGTCTGGCGGTTGTGCTATCCATTGCCAGGATTGCAGCATCAGCCAGCTTTGCATCCCGTTCACACTCAACGAACATGAGCTTGATCAGCTTGATAATATCATTGAGCGGAAGAAGCCTATTCAGAAAGGCCAGACGCTGTTTAAGGCTGGAGATGAACTAAAATCGCTTTATGCCATCCGCTCCGGTACGATTAAAAGTTATACCATCACTGAGCAAGGCGACGAGCAAATCACTGGTTTCCATTTAGCAGGCGATCTGGTGGGATTTGATGCCATCGGCAGCGGTCATCACCCGAGTTTCGCGCAGGCGCTGGAAACCTCGATGGTATGTGAAATCCCGTTCGAAACGCTGGACGATTTGTCTGGTAAAATGCCGAATCTGCGTCAGCAGATGATGCGTCTGATGAGCGGTGAAATCAAAGGCGATCAGGACATGATCCTGCTGTTGTCGAAGAAAAATGCCGAGGAACGTCTGGCTGCATTCATCTACAACCTGTCCCGTCGTTTTGCCCAACGCGGCTTCTCCCCTCGTGAATTCCGCCTGACGATGACTCGTGGTGATATCGGTAACTATCTGGGCCTGACGGTTGAAACCATCAGCCGTCTGCTGGGTCGCTTCCAGAAAAGCGGTATGCTGGCAGTCAAAGGTAAATACATCACTATCGAAAATAACGATGCGCTGGCCCAGCTTGCTGGTCATACGCGTAACGTTGCCTGATTCTTCCGCATAACTCACTATCCTTCTGTCATATCATTAAATTTTTCTGATTTATTGATCTGACAGAAGGTTCATCACTGTTTCATTCACCAGATATGGGTTAATCTTTTAATTACAAACTGCGTTGACAGTTGTTGTAAGGAGACCCTGTATGGCTATGTATCAGAACATGCTCGTTGTTATCGATCCTAACCAGGACGACCAACCAGCATTGCGGCGAGCTGTTTATTTACATCAACGGATTGGTGGCAAAATTAAAGCCTTTTTGCCGATCTATGACTTCTCATACGAAATGACCACCCTGCTCTCTCCGGACGAACGTACCGCTATGCGTCAGGGCGTCATCAGCCAGCGTACAGCCTGGATCCACGAGCAGGCAAAATATTATCTCAATGCTGGCGTTCCCATTGAAATTAAAGTGGTCTGGCATAACCGTCCTTTCGAAGCCATCATTCAGGAAGTGATCAGCGGCGGGCACGATTTGGTGCTAAAAATGGCGCACCAACATGACCGTCTGGAAGCGGTGATTTTTACGCCAACGGACTGGCATCTGTTACGCAAATGCCCAAGCCCGGTGTGGATGGTGAAAGACCAGCCGTGGCCGGAAGGGGGTAAGGCGCTGGTGGCGGTGAATCTCGCCAGTGAAGAGCCGTACCATAATGCGCTCAATGAAAAACTGGTCAAAGAGACGATCGAACTGGCAGAACAAGTCAACCATACCGAAGTTCATCTGGTTGGCGCTTATCCGGTAACGCCAATTAATATCGCGATTGAACTGCCGGAATTTGACCCGAGCGTTTATAACGATGCCATTCGTGGGCAACATTTGCTGGCAATGAAAGCTCTGCGGCAGAAATTCGGCATTAATGAAAACATGACGCACGTAGAAAAAGGTCTGCCCGAAGAGGTGATTCCTGATTTGGCGGAGCACTTACAGGCGGGGATTGTGGTTCTGGGCACGGTCGGACGCACCGGTATTTCAGCAGCATTCCTTGGCAACACGGCGGAACAGGTGATTGATCATCTTCGCTGCGACCTGCTGGTCATTAAACCTGACCAGTATCAGACACCCGTTGAACTGGATGACGAAGAAGACGATTAACGACTCTTCAATAACTGACAAGGCCCGAGTTATCGGGCCTATTTTTTACTTACTGCTCTTCGCCGCCAAGGAAATAAATTCCCAACGGGATTGCCAGCAACACAGTAAAGACCAGGCTATAAACAAAAATCATCGATGACTGAATCACATACATTGATGTCGTCCACTCAGACAGCGGAATATTGTACTGTTCTATAACGCCGCCGATGGTCGCGCGAGTCACAACCGACGCCGCAATAATGAAAACCGCCAACAAACCAAAGAGAAATTTCTTCCCTTTCGCTGACTTCAGTTTCGCCATAATCATGATGTAATCCTTGTGCAGACAAATTTCTTGTTACCTAAACGTAACAATACCATGACATTTCACCGTTGTCTGCTCTGAAAATCTCACCTCTTAGCTGGATTTACAATCAACGCATTGATTAGTTAGCTAATGTTGCTACTTCCTTCCCTGACTATTGATGATCTGAATGAATTGTCGCGGTAAAATAGTCCCGCCAGGGGTTTCCGGCATGACGACAATTATCTGGAGGAGCCTGATAAAACAATGATCGCTGAACTGTTTACAAATAATGCGCTTAATCTGGTCATTATTTTCGGTAGCTGCGCAGCATTGATTCTGATGAGCTTTTGGTTTCGCCGTGGAAATCGTAAAAGAAAAGGATTTTTATTCCATGCGGTGCAATTTTTAATCTACACCATAATTATTAGTGCTGTTGGTAGCATCATTAACTATGTTATAGAAAACTATAAACTCAAATTTATCACCCCAGGCGTTATCGATTTTATCTGTACGTCCCTGATTGCGGTTATTCTGACGATTAAGCTATTTCTGCTGATTAATCAGTTTGAAAAACAGCAGATTAAAAAAGGTCGCGATATCACCAGTGCGCGGATCATGTCGCGCATTATCAAAATCACCATTATTGTGGTGCTTGTTCTGCTTTATGGCGAACATTTCGGCATGAGCCTTTCTGGCTTGTTGACCTTTGGTGGTATTGGTGGTCTGGCTGTCGGTATGGCCGGTAAAGATATTCTGAGTAACTTCTTTTCCGGGATTATGCTCTATTTCGACCGTCCTTTCAGTATTGGCGACTGGATCCGTTCACCGGACAGAAATATCGAAGGTACAGTAACGGAAATTGGCTGGCGAATTACCAAAATTAAGACCTTTGATAATCGTCCATTGTACGTACCGAACTCGCTGTTTTCGTCGATCAGCGTAGAAAATCCTGGACGAATGACCAACCGGCGCATTACCACGACCATTGGTTTACGTTATGAGGATGCGGCAAAAGTGGGCGTTATTGTCGAAGCCGTACGTGAGATGCTGAAAAATCACCCGGCCATCGACCAGCGACAAACCTTACTGGTTTATTTCAACCAGTTTGCTGATTCGTCATTAAATATTATGGTTTATTGCTTTACCAAAACCACGGTATGGGCTGAGTGGCTTGCCGCACAGCAAGACGTTTATTTGAAGATTATCGATATTGTACAGTCACACGGCGCGGACTTTGCCTTCCCCAGCCAGACGCTGTATATGGATAACATTATACCGCCGGACCAAGGTCGCTAAATCAGACATCACTGGCGTTATCCACAAGGGTAACGCCAGTTCCCATCACATTAATGCTTCACAATATACATAGTCCGACTGTACGCCACATCTTCAGGGTTATTAATGGGATAACCTTTCAGCCACGGCTTGATTAATCGTCCATTGGTATATTGATAAATTGGTGCAATCGGTGCTTGCTCCATGAGGATTTTTTCTGCCGCGTTGTAATCGGCATTACGCGCTTTAACGGTATTTTCCGTCGATGCCTGGGCCAGAACTTTGTCATATGCCGGATTGTTAAAGCGTGAAATATTCCCGGAATGCGTTGACGTTAATAATGTCAGGAAAGTGGAGGGTTCATTATAATCCCCTACCCACGAGGCGCGGATAACATCAAAATTGCCGGTATTACGGCTATCGATATAGGTTTTCCATTCCTGGTTTTGCAATTTAACATCTACGCCCAGGTTCTTTTTCCACATCGATGCTACAGCAATCGCAATTTTTTGATGGTTTTCTGAAGTGTTATACAAAAGCGTCAACTTCAGCGGTTTTTGCGGACCATAACCAGCTGCGCTCAACAAAGTTTTTGCCTGCGCATTCAGTTCTTCCTGACTCATTTGTTCAAACGGCGAAGGTTCCGGCGTAAATCCCGCGGTAACATCTGGTGTAAAATGCCACGCTGGCTTTTCGCCCGTCCCCAACACTTTTTCGGTCATCAGGCGGCGATCTATCGTCATACTTAATGCCAGGCGAACGCGCTGATCTGCCGTCGGCCCTTTTTGCGTGTTAAACGCATAATAATAGGTCCCGAGCTGCGGCGGCGTATAAACCTGCCCCGGAATATCCTTCAACAACTTCTGATACATATTTTTCGGGAAGGATTCGGTGATATCAATATCCCCCGCGAGATAACGCTTAGTGGCTGCGGATTCCTGATTAATTGGCAGGAAGGTCACTTTTTGCAGTACCGTTTTGGCGTTATCCCAATAATGGGTATTCGGCACTACGACCAGTTTTTCATTGACTACGCGCTCTTTAAGAACATAAGCGCCATTGCCGATCAGATTTCCGGGTTTCGTCCACTCTTTACTGCTTTCTACGTTGGCTTTTTGCACCGGGAAGAAGGCAAAGTTAGCGGTTAAATTCACAAACCACGGCAATGGTTTATCAAGCTGGATTTTCAAAGTATGGGCATCAACTGCGGTGACGCCAAGCTGGTCAGGCGCGGCTTTACCATCAATAATCGCCTGTGCGTTGTTGATTCCCGCCAGCGCGGCAAACCATGCAAATGGCGATAGCGTTTTCGGGTCCACCAGACGTTGCCAGCTGTAGACAAAATCTTGCGCCGTTACCGGTGTGCCATCCGCCCATTTTGCGTTATCGCGCAGGGTAAAAGTCCATATACGGTTGTCATTACTTTTCCACTGAGTCGCAACGCCGGGGACAATCTCCCCTTTCTCGTTCTGATTCACCAGTCCTTCAAACAGATCGCGAATGACCTGAATCTCCGGCAGGCCCACGGCTTTAGCGGGATCCAGCGACGCTGGCTCATCTTTAATGTGGCGCACCAGCTCCTGCTTCTCTGCCAGTACTGTGCCGCTCGGAACTTCAGCAGCATACGAAAGAGAAATGCTGCTGACCAACAGCGCACAACACGTGACTGAAACAGAGTGCTTCATAAGTTTCCCTCTAACCGACATTAAAATTGATGCGTAATTATTTGTTTCGCTTTAAAGAAATGCAAACAACTTCCATCAAAAAAGTGACAAAGGAAGCATCAAATGTTTTAAGTATCAATATATCAAATCAGATTTAGTGTAAATAATAGTCTCCAAAATGCGGTAAAGCACATAGAACTCCGAACACTACGTTCGGGCTTCGCACATTCAAACCCGTTTTCGGTATCATAATCAGCATCTGTCGCCATTGTGCGAAGAATAAAAAATAACCAAAACGTTGAAAGGAACTGAGAATACGTTAAGAGAAGAATTAAATTAATGTATCAGCAAGTAGTGCTAAACAGCACCTTTATACTTCAGCCTATCTATAAATAATGAGAATGCCGAGCCAGCATGTCGACGGTGTGGATAGTACAGGTGATAACCGGGTAAATCTGGTGTGAATTTATCCAAAACACGTATCAGTTTTTTTCCTTTAATAGCCCGCTCAACCTGATCATAAGGTAGATACGCCAATCCATGCCCATCAATTGCAGCATCAATGATCAGGTCTATCGTATTCAGTAAAAGCTGACCTTCCATGCGAACACGAACTTCACGTCCACCGCGTATTAATCTCCAGCGATTTGCTGTACCCGATGTGGGAAGATACAAATTAATTGCCTGATGATCTATTAATTGTGACACTGACGTTGGAGCACTTCGACGAGAAAAATAATCCGGTGAGCCAACAATAGCCATTGGTATGTCTGGCCCGATTCGAATGGCGATCATATCTTTATCCATCTCCCCACCCAGACGGACGCCTGCATCAAAACGTTCAGAAACGACATCGGTCAAACCATAATCAATGGTAAGCTGAATATCAATTTCAGGATGCGATTTCAGGAATGTGCGCATAGCTGGTAACAATATCGTTTTTGCTGCATGTTCTACAGTAGTAATACGTATTGTCCCGGATGGGCGGTTCTGCAGATCGCTCAGGGATGTCAGGGCAGAATCTATGTCATGCAACATAGGGCCAAGAACAGACAAAAGATGCTCGCCCGCTTCAGTGGGTACAACGCTGCGCGTGGTTCGCGTCAGAAGCCGCAATCCCAATCGTTCTTCTATACGGCGCACTATCTGGCTTAAAGCTGACTGCGCCATGCTCAGGCGGGCTGCTGCGCGAGTGAAGCTACGCTCCTCTGCAACGACGACAAACGCCATCAGATCAGCGATTTCTTCACGCTTCATTCAGTATCTCCATACAATCTATTAATCATTTAAATGATAGGTCTAATCATGATTTTGGGTCTAATCAACTTAATGATCAATATCTATAGTGATATCACCAACCGTTAAAACGAACCGACAACTCCATGAGGAACGGAATGATGAATAATAAAGTCAGCTTCACTAACAGCAATAATCCAACCATCTCTTTGTCTGCAGTGATCTATTTCCCTCCAAAATTTGATGAAACCCGTCAGTATCCGGCAATTGTGGTATCTCACCCAGGTGGGGGCGTTAAAGAGCAAACGGCCGGAACCTATGCCGAAAAACTGGCGGAAAAGGGATTTGTCACTATTGCTTATGACGCATCTTATCAAGGTGAAAGCGGCGGCGAGCCGCGTCAGTTAGAAAACCCATACATTCGTACTGAAGACGTCAGTGCCGTGATTGATTACCTGACAACGCTTTCTTATGTCGACAATACCCGAATTGGTGCGATGGGAATTTGTGCCGGAGCAGGATATACAGCCAATGCTGCAATTCAGGATCGCCGCATCAAGGCCATCGGTACTGTTAGTGCGGTCAATATTGGTTCGATGTTCCGTAATGGTTGGGAAAACAATGTGAAATCTATTGATGCCCTACCATACGTTGACGCGGGTTCAAACGCCCGAACCAGCGATATTAGCAGCGGAGAATACGCCACTATGCCACTGGCACCAATGAAGGAGTCCGATGCGCCGAACGAAGAACTGCGTCAGGCCTGGGAGTATTACCACACCCCTCGCGCGCAGTATCCAACAGCACCGGGTTACGCTACTTTGCGCAGCCTTAACCAGATTATTACCTATGATGCTTACCATATGGCGGAAGTGTACCTGACTCAGCCGATACAGATTGTGGCGGGCAGCCAGGCTGGGAGCAAATGCATGAGTGACGACCTGTACGATCGAGCATCAAGCCAGGATAAACGCTATCACATTGTTGAAGGCGCAAACCATATGGATCTTTATGATGGCAAAGTCTATGTGGCTGAAGCAATTTCAGTATTAGCTCCGTTCTTTGAGGAAACTCTGTAATGAAACATATTCAAATCCGTAATAGTGATATGGCCTGGCATATTGCTGCCAATAATCTAGGAAAAGTTTCATGAACAATGTACTGATTCTTGGTGCTGGCGGTCAGATAGCCCGCCATGTGATTAATCAACTGGCAGATAAACAAACCATTAAACAAACTTTATTTGCCCGTCAGCCAGCAAAAATCCACAAACCCTATCCAACTAATAGCAAGATTATTATGGGGGATGTACTGAATCATGCAGCACTGAAGCAGGCCATGCAGGGACAGGATGTTGTGTATGCCAACCTTACGGGGGAAGATTTAGATATTCAGGCAAATTCAGTGATCGCTGCGATGAAAGCCTGTGATGTTAAACGTCTGATCTTTGTTCTTTCCCTCGGTATTTATGATGAAGTTCCAGGAAAATTTGGCGAATGGAATAATGCAGTTATTGGTGAACCCCTAAAACCATTCCGCAGGGCTGCGGATGCAATTGAGGCTTCTGGACTGGAATATACAATTCTTCGCCCTGCCTGGCTGACTGATGAAGATATTATTGATTATGAGCTTACCTCACGCAATGAACCATTCAAAGGTACGATCGTATCACGTAAGAGTGTCGCAGCATTAATCACAGATATCATCGATAAACCTGAGAAACACATTGGTGAGAATATAGGCATCAATCAACCCGGGACTGATGGTGATAAGCCCTTCTTCATGTAAATCAATTATATAGCTACCATCGTACTGTACTATGTGCAGTACGATTTATTAAACTTATTAAGGTGAACTGATCAATCAGATGCGATTAACATGTGTAGAACCAGTAAGAATAAAATACGCCATGTATATAACATTACGACAATTCTAATATCTGCACATCAATGAAAATACAAACAACTTCCGGCAAAAAAGTGATACAAGATCGATGACATAGCGTTGAAGAAAAGGATTTGATAATCCGCAAAATTTGCACAACACTGCCTGTAATACTTCCTGAACCAGAGACGATCATGACCGTAACTCGCCCACGCGCCGAACGCGGCGCATTTCCGCCCGGAACAGAACATTACGGACGTTCATTATTGGGCGCGCCGTTAATCTGGTTTCCGGCCCCTGCAGCCAGTCACGAAAGTGGTTTGATTCTGGCTGGCACTCACGGTGATGAAAACTCTTCGATCGTCACGCTCTCCTGTGCTCTGCGGACTTTGACACCTTCTTTGCGCCGCCATCATGTGGTGCTGTGTGTGAATCCTGACGGCTGCCAGTTAGGGTTACGGGCCAATGCTAATGGTGTGGATTTAAACCGAAACTTTCCGGCAGCGAACTGGAAGGAAGGTGAAACAGTTTATCGCTGGAACAGCGCCGCTGAAGAACGTGATGTCGTTTTACTGACAGGTGACAAACCTGGCTCCGAACCTGAAACCCAGGCGCTGTGCCAGCTTATACACCGCATTCAACCTGCCTGGGTGGTCTCATTCCACGATCCGCTGGCCTGTATTGAAGATCCCAGACACAGCGAATTAGGTGAATGGCTGGCCCAGGCGTTTGAATTGCCTCTGGTAACCAGCGTCGGTTATGAAACGCCTGGCTCTTTCGGCAGTTGGTGTGCAGATCTCAACTTGCATTGCATCACCGCAGAGTTTCCACCCATCTCCTCCGACGAAGCCAGCGAAAAATATCTCTTTGCGATGGCAAACTTGCTGCGCTGGCATCCTAAAGATGCAATTCGCCCGTCGTAAACTGAAGCGCCGGTTCCACATCTACCGCCAGCCAGGTCGGTCCGTCAAGATCGGCGAAACTGACCTGCGGCACCAGCGGTAAAGCGGCGCTAATGGCACGAGAGGTACACAACATGCAGCCCAGCATCAGACGAAAACCTTGTGCACGCGCTTCAGTCGCCAGCGCCAGCGCTTCCGTCAGACCACCGGTTTTATCAAGCTTAATGTTAACCATCTCATAGCGCCCTTTCAGCGCCTTCAGATTGCTACGAGTATGACAACTTTCATCAGCACAAATCGGTAACGGATGAATAAAATTCTCCAGCGCCGCATCGTCCTGCGCAGGAAGCGGTTGTTCAAGCATCGCAACGCCTAAATCCGCCAATAGCTGGCAACGCGCCGCCAACCCTTCTGCACGCCAGGATTCATTTGCATCAACGATCAGCGTCGCATCGGGCACAGCTGTGCGAATTGCCACCATCCGCTCACTGATAAGATGGTTATCCAGCTTCACTTTCAGTAATTTCGCGCCTGCCTGCCAGAGTGTTGATGCACTATTGGCCATCTGATCAGGCGTACCGATGACTATCGTCTGTGCCGTGGTGACTGTCTCGGGAAGCGTTATGCCGATCAAATCAGCCAGCGATTGCTGCTGTTTTCGCGCCGCCAGATCCCACAATGCACAATCCAGCGCATTACGTGCTGCGCCGGCAGGGAGGATTTTTTGCAACTCCTCCCGTGTCAGCCCTTTCTCTAATTGCGGCACGACGCTCATAATTTGCGCCATTACCGAGGCATCACTTTCTCCATAACGCGGATACGGCGTGCATTCACCGGTGCCTTTAATACCTTCTTCTTCCAGTTCAACCACCACCACGCGCGCTTCACTGCGACTTCCCCGAGCAATCACAAACGGGGTATGTAAGGGCCAGGCCTCCTCAAATACCTTAACGGTTCTCATCTTTACTCCTTATTGTCGCGGTGGTCTGCGGATTAAGCGCAAATAGCGTTTGCTGTGTTATTGACAGTTAGCATAAACTAGGTGTGACGTTAACTATATGTAAACAGGAAAGATAATCATGTCACAAACCGTTCATTTCCAGGGCAACCCGGTTACAGTCGCCAATTCCATCCCGCAGGCAGGTAGCAAAGCGCAGACTTTTACTCTCGTGGCAAAAGATCTGTCTGACGTCACCCTCGGTCAGTTTGCGGGTAAACGCAAAGTGCTGAACATTTTCCCGAGTATTGATACCGGTGTTTGCGCCGCATCAGTACGTAAGTTTAACCAACTGGCAACCGAGATCGACAACACCGTTGTGCTGTGTATCTCTGCCGATCTGCCGTTCGCCCAGTCTCGTTTCTGCGGCGCAGAAGGTCTGAACAACGTTATCACCCTCTCCACTTTCCGTAACGCTGAATTCCTGCAAGCCTACGGTGTGGCAATTGCTGATGGCCCACTGAAAGGTCTGGCAGCGCGTGCCGTTGTGGTTATTGATGAAAATGACAATGTGATTTTCAGCCAGCTGGTGGATGAAATCACCACCGAGCCGGATTACGAAGCAGCTCTGGCTGTACTGAAAGCATAAGTTAATATGCCTGATGGTGTTGCACCATCAGGCATATTCACGCTTACTCTTCGTTCTTCTTCTGACTCAGACCATATTCCCGCAACTTATTGGCAATCGCGGTATGTGAAACGCCGAGACGTTTTGCCAGTTTGCGCGTGCTGGGATAATTGCGATAAAGCTGGGTTAATACCGAGCGTTCAAAACGGCTGGTGATTTCGTCCAGCGAACCTTCCATCGCATCTTCGCCCACGGCTACCGTTGCGGCGTCATAATCCGGCAACAAAATATCCTGTGGACGCAGCTCATAACCGTCCAGTTGTGTCAGTGCGCGATAGATAGCGTTCTTTAACTGCCGCACATTTCCCGGCCACGCATAACGCGTAAGTACAGTATTCAGATCAGCGGCCAGTTTCGGACGCGGCACGCCCTGCTCGTCGGCAAAGCGGGCGACGAACAGCTCGGTTAACGGCATGATGTCCTGCGGACAGTCACGTAGCGGCGGCGGATTGAGCGTCAACACGTTCAGACGATAATAGAGATCTTCACGGAACACGCCTTTTTGCACCAGTTCGACCAGATTCTTCTGCGTAGCACAAATCACCCGCACATCGACATGCACCTCATGGTCTTCGCCAACCCGACGGAAGGTGCCATCATTAAGGAAACGCAGTAATTTCGCCTGCATCCGTGGTGACATCTCACCTATTTCATCCAACAGCACCGAACCACCGTTCGCCTGCTCAAAGAACCCTTTCTTCCCTTCCGGAGCATGACCAAACAGTTCACTCTCGACCGCATCTTCCGGTATAGACGCACAGTTCAGTGCCAGGTAAGGTTTGCTCGCTCTGGGGCTTGCCTGATGACAGGCATACGCAAAGAGATCTTTTCCGGTGCCGGTATCACCCGTAATCAGCAGTGGCGCGCTTAGCATCGCCAGTTTCTGCGCCTGTTCGACAACATGCTTCATTTTCGGGCTGACAGCGACAATTTGACTGAAGGCGCTGACATCCTGGGCGGCGACATTTTGCAACTGACGGCCCATACGAATCGTTGATCGCAGCATCACCACCGCACCGGTCAGGACGTGTTGATCATTTTCATCCTGAAGATAAACAGGCGTAATCTCCATCAGGAAATTCTGCCCATTAATAACGACATGCTCGTTATGCGAATCTTGCGGTTCGCTTTCCAGCCAGCGTAAAAAATTAAAGCCGTTAATCAATTGCGCGGCGGTATGGTTGCGCAGGCGATCCAATTTTTGCCCAAAAAGCTGACAGCTCGCCGGGTTCGCCATATCCACTTTGCTTTTCATATCGACAGAGAGCACAGGTTCAGGCAACGCCTCCAGTAACGCGCTCAACGCCAGATGCTCACGTTCGGAAGGCATCCACGGGACAGTACGCACATCGGTAACACCTGCAATACGGCGTATTTCGGCCATCAGACTGCTGAAACTCTCAAACTCCAGTTCAGCAAAATTGAGGTAGATTCGCCCAATGGGGTCAATCTCAATACCGCGTAAATCAATGCCTCTTAGCACGAGTAGATCGAGTAATTCGCGGGTCAGACCGAGTCGGTCTTCACAAAAGACTTCCAGACGCATGGGAACCTTCACCTGAAAAAAGAACAATTAATATGATGATATGACACTATTTGGATAGCAGGAAGGTTTCTGTCAACAATCATTGACACAAAGACGGAAAAACGGGCACTTCGGCGTAAAGATATCCGGTCAGCACCCGATATTGCATTATTTTTCGCTGGGCGTTTTGCCTTTTTGCAGCGTCTCTTTCACCTGACCGATAAGCTGACGACGGAAATCCCCGAGGCGAGGTTTGTCATCGTCAATCCACGGCAGCGGGCGGCAAAGCTCCATAGCTTTAATCCCCAGTCGTGCCGTCAGAAGTCCAGCACCAATCCCCTGAGCTGCCCGGGTAGACAAACGCGCAGCGAGATCTTGCGACATCCAGTCCATCCCCACTTCGCGCACCAGTTCGCTGGCTCCGGCAAAAGCAATATTCAGCAATACCAGCTTAAACAGGCGCAAACGGCTGTAATATCCCAGTTCAATGCCATACAGCGTGGCGATGCGATTAATCAAACGCAGATTGCGCCAGGCGATAAACGCCATATCCACCAGCGCCAGTGGGCTAACGGCAATCATTAACGTTGATTCCGCTGCCGAACGGCTGATTTCGCGCCGCGCCTGGGCATCTAAAACTGGCTGGACCAGGTGAGCATACAGGCTGACCACTTCACGATCGTTCTGCGTTTCATGGATTGAGGCATACCAGCGCTGCAGCGCCGGATGTGACTGATCGATGCCCGCCTGCTGCGCCAGTTTTTCGCAGAATGCACGGCCTTTACCCGTGCCGTGACTGTGCAACAAATCGCGCGCTTCGTCGCGTTCATGGGCGCGCTGTCGCAAGCGCCATAAGCGCCGCCACTCTGTTACCACAGAACCTACGCCAGCGCCGATAATCAATGCCCCAGCGGCACATCCACCCAGCGCCACCCAGTCCTGGGTTTGCCAGGCGTTCATTGTCCACTGCACGCCCTGCCCGACAACGCTTGCGCCAAACAGAGCCAGCCCGCCCATCACCATTTTGCGCCACAGGCTGCGTTTCGGACGTAACGCTGCATCCATTACCGCTTCAACTTGCCCCTCTTCTTCCTGCGCTTCATCGAGCGTGGCTGGGGCAAAATTTTGCGCCTGATTTTCGTCAAAGGTCTGCTGCGCCCTGAATTTTGGATTCTGATCGACCTCCAGTGGACCGTCGAAATCAATACGTGGTTTTAACGGTTCGGTCATCGCAATTTATCTCCTATTAAAAATTCCAGCGCAGCATCAAGACGAATATGCGGTAGCGGTTTGTCGACATCCATCACCTGCGGACGAAACGCCTCAAACTGGAAGCCTTGCTTATCCCAGAACGCCTGACCAGGCAAACGTGCGGGAACTTCGCCAGGATAAACAGTGAGCGGTGCGCCATCGCTGAGTCGATTACCGCGCAGCGCCGGGATTTTCTCACCGTTAACATCAATAATTCCGCTGGTGGTCGCCTGAACAGACGCCAGCCCCAGGCAGTCCATACTGATCCCTTCGAACGCCGCATTTTGCCAGGCATCCTGAATCAGTTGTTGCAGCAATGAAACCATATTGGCGTGCTGATCGATGGTCACATGGTCCGCTTTAGTGGCAGCAAACAATAGCTTATCAATAACCGGCGAAAACAAACGCCGGAACAGGGTACGCTGCCCGTAGTGGAAACTTTGCATCAGCTGCGTCAGCGCCAGACGCATATCATTAAATGCCTGTGGTCCACTGTTGAGCGGTTGCAGGCAGTCCACCAGCACAATCTGGCGGTCAAAACGCAGGAAGTGATTCTTATAGAACCCCTTCACCACTTTCTCGCAGTAATAATTAAAACGCTCGCGCAACATTCCGGCGTTGGTGTGTTTATCGGCCTGCGCCAGTTTAGACTCGCCCCAGGCATCGACATCTGGCCATGGGAAGAATTGCAGCGCGGGCGCTCCTGCCATATCGCCAGGCAAAACAAAGCGTCCTGGCTGAATAAAGTGCAGCCCCTGCTGTTTGCAGTGATGGAGATAATCGGTCCACGCGGCGGCAATGTCTGCCAGCCGGTTTTCGTCGGCAGGCGCTAGCGGGTCCAGCCCTTCGCACATCATTCGCCATTTCGCCGACCATTCGCCGCGCTGACCATTGAGTAAGCCCGTCATCTGGCGCGACCAGCTAAAATAGTCCTGTGCCAGCATCGGCAGGTCGAGCAGCCATTCGCCGGGATAATCCACAATCTCAAGATACAGCGTGGAGGTGTCCTTAAAGTGGCGCAGCAGCGAATCGTTCGATTTAAAACGTAACGCCAGGCGAATTTCACTGACGCCGCGCGTAGGCGTCGGCCAGGCGGGAGGATCGCCATATAACTGCGCCAACCCTTCATCATAGGTGAAGCGCGGAATGCCAAAGTCACGCTGGGGAATGCGTTTTACGCCCAGCAGGCGCTCTTCACGCACCGCACTTAAAAGCGGCAAACGTGCTCCGGCATGAATATTGAGCAACTGATTAACCATCGCGGTGATAAACGCTGTTTTGCCGCTGCGGCTAAGTCCGGTTACAGCGAGGCGCAGATGTCTGTCGACACCCCGATTCACCAGCGCATTGAGTTCATTTTTAAGTCGCTTCATTGCTGTCCTGTGCTGCTCTGAAGACCAGAAAAAAAATCGTTCGTAAGAATATGAATGTGGGGGCCAGGCCATTGATTATCAACTACCCGTGTTGTCATCGACGGGCGAACTCCATAAGATGTGCAGCATTCACGTTCGGACGGAGTTCCTGACCTATGTCCCCTACTATTTATGATATTGCCAGGGTTGCAGGCGTATCAAAATCCACCGTATCACGCGTGCTGAATAAGCAAACCAATATCTCCCCGGAAGCGCGCGAAAAAGTGTTACGGGCCATTGAAGAATTACAGTATCAACCAAACAAGCTGGCACGCGCGCTGACCTCTTCGGGTTTTGATGCCATTATGGTGATTTCTACCCGTTCGACCAAAACTACGGCGGGTAATCCGTTTTTCTCGGAAGTTTTACATGCCATCACCGCCAAAGCTGAAGAAGAAGGTTTCGACGTGATATTGCAGACGTCGCACAACCTGGCAGAAGACTTACATAAATGCGAAAGCAAAATTAAGCAGAAAATGATTAAAGGCATTATTATGCTAAGTTCGCCAGCGGATGAGTCATTTTTTGCCCAACTCGATAAATATGATATTCCGGTAGTGGTAATTGGCAAAGTTGAAGGTCAATACAGCCATGTTTATTCCGTCGATACCGATAATTATGGCGACAGTATTGCGCTAACCGATGCGTTAATTGAAAGCGGGCATAAGAATATTGCCTGCCTGCATGCGCCGCTTGATGTTCATGTTTCAGTGGATCGGGTAAATGGTTATAAGCAAAGCCTGGCTACGCATAATATTGCAGTGCGTGATGAATGGATTGTTGACGGCGGTTATACCCATGAGACAGCATTAAAAGCAGCACGGGAATTATTAAGCCAGTCACCGTTGCCTGAGGCAGTGTTTGCTACTGACAGCCTGAAATTAATGAGTATTTATCGTGCGGCGGCAGAGAAAAACATTGCTATTCCGCAGCAGTTAGCGGTGGTGGGTTATAGTAATGAAACGCTGTCGTTTATATTAACGCCTGCACCAGGCGGCATCGATGTTCCGACGCAGGAGTTAGGTCAACGAAGCTGCGAGTTATTATTCCAGTTAATTGCCGGAAAACCGTCACCACAAAATATTACCGTTGCTACGCATATGTCGTTGAAATAAATGTATGCCGGATTTGGCGCTCGCCCCGCATCCGGCAATTTAGCACATTATCAGAACGAGTAATTCACCCCAACACCCGCATAATGGAATTTATCGCTGTCGCCTTCGTCGTGATCCTGCCACTCAAACGCGTATTCCAGCGAAACGGAAAGACCATTCTGGAAATCATAACCGTAAAATAAACCCACACGGTTAAAATCATGGCCTTCACGTTCAATATCATCCTGCCAGTCCCAGTTACTCCAGCGATCCAGCCCAATGCGCGTATACGGCGTCACCGAGTGGTTGCCGAGCGTCAGCGGCAAATAGGCGCGAATTTCTTGCGTGGAAAACTCACCGTTATTGCGGCTATCATCCATATTGAAACCACGCTCGAGATAATAGTTCACTCGCAAGGCAAGCGTTTCGTTGAAGGTATATTGCGGACCTGTTTCCGTTTCGACACGGGTATCAGCATAACCGGTCGTATTCAGATCGTTGGCAAATTTATACATCGACAGCCAACCGTTGAAACGTAAATCGTCAGTCAGTTTCACATCCCAGTCTGGCGCAATTTTCCAGCGCTGCATATTCGCCGTGTCTTTACCCGGTTCATCAACGTAGTGATAACCATAATTACGGAAACCACCAGTCAGACCGAAACTGAAATCATCGCTTTCGAGGAACTGATAATGTACCTCCAGCTCCGGGCGATCAAACCACGTTCCACGTTTACCCGCGCTATAATCTACCGGCCCTTCCTGATAATAGGCCAGAGAAATTCTCCACGGCCCGTTGGCGGCATTAAAATAGACAGAAGGCTCCGCCAGCCCATCCATATCTTCGCCATAACCTTCGACGTTTTCTATTTCGTACATCGCGCCGATATTAAAGTGCCAGTCGTTCTTTTCCTCGGCCTGTGCGCAGGCCATTCCCGCACACATCACCAGTGCGGTACAGAGTAATAACTTTTTCATTATTGTTCCTTGTATTATCCTAGGAGAATGCCTTCCCCCTGTATTTAGCAAATTGCTATTTCCGTTTCTGCATCAAAGAAATGACATTTAGTCATATCAAAATGAATAGTGATATTTTCTCCTGCATGATAATCATTTAACGCACCAGCACGGACCACTAACTCGTGCCCCCCAACCGTGGTGTAGAGCATAAATTCCGCACCGGTTAATTCCGCCACGCTAATTTTGGCGGAAATGTTATTTTCCTCTTGCGCGTCCGGATGAATATCTTCCGGGCGTATTCCCATTACGATGGGCTTATGCAAACTTTCCTGTGTTTTCAGAACCGCTAATTTCTCTTCGGGTATGGTTAATTTAAGCGTTTCCGTAACGAATTTATCGCCATCGATCGTGCCGCGAATAAAATTCATCGCTGGTGATCCAATAAATCCGGCAACAAACATATTCGCAGGTTGGTTATAAACCGTTTTCGGCGCACCGACCTGCTGAACAATCCCATCCTTCATAATGACAATCCGCGTCGCCATGGTCATCGCTTCGGTCTGATCGTGGGTCACGTAGATCATGGTGGTGTTCAGTTTCTGATGCAGCTTGCTGATCTCTGCGCGCATTTGCACGCGCAGCTTGGCATCCAGGTTAGAGAGCGGCTCATCCATTAAAAACACGCCCGCTTCGCGCACAATCGCCCGCCCAAGCGCCACTCGCTGACGTTGCCCGCCGGAAAGCGCGCCCGGCTTGCGTTTCAGGTACTCACGCAGGCCGAGAATTTGCGCCGCCCAGTTCACCCGCTCATCAATCACCTCTCTGGCGATTTTTTGCATCTTCAGGCCAAACGCCATGTTGTCGTAGACCGTCATATGCGGATACAGCGCGTAGTTCTGGAACACCATCGCGATATTGCGTGCTTTGGCTGGAACGTCATTCATTCGTTTGCCGTCGATCAACAGATCACCGCCGCTGATCTCCTCAAGCCCGGCAATCATACGCAGGGTGGTCGATTTACCGCAGCCCGACGGACCGACAAACACGATGAACTCTTTATCGGCAATCTCCAGGTTGAAGTCCTTCACCACATGCACCTGGTTATCGTAGATCTTTTGAATATGTTGTAACGAAAGCTGTGCCATGTTGATTCCTTTGCTATACGTTTTGCCAGAAGGCCGATAACCGCGGCCAGGTCAGGGAGTCCGTTGAGGGCAACAATAATTGCGCCCCGGTTAAGCCCGCGCCGATCCCCACCGAGCGCATACCGCTGGCGTTAATGGCTTCAATGCCCGCCTGCGCATCTTCAATGCCGATACATGCCTGTGGCGGCACGCCCAGCCCTGCACAGGCGGCGAGAAAGATTTCCGGGTCCGGTTTCGAATTTTTGAGTTGGGAAGCGTCCGCGCAGAAGGTGAAAAACTCGCGCAGCTCCAGCGCTGCTAAAATCGTCGGCGCATTCAGGGAGACAGAAGCCAGCCCAACCGGAATCTGCTGTGCTCGGAGATCTACCAGCAAATTGTGAATGCCAGGCAGCACAGCATTAACCGTCAGTTCGCGCAGTGAGTGGACGTAAAGCAGATTTTTGCGATACGCCAGTTGCGCCCGTTCCTGTGGGTTAAAATCGCCCTCTTTACCCCCGTGCTGCAGAATTCGCCGCAGGGACTCATCGCGGCTGATCCCTTTTAGGAATTCGTTAAACTGCGCATCAATGCTGATGCCAATTTCAGCGGCAATCTGCTGCCACGCCTGGAAATGCAGATGTGCGCTATCTGTGATTACTCCATCCAGATCGAAAATTACCCCTTGCAGTTTCATTCACCCTCCTGATGCGTGGTAGCGGTCCCATTGAAGGGCAAAATAAAATCCCCCAAACAGAAAACAGATTCTTCAGCGACGTAAATAAGCTGACCGTTCAAGCGCAGTGAAACGGGCGCAGAAGTTCGAATCGCAATACGCTGCGCGTCGAGAGTGACCTGTAATTCGCAGCCCTGCCAGAACAGAGGGAAAGACAACTGTTGCCACTGCTCAGGTAACGCCGGATTGAGATGTAATTCACCGTCACGCACGCTCACCCCGGCAAAACCCTGAATCGCCCCCAGCCAGATAGCGCCAGTTGCGGCAGCGTGGATACCGTCATCACAGCTATGTGGATCAGCACCAAGATCGATTTCAGTCCCCTCGCGCCAGAACTGATAACTTTGGGTCAGCAGGCCACAGCGTGCGGCAACAATGCCGTGGATTGCTTTACTTAATGACGAGTCGTGAATAGTGCGCGGTTCATAAAATTGCAGATTGGCAAGACACGATGCCGCTGAGAACTGCTCCGGCAGCATGTAATTGAGCATCACCACATCAGCTTGTTTGAGGATCTGCATCTCGTTCACTTCTGCGCGTGAATAATCCAGCAGAATGGTTTGCTTCCCCGCCGCCGCTTTGTATTTCGCCAGATTAATCACCGGCTTAGCCATAAACGAATCATCCTGCGGCAAAACGCCGTCGGGCTGAATTTCTGGCAGCAGCAGTTCTTTGAGGTACATTTCTGCACGATGAATAAACGCGTCGTCGCTACAGCCAAACTGACGAGCGATATTCAGCGCCTGCTGGACGTTGTAATACGCCATATAGCTGGTGAAGGCGTTATTATTGACATGTTCGGTATATTCATCTGGCCCAATAACATCATGAATTTCCAGACGGTCGTTAACCCTCACCGCGCGGCTAATCCAGAACTTTGCCGTCTCCAGAAGTAGCGCCATGCCTTCATGAGCAATGAAACTTTCATCCCCCGTGGTCCGCCAGTATTGAATAACCGCCCAGGCGATATCGGCCACCAGATGATGTTCCGCCTGCGCAGAGGCCACTTTTTGCCGCAACCCGGTACGAATGTTAATGGCGGCAAATTCCGGCGTCTCTTCTTCGCCACTACGCGCGCTTTCCCACGGAAACAGAGCGCCCTGCCAGCCGTTGCGTCGCGCTTTCTCCTGCGCGCCAGGCAAGTTGTGCCAGCGATAACGCAGTAAACTTCGGGCAACCGTCGGATCGCTAAACAGATGGAACGGTAGCAAAAATACTTCTGTATCCCAGAAAACGTGGCCTTTGTAGCCTTCGCCGGTTAAACCTTTCGCCGCAATGCTGCTGCGCTCATCGTGGGCAGGCGTCATGATGCGCAGGTGATAAAGCGCATAATCTAACGCTTGCTGATCGTGCGCATCGCCGCCGTTTACCGTGATACGACGTTTCTGCCACCATTGACGCCAGTTTTCTGTTGATGCTGCAAGAAGTTGGTCGTAACTCTGCTGCGCGCACATTTCAAGCTGACGAAGCGACGCACTGCCCCATTCGTCTAAAGCGGCTTGTCTGTCGTCCCGCCAGTCGATCCACACCCGTTTTTGCAGCGTCAGCGTCTCACCTGCGTGAAGCTGCGCGCAGGTATGTTGCAGTAAACGGCGCTCTTTGGCGGTATAGCATTGCTGCACATCACCGCTCACCTTACAGCAACAGCTGATGGCCACATCACTGCGCCCATCCTGGGTGGTGTAGATCCCCTGCATCAGATGCTGACCAAATACCCGCACCTGGGTTTCGTCGAGATGTTGGCGACCGTGGTTGGTTTGCGTGGCGTCAATGCCTGTTGAAATCAGCACTAACGCGTCGGCGTCCAGTGGCGTAATAGTGATTTCCAGCGCAATGAGCGGCAGTTGGTCTGCCGAAACAAAGCGACGGCTGGTGATGGTGTAACCTGCGCCGTTGCTGGTACGCCAGACAACGTTGCGACGTAATTCGCCACTAGCAAAGTTAAGCTCACGCTGCCATGCTTCGCGGGATAACGAGAAAATCTCACCATTTATGGCAATCTCCATCCCCACGACATCAGGCAGGTTCACCAGTTCGTTGATTTCACCTTTACCCGCCCGATGATAAAGCCCTGCCAGATACATGCCGCGCGTCTGGCGCGTGTAATCTTCTTCATGGCTGGCGCGAAGCCCAAGATAGCCGTTCCCCTGCGCCATCAGCGAAGCATACTTGTTCAGGGTATGCTGGCTGAAATGGGGTTCCGTTAACGTTACTGGCCTGATCATAATTCCACACGCGTCCCTGTTTCTGCGGATTGATACAACGCCGCCACCAGTTGCTGGATGATGTACCCCTGCTCGGCGTCGGCTATCATCACGGGCTTACCTTGTACGTGGTTGATAAAGGCTTCCATACTGCGCAGATGACGGTTGTCGTCTGCCATTTCCCGTTGCATCAGCGTCATTAACTCACCGTTGTTATCGGTGTAGATATGTGCCGGAAACAGCGTCGCCCCGGCTTTATCACCACAAAAGCTGACGTTCATAATCGACTGTTCGCGGATGTTGAGTGCAAATGAGGTCTCAAGCCACAGAATGCCGCCGTTATGAAATTCAATGGTGCCAAACAGCGAATCTTCGACGCTGTAGGTTGCCGGGTCCCACTCGCCAAATTGACCGCAGCTCTTTTGCGTGCCGATCTTTTGAAAGCTATGCGCAGTCACGCTTTTCACCGCTGGAAAACCCAGCACATACATCGCCGCATCCAGCATATGAATGCCGATGTCGATCAGCGGGCCTCCGCCCTGCAATTCTTTATTAGTAAAGACACCCCAGCCGGGAACACCGCAACGACGCAGGGCGCGGGCGGTGGTAACGTAAATCTCTCCCAAAACGCCGTTGGTCACCTGTTCACGCAGCTGTTGCGTATCGAGTGCAAAACGATGGTGAAAGTCGTAGGCCAGCACCTTGCCCTGTTTGCGCGCGGTATCGCACATTTCCCGCGCCTGTTCTGCCGTCATGGCGGGCGGTTTTTCGCACATCACATGGCAGCCCGCTTCCAGCGCCATCAGGGTATGTTCGTAATGAAAACGGTTAGGTGAGCAGACGCTAACCACATCAGGTTTCACCGCCAGCAGCATGGCCTGCGGATCGTCCCACACGGATGCATTCCCGTATTTTTCTGCCAGCGCCTGCGCCTGGGAAAGGCGGCTGTCACAGACAGCCACCAGTTCCAGATCATTGCGGGTGCAGTAGTACGAAGCATGAACCTTATCCGCCACCTGGCCTGCGCCGATTATCGCGACCCGCAGTGGAGAGCTTGTCATTGCACTTTTCACAAAGACCTCTTAGCAGGTACGCAACCAGGCCAAAGAATCACGGTACGCCTGGGCAGGATTTTCTGCCCGGATACGCCCTTCATACACCACATAGCCCTGATAGTTATCGGCGCGCAGCTGTTCAAACAGCGCGTGGAAATCGAGGGTGCCGCTGCCCGGCTGGTAGCGATGGTTATCGGCAATATGCACATGACCGAGCAAGTCGCGGTTGTCGTGCAACGCCTGCGCCAGGTTATCTTCTTCGATATTCATGTGATAGAAATCGCCGATAATCTGTACATGTTTAAGATCGTTTTCGACGATGTAACGACGAGCATCGGCGAGGGTGTTGATCATGTGATCCTGATAGCGGTTTAACGGTTCGAGATACACCACAGTTCCAGTCCGCGCGGCGACCTGTTCCAGTACGCGCAGGGAATCACTCACCATTTTACGATCGCCGTCAAGGCTGCGCGGCGAGGTCATCGGCGGTAAGCGGAAGGTAAACATGCCCCACGCAGCCGGAACGACGATACCTTTACCGCCCACTTCTGCCAGCGCTTCAAGAATGCGTTCGATCTGCTTTAAGCCATTAAGTCGACGCTCTTCGATAAAGTCGCCAATCCAACCGTCATAGCCACCGCAGGCGGTGGTCACCGGTAAACCGGTTTCTTTGATTGCTGCTTTGACTTCTTCGAGATTGTTGACCAGCAGTTTGCCGTCAATCTCAAAACCATCGAAACCCATCTCTTTGATATAACGAAATTTCTCCAGAATGTTTTCCGGAAAGAACGCCTGATTCTGTGTGCCGATTTTCATTCTTTTCATTCCTTTGAATTAAAACGTGACGCCCATTTTGATGCTCTGTTCCGGATGCTGGTCGACATACTGCATGTAGCTTTCCGGGCTGTTGGCAAAGGTCACCACCGGATCGATTAAATCTTCGCAATTGAGATAACCGTTCATCAGCAGTTCCCAGCAGGTTTCTTCAATACGCTTACGGCTCCAGCGCGGATAATCCGGGTTCGGCTCGCTGCACGCACGGGAGAAAACAATTTTGGCGTTATTGAAATGGGCTTCGCGTCCGAGGTTAAAACCTTCGGCAAACGGTTTGGCAAACGCGACATAGGAGATGGTGCCGCCATAGGCCAGACCGCGGAGTGCCGATTGCAGCGCGTCGGCATAGCCACTGGTTTCGATAATCACATCGGCACCCTGCTTGCCGGTCAGCGTTTTGATCTCTTTACCTACGTCAGCGCCAATGGGGTTAAGACAGAAATCCGCACCGTGGCGACGGGCAATATCACAGCGATGGGCGATAGGATCGACGCCAATTACCACCGATGCGCCAGCGCGTTTCGCCAGTTGGATGGCAATTTGACCGATCGCGCCAAGCCCTACCACCACCACAAAATCCCCTACGCGTACGTTGGCATCGCGCACGCCGCTCATGGCAAACTGCGCCGGGTCGTAGCAGACGGCGTTTTTCCAGGAGCTGCCTTGCGGCATTTTGCGCAGCTTGTAGTTATTCACTGCGTTAATGATGACCGTCTCGGAGAGCGGGCCGTAGCCGCATACGCTGTCGCCCACCGCGTAGTCGTTAACGTCGCTGCCGCACTCGATAATGTCGCCAACCACCATGTTGCCAAGCTGGAACTTGCCAAACTCAATGCCGCGCGGCGCATCTGCCGGACGCGGGGTGAACATCTGCCATTCGCCATTAAAGTCGTCATTAATAAACGGGCTGGCGGCGCGGAAATCAACCACTTCCGTCCCGTGTTTCGGCGCGCCGAAACGCACGCGGATCTTCACTTCATTGGCTAAAATCGCCCGCTCTTCATACTCAACCAGCGCAGCAACACGCGGTGCTGTGGCTACTAACTTTTTCATGTAAAACTCCTTGTAAAGAAACTGGCCGCTTTAGCCCTTCACGCCACCGGCGGTCAAACCACTCTTAATAAAATGTTCCGAAAGCGCATACATAATCACCACTGGCAATGCGGTCACCAGCGAGGCCGCCATCATCCGTCCCCAGATGTAATCAGGCGTACTGAACAGCGCGTTCAGGCCCACTGGTAAGGTGAAATTGCTGGCGCTGGAGAGGAAAATCGACGCAAACAGATAGTCGTTCCACGCCACCATAAAGCAGTAGACAAACACCGATATCAGCCCGGACATCGCCAGGGGCACGGTGATACGGAAGATAATTTGCAGACGATTGAGGCCATCCATCATCGCCGCTTCTTCGATCTCATCAGGGATGGTGTCGAAGTAGCTTTTCAGCATAAACACGGCGGTGGGCAGGGTTTGCGTCACCATGGTAATGATCAGCGCCATCTCGGTGTCGTAAATGCCAAGTGCGGTGATGATTTTGAACAGCGGCACCACCAGCAAAATGCCGGAGAACATGTACACCGTGTAAAAGCTGGCGTTGATGGTCATCCGCCCTTTAAAGCGCAGGCGGGAAAGCGCGTAAGCCCCGAGAATGCCGAGAAATACCGCCACCACGGATGAAACCACCGACACCACCATGCTGTTACGGAAGTAGTCGACAAACGGGAAAATCACCGGATTAAAAATGTCGACGTAATGCTCCAGCGTCCACTGCTGTGGCAGCAGCGTAGGATGCAGCGAGATCGCCTCTTTTGCGCTCTTGAACGAGGTCATCAGTATCACAAAAAATGGAAACAGCGTGATGATGAGAAACAGCGCCAGCCCGCAGTAAAAACCGATTCGACTGAGTGTGCGTTTATTTGTTGCCATTGAGGTTCACCCGTTTCCTGGTCAGCAGAATGACAGCGAAAATAATGATGAAAAGCACCACCGAGATCGCCGCCGCTTTCCCTAAGTCATTAAAGGCAAAGGCGGTTTTGTAGAGATAGACACCGAGAATATCGACCTTGGTCGTCAGCAGATAAACATCCGCGAACATGTAGAACATCCAGATAGTGCGCAGGGTCACCACCGTCGCCAGGACCGGCATAATCGCGGGCAGCGTGACGATGCGAAACCGCTGCCAGGCATTCGCGCCATCCATCTCTGCCGCTTCGTACAGCGATTTGTCGATGGTCTGCAAAATCGCCAGAAACGAGATAAAGGCATACGGGAAGTAGCGCCAGATAGCGAACAGCACCACCAGCACAAAACTACTGCCCGGGTTATCGAACCACAGCGGTGCCTGCTCATAGAGATGCAGAAGATCGACGCCGAGGTAGTTCACAATGCCGTAACCGTTGTTGAACATGTATTTCCAGGCGAACACCAGCGAAATAGACGGCGTTACGTAGGAAAGGATCACCAGCGAACGCGCGGTTTTGCGCAGGCGGAACTCGCGGTTGAAAAACATCGCCACGGCCAGCCCGAGCACGGTGCTGCCCGCCACCACAAGCGCGGTATACCAGACCGGTAGATTATAAAAAATGTAATAACAAGCTGTTTATAAAAGGAAAAACAACCTTTTGCGATGATTTTTTATACAGTTACTCTGTGTTTTTAACCGCTTGATTTTTTTAAAGTCTTTTTTTGTTTTGCAGAGGATTATCCCTTCCCTTATAGATCATTTCATAAACAACGGATAGTACAATGTACACACGATTGTCAAAATTCACCAATGATGGGCTCACCATCTTAAGAGCCGTAGACAAAGATACTGCGCAAGAGTTCGTTCATGAAATGCTGCAGTAAGTCTGAGAAACTCGAATGCCGGGTTTATTCAGTAAAATTTTCTGCTCATTGTTTTGTTAAATAGCTCAGAAACGACTTTCTATACCAGATTATTTTATTAATACAGACCCGACAATGTTATTCATTAATAAATACAAAGCCGGGTCTGACTTTGCACTATTTATATTTTAAAGCATCAGGACCACGAGCCTGTGCCACCTGCAACACCCGATACTGTTGACACACCACCTCCCTCGAAATGCCCCAAAAGATTTGATGCAGAATCAAAAAACAATACACTACAAAATACAGGGGTCATTGTTATCTGGAAGCTAACCGTATTTGTATACAGATCATCCAAATCATCTGTATATAAGTCACCAAACAGCACACCACCACCTGGAGATGATAATCCTCCTGCATTTCCCGAAAAATGTTTTCCACCTTCACTGGTGATCTGAGTGTCTACTTTTATATAAAATATTGCACTAGCTAATGTAGTTTTTGCTGGGTATTTATTTTCTGCCGCAGCTATCTTGCTTGTAATACAAGATACTTTATCCTTATCAAGATATTCTCCATATCTTCTTTGTACATCATCCATAATCTGCTGTCTAAGGTTTGAACATTTAGTCATAGTAGTCACCATTAAAAGTAATTATGGGATTGCAATTCATAGATTGCATTATAATTAATTGACCATAGACAGCACTTTTTCAAGTTACAAAAGTAAATAAAAAGTAAACAAAATGATAAAAGAAATATCAGAATGCCATTCATAATTCTGCAGTTACATCTGTAATAATAACTCATTGATGCTAAAGCAATAAAAGTATGAACAATCCTAATCCATATATGACGTGTGGTGCCTGTTGTGCATTTTTCCGCGTCTCTTTTTACTGGGTTGAAACAGATGATGCTGGCGGCACCATCCCCGTAACGATGACAGAACAAATCTCTCCCTACCATCAATGCATGCAGGGCACTAACCAGAAAAATCCTCGCTGTGTGGCCCTGATCGGCCAACCGGGAGTCAATGCCTACTGCAGCATTTATGAACATCGCTCATCCACCTGCAGAGAATTTCCGATGTCCGGAGAACACGGCATCGTGAATGAAGCATGCAACCGCGCTCGTGCAAAATATGGGCTACCCCCTCTTTATTAAACGCGATCATAATCACGGCAATGGCATGTTTTATATAACATTCTTAGAGGGCGTAACAACAAGCTTGTCGTTTCAAGCGATTTCTTCCGATTGGGGAGCCTGAGCGCTCCCTTTTTTTCAGCTAAAAATCAGCATACAGCCATACAATCCCGCACAGGCCACCACCGGCACCACAAAATCCATCAGGCTTGCCACATCCCACGCGTGCGGATCAAAACCGCCCCACCACGGCATCTTATGTCGGTGACCATCACCAAAACGCTTAATCCAGCGATATTCTGCCTGGGTATATTCGCGGGCAACAAAAAACGTACAGGCAATGGCTGCACCATAAGCCCAGTCACCGGTAATGCACCCAACCAGCCCCTGTACCGCCACAGCACAAATTGCATGAAGTATCGGCGTGATATCCATCTGCTATCCTTAAAACCACTCCCTGAGCGGGCGCTCTGGTGTAACCACCCACTCACGGAACACGGAATCATCAAATCCATCGTCAAGAAGACGGATATTAACAAAGTACCCTTCGTTTCGCGTGTATTCTGGTTCTCCGTCATCAGAAACATCTGTCTCCCTGAACGTAAAACCAATCTCATCAACCAGAACGGCATTCTGCAGCTCTTCGTCCTCTTCCCAGTTAAGTTTCCTGAGAAATGCCCTGAAATCTGCTTTATCACTGAAACGCAACGTGAAATCTCTCACTCCACAACCTCCCCAAGCTGCGCATCTGTTAGCTCTTTATGCCAGAGACGAAAATTCCTCACATGCCCAAATAAATGGCGTAATCCTGCTGTAGTTTGTCCACCAATGCGAATGGTTGCTGTACTCCGGATATATTCCCATTTGGTTTTAGTTTCGCTGCTTAACTTACCGTTACTGACTACACATGTGGACCGTTCGGACTTTACCCGCATACCAATAAGCATTTTTTCCAGCCCGGCATTTTCATTTATTCGTCGGTCTGAACCACCTATATCACAATACGGAAAACCGTCGTACCCACCTGATGAACCAAACCCCATTACGATCCCCGCATCTGCCTGATGCCGGTATGTGTCAAAAACACGCGGTGCTGCATTTGGCGTTTTATACCAGTTCTTATGTACCTCACAAAGAACCGTAAAAGGAAGATTATAAAGATTATTCTTAATCGGAACTGTAACCATATCGCTTGCCCGCGTTACCGGTGCCGTCCCCGTAACAATAAAAGATGATGCGCCTGTACCAGCCTCAATCTGTGGAGTGGTTACATCGAGATAATCCCCTGATGCAACCATCTGCCCTGTATCCGGAGAATACTGGACAAAACCACCAACCGTATTTTCTGTTGTATCTGCTTTTAATGTAGCCTCAAAAAATATCCAGCCAGTTGCATCATCCTTAACAGACCTTGCTGTAACACGGCTTGTCTGACCTGTCTTGCTAATTATGCGGGTGGTAAGGTTCAGGTTTGCTGCTCCTATTGATGTCCTTACCTCCCCATCATAATGTTCAAATAAAATACGAACGGCGATATTATCAACTTCACTTTTTACCCGACAGGATATAGTTACATGCTTTTCGTCCCCTGAAGTATCAACCCCTCCGGTACTCGAATACAGTCCGATAATGGTATGCGCTTTACTTGTACCAACAATCGAATCCTGTACGACAAACCGGCCATAATTAAACCCGAAACTATCTGTGCCTGTTTCTGTAACGTCCAGTGAAGTTGACTTATTCCACTTCGAAGGGTCTGTACTGTTCTGGAAGAAGTTCGTTCTTTGCCCCTCAATAAGCAGGCCATCACACTCAAATCGTGGCTCATTAATTTCCGCCGTTTTCAGTTCGCCAGATTTGTTGATATATGTTGCCGTTGATGCGCGACTGAAATTAACCTGTTTATCACTGGCAACCTGAACCACATTATCACCAATCTTCACTTTTTTATAACCCGGAGAATAGCCCGTAATCATATCCAGCGAATCATTAAAGGGTATCCACACATCCGGCAGCGGCTGTAAAACATATCTGTACGGCTCTGCTGTCTGGTTTGCGTATTCTCTGGCAGCATCTTCACTTGCTTTTGCTGCCGTCTGGCTTGCTGCCGATGCTTTCGCCGAGTTCGCCGCCGCTGTTTCGCTCACCTTTGCGTTGGCTTCACTGTCTTTGGCATTCGTCTCACTGGTTTTCGCTGCCGTCTGGCTGGATTTTGCGTTTTTTTCGCTGGCCTTTGTGGCTGTCTCGCTATTTTTCGCGCTGGTTTCTGATTTTTTGGCTGCTGTCGCGGAGTTTGCCGATGCAGTCTGCGAGGCCGCTGCCGCCTGTGCGCTGTTAGCTGCATTCGTTTCTGAGGTTTTCGCCGCGTTCTTCGATGATGCCGCTGCAGTTTCGGATTTCTTTGCTGCCGCTGCGCTCTGTGATGATGCTCCGGCATGACGTGCCACTTCATTCACCATCAGCTCAAAACGGCGCAGTGCCTCCGGCATGACATCATCTTCCGTCATGGCGCCGAGAAAATCATTCAGCGTACCTGGTCTGGAACCTTCATAGACGGTAATGGTCCCGGCATGTGAAGGCGGAAAATCTTCAACCAGCAGGGTGACGCTGTACTGGCCATACTCAACATCCATGCTGTAACGCCCGGCTTCATCCGGATTTTCAGAGGCCACCGTGTTCACCACCACCGTGCTGCTGGTTCGTCTGGCCTTCAGCACAATGGTGCAGTTCTGTACTGGTTTTCCTGTGCCATCTTTAAGCACGCCAGAAATTTTTACTGTCATACTTTTCCACCAATAAAAAAAGCCCGCAGCAGTGACGCCACGGGCTTCAGGACAGTGTAACTTTACGTTTCCTCAAACGCAGTTCACCCCATAAAGTGGATGAACCTGCGTATCATAACAATATTTACAGAAGATAAATCGGCGTCTGTTGTCAGAAACGGTATCCGATACCAACAATAAATGCATCCGTTCGCCAGTCGCCACTGCCGGAGCCTTCATAAGCAATATCAATGGCCACGGATTCGGTCGGGTTAAACTGCACGCCAGCTCCCCACGCCAGAGAGGTATTGCTGTGGCGACCGTCATCACTTCCGGTCAGCACGTCGTGCGTTTTCCCCTTGTTGTCAGTTACGCGGAGATAATCCCCGGAGAAAGTCGACACACGGCTGTAAGCCACACCCGCCATCGAATACGCGCTGAACCATTCATTCACGCGTACAGACGGCCCCGCCATCACGCTGAACCAGCGGTTACGCACGGAATCTTCATGCCAGCGGGTATCGCTGTAATGCGTTTTTTGCTCATCTTTGGCATTGGCATAACTGAATGACGTCACCAGCCCCAGCGTGTCCGTAAACTCATAACGGTATTTCACGTTAATCCCGTTCAGATCATCGCTGCCAGGCATATCAGTATGGGTCTGAAGATACCCGGCGCTTAGTGTGGACTGATGCTCTGCTGCGCTCGCTGGCGTACCAGCGGCAACCAGCCAGACTACTGCGGACAGAATAACAGCACATAATTTACGCATAATTACCTCTCGCTTTTCTGCAATAAAAAAGGCGCCATTTCTGGCGCCCGTATTGGGGTTATAAAATTCAGCTAATCGTGATGCCTGCAGTGGCTTTCTTCATCACAACAACCAGCAAATCGCTGATACTTGCTGTGGGATACCAGCCATTTACCCACCATGCTGATACAGAAAACTCCAGCGTCATGTGACCGCGACCAGCAGGCATATCAATAACACCACTGTAAACCAGCGTATTATCCAGCGCGGTACGGTTATAAATTTCAGCACCGTTTTTCTTCACTATCAGGCGGCATGACGAATAAGTATCGCTGTTCTCCCGCTCATGTCTGGCACCGCTGAAAGCCACCGCCGGAATAACAATCTGCCGGTTAAACGGCTGATCGTCATAAACCCTGACGGTAATGGTTCCTGATGGCCAACGCTTCGGTGCACGGGAGTCACGAGGGAAAGCCTTACCCACTGTTTTAACGAGATCGCCTTCAATCTGGTTTGCAGACAGTTTCCCTCTGATGACACAGTTCTCGTTAATGGTGACATTATTGAGCGTGCCGGTATTCGCCGTGATGGCTCCACTGATATCCGCATTGCGGGCTGTCAGCCTGCCATCCGGCGTCAGGGAAAACGTCGGAGGATTGCCGGATGACGTGATGCTCACCGCAAACAGTCGCTTCAGGAACACGTCGTTCATGAACAGCTGATTCCCCTGCGCCACAAACAGCGGCGTGGTGTTGCCGTTCTCCGGGGTAATCATCGCAATGCGATCGGCCTGCAGCAGAATGTTACTCAGGGTCTGACCATCAACATCCTCAATCCCCGCGCCAATCCCGGCCACATAGGGAATACCGTTTTTTGTTTTCTGCACCTTCAGCATATACATGGCATTCAGCTCATTGCGCGTGTCTGACTGAACCCGCTGGATTTGCTGTATGGTCACGGCCTGGTCACCCAGCTTTTTATCCGTGGTCGAGGTAATTTCACTCCCTTTTTTATCCACGTACTGGCGGACCTGTGCTATCTGTCGGGCGTTTTCTGACTGCCCCTGGCTGACAGTCTGTGAGATTTCACTGCTCACCCGGTCCACTTTCTGGCTCACCTGCGCGATGGCCAGTGTCTGGTCCTCATTCTTTTTCGCAACCAGCTGCGTGAGGCTGTTTTCCGCCTTCCCGATTTTCCGGGTCACTTCTGCGATATCCGTGTCCATCCGCTGACGGATATCTTCTTCCAGTTGCGTGACCTCCGTACGCAGCGCTGAAGCATCAATGCGCTCTTTCAGTGCCTGGCCCAGAAGCGTCTCATCTATCAGCCCCCGGAAAATTTCCAGATACCCTTCACCATCATTGCTGGGCTGCCCGCTGGCTTCCACAAAAGCAGATTTTCCCACCAGGTTGACGCTTCGCACGTAAAACCAGAAATCCGTCCCCGGCTTAATCCGGCTCCCCTGGACAGTCCACTGACTGCCGGTCCCCAGATAACGGGCAGATTTTTCCACCTGTGCTGTGTTCGTGATGCGTTTTTCTGAGAACCAGAATTCAAACTGTACCGTCGGGTCATACACCGCAAGACGCGGGACCGCCGTTATCTGAAAATACCCCGGCGTCAGTTCAATGGTGGCGGGTTTTGCTGGCGCGTTAATCCGGAAGGTGGTGGTGGCCGGTTCGCCCTGCTGGCCATAACTGTTAATCGCCCTGACCGTCAGGGTGTATTCCCCCAGTGGCAGGCCACTGAAACGGTGCTCCGTATCGGCAGTGATGGCGGTGGTCACCAGTCTGGCATCCGCTCCCTTACCACTGGTCAGGCGCAGACTGAAGCGCACACCCTTCACCACCCGCGGCGTGTCCCATTTCGCCTGCGCCAGATACTGGCCGTCAGCTGCGCTCACCTCCACCGTCAGGTGCTGCACTGCCGGTGGGATGACGCTGTTCAGGGAACCTGACTGCGGCTCAAAGCGGGCACCGTTATCCACGATGGCTTCTTTTTCCGGTACGTGCTGCACCGCCGTGATGGCAAAGGTGCCGTCCGTGTTTTCCCGGACGGAGACACAGCGGAACAGGCGACGGCGCAGTGACGGCAGGGAGAGTCCCCACACCCCGTATGTCTCCACACCATCAGGCAGGGTACTGACCTGTATCCGGTCCGGCGCGGGGTGTTCGGTGATGTCCACACTCACCGGCTTACCACTGCCGTTAATCAGGTTCACCGTGGCGGCACCGGTCTCCGGCAGTGTCACTTCACGGTCCAGCGTCAGGGTGCGGGTGGCAGCATCAATGGACAGGACACGTCCGCCGGTCAGGGTCCCGGCATAGTCGTTATCACAGATTTCAATGATGTCACCGGGTGTGTGCCGCAGCCCCTGAGACCCGAGCGTGAAATCCACCGTCTGCGTTTCCAGCAGTTCGGTCTTTATCACCCACAGCCCGGCACGGTGGGCCTGACCGCGGCTGGTACAGCCGAACGCGTCCATCTTCAGCAGGTTGCGTCCGTAGCGCAGTATGGCTTCCGGGTCTTCCACCAGTTCCGTGGATGTCTGCCAGCCGTTCTGCGGGTCGGTGTAATTCACCTCCACCGCCGTGTGCCGGTCCTTCAGGGCACTGAAGCTGTAGCGGAATCCCACGCCGTTATCATCCACCACCACATCGCTGTTGGTGTACGGCCACACCACATCCGACGGGCGGTCCTGAACGAACGTCAGCGTCTGACCGTTCCATACCGGCATACAGCGCATCGCAGAGCAGAAATCACTGAGAACGTCCCACGCCTTACGCTGTTGTGCCAGGTACGCATTAAAGGTCATCCGCGGCTCGGTCCCCCCGAAACCATCCGGGACCGTCTGGTCGCAGTACTGCCCGATGGCATACAGCGCCCACTTGTCCACATCCGCCGCCCCCAGACGTTTTCCCATGCCGTAGCGCGGGTGAGTCAGCATGTCCCACAGACACCAGGCCGGATTGTTGCTGTATGCCGGTTTCAGACTGCCGTCCCAGATACCACTGTACGTGCGTTTTTCCGGGTCATAGTTTGACGGCACCTGAATGATGCGACCGCGGATATGGTAGTTCACCGTCATCTGCTGGCCGCCGAACTGCTCCGCATCCACCTGCAGCCCCACAATGGCCGTGTTCGGGTAGCACTGTTTCACATCGATGATTTCAGTGTACGATGACCAGAGCGTTCTGTTCTGCAACTGGTCCGTGGTGCTGTCCGCCGTCTCCCGGACCATCCGGATGTTAAAGGGCCGGGGCGGCAGATTATCCAGAATCACCGAGGCCAGGAACTGCGAGGTGGTCTTGCCGTTAATGGTGACATCCTTTTCCGTCACCCAGCGGCCATTACGCTGTAACTGAATCAGCAGGCGGACGGATGCCGGGTTACGGTCGCCCTTTGACGTGGTCTGCACCAGTGACTGCACCCCGAAGGTAACCCGCAGGCGGTCAATGTTCGCGGACGTAATGGTGCGCGTCACCGGCTTTGCCTTCGTCACTTCCACACCCAGTCCGGTTTCAGCTCCGGAGGACTCAAAGCCTTCCGGTGGTGTCTGCTCCTGCTCCCCGGCACGCCAGACCGCCGTCACACCGTGTATCACGGGATTGCCGTCCGTGTCCGTCAGCGGGGTTTTGTTCACCAGAATACTCTGCAGTCCCTTCACCGGACCTTCTATCGGTCCCTCACCAATCGCATCAATCACACTCATCATCTGCGTGGATTTGAGATTATCCTTCGCCTCACGAGGCGTGTGTGCCTTACCGCCACCTTTTCCCATACAGCCTTCCCCTGAATAAATTAACCGCCACTTGCCATTCCGTACAGAAGTCGGATATCCTTCGCCCGAAAAGCATGAAACACATTTCTGCCATGCTAAAGAGAAACCCCGGTATCAGCAGATACCGGGGTTTTCTTTCATGCCCACCGATAATCCTGTTGGTTAAAACCGGTAATGGCATAAAAATTCTGAATATCTTCACATTTTCACAAAATCCCTGTGGCACTTATAATTTCTCTGCGTTAATTTTTTTTGTCGTGACATAAGAATAATTATCTATAGTTGATCTTCGTAACGCTCCCGCAGCTCCGCAACTCTGCGGGATTTTTTTATTCTTTTTACCCCTGCCGCCCGATAACCACGACCTTTCCGCCCCCGCCTTCATCACGGGTGCTGATGTCCTGGGATATACGGCGGGAGCCAACCAGCATTTCCCCGTAAGGCACCGGCATCGGGTTCCCCTGGGCAATCATGTTATCCAGCGAGGAAAAGTACGTGTTCTGTCTGCCGTTATCCGTTACGCGGTAATCCGGTGTTTTTGCCTTCGGGGCCAGCATCTGTGCCACACCGCCCAGTATCATGCTGGCCCCCAGTGAAAACAGCATCGTGGTGGCAGAAAAACCACCGGCTGCCAGGGCTGAACCCCATAACGCCATCGAGGCACCGGCCGTGAAGAAAGAGCCCACGATGGCTGCCGCCCCCAGCACAATCTGCAGTCCGCCCTTTCCGGCTCCGGCCAGTCGCGGCACAATGTGGATGACCGTTCCCTCACCCAGCTGTTCGTGAAGACGGGCGTACACCGCCTCCGGTGCCGTGTCATCACCGGCAATACGTATCTGGTACCAGCCTTCGTTCATCTGACGGCGAAAGCCCGGCACCTGTAACGACAGGGCACGGATGGCTTCCGCTGCCGTGTTCACATACAGGCTGAGGCGGCGGCCAAATCGTTGCAAATCCCCGTGAAGGCAGATGCGTGCCAGTGGCGGTGACGCCAGACAGAATGCGTTCGTCGTTGCCATTTTTCGGAATACCTCTCCCGTTTACTCAGTTGTTCAGGCAGATGGTGAAGCAGCTCACCGTTGCCGCAGTAAATGGCGGCATGGTTCGGTACCGAAGCACCAAAGCAGCACAGCAGAATATCGCCCGCCTGTGCAGAGGACAGGGGCACCCGGTAAAAGCCGGTGACCGCCATATTGTCCAGGTAAAGGTTCTGACCGTTGCGCCACCAGTCATCCTCGCGATGAAAATCCGGCATTTCAGTCCCCGCCAGATGGTATGCATCCCGGAACAGGGTGTAACAGTCCGTCACCCCGTGCTCAAAGCGCCGTCCCGTCAGGTGCGGCACGCAGCGGAATTTGTGAATGTCACCCCGGCAGACCAGCCACCAGGGCAGTGCGCTTTTTATCTGCAGCCGCTGGTCAGCCTCGCTCAGCCAGGGCAGCCCACCGGGATGACTGTGGACCAGTGCCACAATCTCCCCCTGCATCTCTGCCCGCAGCCAGTCTTCCGGTGCAATACGAAAATACGCCTCCGGCTCTGCAGAGATATTCACACAAGGGATATACCGCTCCCCCTCCGGCGTTCTCACCACTAAGCCGCACGACTCCGCAGGCACACACCGCCGGGCATGCGCCAGAATCGCTGATTCTGTCTGTGTCATTGGATTTACTGCGAAAGTTTGTTAATGGAAAGGAAACCGCCAAAATTAGCCACCATGCCGCGCATCTCACACCCGCGCATGCACTTGCTGCATCTGTCCTTACGGATATCCGTGGTGGGGTTGTCGAACTCATCCGCCACCGCAGGACCGTTATACCCGCATTCATCTCCCCGGTAATCCCACATACAGGTGTTCGCCAGCATGATGCGACCGGGAAACAGCGCCCCGTCCGTCTCGGTCGGTGTAGCCAGCACAAACGAGGCCGTCATGGCTGTCAGCTGCGACATCTGCTCCACCACCCAGCGGTCACTCAGCTCCTGCTCCGGGTCCGCCTCCGGATTGCCCGCAACGAAATTCACCGCATCCAGAAAACGGGCATACACCCGGCGGCGGACCACCGTGGCCCCCACCAGACTCTGCAGGTCTTCCGCCATCCCGGTGACCAGACCGAACAGATTGGACACCGTCAGCGACGGTCTGGCACTGCTGCCCCGGCCGTTCATCTCAAAACCGCTGCCGTCAATCGGGTATGCCTCATACTTACGCCCCTGCCAGGTGACCGGCTCCCCTTTTTCATTCAGCTCATTACAGAAAAAATACCGCTCACCGCCCTGTACCGTCAGGTCGATTTCCCAGAGTACCACCCGCGGTGACTGCTCTGATTTAACCGACTCGTTCAGACTTTCTTCGTGAATATCCTGCATCAGTTCACCACCTGCTCAATCGTACAACTGAAATCACTGTACCTGGCGTTATCTGTGACGCTCCACTCCCGGCATACCACCCTCACCGTCCGGTTATGTTTCGGCGGTCGCCACAAAAAGGCACGGTAACCACCATGCCAGGATAAAAATTCATCCAGCCAGCGCCGGGTTGGTTCATCCGTCACCCGGAACACCGCCTGAAACGTCTTCAGTCTGGCATTAAGTCCCGTCGGTCGGCGCTGTTCATAACCGTCACCAAACCGAACCCTCACCACCGACGGTTTCTCACTCACCTGCATCCCTTCACGCGGGACCAGATGCAGCGTTTTTATCTCAGCCACTCAGCATTCCTCCGTCACGTCGCATGGACAGCATCACCGCCTGCACCCGCTGGTCAATCAGCTGCACAAGACTGCCTGCCGCCTCCGGCCCTATCTGTCCGTTAGCCCCGTCATTCTGAATGGCGATGTGGTAGACCGGGGAATACACCAGACCGGCACTGCCGTTCATACTGCCCACCGCGCGTACGCCCAGCGAGCCATCCGCCGCCCGGGTCAGGGGCATAATGGCTTCAGGTCCGGCTTCCCCCATCAGCCCGGCCCCTTTTGCAAACGCAAAGTACGTGGGCGTGTCCACAATGCTGTTGCTGTACGCACTCAGGTTTGCCGAGGTATACACGCCGCCTTTTGCATTGGCCACCGCACCGCCCAGCCAGTCACCAATGCTGCCAATAAATCCTCCCGCACCGGACATACCGTTTGCCGCCGTCTTAATTCCGTTGACAATCGCGGCATTCATAAGAACTTTTGAGATTTCCTGCAGTACGGATGAGGCCCAGTTGCGCCATTCCACTTTGTTTCCGTTCAGCATCTCCGTGATGTTATTCACCAGTCCTGAAATCCCCTCCGTTGCCAGCTGTGCTGCCTGAGAGGCGTAATCGGATGCATTGTCCACCCAGTTACTGAGCCCCTCCTGCAAGCCTTTCTGCCAGTCCGCACGCTGCGCATCCGATTCGGCATAAAAGGCTGCCTGGTCCTTAAGGCGTTCGCTCAGATACTGCGCGTTCTGTGCCCGTGCCTGTCTGTAAAAATCCTCACTGATATCCCCGGTCTGATACTGAGACTGAAGGTCCGCATCCTTCTGGCGGAAGCTGTCGCGGATCTGCTGCAACTCCCGCATGCGTTCCCTGGCTCGTTCTCCCTGCCCGTACCCCAGCAGTTCGGCTTCATTTGATGCACGCGCAGCCACATTATCATTCTTCAGGGTCTCTTCCCGGGATCGCAACTGTTCCCGGATTTTTTGCTGGTCAATCAGGGCCGCGTTACGCAGCAGTTCCTGCTTCTGCATCTCCGTCAGGGTTTTCAGTTCTCCCTGCGCAGTCTGGTACTTCAGCTTCGCCAGTTCTGTATTCTGACCCGCCAGTGCCAGTTGCTCTTTCTGCTGTTTCAGTAGCCGGGAAAAACTGTCTTCCGCTTTTTCCGTCTCTGATTTTCCACCCCGGGATTTAGGTTTGTTCGCCTCGTTATTACGCCAGGCTTCCAGAGCATTACTGATATAACGCTGTCTCGCCTCCTGATACGAATCCCCCACAAAACCGAGGTCATCGGCCGCATACCCCAGCCGGGCACGCTCTTTTTCTTCCCCTTTCAGTCTGGACAGGGCCAGCTCACGCTCTGTTTTTGTCAGGGCGCTCTGCTGTTTATTATCCAGAGTGGTCTGTGGCAGCCGTAACGGCACATTCACCAGTCCCTGCCGCTGCTGAAGCAGTTCATTCCCCAGCCCCAGCAGACGGTTGAATTCCGTATGCTGACCGTTCATAACCAGCATGGACTGGTACACCTTATTCTGCTCTGCCGCCTGCTGACGAATTAACGCCACACGACGGTCTTCCAGCCCGGCAAGCACATCCTGAATGGACTGCGCTTTTTCCTGCATCTGTGCCAGACGGGACTGCTCAACGGCAAGCTGCTCTGTTGCCTGAGAAAGCCCTTCCGTTACGGTCTTCACCGATGTCAGATGGTTTATCATGAATCCGTCACCGGTTGTCCAGCCAGGGTTAGCCAGAACATACTGATATCCAGCGATTTTTTCCTGCAGGGATTTCACCCGGCTGGCCTGTTCATCAATCAGCCGGTTCTGCTCTGTCAGCGCCGCCCGTGTTCGTCCTTCATTATCTGAGGCTTCAGGCAAAGACATTGACGGCGTTTTATGCGCGATTTCATCTATCGTCAGTGCATACTGGCGCGCTGACTCCCTGGCCTGCTCCTGATTCTGGTACAGCGTATACCATGCTGCTGCCCCCAGCATCACCAGTCCGGGTACGCCACCAACCAGTCCCAACGCACCAGTCATCAGACGTGAACCCACCGCCGTTGTACTGTTCAGCGCATTCTGGGCTGCGGTTCTGGCAGCAATATTTCTGTTCAGGCGTTCCTGTGTGGCCGCCAGACGGGCTTCTGCAGCAATCTGCATCTCCGTCCCGCGGGCTGCCGCCACAGCCTGCTGTGCACGGTACACGGCTGCCCTTGCCCGCGCCGTGGCAATCTGCGTCCCCCTGAGCTGTGCTTCCGCCAGTGCCACTTCATTACGTGCTGCCGTCACAAGTCCTGCCGTGGCAGACACCGCTCCGGAGGCCATATTGCCAAAGTACCGGGCAACCCCGACGGCAACCAGCGCCCCCGCTGCTGTTGCCACTGCATCAATATGTCCGGCCACACCATTCAGCACGCCGGAGAGCGTTTTCGTCGAGCCGCTGGCTTCATTCACACCGCCCACCCAGGCCATAAAGGCGTTTTCCACCTTCGTGATACTACCGGAAACCGTTTCCGGCATGGCCGCATATTCATCACGTAATATCCCCAGCTGGCTGATTAACGCAGGGACCACTTTATCCGCTGTCAGTTTTCCGTCATCCGCCATTGCCTTCAGATCTTTACGGGCCACACCCATCCCCGCAGCAAGCGCGCGGATCACCCGGTCGCCATTTTCGTTAACAGCATTAAATTCTTCGCCACGCAGTACACCCTGTGCCAGTGCCTGGCTGAACTGGGTGATCACCGAACCGGATTCCGCAACTCCAGCCCCTGACAGTTTCAGTCCTGTCGAAATGGCCTCCGTCACCTTCAGCACATCATCAGCACTGTAACCATATTCACGCATTGAGGCTGCCGAGCGGGCAAACAGGGCCGCATTATCTGAAAATGCCGTGCCCGTCCGCTGGCTGATATCCATCAGCACTTTCTGTGATGACGAAAATTCATCGGATGACTGCGACGCCTGTTTCAGTCGGGCATTCACGGAACTCCATTCATCGGCCAGAGAAATCAGGTGCCCGGTGGCAAAGGCACCGGCAAATGCCCCCGCCGTTCCGGCAGCTGAAGCGCGGATTTCCGTCAACTGGCTGTTCAGCTCAGCCAGGGCGCGTCGCTGCTCCCGGGCGACTGCGGCAGCCTGACGCCCGCCATTCTGCAGGGTCCGATAATATTCACTGCCCATGCGGGAAGCCCGCTGGATCTCCGACTGGAATGACTGCGAATTTGCCGAAATTTTGATAATCAGTTCACGTAACGTCGCCATTCACCTTTCTCCGGGCGTAAAAAAACCGCCTCAGCGGTTCTCATCATTCATGACTGTGCTGCAAAGTTCAGCGCGTCTTCCAGCGCCGCAAACGGATCCACCTCCGGCTTATCCTCATCCTCGCCCCAGCAGAGCATGGCGTCCTTCAGTGCAACATTCATCCCCTGTGCCCCGAAAACCGCTTTCACGATCTGTGCATTACGGATATCCCCGCGCTCATCACCCAGCGGGGATACCCTGTCGAACTCCATCCACATCATCGCCTCGCTCGCACTCAGGCTGTGCCGCAGTTCGGATAAGGTGCGCCCCAGACGGAGCGCAAGTCGCATCAGAAAGCGAATTTCCGGGCGGGCTACTTTTTTCTGGCCGACTCTGCATCAGCGATCAGTTCCAGTGCCTGACGCAGCAACCGGGCATGTACCGGACCATAGACGGCCAGCACCTGCTCACGGTCGTCCGGAGTGAACACCCGCTGCAGATCCGTATCACACAGGACATCGCAGAACAGCGTCACATCCGCTTCCAGGTTACGGCGGGTTTTCGCCACCACCGACAGGGTATCGTCATCCTCTCCATCACCATTGAGCACTTCCTGCCACAGATACCAGGCCTCTGCCGAAGGCTCCCGCAGCACCACGCTGACATTACCCCATTCCGGCACCTTCACCGTTTTATGACGAAACCCTGACAGTCTGGCCAGCGCCAGCGTTTTCAGATCCTTTTTCATGATGACCCATCCCCTTATCAGGCGGCTGCGCTCACTGTCACGGTGCATTCAAAAGACGTCACACTCTGTGCTTTCTCTGCCGAATCGGTCACCACGCAGGTATATTTCCCCGCATCAGCGGACTGCGCACCTGGCTTACTGAAGGTGTCTGTCGTCTGCCCGTCAACCGGCTGACCATCCTTCTTCCAGGCGTATTTATACGGCGGCGTTCCCCCGTTGGCACTGACTGACATTGTCAGCAGCGCACCGGTATTCACGGTAAGTGTTTTATCCAGATTTTTCACAAACGCCAGCGGTACCACAAAGGACACCGGTTTGCCTTTCAGACGCAGTGAGAACGTTGCAGCCACCACGCCGTTGGTACCGGATGACCAGGTGTGCTGACGCACTTCCGCCAGGAATTTAAAGCCCTTACCGGACGGAAACAGCACCTTAAACGCATACAACGCGTCATTGTCATAGGCATCACGCAGGGCGTTCTGGGCCTGATTCAGATAAAAATTACCCGACATGGAAATCTCAGACGACGCCCCCAGACCGTTGATGTTCTCCTGCTCTGTGGAGCAGAGCGTGGTCACATCAATATCCTGTTTCTGACCGGCGGTGAACTGGACTTCCTTGATGGTGCAGTCCAGGCGCAGATATTCCGCCTTATCCATAGTTTCAGCAGTCGCCGGGGCAGATGAAATCATCACCTGCGTCAGCTGTGAGCGTTCATACAAAGCAGACATTCTGCCTCCTGATAATAAAAAACCCGCACGCGGCGGGGTATGGTTTTGTAGAAAAAAAGAAAAAGTCACACCGTGACCTGAAACTCCAGGGTTGCACGGTAACAGCGGTTTTCCGGAATATAGTCCTGCATTTCACTGACGGATCCCGGGGCCAGCAGCATTATGGCTTCACGGGCGTCCTGACGTATCTGACGCGCCTGCGTCACAGTCCCGGCATAAACGTCTATCTGCACCGACACTGAGGACTCCGCCTGCCCGCCCATCACGTCCGCTGACACCGATGAAATCAGGCTGAAAACCACCCACGGAAGCGCCACCGACGGCCTGCCATCCAGCAGGGGGACCACATACGGGTACACCTGCCCGCCGGCAAGATGCGCCAGATGAGGATACAAATCCGCCTCCGTCATCGTCTCAGTACCTCATCAATGGCCCGGTTCATCCGCGCAATCGCCACCTGAGCTGCCTGTTCACTGCGCACATCAAACGCCGGGCGCACAAACGGGTGCGGTGGCATATTCACGGTCCCCATTTCCACAAACCGCCAGTAGAAAGCATTGCGCGGGTTATCCGCCTTCATGGTGTTATCGCTGTTACCGGTGTCCGGATTAACACCACGGATATGGACACCGGATTCCATCCCGCCATCGCGGGAGCGCCGGGAAAGGATCACCACATTGCGGCGCAGTTTTCCCCTGCGTACCGGTGCCCGTGACACCACTTCTTCTTTCAGCACATTCGCACCCGCACGGGTTGCCTCACGCAGCACCCGGTTATTTTCCGCACCACTCAGAAGCTGCAAATCGCGGCTGATGTCCTCCAGCCCCGAAAAATCCAGCAGGGTTTCGATCATTTTTCCCCTCCCAGCCGACAGAGAATTTCCAGACGCCCGCCGGTCGTATCCGGCACGGGCAGCCCGACAACGTTCAGGATCCGGTCACGCCATGGACCACTCAGCACATGAAGTCGTGACGCTGCTGTGATTTCCCGGCCGGACTGACCGCGCACCCAGATGCGGATTTCCGCCTGAGCCATTTCCGCACCGGACTGCATCCGCTCCCGGCTGCTCCTGCCCCGGATATCCGCATGAATTTTCCCGCATGACACCCACTCTTCCGTCATTTCTCCGGCAGCATTACGGGTTAACACCGGGTTCAGAACACTTATCATCTGTGTCAGACGACCTGCAGATATTGCCATCCCCCCCCTCCTCATAACACCGTCGGACAACGCAAATCGTAAATCAGCACGGACACAGAAAACGGCAGTTCCCCCTGCACGAGGTCTTCCCGCTCCGCAAGATCCGGATTCCGGTACAACATCCCGGTCAGGCGCATGGCAGCCCCCTTCATCCGGGTTAATGCCTCGCCCGGGATCAGTTCACCGTCCTCACGGATTACCTTATCCCGGCTGCCCTGAATGTAGGCCAGCAGCACAGCTGTAGCCTGACGAACCTTGTCCATCAGCATGTCATCATCCGCGTCATGGTCAACACGCAGATGAGCCTTGATTTCTTCCAGTGTCAGTAATGCTGTCACTTTCCACCTCCTGCATCCCGCCCTCGTTTTGCAGCCAGGGTCCAGCCTGATGAATGAGCTTCTCCGGGTTTATCACCGGTCATGCTGTTGCAGTGCCACAACGAGCCCCCCCACGTCACCGTATCGCCGGGGTGGTAGGTTTCGCCGGTTCTGAATACACCGCGATAGAGCATCACCGGCAGGGAAAATGTTTTTTCCGTACACTGGCCACTGCTCTGCCGGACCACCACAGTGAACGACCGTTCGCCGGTCATGCTGACGTCAATATCGGCCACCCCGTCAACCAGGCATTCCCATCCCCGCATCCCGTGCGTTTTTTCATACGCCCGCCAGAGTCCGCCCTGGTGTGTGGCATACGTGCCCCGGGGAAAGGATTTTTGCTCATCAATCGCCGGGAATATTTCCAGTGCCGTAGCATCACGCCCGTCCTGTGGAGCCGGCAGGGCACTCACCGCATCCAGAACCGCCTTCTGCAGAACTTCCGGATCGTAGTCACGACCGTCGCGCGGAACGGGGATATGACTCACGGCATCCGTCACCATCTGCTCGAGCATCGGACGCACATCATCCGGTGTGATACTTTTTCCATCTGCCGGTACCGGAAGTTTTCCGACAGCGTCATTCACCGCCCTCAGCAGCACCTCCGGATCATAATCACGACCATCGCGCGGAGCAGGGATATGACTCACTGCGTCCTTCACCATCTGCTCGATCATCGGGCGTACATCATCCGCAGTGACACTTTTACCGTCCGCCGGTACCGGTATTTTCGCGACCGCATCATTCACCGCCTGCTGCAGCACCTCCGGATCATAATCACGACCATCGCGCGGAGCAGGGATATGACTCACTGCGTCCTTCACCATCTGCTCGATCATCGGGCGTACATCATCCGCAGTGACACTTTTACCGTCCGCCGGTACCGGTATTTTCGCGACCGCATCATTCACCGCCTGCTGCAGCACCTCCGGATCATAATCACGACCATCGCGCGGTACCGGAATGGCCCCCACGGCGTCATTCATCATCGCCTGCAGAACAGGGCGCACCTCATCCACCGTCACATGCTTCTGTAACAGAGCAGACAGGGAAGCCAGTTTCTCTTCAAACGCCCCCGACTGTGCGGCCATCTTCTCCTCAAATGTGCGCTGTAAATCCGCCAGCACCGTGGCGAATTCTTCACCCAGCGCACGGATAATGGACAGTTCACGCTCTGTCATTTTCGCAGTATCCCCCTGAACATCGCCTTCACCGCATCACGCTCTGTTTCGCTTATGGCCTTATTACCGTCAGATGCGCCGTCAGGCAGCTGTGATGAAACTGTTTTCCCGGTCGACGCGAACGGATCCTCACGGGCATCACGACGGGACAGCGCCTCCAGACTGTAGTTCTGCTGCTGAAGATACAGTGCATCACCGCCGGCCAGAGGCGGCAGGTTCTCCCGTTTACGGGCCTCATTGGGCGTGAGAAGCGTATTTTTCACCGCATCCCCCAGCGTTTTCATGCGCCGCTCACTGTCCATTCTCAGCAGCGTGGTGACATCAAATTCTGTACTCTCGTTTTCCCCCGTTTCCAGCGCCTCATCCAGTAACAGTTCAATGGACTCAATCAGCGTCTGCAGGCACTGGGAATAATACTGCTGCTCCAGCGCCTCCACGTTGTCACTGGAAGGCGGTTGTCCCACGCCAATCTTGTAGGCCGGGACACGGAACACCGAACAGACAATTTCAGCGGTCATCTTCAGTTGTTCCACCGTCTGCGCATCCACCGGTGAAAACGTCGTGGGGTTGTATTTTGCCCCGTTGCTCAGAATGGCCGTTTTCCCCGCATTTTCGCCTGTATACCCGCTGTCCCAGTTGCTCTTCAGTTTTTTCGCATTTTCTTCCGTAATACTGCCGGGGATCTCAATCACCCCGGACGGCCTGCCGCCATTTCTGAAAAAAGACGTCGAATTTTCCTGAATATGATGCCCCTGCGTGGCCGCCAGCCCGGCAGCATACACCGGCGGCAGCCCCACAAGCGGATGAAAAAAACAGTTAAACCGGTCGTGGATCACTTCCCTGGCAGGCACCGTCACCGCCTCAGTGATCCCGCAGTTCCGGTCCGGTGTAATGCGATAGAACACCTCGCCGTCATCCGCCACCAGAGGTTCAACCCGGCTCCAGTCCAGAATACGCAGTTCTTTGATCTGCCCCCGGGAGTTACGGATTTTCAACACCACCGTATTGCCGTGACGCAGTTTGGCGTTCAGCCACAGTTCAAAAAACTGGATACGATTCTGCTGTGCATTGGGACGACGACAGAGACGGGCAATATCCCCCTGTCGTTTTTCACGGCGGATCCCCTGTGTATCGGTCTGCATCAGGCGCAGCCGCATTTTGGCGATATCCTGGGATATCAGCGAAATGCAAGAAAACACCGCGTGAAAGGACAAAACGGTTTCCGGATCGGCTTTCACACCCTGCTGCCAGGCACCGGCAAAAGGCTCAGCCACCGCCTGAAACAGGCTGGTCCAGCCCACCTCTTTTACATCACGTCCTGATTTCTGGTTTTTTCGGGTTCGCCGCAAAAGGTTCCACATTCGCCATGCTCCGCATCACGTTTCTTTTTCTGACCTGCCGGACGTCGCACTGTGATGTACTCCGCCTTCCCCAGGCGAACCAGCACCTCCGCACACGGCTGTGCCACATCACGGATATCCCCGGCCCGGGCATCATGCGTGCCCTGCAGATACTGGATTTTTGCCATCAGTTACTGCGGGAAGCTCGCGCCTCCCGCCCTCCTCATCAGACTCAGCCGCCGGACGCAGTTCCGTAGTTCACACCGGTGATCACCGCCACTGCCGCGGTACGGCGACGACGCCAGTTGATCCAGCGCTCCGCACGGATGGCCACGCTGCCGGTCTGGAACATGGAGACCAGCTCCACCGGTGACGGTGTGCTGCTGTCGCTGGTCGGTTCAGACTGCATCTCCAGTGACGCTTCACGGGACATATCCACCGCCACACCGCCGTCATCAGCCAGATAAATATCCGGCGCATTCACCAGCACCAGCTGGTCACCCACGTACTGGGAGACAATCACCGGCAGGCCCTGGAAGGTGCCGCCAAGCAGGGTCATGTCCGGATATTCCTTCTGACCCAGCGCATTTTTACGCATGGACAGCGCCAGGGCATTTGTGCTGGACATCAGCCAGACCGCACCGGTGGGCTGCAGGTTTGCTGCCACAAACTGACCAAACGCGGCTTCCGCATCCGTATCCGGGTTACCGGTTGATGCCGTGCCCTTCACATCATGGGTGATGGACGCAGGGGAAACATCGGCCACCGCCGCTTTTTTCGGGTCCACAAAGTCTGTGTCCAGACGCGCCACCACCGCTTCCGCCAGTGCATTACGGACCAGCGCATCGGCGGCAGGACTGGAAAAACGGATCAGCTCTTCCGTCAGTACCGCAATAGCCGCCACCTTCGCATGACTGAAGGTGATGGATTCAAAATCAAACTTCGTCAGGGGTCTGGCCTTACCCTGCCCCACCCAGCCGGCAGCACCACCGGACACCTGGGCATGCACGCGAATATTGAACGGCACCTGACGAAGTGCCGGGATCCCGCCATGACCAAATCGCCCGATAATGGTCTGCGGACGCAGATAATCAATAAAGTCCTGCGCATATTCCTGATATTCAGACAGGCTGCCTGCCCACTGTGGGTCCGTGGTGGTCCCTGCCCCCACCGCCGACTTCAGGACATGATGCAGACGGCTGTCATCCGGATACTGACGACGGGCCACTTCCAGGGCTTCAGAGCGGACACCTTTAGCCGCGGCCAGTGATTTGGCAAAGCGGGCGAAACCAATCCCCTTCTCCAGTTTCTGCTCAACACGGATCACCGGCGCTGAAGCCACCGTGGCCACATTCCCGTTACCGGCCTGTTTCACCGGCTGTGCCGTGGCGGCCTTACTGGTTTCCAGTTCACGCAGACGCTTCAGGTGCGCATCCACCTGACGGATTTCCGCTGCGGTGTTGTCGTAGTGCTCTTCCTCTTCCACATCCAGTGTGCGGCCTTCCTCTGCGGCTTTGGTCATGACCTCCTCAAGGGAGGCTGCCAGCGCCGCACGCTTGTTTTCAAAACTTTTAATCTGTTCACCAGTATTCATTGCTGACTTTTCCTTATGAAAAGAGGTTATTGACTGTGCCGAAGCGCCGGCAGAAGATGCGATTTTCACCACCGGTTTCCGGTTGCCGGACGCGGCAGAAAACGGGCGGTCGAAAGATTTAATGGTCTGGATGGTGCATTCCGCATTCGCGGGCACGGTGACGGCAGACACCTCCATCAGCTCCCAGCGCAGAAAATGCAGTCCGCCTCCGTCCAGATAAGTGTATTCATGGGGCCGGAAGCCCACAGAAAGCCCCCTGACCAGCCCGGTCTTAATGGCAGCCCATGCCTCATCCAGCCGGGCAGCCAGTTGCGACGGCATATCCGGTACGGGCTTCACCAGTGTTGCCGTGATTTCCAGCCCTTCCCTGATCCGACGCACCGTACACTGGCCTACAGGGCGGGAATGGTCATGCTGCCAGAGAAACGGGATCGTACTGCCAAACTCCGCCCCCTCCGGCTCCAGGATGTCACCATCCCGATCCGGAGAAGGCGTTGACGCAATCCCGGTGATCACCCGTTCATCCTCACTGAAGGATTTCACCGTCAGCAGGGAACAGGCCCGTTTAAGAGTCACATCAGCCTCCTGAAAATAAAAAAAACCGCCGCAGCGGTTCATGATGGTTACAGGGTGAGCAGGGTTATATGAAAAAAACCTCATACGCTTTCTTTTTCGGTTCCGGATTCAGGGACATCAGGGACACCGCATTGAAGAGCGCCATCAGCGGGTCAATTTTTCCCCGTCCGCTGGCCTGTTTGGTAATAAGGATGGCGTTACCTTTAGGCTCCACCCGGGCATTGCCGACACACCAGGCCATCAGGGGCTGGCCACCATGCACCAGTACCCCTTCAGCCAGTTTGCGCTCGGTGGTTTTGATGGCCCCGCCCAGCTTCCAGCCCTGGCTTATCCCCACCACAATTCCGTCGGGGATCCCGGCTTCCGCCAGTGAATCCAGAATCTGCCCCACCCCTGACGGGTCAATACCGATATGGTCCAGTAACTCAGCCTCATGAATGCGACGCACATATTCCGCCACTTCCGCCGTGTCATCCCCGACACGCCGGACAATGGTCATATCTCCACAGGCAACAAGATCCTGAAACCGGGACGCCTCGCTCTTCCGTCGGACCACCGCGGTTTCATGCGCCCAGGCATGGCCCCAGCCCAGCCATTCGCGGGTCTCCCGGTCACGCCCAATCACATACATCCCCAGCAGATCATCCAGCCCTCCGCCGTCAATCCCCACCGTCACCACATCAGCACGACGCAGGATATCGTCCAGGCTGATACAACGGCCCTGCTCTTCCCAGAAATCAGCCCCCGCCCAGCGGTCAGAGCGCAGGGCAAGACCAATTTCCACATTGGCGTGTTTTGACATGAACCCCCGGAATGTCTCTTCACCGGCTTCCCGGGCTTTACGGTACTCCCGGTACAGAAAGGCCTCATCCACTGAATAGCCGAGATTCGGATTGACCATGGCGAGGTTTTCCATCAGCAGGTGAGCCCCGCTTTCCACCATTTCAGGAGGGTGTTCAAATATCACCGGCAGAAAGTGCGGATCATGAATTTTGCCGTCGCGCACATCCCGGGCGTACTGCAGTTTCTGTCTGAACACCCCGGCAGGCGGTTCATTCGACTGGGTGGTCGTATACACCACAAACCCTTCCGGGCGGGAGGCAAGGCCGCCTATGGCTTCACGTAACATGTCCTCCGCCTTGCACTGCTTGCCAAACAGCCACAACTCATCAATCAGCGTACCCACGGACTTGATACCGGACACCGTATTCGGATCGGCAGCCACCACCTTCAGGGTGGTGTCTGTCACCCTGTGGGTGATGGTCCGGATATGGGTCTGTACCTGGCAGAGGTCATCCAGATCATCGTCACGTCGTACCATATCCCGGGCAGGGTTGAAGGCGTTGGCCGCCACCTCCACAGTCGGGGCCAGAATCGTGTAACCCGCCGCCTGCCGCCAGTTCAGTAACAGTGCAGTCATCATGATCCCCGCGGCCAGCGTGGACTTCGAGTTTTTCTTGGGGATAAGGATAAAAACTTCCTTGATATGGCGTACACCGGTCTGCGCATCGTAGGAGCCAAACAGGGCCGCCACCAGGTCAAACACCCACGGTGCACAGGACTCCCCGAACGTCGGGCTACCAGGTGCATCCACAATCCGCAGTTGTTTAAAAATCGCCAGGGCATGTGCGGCCTCGTCCGGATAAATCGGATCCGGAATAATCGACAGCCCCTTTTTCAGGCGCTCTGCCCAGTCCGGGCAGGCTGTGCTCCATACAGGTATCATCCGTTGCCCTCATTATCGTTATTCACCACCAGTCGGGGTGGCGGTGGCACCGCAAAACGGTTAGCCGCTTTTTTCGCGGCATCACCTTTTGCCGATTTTTTCCCGGTATCCCCTTTTTTATGGTGCGTGAACTGCGCCAGACGCCAGGCCGCATCCAGTGCCAGTTTCGGATCAATGCAGAGGTTTTCCACCAGGATCCGCCCCATGGCTTTCACCGGATCGGGAAGACCATCCTCCATATATTCAATACCAGGAGACATCACCGCGGATGGTGGCATCTCCGGATTATTTTCGTCCGGCTGAGGTATTGCAGCCGCCTCACGGCGACGGGGTTTATCCTCCTGCTCTGATTTTTTCTGCCGGTAAACAGGAACCTCATCCACCTCCACCGTCTCGCATTGTTTACGGGCTATAAACGCAAGCACCTCCGGATCTTTTGCCAGCTGCGAGCCTTTAACCCTGGCGGTCTTCGCCGAATAACCGGCGGCAATGGCTGACGCTGTTTTGTTTTTCCCGGACATGAGCGCCAGCGCAAATTTTCGTTTTTGCGTTGTCAGCACAGCCTCCTCCCGGGTCCAGAACGCACTCAGCCGGGTATGGTTCAGCCCATTTTTCCCCGGCGTCTCATGCCGCAAATGTTAACTGCTGCCTGGTTAACATTTGCTGAAAAAGCCTGTTAACATTTTTTCCGCACAACAAACTGAATAATAAAGATAAAAACCGCAAAAATGCCCGGGCAGCCAGTTAACATGTTAACTGCCCTGAAACGGGAATTTTTTCTCTGCGTGAGAGGGGGCGCGGTGTCCAAAGCGATCGTTTTTTACGCCGGATGATACCCCCCCCGGGTCGGGTTACAGTCCGATGATGTCGTCCGCTCTGTCACTACCTCCGGACACCTCCGGCAGCGTCGGGTCCGGCATACCACCCGCCGCTTCACGAGCAGACTTTTGTCGATGGCATTCGGTACAGAGCGTCCAGAGATTCGTCTCCTCATTACCACCACCGAACTGAAGTGCAATTCGGTGATCGAGTTCACTGTCACAGAGGTCAACCACACGACCACAGATACAGCACTGCCCGGCGTCCCTCAGCCAGATATGACGCTTGAGGGAAACACGTGCACTGCCACTGACACGACGCTGTTCCCCCTTCAGAATATTCACCCGTCGGGTATTCAGTGTTTTGATTCTGCTCTGGAGTGTACGAAGCTCAGCCATGTAAAATCCCCGTCATATGGCAATCAGTAAAGGAAATAAATATGTCATCGAAAAACCGGACCCGCAGAACCACAACCCGCAATATCCGTTTCCCCAATCACATAATTGAACAAATCAACATAGCCCTTGAGCATAAAGGGTCCGGTAACTTTTCAGCGTGGGTTATTGAAGCCTGCAGGAGAAGGCTGGCAACAGATGCAACGCATCTGCGCCCGACCAGCATGACAAATAACGAGAAATGAACGTTCGGTTTCTTCCACCATCGCACCGGACAGGCGACTATGAGGGGACAACGCCGCGCTCCGTTAACGCGGTAAACCCCGGTGTGTATCGTTTTTGATTATCCCCGCACACTCGCGCAGAGGAGTCTCCCTGTCGGGCTGCGGTCTCTGTTAATGCAGGAATACGGCGACAATACCGCGCATGGATAATAAGGTCGCTCAACACACTGGCTGTAATGCAGCGGATACCATGCGGCATTTAGCGGCATTCATCGTACACTCCACGGTTAGCTCTTCATTCGTGGCATTCACCTGAAAGGTCCGGGAGTGTAATTGCGTACATTTACCACTGAACGAACCTTCAACAAGAACACGACCACGCTGCAAAATACGGAACGGAATTGTTCCCTGAAAAGGTTCTACGGTTACCCGTAATTTCTTCATGTATCCTCCGGATAATAAAAAGCCAGCTTAGTGCACTGAGTGCGGATATATTCCTGCGCCCCTTCCAGCTGCTTCTGCATTGTCATCAGCCGTTCTCTGAGGATGAAATAATCCCGTTCAGCGGTGTCTGCCAGTTGGGGGCCGGTTGCATTATCCACGCGGGCGGTGCCGGTGGCTTCACGCACGGGACCTGGACAGGTGGCGTTGATACGCAGGCGCTTACGACCAGCGGCAACGTCAGCGCGAAGAGTTTCATTTTCAGCTCTCGCATCGGCTAATTCCCTCGAGTATTTTGCATCGAGCGCAGCAACATCACGCTGACGCATCTGCATGTCAGTAATT